>JAESFS010000046.1_pt1 | contig 168727 bp, 165 predicted proteins | sample 9269441 | NCBI WGS metagenome assembly JAESFS01 (sample SAMN14502548, study PRJNA617105) | algae metagenome | isolation source: Scytolyngbya sp. HA4215-MV1 and co-occurring heterotrophs from sample from... | place: USA: Laie Falls, Oahu, Hawaii | collected 2010-08-22
CGCCTGCTGCTGCGAACGACGATGCGACGGGCCGCCGTACTGGCTTGGTCAGCATGGCGACGACGCCATCAGCAGCGCGCCGCAGAGGCGCACTGGCGGCGCTTTGAAGCGCAACTGTAGTACTAGCACCGGATGTGACGCCGGGAGCCTCGTTCACATTGGTGATGGCGAGGTTGAGGGTCTCACCACCATTGTCCGTGGTGTCGAGATAGGTGACGAGAATCGATAACGACACCAGCGGTGTGGTCTCAAAGTCGAAGGCGCCCGTCGCGATCACCTCGAAGGTTACGCTATCAACAATGAACGTCACCCCGTCGATCGGGGCGATGCTGATCGTGTCTACCCCCGCAGGGAAACCGGCGATGTCCAGGTCCAGAAAGCCCAGCGAGACCGAAGAACTGCTGTTTTCCGCTACGCTGCCACCACTCATCCAGCCCAAAACCACATTTGGCATAATGAACATCCTCTTGATCGGTGGCAGGATCTTGCCCCGACGAGGATTTCTCTTTGGTAAATGCTGGGTATGGAGCGGTCGAATTTTGTTGGGCCGGAAAGATGCCCTATTGAAAACTCGCCGCCAGCCGCTCGCGGCCCTGCTGGTCCAGGTGCAGCCCGACCTTGCTGCGTCGCCACAGCACATCCTCAGCCGAACATGCGAATTCATGGGTTCGCATCCAGGCGATTTCCCGCGCCGTCAGCCCCGCGCCAAAATTCTCGCCCATGTCGGCCGGGCCGCGCGCGCCGTCCAGCATTGCCTCAAGCTCCCCGCCATGGGTGCGCACCAGTCGCGGAAGCCCGGCGAGCCATGGGAAGCGTCGGCCCATCTCGGCCTCGAAGCCGGTGAGGCCCAACCCTCCAAGGTCACCTCCGGGCAGGGTGGCGCCTGCCGTCCAGGCGGTACCCGCCCGGCCCAGCGCGCCGCCCACCAGCCCTGTCGCCTCCTCGGCGAGGCGACGATAGGTGGTGATCTTGCCGCCATAGATATTCAACAGCGGCGCCCCCGCCACATCCAGCTTCAGCACGTAATCCCGGGTGACCGCTGAGGGATTCTCCGCGCCATCATCGAACAGCGGCCGCACCCCGGAATAGCGCCAGACTATATCGGCGGGCCGCACCGGCGTGCGGAACTGGCGCGAGACGGCTGCGCAGAGATACGCGGCCTCTTCCTCCGTACAATGCGCCCCAGCGGCATCGCCCTCATGGGGTACATCGGTTGTGCCGATAAGGGAGAACGTCCCCTCATAGGGGATAACAAAAACCACCCTGCGGTCGTCATTCTGCAGGATATAGGCATGCTCGCCGGCATACAGGCGCGGCACCACGATATGGCTGCCGCGGATCAGCCGAACACCGCCCGCGGCCCGGGCGTGGGTCGCGGCCAGGGCCTGAGCCACCCATGGCCCGGCGGCATTGACCACGGCCCGCGCACGGAGATGCCGGCCGTCGCCGAGGGTCACATCCCAATGGCGAGCCTGGCGCCTGGCATCAGTGAAACTGGTATGGGTCGCGACCTCGGCGCCGCGCGCCACCGCATCGCGCGCATTGAGCACCACCAGCCGGCTATCCTCGACCCAGGCGTCGGAATAGGCAAATGCATGGGCTATGGCCGGCGAAAGCGGCTCGCCGAAGGGGTGGCCCGCGGTACGAAACGCCTCGGCACCCGGCAGCGTCGCCCGCCGCGCCAGGTGATCATAGAGGAAGAGCCCCGCTCGGATCATCCAGCGCGGCCGCATCTCGGGCCGGTGCGGCAGCACGAAACGCAGCGGCCAGATGATGTGCGGCGCCATGCGCAGCAGCACCTCGCGCTCCGCCAGCGCCTCGCGCACCAGACGGAATTGGTAATTCTCAAGGTACCGCAGCCCGCCGTGGATCAGCTTTGAGGACGAGGAAGAGGTGGCCTGCGCCAGGTCACCGCGCTCCACCAGCAGCACCTTGTGGCCACGGCCGGCAGCATCGCGGGCAATTCCCGCGCCGTTCACGCCGCCGCCGATGACCAGGATGTCGTAGTCCAAACCAGGCTGATCCACTTCCCGCCATGTCTCCGCTACACTTTACCCATATGGCGCCTGCGCCGTCGCCGGCAAATCCCGGCGGGCGTAACCATCTGGCCATTGCGGCGTATCACCCCCATCTTCCCAACAACCGACACAAGGAGAGGGCCATGACCACGCTGCGCGAGACTGCCATTCTGGGAGGCGGATGCTTCTGGTGCCTCGATGCCGTCTATCGCGAGTTGAGGGGCGTGCTGGAGGTCGAGAGCGGCTATGCCGGCGGCCATCAGGCCAATCCCACCTATGAACAGGTCTGCGCCAAGCGCACCGGCCATGCCGAGGTGGTGAAGATGGTCTTCGACCCCGCCGTGGTCAGCTACACCGATATCCTGCGCATCTTCTTCACCATCCATGACCCGACGACGAAGGACCGCCAGGGCGCCGATGTGGGCCCGCAATACCGCTCCATCATCATCGCGCAGGACGATGCGCAGATGGCGGCGGCGAGCGAGGTAATGGCGGAGATCGAGGGCCTGAAGCTCTGGGGCGCCCCCCTGGTGACGGAACTGGTCGGCCCGCAGACCTATTGGCCGGGCGAGGCCGAGCATCAGGATTACTACCGCCTCAACCCCTGGTCGGGTTACTGCCGCGCCGTGGTTGGCCCGAAAGTCGCCAAATTCCGCAAGAATTTCATGACCCGCCTGAAGGAGAGCGCATGATGTTCGGCTCCAAAACCGTCCAGGGAAGCTTCCCGGTCAGCAAGACTGAAGCCGAATGGCGCGCCATCCTGCGCCCCGAGGCCTTTCGCGTGCTGCGCGAGCATGGCACCGAGCGGGCGGGCACCAGCCCGCTCAACGACGAAAAGCGCGACGGCATCTTCACATGCGCCGGTTGCGGGACGGAACTGTTCCGCTCGGATACCAAGTTCGAAAGCGGCACGGGCTGGCCCAGCTTTTTCGCTCCCATCGATGGCGCCATTGCCACCACCACCGACCGTAGCTTCTTCATGACCCGCACCGAGGTGCATTGCGCCCAATGCGGCGGCCATCTAGGCCATGTCTTCCCCGATGGGCCTCGCCCCACCGGGCAACGCTATTGCATGAACGGCGTCTCACTCGTGTTCCAGCCCAGTGAATAATTCCCGCTGCCTTGCCATGGCCGCATTGGTGTAGTCTCTAGAACACCGTAATTCGTGAGTATCAGGTCGATGTGGCGCGCCTTCCCCCCGTTCCTGCTATGCTTGGCGCTGGCATTCCCGGCCAGTGCCGACATGGTCTATGTGCTGAACTCGGGGGATGCCTCGATTTCGGTCCTTGATGCGCGAGAGCGGATGGAATTGCGCCGCATGCCCGCCCTGCGGGAGGTGCATCACGCGGTGCTCACCCCCGATGGCGGGACGCTGGTGGTGGGAGACAGCGGCGGCAATGAGCTGATCTTCCTCGACCCCGCCACCGGGGAATTGCGGCGCCGCGTGCGCATCTCCAACCCCTATCATCTGGAATACAGCCCGGATGGAAAATACCTCGTCGTCGCGAGCCTGCGGCGCGACCAGGTTGATATTTATGACGCCGGAACGTTGACCCTGCTGGGCCGTCTGCAACAGCCCGACAAGCCGAGCCATATCGCCTTCAGCCCCGATAGCCGTTTCGCCTACGTCACGCTGCAAGGCACCGGCGAGGTCGTGGCGGTCGACCTTGAAACCCGCGCGGCGGTCTGGACCGTGCCTGTGGGTCCGGAACCTGCCGGCATCATCTGGCATCGCGGCCGCCTTCTCGTCGGCCTGATGGGCACCACCGATTTTATCCAACTCAATCCCACCACCCGGGAGGTCACGCCAGCCTTTACCGTCGGCCGCGGTGCCCATGTCGTGGTGCCTTCGCCCGATGGCCGCAGCCTCTATGCCACAGCCCGGGTTGAATCCGGTTTGTGGGAAATCGATGCCGAGACGCTGGAGGTGAAGCGCCGCTTCGACGTGCCGGGGGGGCCGGATTGCATTTCCTTCGACCCTGACGGGCGGCTGTGGATGACGCTGCGCTGGCTCGGCCGCGTGGGCGTGCTCGATCCGCGGACCGGCACGCTTGATCAGATCCGGGTTGGCCGCAGTCCGCACGGCATCTTCGTCATGCCGCGGCGCGAGGGCATGCGGGCGGATTTCGCAGCCATCATGCCCGGTGCCACCTCCGGAAGCCGCCCGCTGCCGCGCCCGCTTGAGGCCCGCCAGGGCGAAAACCCGGCCGATCGCCCTGTGCCGCCGATGATGAGCGCCGCACCCAGCCTGGCCCCCGGGCCCAGTGTTCAGCCGGCCCGGGCCAGCCGCCGCGTGGCGGCGGAGATGCCCAGCCTGACCATCACCCCGGTGCGGGTGGAGGCGCCACGCTGATGCGCCGCCGCGCCCTTCTGGGCGGGCTCCTTGCCACGCCGGCGCTGGCCCAGGGTAGTGGCCAGGGCGGAGCGCAATCCTGCCGCGGCACGCTCTACCTCACCATCGACACCGGCTGGTCGCGTGAGGCGGAGCAGTTGGCGGAGGTGCTGCGCCGCCGTCAGGTCCGCGCCACGCTCTTCGTGGCACAGGAGCCGACCTTCCGCGGCGACCGCACGCTGGACGCCGCATGGGCGCCTTTCTGGCGCGCCCGCGCGGCCGAGGGCCATGTCTTTGCCAGCCACACCTGGCGGCACTGGTATTTCTCCGGTGATGCCGGGCCGGGGCGCACCCGCTACGTCTCCCGCCGCAACGAGGGTGCTGAGACCCTGGACCAGACCGCGCTTTGCGCTGAATTGGCGCGTCCCATCGATGCCCTGCGCGCCATGGTGCCCGGCGCGCCCGTGCTGCCGCTCTGGCGCGCGCCCGGCGGCATCGTAACGCCGGAGGCCAGGCGCATGGCCGAAGCCTGCGGCCTGCGCCACCAGGGCTGGACCGCCAACGGTTTTCTCGGTGACGAACTATCCAGCGATGCCCACCCCAATGCAGCCCTGCTACGCCGCAATCTCGACCGCATTCGCCCTGGCGAGGTGCTGGTGATGCACTGGGGCGTGCGTAGCCGCCGCGATCCTTTCGCGGGCATTTTCGACGACCTCATCGGCGGCTTGCAGGCCAGGGGCTTCTGCTTCGCTCCCCTGCCGCCGCAGGGTGTGTGATGGATTTCCTTGAGGATCATTACCTCCGCCTCGTCACCTTCCTCTTCGAGGGGATGGTGCAGCCGGTGCTCTACGGGCTGGGCCTGATGGAATGGGCCGAGGATGCTTTCGACTGGCTCGATTTCTTCCTCTTCGGCCTGCTTCAGGTGGCCGTGGTCTATCTCGTCTGCCGGCCGCTGGAGGCATGGAAGCCCGTGGAACGCGGCCAGTCCGGCCGCGCCGTGCGCACCGATGTGATCTACACCCTGCTGGCACGGCTGGGGCTGCTGCCGCTGCTGGGCTTCGTTCTCTTTGCCGCTGTGCAGGTTCGGCTGGAGGCCCTGCTGGCCGATAGCGGCTGGATCCCGCCAACGCTGGAGGACCTCCTACCCAGTCTGCGCGACGCGCCACTGCTGGCGCTGGTGGTCTATATCGTCGTGCTGGATTTCTTCGAATACTGGCGCCACCGCTTCCAGCATGAATGGCGCTGGTGGTGGTCGCTGCATTCCCTCCACCACGCCCAGGCGCATATGACCTTCTGGACCGATGACCGGAACCATGTGGTCGATGACGTGCTGGCGGCGGCATGGCTCGCTGGCCTGGCAGTGTTGATCGGCGTACCGCCGGGCCAATTCCCCATCATCCTGATGGTGCTGCGCTTGGCCGAGAGCCTGAGCCACGCCAATGCCCGCATCCAATTCGGTTGGCTGGGTGAGCGGCTGCTGGTCAGCCCGCGCTTCCACCGCCTGCATCACGGCGTCCTCAGCGTGGGCGCCTCGGGCAGGAACTACGCGGTGCTTCTGCCGGTCTGGGACTGGATCTTCGGGACAGCAGATTTCAAGCGCAATATCTTTCCCCGCACTGGGGACCCGGGCGCGCCGGATGCCTATGTTCGTGGCGGGTGGTTGCTGCAGCAGGCGGAGGGTGTCCGGCAACTCAGCCGGGTGATGCTCGGCCGGACCAAAAAACCGGCGGTGCCGCGGTTGCCGGCGGAGTAGGTCACCCCGCCGGCGCGCCGGTTCAGGCCTTGGTCTTGTAGACGTCGATGATGTCGGAGAGCAGCTTCAGCGCTTCTTCCTTCGGACGCTGGAACGCATTGCGCCCGACGATCGAACCATTGCCGCCACCGGCATGAATGGCCTTCACCTCGCCAAGCAGCGCATCCGCGCCCTTGGCTTCACCGCCCGAGAACACCACGAGGCGCCGCCCGTTGAAGCAGGCCTTGACGATATGGGCGATGCGGGCGGCGGCGTCCTTCACCTCGACGGGGTGGGACTGGTAGGTCTTCTTCGCGGCGTCGAGGAAGATCGCATCCGTCGGCGGCTTCACCTTGATGATATGCGCACCCATCAGGGCGGCCATATGCGCTGCATAGGCCGCGATATCGAGGGCGGTCTCGCCCACCTTGTCCAGCATCGGGCCGCGCGGATAGCTCCAGACCACGACGGCGAGGCCGACGGCCTTGGCCTCCTCGGCCATCTCACGCAGTTCTTCCATCATCTCGAACTGGTATTCGCTGCCGGGATAAATGGTGAAGCCGATGGCCGAGCAGCCAAGGCGCAGGGCATCGGCCACGCTTGCCGTTACCGCCTGGTCCTTGGTGGTGGAGAGGCTGTTGGAGCTGTTGACCTTCAGAATCGTCGGAATGCAGCCTGCGAAGCTGGCAGCACCGGCCTCAATGGGCCCGAGCGGCGCGGCATAGGCGTTCAGCCCCGCCTCGATCGCCAACTCGAAATGGTAGTGCGGGTCATAGGCCGCGGGGTTGGGCGCGAAGCTGCGGGCCGGGCCATGCTCGAAACCCTGGTCCACCGGCAGGATGACCATGCGGCCGGTGCCGCCGAGCTTGCCCGTCATCAGGATGCGGGCGAGGTTGGCCTTGGTGCCGGGATTGTCGCTCTCATACCAGGAGAGGATTTCGCGGACCTTGCGGGTGAGCTTCATGGGTTGATTTCCTTTGCGCCTGGCGGGGCTTTAGCAAAGGCTTGCCCGGGCCGGAAGCCCGGGGTGACAATCAGGCAATCACGACCCAATGCGTTGTCATATGTGCCGCCGGTTTTTCGGCCCCCTCGGCATAGACCAGGATATCGCCATAGATCATTCGCTTGCCCGCCTTCACCACTCGGGCCTCGGCCACCAGGGGGCCCGGTCCGGCGGGAGCCAGAAAGTTCACATTCATGCTGCTGGTCACGCTGTTGTTGCGCCCGGCATTGCTGGATAGCAGCGCGGCCCAAATCGCCATATCCGCCAGCCCCATCAACGCGGGGCCGGAGACGGTGTTCCCCGGCCGCAGCAGATCGGGGTTGGCGGGCAGCCGGAGCCGGGCTGTGCCACCCTCGGCCGCCAGCAATTCCACCCCCCAGATGCGCGCCAACGGCAGATGGCCATGCATGAAGGCCTGCATGGCGGCGAAATCGCTCAAACCGGCTCTCCGGCAATGGCGCGGCCGAGGCAGGGATTGGCCCCCATCCAGTAGCAGAGATCGGCCGGCCGATTGATCGCGAACAAGGAAAAATCCGCGCGCAGCCCCGGCGCCAGCATGCCGCGATCGCCCAGGCCCAACGCCGCGGCGGCATGGCGGGTCACCCCCAGCAGTGCCTCGGGCACCGTCATGCGGAACAGCGTGCAGCCCAGGTTGAGCATGAGCAGCAACGAGCGCGCGGGCGAGGAGCCCGGATTCATGTCGGTGGACAGCGCCATCCCAACCCCCAGCCGCCGCATCGCAGCCACATCGGGGTGGGCAGTCTCGCGAAGGATGAAGGCGGCGCCCGGCAGCAGGACCGCTACGGTACCGGCCTCGGCCATGGCCGCCAGGCCCTTTTCATTGGCGCGTTCGAGATGGTCGGCGCTGATCGCGCCATGCCGGGCTGCCAGCGCCGCGCCGCCCTGGTCGGTCAACTGGTCGGCATGCAGCTTCACCGGCAGGCCGGCCGCCTTCGCGGCGGCGAAGACCCATTCCGTCTCCTCATTGGTGAAGCCGATAGTGTCGGCAAAGGCATCCACCGCGTCCGCCAGCCCTTCCGCCACCGCCAGTGGAATGATGGTCTTTGCTACATGCCGCGCGTAATCGGCGCGGCGCCCTGCATATTCCGGCGGCGTGGCGTGCGCCGCGAGCAGCGAGGTCTGCACCGCAACGCGGCGCTCGACAGCCAGGGCGCGGGCGACACGAAGCATTTTCAACTCGCTCTCGGCATCGAGCCCGTAGCCGGATTTGATCTCCACGGTGGTCACGCCTTCGGCCAGCAAGCCGTCGAGCCGGGGCAGGGCGGCGGCCAACAGCACCGCCTCGCTCGCCGCCCTTGTGGCGCGGACTGTCGAGAGTATCCCGCCACCCGCGCGGGAAATCTCCTCATAGGTGGCGCCGCCCAAGCGCTGTTCGAATTCCGCCGCGCGGTCGCCGCCGAAGACGAGATGGGTGTGGCAATCGATCAGCCCGGGCAGCAGCCAGGCGCCGGCGCAATCGAATTCCTGCGCCGCGGGCGCGGGCAACTCTGCCAGCGGGCCGACCCAGGCGATGCGGCCGTCATTCACCGCCACTGCCGCATTCTCGACCAACCCCAGCCGGTCATCGGCCATGGTCGCGGCATGGCAGTTCAGCCAGACGGAATCGAACATCAGAATTCCCCGATCAGCGCCGAGAAGCGCCCGGCGCGCACCAGCGCCGAGACGGCGGCGATGTCGGGCGCCATCAGCCGATCCCTGTCCCAGAACGCCGCCACGCTGCGGATGAGCGCGTGCGCCGCCTCAAGCGTGGCCGAACTGCGCAGCGGGCGATGGAATTCGACCGCTTGCGCCCCGGCCAGCAATTCGATCGCCAGCATGTCGGCCAGGTTGCGATACATCGGCCGCAGCCGCAGTGCCGCACCGGTCGCCATGCTGACATGGTCCTCCTGATTGGCGGAGGTGGGCAGGCTGTCGGTCACCCGCGGATTGGCGAGGTGGCGGTTCTCGGCCGCGAGCGCCGCGGCGGTGACCTGGGCGATCATGAAACCCGAATTCACGCCGCCCTCGCGCACCAGGAAGGCAGGCAGACCGGAGAGTGCCGGATCAATCAGCAAGGCGAGGCGGCGTTCGGAAATCGCACCGGTCTCAGCCAGCGCCAGTGCCATGTGGTCGGCGGCGAAGCCCACCGGCTCGGCGTGGAAATTGCCGCCCGAGAGCACATCGCCGCCGATCACCAGCGGGTTGTCGGTGACGGCATTGGCCTCGCGCTCCAGGATGCCGGCGCCGTGGTCGAAGGCATCGAGGCAGGCGCCCAGCACCTGGGGGGTGCAACGAATGGAATAGGGGTCCTGCACCCGCGGGTCGTCGATGCGATGGCTCTCGCGGATGGCGCTGCCCGCCATCAGCCCGCGCAGCGCCGCGGCCACGCGGATCTGCCCATGCTGGCCGCGCAGTTCATGGATCCGCGCATCGAACGGCGTGTCGGAGCCGCGCAGCCCCTCGGTCGAAAGTGCCGCTGCTACCAGCGCCGTGGCAAAGAGCCGGCGGCCACGGAACAGCGCATCGAGCGCGATGGCGGTGGAGACCTGGGTGCCGTTGAGCAGCGCCAGCCCCTCTTTCGGCCCCAGTACCAGCGGCGGCAGGCCGATCTGGTGCAGCGCCTCGGCCGCCGGCACGTCCACGCCGCGCAGCAGGGCGCGGCCCTCGCCCACCAGCACCAGCGAGAGATGCGCGAGCGGTGCCAGGTCACCCGAGGCGCCCACCGACCCGCGCGAGGGGATGATCGGCAGCACATCCTCATTCAGCAGCAGCAGCAGCGCTTCCACCACCGCCGGCCGCACACCGGAAAACCCGCGCGCCAGGCTCAGCGCCTTGAGCGCCAGCACCAGCCGCACGATGCGCGGAGCCAGTTTCTTGCCCACGCCCGCGGCATGGCTGCGCAGCAGGTTGAGCTGCAACTCGGCCAGCGCCGCATCGGGGATCCGGGTTTGCGCCAGCTTGCCGAAGCCGGTGTTGACGCCATAGAGCGCGCCCCCCCCCTCCAGCGCGGTCGCCAGCGCGGCGTGGCTGGCCTGAACCGGCGCCTGCCAGCCCTGCGCCAGGCGCAAGGCCTTGCCCTCGCCCACCGCCCGCAGGGTGTCCAGGTTGGCCTGGCCCGGGGTGACGGCGTCACGCATCCGTCATCTCTTCTCTGTTGCGCTTCATCGGCCCAGCTTGCAGGCCCTTGCCGGGTTTGCAACCGCCAAACGAAGACGGCGGCATGGCGTCAGGCCAGCGAGGGCAGGTCGAGACCGAATTCACGGGCGCAATCGCGGGCGATGTCGTAGCCGGCATCGGCATGGCGCATCACGCCCGTGGCGGGGTCATTCCACAAAACCCGCTTGAGCCGCCGCGCGGCATCGGGCGTGCCATCGGCCAGGATCACCATACCGGAATGCTGCGAATACCCCATGCCGACACCGCCGCCATGGTGCAGCGACACCCAGGTGGCGCCAGAGGCGCAGTTTAGAAGCGCATTGAGCAGCGGCCAGTCGGAGACGGCGTCGGAGCCATCCATCATGCTCTCCGTCTCGCGGTTGGGTGAAGCGACGGAGCCGGAATCGAGATGATCGCGGCCAATGACAACGGGCCCAATCTCGCCGCGCGCAACCATCTCGTTGAAGGCGAGACCCAGGCGATGGCGCTGCCCCAGCCCCACCCAGCAGATCCGCGCGGGCAGCCCCTGAAACGCGATCCGCGCGCGCGCCATGTCCAGCCATTGGTGGAGATGCGGGTCATCGGGGATGAGCTCGCGCACCTTGTCGTCGGTCTTGCGGATATCATCCGGATCACCGGACAAGGCGGCCCAGCGGAATGGCCCGATCCCCCGGCAGAACAGCGGCCGGATATAGGCCGGCACGAAGCCCGGGAAATCAAAGGCGTTCTGCAAACCTTCATCGCGAGCGACCTGGCGGATGTTGTTGCCATAGTCCAGCACGGCACTGCCCATCTTCTGGAAATCCAGCATGGCCTGGACATGGACGACCATGGATTTTTTCGACGCCGCGGCGACGGCGGCGGGATCGCTCTCGCGCTTCGCTTCCCATTCGCCCACGGTCCAGCCGGCGGGCAGGTAGCCATTCACCGGGTCATGCGCGGAGGTCTGGTCGGTGACGATATCCGGCACCACGCCGCGACGGACCAGTTCCGGAAAAATCTCGGCGGCATTGCCCAGCAGGCCTACGGAAATCGGTTTTTCGGTGCTGCGGATCATCGCCAGTGCGGTGTCGAGGTCATCGGCGCGGTAGTCGAGGTAGCGCGTTTCCAACCGCTTCTCGATCCGGCTCGCCTGGCATTCCACCGCCAGCACCGAGGCACCGGCAAAAACCCCGGCCAAAGGCTGCGCGCCGCCCATGCCGCCCAACCCGCCGGTCAGTATCCATCGGCCGCGCAAATTTCCTGCAAAATGCTGCCGACCGGCCTCGACAAAGGTCTCGTAGGTGCCCTGCACAATCCCCTGGGTGCCGATATAGATCCAGGAACCCGCGGTCATCTGGCCATACATCATCAGGCCAAGGCGATCGAGTTTCGAAAAATGCTCCCAATTTGCCCAGGCCGGGACGAGGTTGGAATTGGCGATCAGCACGCGCGGCGCATCCGCATGGGTCTCGAAGACGCCCACCGGCTTGCCTGATTGCACCAGAAGGGTCTGGTTCTCCTCCAGCCGCTTCAGCGTCTCCACAATCCGGTCATAGGAACTCCAGTCGCGCGCGGCGCGGCCGATGCCGCCATAAACCACCAACTCGCCCGGCCGCTCCGCCACCTCGTCATCGAGGTTGTTCATCAGCATGCGCAGCGGCGCCTCGGTGGACCAATGTTTCGCGTTGAGCGTGAGACCGCGCGGGCTGCGGATGGCCGGCGCGTTGCGAAGGCGGGGGTTCATCAGGCACCCTTTCGGTATGAAAACGCCTGCGCGAAACGGCCCAGAATATGCGCGCCGCAGGTCGTGGGCTCATAGAGCGGTTGGGTCGCACCCAACGCCCGCGGGTCAATCGGTGCTGCGAAGTTCGGGTCGTAGAAGGTGGCAATTGAGAAGCGCTCATGCCCCGAGCGGTTCACCACCCGATGCGGCGTGCTGGCGAAGCGGTCATTGCTCCAGCGGCCCAACAGATCGCCCACATTGACCACCAGCGTGCCGGGGAGGGGTGGCGCGGGGATCCATTCGCCGGTGCTGCGCTCGCGCACCTCCAGCCCCCCGCTATCATCCTGCCAAAGCAACGTGATGCAGCCGAAATCGGTATGCGGCGCCACGCCGAAACCATCGAGGTCATCGGGCGGCTGCGGCGGGTAGAAGATGGCCTGGGTACGCTGCAGGGGCAGGGTGTAGTGCGGCGCGAAGAATGCCGGATCAAGGTCCAGGCTCAGCGCTACGGCTTCGAGCAACCGCGCGCCGCAGTGGGCCATGGCGGCGAAGTACGCCTCCATCGCCGGGCGCAATTCCGGCACCGCTATGGGCCATTGGTTGGGGCCGCGCAGTTTTTCGCCCGCCAGCACCACAGGGTGATCCTCAGGCAAATCGAGGCCAATGGAGAAGAATTCCTTCAAATCGGGCTTGGTCGCACCCTCCATCACAGCGCCGCCGGCGGCGTGCCAGCCGCGATGGACAAGATTGGCCTTCGTCAGCCGCTTCACCTCGGTGGGTTGGTGGAAGAAGCGCTTCGACGCCCCGACGGCCGCCGAGATGACCTGCGGCGCCACGCCATGCCCGCGAATGTAGAAAAACCCAGGCCCTGTGCAGGCAGCCCGGATCTCTGCCGCAACCGCGAGCAAATCCGTGGCCGCCAGATCGATCACCGGCAGGGCTTTCTGGACGACATGGTCGGGCATGGTGCATCCTTACATCATTGTAAGCCAAACTAGGCACGTGGCCTGTCAGGTCAACCGCCGCGACAGACATCAGGAGAGCACCATGACACAACCCTTCCTCACACGCCGCGCCGCCGGCCTCGCTGCAGCGGCCGTCTTCGCGCCGCTCACCGGCGCACGCGCCAACAACCTGGACAAGGCGCGCCGCGCGGGCGAGCTGATGATCGCCACCGAGTTGCACTTTGCCCCCTTCGACTTCACCGAGGCCGGCCGCCAGGTCGGCATGAACAGCGAACTCTTCGCCGTGGTGGGCGAGGCGCTGGGCGTTCGCATCCGCTTCCAGGACCTGCCCTGGCCGGGTGTTCTACCGGGGCTCGAGGCCGGCCGCTTCGACCTCGTCGCCGGCCCCGCCACCATCACCCGCGCGCGGATGGAGCGCTATCGCTTCACCGCCCCAATCGCGGACGCGACCGTCGCCCTGCTCAAGCGCAGCAACGACACCACCATCACCCGCCCGCAGGACATCGCCGGCAAGACCGTCGGCAGCGCCCAGGCGACCGCGCAGCTCACCCAGCTGCAGCAATTCATCGCGCGGGAGAACCTGGCCGGCGTGACCATCCGCGAATACCAGTCCTTCAGCGAGACCTATGCCGACCTCGCCGCCGGGCGGATCGTGGCGGTAGCCAACTCGCTGCCCAACATCGCCTATGTCGCGCAGCAGCGGCGGGGCATGTTCTCCGTCGTGACCCCGCCCTTCGGTGCGCGGGTCTATTTCGGCTATCTCGGCCGCAAGGATGCCGAGACGGCGCCGCTGATTGACGCCATCGACACCGTGATCGACGCCATGCGCACCGACAGCCGGCTTGCAGCGCTGCAAACCAAATGGTTCGGGCAGGCCTTCGAGGTCCCGGCCCGCGTTGTGGAAGCGAACGCCTGAGCTGGGCGTTCCTGGCTGAGGCGCTGCCATCGATGATGGCGGCGACCTGGGCGACCATCTGGATCTCGGCGCTGGGCATTGCCATCGGCTTCTCGCTGGGCGTGCCCATTGCCGTGGCCAGCGCGCGCGGAAAGGCCTGGGCCGCGCTCTACATCAGCTTCTTCCGCGGCGTGCCACTGCTGGTGCAACTGCTGCTGGCCTATTATGCGCTGCCTTTCCTGGGCATCGACCTGCCGGCCATCGTCGCCGCCGTGGGCACGGTGGGGCTGTGCTGCGCGGCCTATATGGGTGAGATCCTGCGCGGCGGCTTTGCCCTGGTGCCCAGGGGCGGGGTGGAAGCGGCGCGGCTCCTTGGGTTGTCGCCACGCCAGATCCTGCTGCGCATCCAGGTGCCGATCGCAGTGCAGGCGATGCGGCCGGCCATCATCAATGAGGCGATCCTGATCGTGAAAGCCTCATCGCTGATTTCGGTGGTGGGGATTCTTGAGCTCACCCGCAGCGCCCAGGCCCTGGCATCGAGCACCTTCGAACCGCTGCCCTCCTATGCCCTTTGTGGCGCGATCTACCTTGTCATCAACGTGGCGCTGTCGATGCTCGCCAGGGGCCAAACCATGCGGAGGCCGGCATGATGCAGGCCTTGCAGGATAGCCTGGTGGCGACCGCGCAGGGCCTGCCGGTGACGCTGGCGATCTGGCTGGCCGCCGTGGCGCTGGGCATGGCGGCCGGTTTCCTGGTCGGCGCCCTGCGCTTCTTCGCGCCCTGGCCCGTGGCGCTGCCGCTGGCCATGGCAGTAGAGGCGGTGCGCGGCACGCCCTTCCTCGTTCAGTGTTTCCTTCTGTATTTCGGCGGGCCGTTCATCGGCATCGACCTGGCACCGATCACCGCCGGTCTGCTCGCCCTCTCGGTCTATGGCGCGGCCTATTTCTCGGAGGTCTTTCGCGCCGGCTTCATGGCCGTGCCGCCTGGGCAGCTGGAAGTCGCGCGCATGCTGGGCCTCTCCCGCCCGCAGGCGGTGCTGCGCATCATGCTGCCGGTGATGGCCCTGGGCGTGTTGCCCTCGCTCGCCAATCTCTGCGTCATCCTCATCAAGGAAACCGCCGTGCTGTCGATCATCACCGTGCCCGAGCTCACCTTCCGGGTGCAGGGCGTGGGCACCGCGACCTTCGCCTTCGCCGAGACCTTGCTCGTCCTTGCCCTGGTCTATTGGGCGCTGGCGGAGATCACCGCCTGGGGCGCGCGGGCGGCGGAGAGGCGCATTGAAAGGGCGCTTTCGGCATGAGCACCATCCTCGAGGTCCGCGGCCTGCAACGCCGCGTGGGCAGCACCGAGATCCTGCGCGGCATTGATCTCGACGTGGCGGCGGGCGAGGTGATCGGTGTGATCGGCCCCTCGGGCTCGGGCAAATCCTCGCTGCTGCGCTGCATCGCCGGGCTGGACGAGATCGCCGGCGGCTCCGTGCAGGTCGAGGGCCGCGCGACGCGCCCGGGGGATGGCGCCATCGGCATGGTGTTCCAGCAGTTCAATCTCTGGCCGCATTTGTCCGCTCGCGAGAATGTCGCCCTCGCCCTGCGCCTGGTGCGAAAAATGCCGGCGGCGGCAGCGGCGCAAAAAGCCGAGGCGGCGCTGGCGCAGGTCGGCCTGGCCGCGTTGGCGGCGCGCAAGCCCGCCGCCCTCTCGGGCGGGCAGCAGCAGCGCGTCGCCATCGCCCGCACATTGGCGATGGAGCCGCGCGTGCTGCTATTCGACGAGCCCACGGCCGCGCTCGACCCGGAACTGACGACCGAGGTGCTGGACGTGATCCGCAACCTGGCCGCCAGCGGCGTCACCATGCTGGTGGTGAGCCATGAGATGGGCTTCGTGGCATCGCTCGCCCATCGCGTCGTCTTCCTCGACCACGGCCAGGTCGTGCAGGCCGGCACCCCGCGCGAGATTTTCTCCGAGGCAGCGGAGCCGCGGATCAGGACCTTCCTGCAGACCTATCTCAGCCGTGTGGCCTGGGTGCAGGGCTGAGGATCGCCTCGACGATCTCCTGAACTTCCAGGGCCTCGGCCAGCGTGGCGAGGTTGTGGGCCTCGCCGCGCGTCATGGCCGCCACCGCCCGCAACTGGCCGCGCAGCACCATGGGGCGCATCTTCTCATTCGGCAGCGCGTCGGGGGCCTGGGCCCAAATGCCACCGGCGAGGCGCTCGGCGAAGGACCAGTCGCGCAGGCGGATCGCGCCGTTCAACGTCCAGGTGTTGTGATCATCCTTGGGCGTGGTGCCGACGCCACCGGACAACGTCACTGGCAGGCCGCCTGCGATGAGGCGCGCGGTGATCGCGGTCTCCGCGCCATCGCCTTCGGGATAGGTGGCGTTGGCCTCCAGCAATGCCAGCGGGCCGAGCATGCGGCGGGTAAGGAAGAGAAAATGCGAGACGACTTCGCGCGTAAAGCCGCCCTCGGCGCGCCTTGCCAGCCAGCTCGCCGCATCCTGCTGCCAGCCGCGCGGCCATTTGGCGAATGCGACCTCGATGGCGAGTGCTTCCGGCGTCAGGCCGGCCTTCCAGGCCGCCAGCTGTGCCACGGCGGGCGAGGAGGCCATGGGAAAATTCACCGCCGCCCGCGCACCCGTCGCACCCGCCACGAAGGCACGGGCCTGCGCCAGGTCGGTGGCCAGGGGCTTTTCGAGGAAGACGGCGCAGCCGGCTGCCAACGCGGTCTCGGCCAGCGGCACATGTGCCGCCGGTGGGGCGGCGACATAGAGGCAGTCGCAGCCCGCGATCACCGCCTCGGCCGAGCCCAGCATGGCCGGTGCGCCTGGCACCCCGGCGAGCCTTGTGGTCGCGGCAGCCGATGGATCCCACACGCCGCTCGGTGTGACGAATTCGTCGGCATGTTCGAGCGCCGCGCGCAACAGGCGCTCGCCCATGATGCCGAAACCAATGATGCCCAGGCGGATGGGGGTGCTCATGTCATTCTTCTCCGAAACCATGAGCAAGCTAGCCGCGACGCCGCCGAGCCGCCATTCTGGCCTGGTCGTGAAGAAGTGGGTGTGGTGGTGAAGAAATTGCGCTGGGGTTTGGTCGGCCTGGGTTCGCTGGCAGGCAATGGTATCGTGCCGGCGGCGCGCCGTTCTCAGTATGCCGAGGTGGTGGCGGGCGTGACGCGCGATGCCGCGAAGGGCCGGGAATTTGGCGCCAAGCACGGCATCGCGCGCATCTACGATACTGTCGAGGAGATGGTGGCATCCGCAAACATCGATGCGGTCTTCGTCATGTCGCCGAATGACGCACACCGCGCCCCGGTGCTGGCGGCGGCCGCAGCCGGCAAGCAGGTGCTCTGCGAAAAGCCGCTGGCGATGACCGAGGCCGATGCCGTCGCCATGGTCGCGACCTGCGAGAAGACCGGCGTGATGCTGCGCCTGGGGCTGCATCTGCGCTTCGAAAAATTCCTCGCGGCGGTGGCCGCTGAACTGCAGAGTGGCGCCATCGGTACCATCCGCGGATTGTCGATTGAACGGGCGGCACCGCTTTCCGAACGTGCGCCCTGGCGCGAGGATCCGGCGCGCGGCGGCAGCATCCTCTACGATGTCGGGCTGCATCTGCTCGACCTCGTGCCGCGGCTGGTGGGCAGCGATTTCGCCAGCGTGGGTGGGCTGACCTTCCCACCGCCTGGCGCCGCGATGGGGGCGGATACCATTTCCCTGCTGCTGCGCACGCAGAGCGATGTGCAGGTCAGCCTGCGCGCCTCGCGCGAAGCGCCGTATTCCGGCAGCGACCTCACTGTGCTCGGCACCACGGGCTGGCTGCGGACCGGACCGCTGCGCTGGGTGGAGGAATTTTCCATGACCATCACCAATGCCGCCGGCAAGCGCGAGGTGCGCGTGCCCGCCTGCGATCTCTATCGCGATGAACTCGATGGCTTCGCGATGGACCTGGCTGATGGCGGGACCAGGTTGGGCACCGGCACCGATGGCATCCGCCTGGTGAAACTGGCCGCCCAGGTCGAACAATCGCTGCGTGAGAGCCGGATGGTGACGCTGTGAGGCGCCGCCACGCTCTTCTGCTTCTGGCCACCCCGGCCCTGGCGCAGGAGCCATGGCCCCGCCGGGCCATTCGCCTGATCGTGCCCTATTCTCCTGGCGGCGCCACCGACACCGTGGCCCGGCAACTGGCCGAGCGCCTGGCCCGCCCCATCGGCCAATCCGTCGTTGTCGAAAACCGGCCAGGGCTGGCCGGCAGCCTGGGCGTGGACCTCGTAGCCAAGAGTGCTGCTGATGGCTACGCGTGGGTTGTCGGCACAACCAACCAGACCATCAACGAGACCCTTCAGCCCCGCCGTCCCTTCCGCCTGATGACTGACCTGGCACCGGTCGCGATGATCAACAGCTTTCCCTTCGCACTCGCCGTGGCGAATGTGCTGCCGGTTCGCTCCGTCGCCGAGTTGCAGGCGCATGCGCGGGCCTATCCTGGCGCGCTGAACTATGCGTCCTCCGGCCAGGGTTCGGCGCTGCATCTGACGGCCGAGCGGCTGCGGGTGCAGATGGGGGTGGAGATGCAGCACATCCCCTTCCGCAATTATGCCGAGGCGCGGACAGCGCTGATCACGGGGCAGATCCAGCTGATGTTCGATGGCGTCTTCACCCTGGCCCCACTGATCCGCGCCGGGCAGATCCGTGGGCTGGCCACCACGGGCGCAGCGCGCGATGCCCAGCTGCCGGAATTGCCCACGCTGGCCGAGACCTGGCCCGGCTTCCAGGCCTCGCTCTGGAACGGCATTTTTGCCGCCGCGGCGACGCCCGCGGCGGTGGTGGCGCGCATGAATGCTGAGGTGAACGCCATTCTCGCCGAGCCTTCGATGATCGCGGCCCAGGCCGCGATCGGCGCGGTGGGCATGCCGATGACGCCCCCGGAATTCCGCGCCTTCCTGGAGGCTGAGATCACCCGCCACGCCGAGATCGTGCGCGTGGCCGGGGTGCAGCCGGAGTAGCGGCGCCTCCTGTCCGGCTCGGGCCGGGCCCAAGCATCTGCAGGGGCGCCGGAGCCGTTCAGGCGATGGCTTCTTCGCTGACCGAACGCACATCGACCTCAAACGCCAGGCCGGTGACGGGTGGATGCGCCGGCACCAGCGTCAGCCCGCCCAGATTCATCGGGGCGGCGCCCAGCACCGTCTCCAGCACCGGCGCCAACGGATAGATGGTGTAGGCCTGCGCGCCGCTGATCCGGCCCGGGTCGGCTCCGATCTCGCTCATGCGCGCGCGCAGCTCCTCCATCACGAATTGCGCCTTGAACAGCAGCCCGGCTTCGGAGACGTCATCGCCGCCGACGATACCCTGGTCCCAGGGCACGCCCTGGCGGCTTTCCGGCTTGCCGGAGATGAAGAAATCCTGGCCTCCACCCGAAACCGGCACGGTGAAGGTGACGGCCTGGAGCACGACCTCGGTGGGCGGCGACAGGACCGGCGCGAGGTTGCTGCGCCCGATCGGATAGGGCTTTTCGGCCGAGAAGCCGGCGGCCCGCAGCGCGCCGAGATACCGCTCATTGAAGGCCAGAAATTCATCGCGCGGCAGCGGCAGTGGCGAGCGGAGTTCGCACAGCGCGAGTGCGGTCAGCGGCCGCCCGGCCTCGCCAATGATGCGTGCGGCGGCGGCGAGGCCCTGGGCCAGTGGCAGGGCCTTGAGGAAGCGCACACGGCGCAGTGCGAAACCGGGCTCAGCCGCCACACCGTTCGAAAATTGCCCGCCGTGCAGGAAGCGGAAGCCGCCGGGGGCGAAGGGGGTGGCCTGGTTCATGGGGGTTCCTTCAGAAGAAGCGCAGGCGCTGGCCCACGCCTTGTGCCTTTGCCTTGGTCCAGATCGCATGGCCGAGCGCGATGTCGCTCAGCGAGAGGCCGCGATGCCAGAGCAGGATGGTCTCGTCATCGCTCTCCCGCCCCGGCTTGAGGCCGGCGACAACCTGGCCGAGCTCGGCATGCAGCGTCTCGGCGGAAAGCTTTCCCGCATCCACATGGGCCCGCAACGAACCGAGCTTTCCCGAGCTCGCCTGCCCCCAGTCATCCATCAGCATTTTGTCCATGATGTCGGTGAGGCTGAGCTCGACCGCCGACATGGTGCCATAGGGCATAACCAGCGCGCCCTTCTTGATCCATTCGGTCTTGAGCAAGGGCGTGGGTTTGTCGAGGCGCGAGGCCTCGACCACGATATCCGCGCCGCGCACCACGCTCTCCCAATCCGAACACCGCGTGATCTTCTTGCCGAGGTCCTGCTCGAGCTTAAGCGCGAAGGCTTCCTGGCTTTCCGGGCGGCGGGAATGGACGCGGATCTCGTCGAAATCGAACAGCCGGTCCATCAGACGTACATTCCAGTACGCCGTGCCGCGCGCGCCGATATGGCCGAGCACCTTCGAGCCTTTCCGCGCCAGGTACTTCGCCCCCATCGCACTCACCGCGCCGGTGCGCATGTCGGTGATATGCGAGGCATCGAGGATGGCCAGCGGCTTGCCATTGGTGGGGTTGAGCAGCAGCAGCGTGGCCAGCTCGCTGGGCAGGTTCTCTTTGTAATTGTCGACGAAATCGCCGACGACCTTCACCCCGGAAAGCCCGATCTCCTCGCCCACATAGCCGCGCAGCACGTTGAAATGGCCATTCGCCACGCCGGGCATATGGTGCAGCCGCGGGTCCACTACGGTGTGCCCGCGGCCCTGGGCGGCGAGAGATTTTTCGATCGCCGCCATGATCTCTTCATCGGTCAGGCCAAGGCCTTCGATGTCCGGGCCGTTGATAAAGTCGATATGGACCTGTTCGTAGGGCATCATTGCACCGTGATATTGGCGGCGCGGACGATGGCGCCGAAGACGCCGCGTTCGCGGGTGATCAGCGCCTGGAGCTCGGCCGGGCCAACGGTTTCAGGGGTAAGTCCTAGGCCCTCCATCGCCGTGCGTACGCCGGCATCGGCCTGCGCGGCGGCGACATCGGCCGCGATCCTTTGCACCACGTCCGCGGGCGTGCGGGCCGGGGCGAAGAGGGCGAACCAGGGCACGGCCAGCACATTGGGCAGGCCGGCCTCGGCGGTGGTGGGAACCTCGGGCAGGGCGGTGCTGCGGGTGGTCGCCGTGACCGCCAGTGCGCGCAGGCTGCCATCGCGGATCAGCGGAAGGGCGCCGGGCTGGTTCTCGAACATGACGTCGATGCGGCCGGCCACCAGGTCCACCAGCGCCGGCGCGCTGCCGCGATAGGGCACATGGGTCGCAGGAATCCCGGCCTCGCGGGAAAACAATTCGCCCGAAAGATGCACGAGGCTTCCCGCGCCGGGCGAGCCGAAGGTGAAGGGTCGCCCGGCCGCACGGATGCCGGCTACGAATTCCGCCACGCCCGCGGGCCCCGCTGTGGGCACCACCATCACATTGGGCAGGCTTCCCAGCATGGCTACCGGCGCCAGGTCGTTCTCTATGGAGAAGCCGAGGGATGGATAAAGGCTTGGGTTCACTGTCATCAGCCCGGTCGGCGCAACCAGCAGGGTCAGGCCATCAGGGGCGGCACGGGCTACCGCCTCGGCGCCAATATTGCCGCCGGCGCCCGTGCGGTTTTCGATGAGCACGGGTTGGCCCCAACGTGCCTCCAGGAAGCGGGCGAAGAGGCGGGCGGTGGCGTCGAGGCTGGCGCCAGGGGCGAAGGGCGCGACCAGCCGCACCGGGCGTGCAGGAATGGGGCTCTGCGCCAATGCAGGCGCGGCCAGCAGCGAGAGGGCGAGGCGACGTGTGAACATCAGCCCATGCTGACGGATCGCGCGGCGCGCGCAAGCGGGTTAGAGGTGTGACGGGAGGCTATGATGGTTTCATTCTGGGCAAGAAATGCGCTGCTGCCGCTGGGCTGGGCGCGGGATGTGCTGCTGGAGGCCGATGAGACGGGGCAGATCACTGCGGTGCGGCCGGGTGCTGATCCTGGCGCCGCGCGCCGCCTGGGGCTGATCGTCCCTGGCATGCCCAATTTGCACAGCCATAGTTTCCAGCGCGCCATGGCCGGCCGTGCCGAGCGCCGCAGCGCCACCCGCGACTCTTTCTGGACCTGGCGGGAGGCTATGTACGCCGTCGTCGCCCGCATGAACCCGGACCGGGCCGAAGCGGTGGCCGCGCAGATGCAGATGGAATGCCTGGAGCGCGGCTACACTCATCTCTGCGAATTTCACTACCTCCATCACGCGGCCGACGGCACGCCCTATGCGGCGCGGGAGGAGATGGGGCTGCGCCAGATCGCGGCCGCGGCAGGCACCGGTATGGGGCTTACTCTGTTGCCCAGCCTTTATCGCCATGGTGGGATTTTCGGCGCCGATCCAGTGCCGGGGCAGCGGCCGTTCCTGAATGATCTGGACGTTTACATGAGCATGATGGCGGATCTTGGCCGCCACACCGGCCCCCAGGTCGCCCTGGGCTTCGCGCCGCATTCGCTGCGCGCGGTGACGCCGGAGATGCTCCGCGCCATCGCCGCTATGCCCGATCGGCCAATTCATATGCACCTCGCCGAGCAGCAGCGCGAGGTGGCGGAATGCGTCCAGGCCACCGCGCTGCGGCCCGCCGCCTGGATGTTGGCCAATGGTTTTGCCGGCCCGCGCTGGGTCTTCATTCATTCCACCCACCTCGACGATGCCGAGGTAGTCGGCCTGGCGGCCAGCGGCGCGGTAGCCGGGCTATGCCCTCAGACCGAGGCCTCGCTGGGCGATGGCATTTTTCGGCTGCCGGTCTGGCAGGGCGCATTGGGCATCGGAAGTGACAGCCAGGTCTGTCTGGACCCCGCGGCGGAGCTGCGTCAGCTCGAGACCAGCCAGCGGCTGAAGCTGGAAGCGCGCGCGGTGGCGACCTCCGACACCTCACCTCACCCCGCGCGAAAGCTCTTCGATGCGGCGCTGGCCGGTGGCGCCCAGGCCTCGGGCGCTGCGATCGGTGCCCTCGCCCCCGGCCTTCGCTGCGACTGGGTGGAACTGGACACCACCAACCCCGACTTGCTGGGGCTCGAAGGCGATGCCGCGCTGGATGCTTGGGTCTTCGGTCCCGGTCGATGTGTGGTGAAGACCGTGGCCGTCGCCGGAAGGGTGCTGGTGGAAGCCGGCCAGCACATCCATGCTCGCCCAATCCGCGAGGGATACATCAAGGCCATGAAGGAGATCTGGGCATGAGCCAGCTGGCAGGAAAGATTGCATTCGTCACCGGCGGCAGCCGCGGCATCGGCCGGGCCTGTGCTGCGATGTTCGCGCGCGAGGGTGCCGATATCGCCTTCAACCACCTCGGCGACGCGGCGCGCGCCGAGACTTTTGCCGCCGAAGTCACGGCCCTTGGCCGCCGCGTCTTCCACATGGAAGCCGATATGGGTGACACCGCGGCCGTGCGCGGTTTCGCGGCCGCCGCCACCGCGGCGTTGGGCGCGCCCGATATCCTGCTGAACAATGCCGGCATGAACATCCGCGGCCCCTTCGAGACCTATGCCGAGGCCGACTACGACCGCATGATGGACGTGCACATGAAGGGCATGTTCGTCATGGCCCAGGCAGTCTACCCGGCGATGATCGCTCGTGGTGCGGGGCGGATTATCAACATTGCCTCGCAGCTGGCCTTCAAGGGCCAGGCCGGCATCGTGCCCTATTGCGCCGCCAAGGCTGGCATCATCGGCTTCACCCGTGCGTTGGCGCATGAAGCGGCGCCTCGCGGCGTGCTGGTCAATGCGATTGCGCCTGGCGCGATCACCACCGACCTCACGGCGCTGCGCGGCCCGGAATGGAACACCATGATGGCCGCCACCCTGCCGGTCCGCCGCATGGGCGTGCCCGATGACATCGCCTGGACCGCGTTACTGCTGGCGGGCCCGGGAGGGGCCAATTACGCCGGCGCCACGCTCTCGCCCAATGGTGGGGATGTGATGCATTGATCACGAAGGATTTTTCCGGCCCCGTCGCGCGGGTCACGGTGGCCAATGACCGCAAGTTGAACACGCTGGGCAGCGCGCTTCTGGTCGCCCTGGCCGAGGCCTTCTCCACCGTACCGGAGCATACCCGCGCGGTGGTGCTGACCGGCGAGGGCGTTCGCGCCTTCATCGGCGGCGCCGACATCACCGAGATGGCACGGGTGGAATCCCCAGCGGAGGGACGGGCCTTCATCGAGCGCGTGCACGCCGCCTGCGCCGCCATCCGCAACTGCCCGGTGCCTGTGATCGCCCGGATCAATGGCTGGTGCCTGGGCGCGGGGCTGGAGATCGCCGCCGCCTGTGACCTTCGTATCGCGGCCGATACCGCGCAGTTCGGCATGCCGGAGGTGCGGGTAGGAATCCCCTCGGTGGTCGAGGCCGCTCTGCTGCCGGGGCTGATCGGTTGGGGCCGCACAAGACGCCTGCTGCTTCTGGGGGAGACCCTTGCTGCCGCAACGATGGAAGCGTGGGGGTTTCTGGAACGTGTGGTTGCGCCCGAGGCGTTGGACTTAGCCTGTGCGGAATGGTGCGACCTCATCGCCCACGCCGGACCGGTGGCCGTTCGCAACCAGAAGACGTTGATCCGTCAATGGGAGGACCTGCCCCTCTCGCAGGCCATCGAAGCCGGCATCCCCGCCTTCGCAGCGAGCTGGCATACTGCCGAGCCCCGCAAGATGATGGCCGGTTTCGTCAACCGGAAGAGGTAGGCCACCTGGGGGGAAACAGCTTTTTGGCTTTGCCGCCTTCGGTCATCCCGCGCTGAATCGCTTCTTCAGCGGAATGGCCAGCAAAGCCAATGCCGCCAGCCCGCACAGGGCCGCAATGATCTCGGGCGTCAAAATGCCCGAGAGGCTGGGCGTGCCGCCAGCATCCAGCACCCGCCCCAGTCCGGCGCCGCTCAGCGAAAACACCGCAGTGCCAGGGATGATCCCCAGTGCTGTGGTAACGATGAACACCACCGGCCGTACGCCACAAAACGCAGGCACCAGGTTCACCAGGAAGAAGGGAAACAGCGGCACCAGCCTGAGCACCAACAGATAGGACCAGGCATTGGCCTGGATGCCGCGCGCCAGCGCCTCCGCTCGTGGCCCCATTTTCTGTAGCGCATCGGCGCCGAAGACGCGTTGCGCAAATAAAAACAGCAGGGTGGCGCCAATCGTTGCTCCTGCAACCGTGAGTGCCGTCCCGAGCACTGCGCCAAAGAGGAAGCCACCGCCCAAGGTCAGCCAGATCGCCCCTGGCAGCGCGAAGGCCGCAGCCACTGCATAGATCACCACGAAGGCCCCGGCCGACAGCAACGGGTTGGCCGAGACCCAGGCTCCCAGCGTGGCGCGGTGCCGCGCCAGTGTGTCGAAGGAAAGCAAATCCCCCAGCCCCGAAAACCGCAGCGCGACCAGCAGCGCCACCACCGCCAGCGCGATCCAAACCTTCTTCACGGCAGGAACCTTTGCGTAAGGCCGACGAAGAATCGCGTCTTCGCCCCGAAGAGCGCAGGCGTGAACCAGGCGCCGGCCGCGCGACGGCCGACCTCGGACAGGGTGGGGTAGGGGAAGGTGACGCCGGCGATGGCGCCGATCTTCATCCCTTTCTGGATCGCCAGGCCCCAGAGCGCGATCATCTCACCCGCGCCCGGCGCTACGATACTGGCCCCCAGGATCACGCCCTTCGGGCTGAGCACCAGCTTGATCAGCCCCTCCGTCGCGCCCTCCGCCTGGGCGCGATCATTGCCGTCCAGCCGCTGGATCAGGGTCTTGCAGCCGGGCGCTTCGGCCTCGGTTAGTCCGGCATGGGCGAGTTCGGGGTCGGTGTAGGTTGCCCAGGGCAGGGCGCGGTAATCCGTCTTCGCCGGCAGGCCGAAGAGGACGCGGCGGATCACCACCCCGGCATGGGCCCCGGCTATATGGGTGAATTGGGGCCCGCCCGCGCAATCGCCAATGGCGAAGGCGCGCGCGTTGGTGGTGCGCAGGCCGGCATCCACGGTGATGCCCTTCGGCGTGAAGACGATGCCGGCCTCGCCCAGACCCAACCCCTCGGTCACCGGCTGCCGGCCGGCTGCAACCAGGATGTGGCTCGGCTCCACCACCCCGTCGGCCAGCGTAATGCGGCCGGGGTCGACGCGGCTGATCGCGGCGCCCTCGATGATCCGCACGCCCTCGGCCTGTAGCGCGGCACGCACAACCGCGACGGCTTCGGGCTCGTCCTTGGGCAGGATGGTCGCGCGTTCCAGCACTGTGACCACGCTGCCCAGGCGCCGAAACGCCTGGGCCATTTCGAGGCCGATGGGCCCGCCGCCGATCACCGCGAGATGTGTCGGCAGTTCTTGTAGCTCGAACAGCGTCTCGTTGGTGAGATGCGGCGTCTCGGCCAGGCCGGGGATGGGCGGAAGTGCTGCGCGCGAACCGGTGGCGATGATGAAGCGCCGCGCCGCGATGCGTTGTCCGCCCGCTTCCACCTCGCCCGGCCCGGTAAAGCGCGCGGCGGCCTGGATAACCGTGCAGCCTAACCCCTCGAAGCGCGACACGCTGTCATGTGGCGCGATGGTACCGATCACCCCATGAACATGCGCCATCACCTGCGCGAAATCGACCCGCGGCTCCACAGGCGACACGCCGAAGCGGGCACCCGAACGTTGCGCCTGCGCGGCATGTGCAGCCGCGATCAGTGCCTTGCTCGGCACGCAGCCGGTGTTGAGGCAATCGCCGCCCATCAGGTGTTTCTCGATCAGCACCACGGCGGCACCCATCTGCGCCGCGCCAGCGGCGACGCTGAGGCCGCCGGATCCGGCACCAATGATGCAGAGATCGGCTTGCAGTACGCCGTTCTTCAGGTGAGGTTTGCGCGACATGCGAGGCTTTCGGTCAGAGGGCTGCCGGGGTTACGGGCGAATGGGGTGTTTTGGATGCGCGTGATCGGGCTGATGTGCAAGGCGCCGCGTCCCGGCTTCGCCAAGACCCGCCTGGCCGCAGGCCTCGGCCTGGCCCGCGCGGCGCAATACGCCGCCGCCTTCCTGGCCGACAGCGCGGCCCTCGCCGCGGCACTGGGCGCGGCCACCGCCTTCTTTGCGCCCGACGATGGCGGCGCGGAGGTGGCGGCGCTCCTGCCGCGGGGAATGGCCCTGCAGCCGCAGGCGCCGGGCGATCTCGGCCAGCGGCTGATCGCGGCCTTCGACGTACTCTTCGCCCAGGGCGCCCCGGCCCTGATCATGGGCACCGACAGTCCGGATCTGCCGCCCGCACTTCTGGAAGAAGCGCTCGCGGCAATGGCCGGGAACGACGCCGCCTTCATCCCTGCCCATGATGGTGGCTACTGCGCGGTAGCGCTGCGCGCCCCGGCACCGGCGCTGTTTCAGGGCATTCCTTGGAGCAGCGCCGAGACACTTCGCGCCACGCTCGCTGCCGCCGAAGGGCTCCGTGTGCATCTAACTTCCCCGTGGCACGACATCGACGAGATCGAGGACCTGCAGAAACTCGACCTTGCCGCCGCGCCCTTCACCCGCCGCGTCGTAGCGCCGCGAGGCTGAGGGCCAGGCCCCCGCCCAGCGCTATGGCGGCCAGTACTACGGGAAGGCCCCAGTTTGGCATGGCCTCCAGCAGCAACCCGCCCAGCGGCGCGCCCACCGCGCCGCCGAGCAGATAGGCGGTGTTTAACCCCGCCATGCCCAGCGCCCGCGCCGGGCCCGCGAAGCGCTGCACGGCCCGCACCATGCCCAGGGTATAGATCGACCCCGCAGCACCGCCCCAGATCGCCAGCACCGGCCAGATGCCCCAGCCCGGCGCCAGCCAGGGCCAGAGCAGCGAGCCCAGCGCCACCGCCACCGCGCAGCCGAGCAGTGCGCGATGCGAGCCGAAGCGATTCGCGACCCACCCCACCGGGAACTGCGACAGCATATTGCCGAAGCCCGTGGCCACCACGATCGACGCCGCAGCCGTGGCCCCCAGGCCGAGCGCCAGTCCTTGCACCGGGAAGACGGCACCCGCCGTGCTCTCCAGCGCGCCGCAGAGCAGTGCCGCACCGGCCGGCGCCAGCATCATCAGCGCGACCGGGCGCAGCCTGGGGATGCTCATGCGCATCCGCCGCGGCACCGCGCCCGCCACCTCGCCCAGGCGCAGCGTCAGCAGGAAGCCCAGCCCCATCAGTGCCGCACAGCCGGCGAAGGCGCTGGCCTGCACGCCCGTCAGCCACAGCATGGCCGGCCCGCCGCCGATCGCGGCCGAAACGAAGGTCTGGTAGAGGCCAAGGAACTGGCCCTCGCGGCCCGGCGGTGCCATGGCGCCGGCAATGGCATCTGCGGTCGTCCAGGTGAGGCAAGAGGCCGCACCCAGCAAGGGCCCGATGATAAACCACAACCACAGCGGCGGATCGAAGGCCAGCGCCAGCAGCGCCAGCGCCGAGACCAGCCCTGCGGCCTGGTGCAGCCGCAGAGCGCCACCCAGGCGCGCGGCAAACCAGGGCGACCCCGGCGCGGTGACCAGTGCCGCGACCCAGACCGAAGCGGCGTAGAGCCCGACCATAGCGGGCGAGGCGCCGGCCTCGGTCAGCAGCACCGCGGCCAGCGGCGTGCTCATCCAGACCCCGGCGAAGGCCAGCGTAGCGGCGGCGATGAAGATGGCGGCTGTCAGGCCACGCTCCCCGGTGCGGTATTGGCGCCACAGACCAGCACCCCCACCCGCGCACCGGGGGGCGGCCGGAAGGCGCCGCTCAGCAGCGCGGCCATAGCCGCCGCACCGCCCGGCTCGGCCAGCACTGCGCATTCGGCCCAGAGCCAGCGCTGCGCCGCGCTGATTGCGGCATCGCTGACCAGAAGGCTCCGTGCGACATGGGCGGCGGCGATGGGAAACATCAGGCCCCCCACCTGGCGGGCGCCCAGGCTATCGGCGGCGATGCCACTGACCGGCACATCCACCGGCCGGCCGGCCGCCAGGGCGGCGTGCAGGGCGCAGCTGGTCTCGGGCTCCACTGCCACCACCTCGGTGCCGCTGCCGGCATACCAGGCCGCCATGCCGCCTATCAGCCCGCCGCCGCCAACGGCAACCAGCACATGGGTCAACTCCGGCGCCTGCTCCTGCCATTCCAGCGCGACCGTGCCCTGGCCGGCCAGGACCTCGGGCTGGTCATAGGCGTGTACGGCGATTGCGCCGGTCTCACCGACATGGCGCTGCGACGCCGCCAGCGCATCGGCATAGCCAGCACCGCCCACCACGAGCCTGGCTCCCAGGGCTGCGATGCGCTCCCGCTTCGCCAGGCTGCTGACCTCGGGGACGAAGATCGTGGCCGGAGCACCAAGCGCGCGGGCGGCGAGCGCCACCGCCACGCCGTGATTGCCGCCCGAGGCCGCGACGACGCCCGCCGCCAGATCGCCGGCCTGGCGCAACCGGTTGAAGGCGCCGCGCGCCTTGAAACTGCCCCCGCGCTGCAGCTGTTCGAGCTTCAGGCAGGGCCCGTCCTCCAGCCGCAGGATGGGCGTGCGGCGGATGTCGCGTGTGATGCGGGCATGGGCGGCGGAGATGGTAATGCGGGTTATGGTCATGGACCTGCTGCATGCCCCCAGTAGCTGGTGCCGCCAAGGCCATGCGGCCACACTTTCGCCATCTGCACATTTCCGCCATAAAGGGCTCCGGAATGACCTCCCGCCCGGAACCCGGCCCATGCGTCTCCATGCGACCTGCGTCTCCCTGGGGGGCGCGGGCGTTCTTCTTTTGGGCGTGCCCGGATCGGGCAAATCCTCCCTGGCGCTTCGCATGATCGAGCGGGGCTGGGATCTCGTCGCCGATGATCAGGTGGTGATGGCGGCCACGACCGAGGGGCTGCTGGCGCAGGCGCCGCACGAGTTGTCGGGCATGCTGGAAATTCGCGGGCTTGGCGTGTTCCAGGGCCTCGCCTGCCGCCCCACCCATCTCGCCCTGGCGGCCCGGCTGCGGCCGGCTTCCACCATCGCGCGCCTACCGGAGCCCTCGCGCTGGCGCGCCCTCGGCCTGGATGTGCCGGAATTTGCGCTCGATGCCGGTGATGTTGCCGCCCCCGAGAAACTGGCCTGGGCGTTGCGTGCTGTGCAGGGCGGGCTGGCCCAGCGCGCCGGGGCCTTCGCGCCGTGACGCGCCCAGTGGTCATCATCACCGGTCTCTCGGGCGCCGGGCGCGCATCGATTCTCAATATGCTCGAGGACCTCTCCTTCGAGACTGTGGACAATCCACCGCTGGCGGTGCTCGAGGCCCTGCTGGGCGATGGCGATCTGCCGATCGCCGTGGGCGTCGATACCCGTTCGCGCGGCTTTGACCCACAGGCGCTGCTGAAGATTCTGGAACGCCTGCGACTCAGGCCCGACCTTGACACCACGCTACTCTTTGCCGCCGCCGAGGACGCGGTGCTGCTGCGCCGCTACACCGAGACCCGCCGCCGCCACCCGCTGGCCCCCGGCGGCCCGCTCGGTACCCGCGTACAGGATGGCATCGCACGCGAGATCCTGCTGATGGCGCCACTGCGCGAGGCGGCGGATTTGCTGGTGGACACGACCGATGTGCCGCTGCCCGAACTCCGCCGCCGCATGGAGGCGCGCTTCCGCCCAGAGGGGGCACCGGGCCTGTCGATCACGGTGCAGAGTTTCGGTTTCCCCAAGGGCCTGCCCCGCGAGGCCGATTTGGTCTTTGACCTGCGCTTCCTGCGCAACCCGCATTACGTCCCCGCACTCAAGCCGCTTACGGGGCGCGACTCCGGCGTGGCCGAATACGTCGCTGAGGATTCGGCGTTCCTGGTCTTCTGGCAGAACCTGACGGCACTGTTGGACCCTCTGTTGCCGCGCTATGTGGCGGAGGGAAAAAAGTATCTCACCATTGCTCTGGGCTGCACCGGTGGCCGCCATCGCTCGGTTTTCGTGGCTGAAAAGTTGGCGGCACACCTCTCCGCCACCTCAGCGATACACGGATGGCGGGTGGATCTGGCGCATCGGGAATTGCCCGAGACCGCGCGCGGGTCTAACACGCCGCCTGCCGAGAGCGGCCCCCTCGCTGCGCCGCGTGACATGGCACAAAATGACACCCATATGACGACTGTTGAATGACCCAGACCCGCAGAAGCCCCCTATGATCGGCCTCGTCCTCGTCACCCATGGACGACTGGCTGAGGAACTGCGCCTGGCCATGGAGCATGTGGTAGGTCCGCAGCGTGCCGTCGCCACCGTCTGCATCGGCCCCGAGGATGATATGGAAGGCCGGCGTACCGATATCCGGGAGAGCATCGGCGCGGTTGACCAGGGCGATGGCGTGGTGCTGCTGACCGATATCCTGGGGGGCACGCCTTCCAACCTTGCCCTCTCCCTGTCGAATGGGCGGGTGAAGGTGATTGCCGGCGTGAACCTGCCTATGCTGGTGAAGCTCGCAAAAATTCGTGGCAGCGAGCCTTTGGGTGAGGCGGTCGACCACGCCGCTCAGGCAGGACGAAAATACATCACCGCCGGCGATGATGCGCCGGGCAACGGCCATAAGGGAACGCGTTGATGGACCAGCAGCCGGCGACCGCCTCTGTCCAGGATGTGGATTGTGGCTGCCCCGAACCCGGAACCGGCGCGCATGTGCTGCGCCGTAAGGTGCTGATCCGCAATTCCCGCGGCCTGCATGCCCGGGCCGCGGCCAAGCTGGTGGCGGTGGCTGAACGCTATGCCGCCTGCATGCACGTCCTGCGCGATGGCCAGGCGGTGCCGGCCTGCTCGATCATGGGGCTGATGATGCTGGGTGCGGGTCAGGGTAGCTCCGTCGAGATCACCGCCGAGGGCTGGGACGCGAAGGAGGCGATGGAAGCCGTGGCCGGCCTGGTCGAGGCCGGGTTCCATGAAGACTGAGCCCAAGGCCCGCACCAGGAAAGCCACCAAGGAGGCCGTCTTCCGCGGCATCGCCGTCTCGCCCGGCATCGCCATCGGGCCGATTCACGACACCAGCGAGGTTGCGGCCGATGTGCCGCGCCGCAGCATCACGCCGACCGAGGTCGAGGCCGAGCGCGAGAAGCTCACACAGGCCGCTGCCACCGCGCGCAAGCAGGTCACCAAGCTCAAGACCCGCTTGAACATCTTGCCCGAGGAGGCGCAGGAGGAACTGGCCCCGCTCCTTGACGCCTATATCCTTATGCTCGGCAATTCCCGGCTGCTGCGCGGTGCCCGCAAGCGCATCGGTGATGCCGGTCTCGGCGCCGAGACCGCGGTGCTGGATGAGGCGGAGGAGATCGCAGCCCTCATCCTGGCGGCGCGCGACGACGACAAGGCGGGCCTGCTGCGCCGCGCGGGCGAAGTGCGCGAGATCGGCCGCAGGCTGATCCGCACCATCACCGCCACCCCCTTTCGCTCACTGAAGGATGTGCCGCAGGGCGCCATCCTGATCGCTGAGGAAATCACCCCGGCCGATGCCGCGCTGCTCGATCCCGCGCGGATTGCGGGTGTCGCGACGGAGGAGGGCGGCGCCGATGGCCATACCGCGATCATGCTGCGCGCCCTTGGCATTCCCGCCGTGCTGGGATGCCATGGGCTGACCGAGGCGGCCAGCCGCGGCGATCAGGCGGTGCTCGATGGCGGCACCGGCCAGGTCGTGCTGCACCCCGGCGAGGGTGCGCTGGTAGCGGCGCGCGAGGGCCTGGCCGGCTATGCGCGTGAGCGCACGCGACTTGGCAAGCTGCGCCGCCTGCCAGCCGAGACCACCGATGGCGAGGTGGTGGAGCTGCAGGCCAACCTCGAAATCCCGGCCGAATTGCCGCTGATCGCCCAGGCCGGCGCGCAGGGCATCGGGCTGCTGCGCTCGGAATTCCTGTTCATGAACCGCGCCGAGCTGCCGGACGAGAACGCCCAGTTCGACGCCTATCGTAGCATCGTCGAAGCCATGGCGGGCGATGCGGTGACCATCCGCGTGCTGGATTGGGGCGGTGAGAAGGATATGGAGGCGCTGGCCGCGGGCGTGCCGATGAGCGGGGGGCCTAACCCCGCGCTCGGCCTGCGCGGCATCCGGCTGCTGCTGAAGCGGCCGGAGCTGCTTGAGGAACAATTCGCCGCCATTCTGCGCGTCTCGGCCCGTGGCCCGGTGCGCGTCATGCTGCCGATGATCACCATCCCCGAAGAGGTCGCTCAGGCGCGGGAAATTTACGAGCGCGTGGCTCGGCGCCTGCGCCGCCGCGGCGAGGCGTTGCCTGAAAAGCTGCCGCCGCTGGGTGCGATGATCGAGACGCCTGGTGCCGCGCTTGCGGCCGACGCCATCGCGCTGGAGGCGGATTTCTTCGCCATAGGCACCAATGACCTCGCCATGTACACCCTGGCGGTAGACCGTGCCGAGACCGACGTGGCGCATCTCTACGATCCGCTGCACCCCGCCGTGCTGCGGCTCGTGCAATTCGCCACCGAGGCGGCGCTGCGCATGCGTATGCAGGTGAGTGTGTGTGGTGAGATGGCGGGCAACCCGCGGTTGGTGCCGCTGCTGCTGGGCCTGGGCCTGCGCAGCCTGTCGATGAATGCCAGTTCCATCCCCAAGGTGAAGCAGGCAATTCGAGCGCTGGATATCGATGATTGTGCCCGCTTCGCGCGGCGGGTGATGGAGCAGTCCGACCCCGCGCGGATCCGTGAATTGGTGGCGGGGTTCGGGGTAGAGAAGGCGCGCCCTACTTCGTGACGAAGGCCTTCTCCAGCACATAGGTGCCGGGCTGGTTATTGGTGCCTTCGGTGAAGCCGAGCGCCTGCACCAGCGCCTCGGTATCGGCGTTGAAGGCTTCCGAGCCGCACATCATCACGCGGTCCACCGCCGGGTCCAACGGGGGCAGGCCGGTTTCGGCATAGACGGCGCCGTTCTCGATGCGCGTGGTGATACGGCCCTGTACGGGGAAGGGTTCGCGCGTCACGCTCGGCGCGTAGACGAGCTTTTCGCTGGCCCATTCGCCCAGAAGCTCATGCGCCGGCAGGTCCTCGGTGATATAGTGCCGATAGGCCAACTCGCTGACTTGGCGCACGGTGTGGGCCACGACAACGCGGTCGAATTTCTCGTAGGTGTCGGGGTCGCGGATCAGGCTCATGAAGGGCGCGAGGCCGGTGCCGGTCGCCAGCATCCACAGGTTACGCCCGGGCAGCAGGTTCTCCACCACCAGCGTGCCCACCGGCTTGCGGCCAATCAGCACTTTTTCGCCGACCTTGATGTGCTGTAGCCGCGAGGTCAGCGGGCCGTTCTGCACCTTGATGGACAGGAACTCCAGACCTTCGTCCCAGGGGGGAGAGACCATGGAATAGGCGCGCGTCAGCGGCCTGCCCTCCACCATCAGCCCGATCATGGCGAATTGCCCGGCCACGAAGCGCAGCGCGGGATCGCGCGTGCAGCGGAAGCTGAACAGGGTGTCGTTCCAATGGTGCACCCAGGTCACGTCTTCATGGTAGAAGGCCGCGAGGGCTTTGGCGGTTGCTGTGTCGCTCATGCGCCCCGGTATGCTGCGGCGCGGCGCGGCGCGCAAGTTTCGGAACTGGCAGGGCAGGGTTGTGCGTGGGCGGCCGGCACCGCACCATCGCGCGATGTTGCATCACCCGCCTCCCTCAGACCCCGTTAGCAACCCGCCCGTCGGCCCCCTCGTGGACACGACCCCGCGCCCCATTCCAGCCCGCATCGCCCATAAGGGCCGCAGTGTCGATCTCGAGCCGCTGCATGTCCGACACGCAGCAGAGCTCTTCACCGCCGCGCAGAGCGACCGTGATGGCGCCGGTTGGGCCTATCTCGGCTACGGCCCCTTTGCCGATGCGGCCGCCATGCGCACCTTCGTTGGCAGCTTCGCCGCTACCCATGACCCGTTGGCCTGGGCCATCCGTCCGCATCGCACGGGCACCGCCGATGGGTGGCTGACATTGATGGAAATTCATCCCGCCCACGCGCATATCGAAATCGGCAATATCTGGTTCAGCCCGCGGATGCAGCGCACGCGCGCGGCGACCGAGGCAATGTTCATACTCATGCGCCATGCCATGGAAGACCTGGGCTACCGTCGCCTCACCTGGAAGTGCAATGCGCTGAACGCACCCTCTATCCGCGCTGCCGGGCGGCTGGGCTTTACATATGAGGGTACGCTGCGCGACCTGCTGGTGGTGAAGGGCCGCAGCCGCTCTACCGCCTGGTTCAGCATCCTGGCCGCGGAATGGCCCGCGGCGCAGGCGCGCATCGAGGCCTGGTTGGCGGATTCCAACTTCGCACCCGACGGCACGGCAAAGTCTCGCCTGGGCGGCTGAATTCGCTTGGCATGACGAAAATGTATCGTTATTGTCATGACATCAACGATAGGACACGGCCATGCTCCAGATCCCTGATGCCCTGCAATACGCCTCGCCTCTCGGTTGGGGGATTATCGCCGCGGGCGTGATCTTCGCCGCCGCCCATACTCGGCTTGGCACCGGCGGCGCGGTGGCCGCGGCGGCGCTGGCGGGCTTCATCGCAAAGACGATGCTGATTGACATGATCTGAGGGCAGCCCGGCGGCTCAGTCCGCCGCCTCGGCCTCGATCTCGACGAGGAAACGCGGATCTGCCAGGGCTGAGACCAGCAACAATGTGCTGGCCGGCGCATGCCCGCAAAGGAATGCGTCGCGTTGCGCCCGCCAGTGCCGGATGCAGCCGATATTGAGTAAAAACACGTTCAATTTGACGAGATTAGCTGGGGCCATCCCATGCGCTGAAAGGATGGCGCTGATATTGGCCAATGCCTGGTCCATCTGGGCCACGCTCCCCTCCCGCACGCTGCCATCCGGGGCAACCCCGACCTGGCCTGACATCACGAGCCTTCGTCCAGGCCCGGTCACCAGGGCGGCGTGGGAGTAGTTGGAGGCGGGTTTGTGGATCCCCGCGGGGTTACTCAGGGTAATTGGCATGCGGACCTCCCGTTGGTCGCGGAGAGAGTAAGCCGCCGCCTTGCAATGATCTACGGGTGAAAAGCGGCCCGAAGGCGGTCCAGCGCCGCCTTTTCGCGGTCTGAGATACCGGCGGCCAGGCCCAGAAATCCGCCTGAGAGCCGTGCCACGGCCCGTGCATCCTGCAAGACATGCGCTTCGAGGGCCAGGCGCGCCTCGGGCGCCATGCGCGCCGCCAGGGCCGCGGCATAGGCGGCCCAGGCGGCTTCCAGCGTCATTGGCGGCACGGAACTCAGCCAGGCCTCCAGCATGGCCATGCCTGGGCCGTCGGCCGGCAGCCCAGCCTCTGCGCCATGCCGCAGCACCGCTTCGCGCTCCGCGGCCGAGACGGAGCCATCCGCCCAAGCCACCAGCACCAGCGGCGCCAGGGTCAGCGCCGCCAGTGTGCCGGCACCGATGCCGAGTTGCTCGAGCAGGGCCAGCTTGGCGTCATCGGCGATGCCCGATGCCTCGGCCAGCGCAGCATGCTGCGCGACCGCCACATCGGCCGCAATCATCTGCTGCCGCAACGCCTCATTGTATTTGGCGAAGAACGCCTCTTCGAGCGCGACGCGCCGCTGTTCCAGGATATTCGCTGCCATGTCCCACCCTCCGTTGTGGGGCGATCCTGGGTCATTCCGGACAGGACCGCCTTGACGCGGATCAAGCCGGGGCGGTCACAGGCTTTCCCGGACAACGCCGCCGGGCGCCGGTGGGGCGGCGCGTTCGCCCTCCACCAGCCAGTCGCGCAGCGCCCGTCGCAGTTGGAACTCGAATTCGGTGTTGAGGTCGAAGGTGGCGCGGCGCAGCAGGCTGGTCGCCGTGCGGTTGCGGGCGGCGACGCTGCTCTCGCTGGGCGCCGTCCGATTGACCGTGGCTTCGGCGAAGCCCAACCGCAGGTCATTCGCACCGCGGATCTCCAGCCTGCAGGTCAGGGTGCAGTTCAGCCGCTCGCCCGGATCGCCACCAAAGAGGCCGCCCTGGCTCGGCTGGCGTTCGCGCAGGATGGCGGCTCGCAGTGTCACGAAGCGGGCGGTGTTCTCGGTGCCGAAGGCGGCGAGGCGGTCACGGCCCATGATCTGCACGGCCTCGGCCGCGCCCGGCCGCAGATCACGGCCCACATCGGTGGGGCCAGCATTGGGGCGGTTCTCGTCGATATCGATGCTCGCCACGTTCAGTCGCAGCCGTGGCAGGTAGGCGTAGCTGATCTCCGGCCCCTCGGGCGCGGGCGGGGGCGTGGCGGCGCAGGCGGCGAGCACGCCCAGCGGCGGCAGCAGCAGGAGATGGCGTCGGTTCATGAGCGCAGTCTAGCAGCCGAGCGGTGGTTTCAGAACCCGCCGGGTGGGATGCGTAGCACGGGTTTTTCCGGCCCCCGGCGCGCGGCGTGGATGGCGCGATCCAACGCAGCGAGGAAGCGCGAGCGATCGGCGGCTGCCATGGCGCTGGGGCCGTGGCTCGGGCCGCCGCGGGCGAGTTCCGTCTCGCGCATATGCCTGTTCAGTTCCCGCCCGGCCAGCGCACTTCCGATGTTCTGCGCCGTCCAGTCATGGCCCTTGAAGGAGAGCGCGCGGGCACCTTTTTCGAGCGCACGGGCAGCGAGGGGGATGTCGGCGGTGGTCACCACATCGGCCGGCGTCGCTTGCTCGACGATCCAGTCATCGGCGGCGTCCGCTCCCTCGGCCACGATCACCTGACGGACGAATTGTTCTTCTGGCGGGCGGATCGGGCGGGAGCCGTTGGAGACCAGCACAACCTCGCATCCCAGCCGCCCGGCCACGCGAAAAATCTCGTCGCGCACCGGGCAGGCATCGGCATCGACCAGGATGCGCGTCACAACGGCACGACCTGGACCTGGTGACCGAGATTCTCCAGGAATGTCCGCAGTGCCTCGGGTGGAACGGCGACCGAGGCATCGTTGCGTAAGGGGTGGCACCACAGCGGATCGGGGCCCTGGGCGATGGCGGCGTCGATCGCGAATTGCACGCTGCCTGGCATTGCGTTGACCAGGCCCAGCGGCGTGACGGAACCCGGGGTGACGCCGAGGGTGGCCAGAAGCTCCTCGGCGCTGGCCATGCGCACCTTCGGCCAACCAGCGGCACGCGCCAGAGAGTTGACGGAGAGCACCCGGTCGGCCTCCAGGGTGGCGAGGAAAAAGCCCTCGCCCTTGGCCGCGCGCAGAAAGAGGTTCTTGCAATGCAGCCCAGGCAGATCGTCGCGCAGAGCCGTGGATTCGGCCACGGTGAAGACGGCCCAGTGCTCCACCACGCGAACCGCGATACCTGCCGCCGCCAGCATGTCGAGCACTTTGTTCGAAGCCGATTGGGTCAACGCCGCCGGAACCGCTCCACCGCCGCCACCAGCGCCGTGCGGATGCCGGGCTCCAGCGCCGAATGCCCGGCATCGGGTACCACCGTCAGCCGCGCTCGCGGCCAGGCGGCGGCCAGGTCGAAGGCCGTCTCGGCTGGGCAGACCATGTCGTAGCGGCCCTGGATGATCTCGGCCGGGATATGCGCCACAGCCCCCATCCCCGCCAGCAGCCCGCCCTCGCGCAGGAACAGTTTATGGGCGAAGTAATGCGCCTCGATCCGCGCTAAGCCCAGCGCTGTCCTGTCCTGCGCGAAGCTCGCCACCGTGTCCGGGCTGGGCAGCAGGGTCGAGCACGACCCCTCGAAGGCGCTCCAACTGCGCGCCGCCGGCAGATGCACCGAGGGTTCGGGGTCGGTGAGGCGCTTGAGATAGGCTGCCAGCAGGTCATCACGTTCGGCGACGGGGATATGCTCGGCGAAATTGGCCCAGGCATCGGGGAATACGCGGCGCAGACCGTAGAGAAACCAGTCCACCTCCGCATCGCGGCCGAGGAAAACCCCGCGCAAAACACAACCGATGACACGATTGGGGTGGGCCTGTGCATAGGCCAGCGCCAGGGTGGAGCCCCAGGAGCCGCCGAAGAGTAGCCATTTCGGGATGCCGAGGAAATGCCTGAGCACCTCGATGTCGGCGACCAGATGCGGCGTGGTATTGGCCGCGAGTTCGCCGAGCGGGCGGGAACGGCCTGCGCCGCGCTGATCGAAAATGATCAGCCGCCAATGCGCGGGGTCGAAAAACCGGCGGTGGACGGCGCCCGCACCGGCGCCGGGGCCGCCATGCAGGAACAGCACCGGCTCGCCCATCGGGTTGCCGACCTGCTCCCAATACATGACGTGACCGTCCGTCAGGGGCAGGAAGCCTGTCTCGAAAGGCGCGATATCGGGGAAGAGGTCGCCACGGGGCATAAAGTGTTTATCCAATGCCGCAGCGCGCAATTCAACATCCCCCTTTGGGTTTGGCGCATCAGGGATTAACTTTGTCAGGATCATGGCCATTCCCGCGCCCCAACCTCGCAGCACGACGCAGCGCTCCGCCCCCGGCGAAGTGACCTGTGCGGTGTGCAGCACCGACAGCCGGCAGGTGACATTCCGCCCCGGCGCGCCCGAACAGGCGCCCGATCTCGACCTGCGGCCGGGCGAGCCGCTGCGCTCCACCATGGGCCATTGGCTGCAGCAATGCCCGCGCTGCGGCTATGCCGCGCCCGATATCCGCGAGGCCCGGCCCTCGGCGGCGCGGGTCGTGGCCGCCGCCCCCTTCCGGTCGCTGGTAAACGAGGCCTCGCATCCGCCGCTATCCAGACGTTTCCTGGCCTGGGCGCATGTGCTGGAGGAGACCGGGGCGATGCATGAGGCGGCAGAGGCCATGCTGCAGGCCGCCTGGACCGCTGATGACCTCAACCGCCAGGATCTGGCGCGGAGCTGGCGGCTCGAGGCGGTGGCGCTGTGGCGCTCGGGCCCCGGCCTCGATGCCGAGCAGCAGGTTCGCGTGGTGGATGCGCTGCGCCGGGCAGAGGCCTGGGATGGCGCGGCCGACGCCATCGACGCCATGCTGGCCGATGATCCGCCAGAAGCCGTGCGTCAGGTGCTGTCGCTGGAGGCGAAGCTGGTGGAATCGGGTGACCCGCGGCGTCACACCGTGGCCAGCGCCCTGCCGCCGCCCGCCCGCCGGCCGCATGTCGCGCACCAGAAGCTGGCGGGGCGGAGCAGCCTCTTCGGCTGGTTCAGGCGGCTTTTCCGGCGGAAATAGCGATAATACCCGCCTCTGCGGCCGCCAGCACGGCATCCATATCCGCCTGCGTATGCGCGGCATTAAGGAACATGTTGTGCTTCGGGTGCAGATAGGCGCCGTGTTCCAGTGCGGCCCGGCAAAACGCGCCGCCCTTCTCGAAACTGGCATCATCTTCGAACAGCCACAGCGGCATCGCCGCCGGCCCGGATTGCCGTAGCGCCACGCCATGGCGCTGTGCCAGATCGGCCATGCCCTGGCGCAGATAGGTGCCAAGCCCCTCCAGGAGCTCCGGCAGGCCGATGCGGTCCATTTCGCTGAGCGTGGCCACTGCTGCCGCCATCGGCACCGCGCCGCACCAAAAGCTGCCGGTGATGAATATTTTCGCGGCTGCATCGCGCAGCGAGTCGCGCCCCAGTACCGCTGCCAGCGGATGGCCATTGGCGATCGCCTTGCTCCACGCCGAGAGATCAGGCTGCACGCCCAGCCGCTCCCAGGAACAGCCGCGATGCAGGCGGAAGCCGGCGCGGACATCGTCGATGATCAGCGCCGCTCCCCGCCGGTCGCACAGCACCCGCGCGCCCTGGGCGAAGGCGGGGCTCGGCATCTCCTGGTCCACCACATTGTCGTGTCGGAAGCCAGTGATGATCACGGCGGCAAGGTCGCCTCCGGCGGCATCGGCTGCGGCCTCCAGGCTGGCCAGGTCGTTGTAGAGGAAGCGGCCCTGGTTCGCGCGATCCTGCGGCGTGGTGCCGATGGGGACCGGCGTGCACCAGGGCAGGGCGCCGTGATAAGATCCCTGGGCAATCAGCACCGTATTCCGCCCGGTGGCGGCGCGAGCAATGGTGACGCAGGCCGTGGTGGCGTCGCCGCCGTTCTTTTGCAACATCGCCCAGTCGGCATGCGCCACGCGCTCGACCAGCGCCTCGCAGAGTTCGACCATCACCGGCGCCGGGCCGTTCAGGCAATCGCCCTGCGCGGCCTGTCTGGCGGCCGCCTCGTCCACCACGGGGTTGTGGTGTCCGAGCACGATGGGGCCCCAGGAGCACATGAGGTCGACATAGCGCCGGCCATCGGCATCCCAGATATGCCCGCCCTCGGCACGCTCGAAGAACTGCGGGTAGCCGGCGGGGAGGCGGCGGGTGTCCAGATGCCCCCACATGCCGCCCGGCACCACGCGGGCTGCGCGTGCACGGAGCGCTGCATCGCCGCTTGACCTGAAAGACATGTCCGGCTGCGTCTGCGCGGCATCGGGCGGGCTCAAACCTCAACCTCCCAGAACATCGGATAGGCGGCTTGCGGCAAGTTGCGCAGCCGTGAGCGGTACCCCGCCGGGATGGTGAACTGCCCCCACATCACCGCCGGCACATGCGCCACAGCCGCGGCCTGGATACGCCCCGCCAGTTCGCGTCGCGCGGCACCATCCCGCGCCACCGCGAAGGCATCGATCAGCGCGCGCAGCCCAGGGTCGCAATCCCAGCCCGGATAATCCGCGCAAGTGTTGGACACATAGAAATGGGTCAGCGGCGAGATCATGTCCGTGCCATTGGCGTAGACGGAAAACATGTGCCAGCCCTCGCGCCGCGCGCGGCGGGCGAGCAGGGTGCCCCAATCCATCACCTGCTCCTGCACCACGAAGCCGGCCTGCTGCATGGCCTGGGTCATCACCTGCTGGGCTGTCTGGCTTATGCCGCCGGCGGTGGTCAGGAAGGCGATGGGCTGGCCGCGATAGCTGGTGGCCGCCAGCATTGCGCGTGCTTCGGCCGCGTCGAAGCGCACCGTCTCGGCGCCCTGACGGCTGTCGAGCGGCGCATCGCACAGGAAGAAACTCGGGCAGGGCGGCGCCCGGTAACGCTCCGGCACGCCGATGGCGGTGAGGATACTTGCCTGATCCGCGCATTTCCACAGCACCCGGCGGATGGCGGGGTCATCGAAGGGCGCGGCGGCGTGGTTGATCCGAAAATTGCCCTGGAACTGGTGGATGCCACCCAGGCCCAGCAGCCGGACGTTTCGGGCGCGCTCCAGCCGGGGGATCCAGTCGAAGGGCAGGTATTGCATGTAATCCAGCTCGCCGGCCATTAACGCGGTGGCGCCAGTCGCCTGGTCGGGCATGGCGCGCCAGGTCACCTGGTCGATATGCACGCGGCGGCCGCCGGCCAGAAAGCTCGCGGGCTCCTCGCGAGGGATGTAGTCGGGAAAACGCTCCAGCACCATGGAGGCGCCGGGCCGCCACTCCGAAGCCCGGAAGCGGAAAGGGCCGGAGCCGATGATCTCGCGGATGCGGGTCTCGACCGGTACGGCGGCGAGCCGCTCGGGCAGCATCACCGGCAGCGGCGCGTTCGGTTTGCCCAGCACGTCCAGCATCAGTGGGAATGGCGTCTTCAGCGTGAGCCGAAGACCGCGCGCGCCGGTCGCCACCAGCTCGGCCTTGGCGGCCCATAGCATGCGGCCGAGCGCGTCGCGCGGCGCCCAGCGTTCCAGGCTGGCGACGCAATCGCTGGCCGTGACGGGCGCGCCGTCATGCCAGCGCAAGCCAGTGCGGAGCAGAAAATCCCACCGCAGCCCGTCCGCCGACGTGTCCCAACTCTCCACCATCTGCGGCCGGATCACGCCCTCGCCGTCCATAGCGAAGAGCGTGTCGAAAACATGGGTTGCGAAGGTCCGCGTGATGGCCGCGGTGGTGGCGTGGGGGTCGAGGATCACCACCTCCGATTCCAACGCCACATTCAGGGCTCCAGCGGCGGCGGCACCCCGCGCGAGGAAAGGCAGGGCCATCGTCCCCAGGGCCGCGCGTCGGTAGATCCGCATGTTAAAGCCTCCATCTGACCCTGCAGGCTAGGCATGGTGGCCAGCGCCCGACAAGCATGGTGTGCTGGCCCGATGGACAGCACCGAAACGATCCGCGCCGCCGCGCAAGCCGCCCTCCCACCGCTCGAAGGGGAACTGCATATCCCCGGCCTCGCTGCCGCCGTGACCGTGCATCGCGACCCGGAAGGTGTGCCGCATATCCGGGCTGCAACGGTCGGCGATTCCTGGTTCGCCCAGGGTTTTGTCCACGCCCAGGACCGGCTGTTCCAGATGGAGCTGAACCGCAGGCGCGCCCTGGGACGCAGCGCTGAATGGCTGGGTGCGGCGGCTTTCGCCTCGGACGTGCTGGCCCGGCGGCTGGGCGTGGAGGCCGCCAGCCGACGCGATGCCGCCGCCCTGGGCCGCGAGGCGCGGGTGATGATCGAGCGCTACGCCGAGGGAGTGAATGCCTTCATCACCTCTGGCGCGCCGCTGGCCATCGAATACCAGTTGCTCGATGCGATACCCGAGCGCTGGGAGGGTTGGCACACCATCGCCGTGATGCGTCGCCTGGGCCTTCTGATGGGCAGCGTCTGGTTCAAGCTGTGGCGCGCCGCCGCGCTGCCGGTGGCGGGGAAGGGCACCACCCTGCTGCGCTATGATGACGGTGGGATCGATGCGCTGATCCTGCCGCAGGGCAAGGAATCGCTGCGCTGGCGGGCCGGGCTGGAATTCCTGGCTCCCGCCGTCACCGCGTTGCTGGAGGCGGCCGAGGCGGATGCCACCGGCGGCGGCAGCAACAATTGGGCGGTGAGCGGCGCGCAATCCGTCACCGGCCGCCCCTTCCTGGCCGGTGATCCGCACCGGCTGTTCGAACTTCCCAACATGTACGCGCAGTGCCACCTCGCCTGCGACGCTTTCGACGTGGTGGGGCTGACCGTGCCGGGCGTGCCGGGCTTCCCGCATTTCGCCCAGAACGGCGTCGTGGCGTGGTGTGTCACTCACACATTTGCTGATATCCACGACCTCTATCTCGAGCGTTTCGAGAATGGCCGGGTGCTGTTCCAGGGCAAGGCCGAGGTGCCGCGCCGGCGGATGGAAACCATCGCCATTCGCGGCGAGACGGCGCGCGAGGTGGAGGTGGTGGAAACCCGCCATGGCCCGGTCATCGCCGGCGATCCGGCCTCGGGCCACGCGCTGACACTGAAAAGCGTGCAATTCGCGGAGACCGACCTCTCCTTCGACTGCCTGCCCAAGCTGCTGCGGGCCAAGACCGTGGCCGGGCTGTTCGAGGCGACGCGCGGCTGGGGACTGATCGACCACAACCTCGTCGCCGCCGATACCGCCGGCCACACCGGTTTTCTGCTGCGGGCCCGGGTGCCGCGGCGCGGGCGCGAAAATGGCTGGCTGCCGATGCCGGGCTGGACCGGCGAACATGAATGGGATGGCTGGATCGAGCACGAGGCCATGCCGCAGGTCATCGACCCCCCGGGCGGCATCATCGTCACCGCCAACAACCGCGTGGTGGCCGATGACCACCCGGATTACCTCTGCACCGATTGCCATCCGCCCTATCGCGCGGCGCGGATCGCTGCGTTGCTGAAGGTGCCCGGCGCGCGGGCGCCTGGCGCCGCTGGGGCGATCCATGCCGACACCCTCTCTGCGCCCGCCGCCACCTTTCAGGCCGCCTTGCGCGACATCGAGGTTACCGGCCCGGGTGCTGCGGTGCGCGCGGCGATTTTGGAATGGAATGGCCGGATGGACCCGGCGGCAACTACGCCCACCCTTTATATCGCCTTTCGCCTGGCGTTGACCCGGCGCTTCGCCGCCGCCAGTGGCCTGGGCGACCTCGCGGGCCACCCCTGGCTGGCACCGGCACCGGGCGTGGCGCCGTTGACCCAGCTATGGTGGGCCTTGCCCGCGCTGCTCCGCCAACACGACACCACGCTGCTGCGCGGCGCGGATTGGGATCAGCTGCTGGCCGAGGCGTTGAACGAGGCTGCTACCGTCACGGCAGCGCCCTGGGGTGAGGCGCATAAACCGCGCTTCGCCCATCCCCTCTCCGGCCTCTTCCCCGCCGCCGCGCCGGTGCTCGACCCGGTGGCGCTGCCCATAGGCGGCGATGGCGACACGGTGTGGGCCAACGGTTTGGTGGCACCACTTGGGCCCCGCGCGACCTACGGCGCGCTGGCGCGCTATGCCTTCGATGTGGGGGATTGGGAGAACAGCCGCTGGAGCGTCTTCCTCGGCGCTTCCGGCCATCCCGCCAGCGCCTTCTATGCAAATCAGCACGCTGCCTGGGCGGCCTGTGAGATGACGCCCATGCGTTATGCCTGGCCCGGCATTGCCGCTGCCGCGGTGACGGCGCAGAGCCTTATGCCGGGGTAGCCGTTACCCCAGCAGTGCGGTGATGCGGCGCTGCAATTCGGCCAGTAGCCGCGCCGCACCGCCCTCGCGGATCAGTCCTGCAAATTCGCTGCGGCGTGAGGCCAGCTCGCTGATGGTGCCGGTGAGATAGACATCGACTACCCTTCCACTGCGCAGCAGGTAGCTCAACACCACCGGCTCCTGCCCGCCGGTGCGGTTCAGCGTGGTGCGGACCAACTGGTCGCCATTGGCCGTGGCTTGCACGCCCTGGGTGGAGAAGGTCTCGCCGGAAAAACCATCGAAGCGGGCGGCGTAGGTGGCGATGGACCAGCGCGAAAACGCCTCGGTCAGCGCAGCCTGGTCCGCGGCGGTAAAGCCGGTCCAGGGCGGGCCCACGGCGATGCGGGTCATCGTTGCCAGGTCAAACACCTGGGCCATCACCGGGGCCAGCCGCTCATAGCGGCCACGCACGCCCAGCCGGGGCGCATTGCGCATGATGTCGAGCAGGGTGTTGTGGAACCCCTCGACCACCGCGGTCGGGTTCTGTGCATGGGCCGCGGGGGCCACGAGGGACAGGGCAAGCGCCGGCAGGGCGCGACGGGGCATGTTCATGCCCGGCGCTTAGCACTGGGGACGTCATTGAACGAGGGTGGACCGATCAGCCGCCCCGCGCCACAACAACGTGATGGATGTGCGTTTCACCACCTTCGTCACCGGCGCCACTGGTTTCCTTGGCAGTTCCGTCGCCCGCGCCCTTGTTGCGCGCGGCCATCGGGTGATGGCGCTGGCCCGGCCGGAGACGCCGCGGGGCCTCCTCGATGGTCTGCCGGTGGCCTTCACGCCGGGCGACCTGATCGACCCCGCGAGCCTGGCGCTGGGCATCGCGGGTTGTGACGCGGTGATCCACTGCGCCGCCGATTACCGTATCTTCGTGCCCGACCCGGCGGCGATGTTCGCCGTGAATGTCGGCGGCACCGAGGCGGTCATGCGGGCCGCCATGGCCGCGGGCGTGCGCCGGATCGTCCATGTCAGCAGCGTGGCGACACTCAAACCCCGTGCCGATGGCAGCCCCGCCACCGAGGCCGATGCAGCGACCCCGGAGCAGGCCATCGGCCCCTACAAGCGCAGCAAGACCGAGGCCGAGCGCCTGGTCGAGCGCATGGTCCTGCACGAGGGCCTACCCGCCACCATCGTGAACCCCAGCACCCCCATCGGCCCGCGCGACTCCAGGCCCACCCCGACAGGACGGCTCATTCTTGAGGCCGCGCGTGGAAAGATGCCGGCCTATGTCGAGACCGGGTTGAACCTCGTCCATGTCGAGGATTGCGCCGCCGGCATTGTCGCGGCGCTGGAGCACGGCCGCCTGGGCGACCGGCATATCCTGGGCGGGTGGGACGTTGGCCTGGCCGAACTGCTTGGCTACATCGCCGGGCGCTATGGCCGCCGCGCGCCCTTCCGGCTGCCGCGCGCGCCGCTCTTCCCACTGGCCTATTTGGCCGAGGCGGTGGCCCGGCTGACCGGGGGCGAGCCCATGCTGACACGCGACGGCCTGCGCATGGCCGGCCAGCACATGTATTTCAGCTCTGCCCATGCAGAGGCGAGCCTGGGCTTCCACGCCCGCCCCTGGCACGAGGCGGTGGATGATGCCCTGACCTGGTTCACCGAACAGGGCATGCTGTGATCTGGCTGGGCGCCGCGGCCCTTCTGGCCTGGCTGGTGCTGCTCCTGGGCCGGGGGATGTTCTGGCTTGGGCGGGAGCGTGACGAGCCGCCCGTGGCGGAACCCGCGCATTGGCCCGATGTCACCATCCTGGTGCCGGCGCGCGATGAGGCCGAGACCATTGCCACCGTGGTGCATGCCCTGCTGGCGCAGGATTATCCCGGTCGGATCGGGCTCTGGGTGGTGGATGACCGCAGCAGCGATGGCACGGGTGAACTCGCCCGCACTGCCGGCAGCGGGGATGCACGGCTGCAGGTGGTCACCGGAGGGGACCGCCCGCCGAGCTGGACCGGCAAGCTCTGGGCGCTACAGCAGGGGCTGGAGGCAGCGCGCCCTGCCACGCCCTATCTGCTCTTCACCGATGCCGATATCCGCCACGCGCCTGACAGCCTGCGGCGGCTGGTGGCCCGGGCCGAGGCCGGCGGCCTGGCGCTCACCAGCCTGATGGCGAAGCTGCGCTGCGAGAGCCGGGCCGAGCGCTGGTTCATACCCGCCTTCATCTACTTCTTTCAGATGCTCTACCCCTTCCGCTGGGCCAATGACCCGGCCGCGGGCACCGCCGCCGCAGCGGGTGGTTGCGTGCTGCTGCGGCGGGCGGATTTCGAGGTTGCGGGCGGGCTGGCAGCTATCCGTGGGGCAATGATCGATGATTGCTCGCTGGCGGGGCTGATCAAGCGCCACAAGCCCGGCACCCGGATCTGGCTGGGGCTGACCGAGCGGGTGGTCTCGCTGCGCGCCTGCCCGACCGTCGAGCCCATCCGGCGCATGGTGGCGCGCACCGCTTATGCCCAGCTGCGCTACAGCCCGGTCTTGCTGCTGGGCATGCTGCTGGCGCTGACGCTGGTCTTCCTGGTGCCGCCAGCGTTGGCCGTACTAGGCCATGGTTGGGCACGGCTGCTGGGCCTCGCCGCCTGGGCCGGCATGGCGCTGAGCTTCGCGCCGATGCTGCGCTTCTATCGCCTCTCGCCCTTGCGCGGTTTTGCTTTGCCGGCGGTGGCCCTGGCCTACATGATGTTCACGATCGATAGCGCCATCGCCCAGTATCGAGGCCGGGGCGGCATGTGGAAGGGCGAGGCGGGTCCGGCACCTTTGTAACCGGCCTGCCATCGCCGACGAATGGTCAGCAGCGCCCGCGGATCATGCCGATCCCGGGCAGGAGATTGGAGATCATGCGTATTTCATTGACCGCGCTGCGTGCCTTCGAGGCAACTGCTCGGTTGTCGAGCATGTCGATGGCGGCCGCGGAGCTGCGTGTTGGACTGGCCAGCATCAGCCGCCATGTCTCGGCATTGCAGGCCAGGCTCGGTGTCGAGCTCCTGCGGCGCGAGGGAAGGCGCGTGGTGCTCACGCCCGCCGGGCGGTCCTATTTCGCCGAGATCACGGCGGCCTTTCGCACCATCAATGGCGCCACCGCGAACATCGCCGCCGAGGGAGCGCCGGCGGGGCCGAAGCTCAGCATCGCCTGTGACCGCAGCCTGGCGCAGAGCTGGCTGTTGCCGCGGCTGGCTGGCTTCTCGGCCGGCATTCCCGGCCTGTCCCTGGAACTGAGCGATGCGTCCGAGCCCGGAGGCGCGGCCGATATCGAGATCGTCTATCGGCGTGCGTCCGTCGCGCCGGCGCCGGAGGAAATCGCGCTCTGCGAGCCGCCGATGCTGGCTATCGCGGCCGTTGGCCTGGGTTCCAACCATCGGACCTTGTCGGGGCTGCTGCGTGCGGCGCCGCTGATCCATTCGCGCAACCGAGAGGGCTGGCGGGATTGGCTGGCGCTGGCCGGCTACAAGGGCGAGGTCCCGCGCGGCGGCGTGGTGATGCCGGACAAGGTTATGGCGATCACCGCCGCCGGCGGTGGATTCGGCGTTGCCCTGGCCTGTCGCATCCTGGCTGAAGATGAACTTGCGAGTGGACGCTGCCGAGTGATTCTGGGCAATGGGCATGTCATGGGCCGATTCGTGGCGCTTCAAAGCCAGCGCCCCGCGGTGGACCCGGCGCTGAGCGGCGCCTTCATCGCCTGGCTGCGGGCTGAGATGCTGGCGTCGATCGTGGCCCGCCAGGAGGCCGATCTGCAACCCGCCTGAGCCGTGGTGGTGCTGGGAAATCCGCATCGCATTATCGGGGAGGCTTCGCAAAACCACCCAAACCGCTCTATGCGTTCCTTTGGCCCGCATTCTGCCCTATGGGATCACAGCGCCTTGGATAGTCTGCCTGATATCGCTTTGCCGCCTTCCCCGCCGGGCGATGCCACGCGCGGTGCGGCGCTTCAGGCGGCTGTCGTGCGGGCCCGGGATGCACTGCTGGGTCGTCAGCGCGAGGATGGGCATTGGGTTTTCGAACTGGAGGCCGATGCCACCATCCCGGCCGAATATGTCATGTTGCGGCGCTTCTTCGGCCATCACGACACGGAGCGTGAGGCGGCCATCGGTCGGTATCTCCGCCGGCTCCAGGCGCAGGAGGCGGCAACGGCGGGCGGCGGTTGGCCGCTTTTTCATGCCGGCAGGCTCGATATTTCCTGCTCGGTGAAGGCCTATTTCGCGCTTCGTCTGATCGGCGACGCGCGGGATGCGCCGCATATGCGCCGCGCGCGGGAGGCCATCCTGGCTGCCGGGGGAGCCGCGAGGAGCAATGTCTTCACCCGTTGCACCCTGGCTCTTTTCGGCCAGGTGCCCTGGCATGCCGTGCCGGTGATGCCGCCCGAACTTATCCTGTTACCGAAATGGTTTCCCTTCCATATCGGCAAGATCAGCTACTGGGCACGCACCGTGCTGGTGCCGCTGACGGTGGTGATGGCGCGCCGGCCGCAACCGCTGGCGCCGATCGGCGTCGATATCGCGGAGCTTTTCACAACGGCGCCGGACGAGGTGCGGGAATGGCCGGGCGGCGCGCATCAGCAGGAACCGTGGTCGAGCATGTTCAAGGCCGTCGACAAGGCCCTGCAGCGCGCCCAGCGGATTTTCCCCCGCACCCACCGCATACGCGCCGAGGCGGCATGTGAGAAATTCGTGACCGAGAGGCTCAATGGCGAGGACGGGCTGGGCGCGATCTACCCCGCCATGGCCAATGCCATCTTCATGTATCACGTGCTGGGTGTGGCCGAAGACGACCCACGCATGGTCACCGCCTGGGCCGCCATAGAAAAATTGATATGCCACCGCGACAATGGCGAGACCTATGTGCAGCCCTGTCTCTCGCCGGTCTGGGATACCGCGCTGGTCGCCCATGCGCTGCTGGAGGCTGGCGGGCCGGAGGCCGAGCAAGCGGTCGGGCGGGGCGTGGAATGGCTGGTGGGGCGCGAGATCACCACGGTGCGTGGCGACTGGGCCTGGCAGAGGCCGCATCTCAAGCCCGGCGGCTGGGCCTTCCAGTACGAGAACGCGCATTACCCCGATGTGGATGACACTGCCGTGGTGGTGCTGGCGATGGATCGCTACCGCAGCGCGACCGGCGCCGAACCCGCAGGGATGGCGGATGCCATGCGTCGCGCCGTGGAATGGACTGCGGGCATGCAGAGCCGCGGCGGCGGCTGGGGCGCTTTCGACGCCGACAACACCTATCACTATCTCAACCACATCCCCTTCGCCGATCACGGCGCGCTGCTCGACCCGCCGACGGCTGATGTCACCGGGCGGTGCCTGGCGATGCTGGGCCAACTGGGCGAGGGCGGAAATAAGCCGGCGCGCGAGGCGGTCGAGTATCTGCTTTCCGAGCAGGAGGAGGATGGCGCCTGGTATGGCCGCTGGGGCGTGAACTACGTCTATGGCACCTGGTCGGCGGTGACTGCGTTGAACGCGGCCGGGCTGCCGCATGAGCATGAAGCGATGCGGCGTGCGGTGGGGTGGTTGGAAGCCCGTCAGAACACCGATGGCGGCTGGGGCGAGGATGGCGACACCTATCCGGAGCGCGGCGGCACCGCGCCCGATGCCGGTAGCGCCCGCCCCGGCGCCTCGACCTCTAGCCAGACGGCCTGGGCGCTGCTGGCGCTGATGGCGGCCGGCGAGGTGGACAGCCCGGCCGTGGCGCGCGGTGCGGCATGGCTGGTGCGCCAACAGACCGAGGCCGGCGAGTGGGACGAGGATGACTATACCGGCACGGGTTTCCCCCGGGTGTTCTATCTGCGCTACCACGGCTACCGGCGAATTTTTCCGCTCTGGGCGTTGGCACGCCTGCGCAACCTGCAGGCCGGTAATTCACGGATGGTGTCGTTCGGGTTGTAGGCTTTGTGCTTGTCCCGGCTTGCTTTGCAGTATCGGAACAGATCTCGGCCAGGCCCCGGCCCTTGCGCCCTGGCGCCCCCCGCGCCAGTTTGCGCCAAATTGGTTGAGGCCTCATATCTATGTCCGACAATTTTGACGTCATTGTCATTGGCGCCGGCCCCGGCGGCTATGTTTGCGCCATTCGCGCCGCCCAGCTGGGTATGAAGGTGGCCTGCGTCGAGAAGCGCGCCACCCTTGGTGGCACCTGTCTCAATGTCGGCTGCATCCCGTCCAAGGCGCTGCTGCAGAGCTCCGAGCATTTTGAGGAGGCCACCCACAAGCTGGCCGAACATGGCGTGAATGTCGGCCAGGTCACGCTCGACCTCAAGCGCATGCAGGCCCGCAAGGCTGAGGTGGTCGGTGCCAACGTCAAGGGCGTGGAATTCCTGTTCAAGAAGAACAAGGTCACCTGGCTGAAGGGCGAGGGGCGGATCGTGAAGCCCGGCATTGTTGAGGTGGAGGGCACAGAATATCGCGCGAAGCACATCGTCATCGCCTCGGGCTCAGAGAGCATCCCGCTGCCCGGGGTGACTGTCGATGAGAAGCGTATCGTGACAAGCACCGGTGGGCTCGAGCTGGATGCGGTGCCCGGGCACCTCGTGGTCATCGGCGGCGGGTATATCGGGCTGGAGATGGGCTCGGTCTGGTCGCGGTTGGGCGCTGAAGTGACGGTGATCGAATTCCTCGACCGCCTGGTGCCAGCCATGGACAACGAGGTGGGCAAGAGCTTTGAGCGCATCCTCGGCAAGCAGGGTTTCAAGTTCAAGCTGAAGACCAAGGTGGTGGCGGCGGTGGCCGACGAAACCGGTGTCACCCTCACCCTGCAGCCGGCCGCCGGCGGCGCGGAGGAGACGCTGCGCGCCGATGTCGTGCTGCTGGCCATCGGCCGCCGGCCCTATGTCGAGGGCCTCGGCCTCGATGCCGCGGGTGTCGCGCTGGATGAGCGCGGCCGCGTGCAGGTCGATGCGCATTACGCCACGAATGTCCCCGGCATCTGGGCCATCGGCGATGTGATCGTGGGCCCCATGCTGGCCCACAAGGCCGAAGAGGAGGGCGTGGCGCTGGCCGAAATCCTCGCCGGTCAGCGCGGCCATGTGAATTACGGCGCCATCCCCGGCGTGGTCTACACTTGGCCCGAGGTCGCCTCGGTGGGCGAGACCGAGGAGCAGCTGAAGGCCCGCGGTCAGGCCTACAAGGTCGGCAAATTTCCCTTCACCGCCAATGGCCGCGCGCGGGCGATGGGCGACACCGACGGTTTCGTGAAGATACTGGCCGACAAGGTGACCGACCGCGTGCTGGGCGCCCATATCCTGGGACCCGATGCCGGCACGCTGATCGCCGAGATCGCGCTCGCGATGGAATTCGGCGCATCGGCCGAGGATGTGGCGCGCACCTGTCATGCCCACCCCTCGTTGAACGAGGCGGTGAAGGAAGCGGCGCTGGCCGTGGATGGCCGCGCGCTACATATCTGAGCGCAGCCGTGCGATCTCAGCCTCCAGTGCTGCGATCTTCTCATCGCGCTGGGCGAGGGCGGCGGCGACGTCCGCCGCCTCGAAACGCTGGGGGATGTGCTGCGGACAATTCGCGTCCCAGGCCGCGACGGTGAACAGGATGGCCTGCTCCGGCACGCCCTTGTAGCCCTCCACCGCGAGGCTCTCCATCAGGGCAGGGTCGTCCTCCACCACGCGTGCCGTGCCCCAGATCTTGATCCGCCGACGGTTCGCGTAGTCGATCAGGAAGATATAGGCCTTGGGGTTCTCGGCCAGGTTGCCCAGCGTGATGAATTGCCGGTTGCCGCGGAAATCGGCGAAGCCCAGGGTCCGCTCATCCAGCACCCGGATGAAGCCGGGCGGGCCGCCGCGGTGCTGGATGTATGGCTGCCCCCGGGCATTGGCGGTGGCCAAAAAGACGCTGGTCTGCTCGCCGATGAAGGCCTTCAGTTGCGGCGTGACCCGCGTCTCGAAGCCGCCGGCCTCCTCCTTTCGGCTGTAACCCCCGCGCGAGCCGCGGCGCGACTGGATCGCCTTGACCGCTGGGCTGAAGGCAACATCGCTGGAAATGTGCTGGTCCATGATACTCTCCTTGGACCGGTAATCTGGCCCCGCAGGGCCGGGCGCGGAATGCGCATCGCGCGCAGGACTCTCTTGCGCGAAACGGAGCGATCACTGCAGGTGAGGATAGCCAAGCGCCGCCGCGTCATCCTCGTAACGGAGCTGAAGGGGGTAATCGACGCCATCGGGCACCGCGATGGCGGCGATATGCAGCCCGGCGCGGGTGGCAGCATGTTCGGGGGCGGCGCCCACCCGCAGCAGCGCCGCCTGCAGGGCCTGGAACAGCGGCTCGGGCGTGGCCATCGCGGTCACGAAGGGAATGGCCGGGCTTTCCGGTGTGGCCCCCAGCACCCGCAACGCCCGCAGATGCGGCTTGTGTTCGATATTGAAGGCCCAGGTCACGCAATCCACGCAGGTGGCATCCGCCTCGCCCGCCGCCACGCGATCCAGATTACCGGGCTGGCTGTGGGTCTCGACGCAACTGCCGAAGAAGGCTCCACCGTCCGCGATATCGGCGATGGCGCGGCGTGGCAGGTTCATGCCCGAATTGGAATCGAGCGAGTTGAAGACGAAGTGACAGCCGCGCAGATCGGCCAGGCTGCGATACGGCGCGTCGCCCCGCACCACGAAGACGCCAGCATGCCTGCTCGGCCCGCAATGCGGCAGGGCGTAGGTCGGCACGCCCAGCATGCGGGCCTGGCCGCGATATTTTTTCTGCAGGGGATAGCCGCAGACCTGGGTAAAGAGCGTGTCGGCCTCGATCTCGCCGGGCACCGGCAGGCGGGAAAAATCCAGGGCCTCGGGCGCGCCAGCCAGCGCCAGCTCCGCCCGCAACGCCAGCCAGAATGACGTATTTGCCGGCCGCATTTCCGGCAGGTTGTACATCGGCAGGCTGGCCCGCATCAGGCGGTGACCTGGGCCTGTAGCGCCAGCAGCTCGGGGTCGTTGTACTGCGGCCGCCGCGGCTGGGCCGTGGAGAGCAGGGTCTGCACCTGACAATCGACATTGCCGGTGTTGAGAAGCTCGTGCTGCAATCCGACCGGCAGCTGCACCATGTCCCAGGTGCCGAGTGCGATGTCGGTGACCTCCTGGCCGTCATAGCAGCGCACCAGGCATTGCCCGGCGAGGATGAAGAAGACCTCCTCGGTCTCATGGCAATGCATCGGGATCATGTTGCCCACCGGCACGGTCTGGACCGACATGGTGAAGGCCGTGGCCGGCACCGCGCCGCGCAGGTCACTGGGGTCCACCGAGCCGGATGCGCCGAGATAGCGGCGCTGGATGCGGGCGAATTTCGGATCCTTCGCGGTTTCGAACCCGAAGACGTTCCAGTCCGCGCGCCGTTCCTCGAAACGTGCGACGCGCCGGGCGAGGCGGGTGGCGAGGCTGTGCTCTTCGTCCATGGCTGGCTCCTTCGGCTCGAGCGGAAGCCTATTTGGCTCCCATGCCGTGTGGAAGCGCTTTTGAGGCCGGCAATGGCGGCCCGTGGCGTGGACATGCGTCGGGCTTGGGCAGTCAGCCCGTTGCATCCACTCCGAGGGCCGCGATGGGCGCCAGAAGCTCTGCCTCCTCAGCCGACATCTCCATCTCGCAATCCGCCTCGCCCCAGCACGGTGGCTCGGGCCTTGCCGCATTGAAGCGTGCGGTAGAGTTCGCGGCGAGGCAGGCCAGCAGCGCCATCGGTAGCGGGGCAAGGCCGAGCAGCAGCAGCTTGCGGCGTGGCTGGTCGGTCGCGGTGATGACCATCAATTCTCTCGTTCCATACGGGAAATTTTCACAGCTTCCATTTGTCAAAAATATGTGTGAAAAATTCCCACGTAAATGACTGTCCGTGCTTCTCGCCGCCATACGAATTTGTGGGGATTTTTCCCACATTTGCGTCCTTCTGGTGGACAAACCGCGGCGAAGCCGTCAGGAGGATGCGATCATGCCGATCGATGCCCCGGGTTCCGCACCGCCTGCAGGCCCCTCCGCCGCGGTGACCGCCGCTGTGGAGAGCCTGCTCGCGCCACTGCTGCGGGTGCTGATTCATTTCGGCGTGACCTTTCCCATTCTCGGTACCCTTCTCAAGCGCGGCTATGTCGATGCCGCGACGCGGCATTTCGCCCTGCCGGACCGTGATCTGAGCGATAGCCGCGTGGCGCTGCTGACTGGACTGCATCGCAAGGATATAAGCCTGCTGCGCCACCGCCCGGAGGAGGCGAAGTCGCGCCCCGGCACGCTGCTGGCGCAGCTTGTCAGTCGCTGGTTGGCGCATCCCGACTGGACCGATGCTGCCGGCCGTCCTCTGCCGCTGCTCCGGGTGGCCGAGGCAGGGCCAAGCTTCGAGACTCTGGTCACCGGCATCAGTCGCGATGTCCGCGCCCGCACCCTGCTCGACGAATTGTTGCGACTGGGCCTGGTGCGCGAAGGCGGGGATGACCGACTCGAGCTGCTGGGCGCTGCCGATGTTCCCAGTGGCGATCTTGACCGGCTGGCCTATTACTTCGGTCGCAACCTCGGTGACCACATCGCTGCCGCCGGCCACAACCTTATCGGCGACCAGCCACCCTTCATGGACCGCGCCCTGGCCTTTGATGGGCTGTCCGATGCCGCCATCGCCCGACTGACCGAGGAGGCGGGACGGCTGGGCATGGAGATGTTGACCCGGCTGAATGCCCTGGCGGTGACCCTGGCCGAGGCCGATCCACCGCCGCCCGGGGCGGCGCAGCGTTTCACGGCGGGTGTTTATGTGCTTTCTGCGCCGGACACCGACGCGGAGCCGGAATGATGTCGTCCACCTCCAGGCGCGCCCTCGGCCCCCTTTGCCTCTCGTTGTTGAGCGCCTGCAGCGCCGAGCGATGGGCCGATCGAGGCATCGGCGGCACGGGCGGCATCGCCGATCGCGGCATTGGCGGTACCGGCATCACGGGCGATCTGGCAGATCGCGGCATCGGTGGCACGGGCATTGGCGGCCTGGGTCTGATCGGCACCGTCACCGCCTTCGGCAGCATCTGGGTCAATGGCGTGCGCCTCGCACTGCCCGACCGGCTGCGGGTGACGCGCGAGGGTGCGCCGACCGTGGTGTCGGAGATCAAGCTCGGCCATGTCGTGGTGGCGCGCGCTGGCGGTCTGACCGATGGCGCGATCGAGGCGCTGTCGCTGGATTTACGCTTTGCTGTCGCGGGGCGAGTGGAGCGGCGCGAGGCGGATACGCTCTGGATACTGGGCCAGCGCTGCGTGATCGACGAGTCGGTGGCCGATGCGGGGCTGCGCGATGCCGTGCCCGGGGCGCTGGTCGCGGTCAGCGGGCTGCGTCGCGGCGATGGCGCCATCACTGTCTCGCGCATCGATCCCTGGCCGGCCACGCGGGGATGGCTGCTGCGTGGCGCCGGCGCGGTGCGCCTGGAGCGCGAGGTTTCCGTCGCCGGCGTCCCGGTGACGCTGCGCTCGGGCCTCGACCTGCCCGAAGATGCCCAGGGCAAGGAATGGCTGGCCACAGGCAGTCTGTCCGGCGGCGCGCTGCTGGCCGAGACGCTGCGTGTCGAACCAGCCAATCCCTTCGGCGGCGGCGTGGGGCGGTTGCTGGTCGAGACCTATCTCGACGCCGCCGGCCGGGCCCCGGCCCTGCTGGGCGCGCCGGCCATTGCGCTGGGCGAGGCGGGAACTCGGGTTGTCTATGCCGCGCGGGTGACCGGGCTGGCGGGCGGGCTTGCCGCTTCGGGCGTGGCGCCGGCCGCGGCGATCGGCCAACGGGAATTGCCTGGTGGCAGCTTCGGGCGACTCGCGCCGGGGCTGGGCCGCCCCGGGGCGGTTGGCGCCGGGCGTGGCGCGCCGGGGCCGGGTGGCGCATCTGGGATGGGCGGGCCGCCGGGTCCGGGCGGGCCACCGCTGGGACCGCCGCCACTCGGGGCCCCACCGCCGGGCATGGGCCGGATGGCGCCGAACGCGGCGCCGCCGCCCACTCCTGCCTTCGTGCCGCCGCCCTCCGCTCGGCGCTGACGTAGATGCATTCACCTGGGCTCACGCCGAATCGCTAGCCGGTGCCGGGAGCGGGAATGAGCCCCCTCGGCGTTTCCGCCTCGGCGCCTCTCGCTCCTGCCACGCGCGGCTTTGCCAGGCCCGCCGCTGCTGATACCTATGCGAGCCCGATGAGGTGCCGCGATTCGCGCACCGTCGGTCCGCTGCGATTTTTGGGGGCTGAGGCCATGAAGTTCATCGTTGACCGCGCCATCCTGCTCAAGGCCCTGGCCCATGTGCAATCCGTGGTCGAGCGCCGCAACACCATCCCCATCCTTGCCAATGTGCTGCTGGACGCCAAGGACGGCACGCTAAGCCTGACGGCAACCGACATGGAGATTGCCATTGTCGAGGAGGTGGCGGGGGTTGCCGTCACCCGCCCGGGCCGCAGCACCGCGCCCGCCGCCACCCTTTACGACATCGTGCGCAAATTGCCCGAGACCGCGAAGATCGAGCTCGACCACCCCGGCGGCGACGCGCCCCTCGTACTGCGGGCCGGACGTTTCGTGACCTCTATCCTTGCACTGCCGGTGGAAGATTTTCCGTCCATGACCGAGGGCAAGCTGCCGGTTCGCTTCGCCCTGCCGGCCAATGTGTTGCGCGGGCTGATCGACCGGACAAAATTCGCCATCTCCACAGAGGAAACACGCTACTACCTCAACGGCATCTACCTCCATGTCGCCGAGGCCGATGGTGCCCCTGTGCTGCGTGCGGCCGCCACCGACGGCCACCGCCTCGCCCGTGTGGAAGAACCCATGCCCGAGGGTGCCGCGGGGATGGCCGGGGTGATCGTGCCGCGCAAGACGGTGGGCGAACTCCGGAAACTGGCTGAGGATACCCAGGACGAGATCGAGATCCGTCTCTCCGAGACCAAGGTGCAGTTCCGTATCGGAACCATCGTGCTGACGTCCAAGCTGATCGACGGGACCTTCCCCGATTACGAGCGGGTGATCCCGCGCGGCAACGACAAGATCCTGCGCGTGGACAAGAAGGAATTCGCCGAGGCGGTGGCGCGCGTGGCAGCGATTTCCAGCGAAAAGTCGCGCCCCGTGAAGCTGTCGCTGGACCGCAACCATCTGCGGCTCGAGGCCTCCAGCGCCGAGCAGGGCTCTGCCCAGGAAGAACTCGACGAGGGCAATGTGGAATACAGCGCGGGGCCGCTGGAAATCGGCTTCCAGGCCCGCTACCTCGCCGACATCACCGAGCAGATCGGCGACAAGGTGGAATTCCGCTTCTCCGATGGCTCGGCACCGACGGTGGTAATGGATGCGGCGCGGCCCGAGGCGCTCTACGTGCTCATGCCGATGCGGGTGTGACGGAAAAGCTTCGCCTCCACCGCCTCACCCTCACCAGCTTCCGCAGCTACGCCGCCGCCACGCTGGAGAGCGGGGCAGGCATGATCGTCCTCACCGGCCCGAATGGTGCGGGCAAGACCAATATCCTCGAGGCTGTCAGCCTGCTCGGTCCCGGGCGCGGCCTGCGTGGCGCGCGGGTGGCGGAACTGGCCCGCACGGGCGAGAGCGCCTGGGGGGTTGCCGGCCGTTTCTCCGGCGCCTGGGGCGATTTCGAAATCGGCACGGGCACGCCGCCGGAGGGCCCGCCGGACAAGCGGGTCTTCCGCCTCGACGGCGCCCCCGCCCGCAACCAGGCCGAGTTGGCCGAGCGTGTCGCCGCCGTCTGGCTCACCCCGCAGATGGACCGGCTGTTCCAGGAGGGCGCCTCGGGCCGCCGGCGCTTTCTCGACCGCCTTGCCTGGGCGCTGGAGCCCGGCCATGCCCGCGAGGTCGCGGCCTATGATAATGCCATGGCGCAGCGCAACCGGCTGCTTGCCCAGGGGGGGGACGCTACCTGGCTCTCGGGCCTCGAGGATGCCATGGCGCGGCATGGCGTGGCTGCCACGGCCGCCCGCCGCGCCCTGGTGGCCCGGCTGGATGCGGTGCTGGCGGCTGGCGCCCTTGGCGGCTTTCCCGCCGCCCGCCTGAGCCTGCGCGACGCCACGGCCGATGCGTTGGATGCAGGCCCGGCGCTGGAGGCTGAGGACGCCCTTCGCGCCGCGCTGCGGAACGCCCGCTTGCGCGACAGGGCTGCGGGGGCGACGGTGGAGGGGCCGCATCGCGCCGACCTCGAGATGTTCCATCGCGAGAAGGCGGTGCCGGCCGCGCTGTGTTCGACCGGGGAGCAGAAGGCGCTGCTGGTCTCGACCGTTCTGGCCCATGCGGGGCTGATCCAGGCCGCGCGGGGCTTTGCTCCCATCCTACTGCTCGATGAGGTGGCGGCGCATCTCGACGCCGGCCGCCGCGCGGCACTCTTCGAGGCGCTGGCCGCACTGCCAGCCCAGGCTTGGCTGACCGGTACGGAATGGGAGGTTTTCGCCCCCCTGCGCGGCGTCGCCCAGGGCTTCATGATTTCCCCCGGCGACGTGGCGGAAAACCGCGATTTGCCCCTGCCTTAACCCCCTGGTTTCAGCTATAAGGCGGGCTGGCCCAAGCGCCAGATTTTCCAAGGGTTTTTCGCCGCACATGAGTGACTCCACACCGACCCCAGGGCCCACCCCAGGCCCCACCCCGGAAGAGGCCAACAATGCCGCCGCCGGCGAGGATTACGGCGCCTCGTCCATCACCGTGCTGCGCGGCCTGGAAGCCGTGCGAAAGCGCCCGGGGATGTATATCGGCGATACCGATGATGGCTCGGGCCTGCACCACATGGCCTTCGAGATCATCGACAATGCGGTCGATGAGGCCCAGGCCGGTTTCGCCTCGCGTTGCGACGTGCTGCTGAATGGCGACGGCTCCGTCACCGTCACCGATGATGGCCGTGGAATCCCTGTGGACATGCATGCTGAGGAGGGGGTTTCCGCCGCCGAGGTTGTGTTGACCCGGCTGCATGCCGGCGGCAAGTTCAACCAGAATTCCTATAAGGTTTCCGGTGGTTTGCATGGCGTGGGTGCCGCCGTGGTGAATGCGCTGTCGGAATGGATGGAGGTGCGGATCTGGCGCGCCGGCGTCGAACATTTCATCCGCTTCGAACATGGCGAGACGGTGCAGCCGCTGCGTGTGGTCGGCCCCTCGGAGCACCACAACGGCACAGAGGTCACCTTCAAGCCCAGCTCCGGCACCTTCACCAAGGTGGAATACGACTTCGCCATCCTGGAACGCCGCCTGCGCGAGCTGGCCTTCCTCAATTCCGGCCTCGCTATCACGGTGCAGGATGATCGCTCGGTTCCGGCGCAGCGGGCGGAGTTCAAGTTTGATGGCGGCCTCGTCGCTTTCGTGGAATGGCTCGACCGCGGCAAGGACCCGCTATTCAAGCAGCCCATTTCGCTCGTCTCCAAGGAGAGCGAGGGCATCCGGGTGGAGTTGGCGATGTGGTGGACGACGTCGCCGCGCGAGCTCGCGCTCTGCTTCACCAACAACATCCCGCAGCGCGATGGCGGCACCCACCAGGCCGGCTTCCGCCAGGCACTGACCCGCGTGGTGATGAAATTCGCAGAGGATCTCGCCAAGAAGGAGAAGGTCGAACTCATCGGCGAGGATATGCGCGAGGGGCTGACCGCGGTGCTCTCGGTGAAGGTGCCCGACCCGAAATTCTCGTCGCAGACCAAGGACAAGCTGGTCAGCTCCGAGGTGCAGCCGGTCGTCCATATGGCGGTGGCCGATGCCATCAGCCACTGGTTCGAGACGCATCCGAAAGAGGCGAAGATCGTGCTCGACCAGGTCGTGCTCTCGGCCGTGGCGCGCAAGGCGGCGCAGATGGCGCGCGAGAAGGTCGGCCGGAAGAATATGCTCGAGTTCTCCACGCTTCCCGGCAAGCTGGCGGATTGCCAGGAACGCGACCCGACGAAATGCGAGATGTTCATCGTCGAGGGTGACTCGGCCGGCGGCTCCGCCAAACAGGGCCGCAACCGCGCCAACCAGGCCATCCTGCCGTTGAAGGGCAAGATCCTGAACGTTGAGCGGGCGCGGATCGACAAGATGCTGGCCTCGGCCGAGATCGGAACGCTGATCACGGCACTTGGCACAGGCATCGGGCCGGGCGAGCCATCCCGCGGCGGATTCGACCTCGCCAAGCTGCGCTACCACCGCATCGTCATCATGACGGACGCCGATGTCGACGGTTCGCATATCCGCACGCTGCTGCTGACCTTCTTCTACCGGCAGATGCCGTCGCTGATCGAGGCAGGCTACCTCTACATTGCCCAGCCGCCGCTCTACCGGGCGAAGCGTGGCAATGACGAGCGCTACCTCAAGGATGACCGCGCGCTCGAGGATTTCCTGCTTGAGAAGGCGCTCTCCAACGCCCGCCTGGCCTTCGCCGATGGGCGGCTGCTGGAAGGTGCCGCGCTGGCCGAGGAGGTGGAGGTCCTTCGCCAGATGTCGGGGCGGATCAAGCGCCTGGCCGGCAATCTGCCGCCCGAATACATCGAGCAGGCGGCCATGGCCGGCGCGCTGCGGGCTGAGCCCGACCTCGGCTCTGCCCAGGCCTTCGCTGCGCGGCTGGACGCCATGGCGCCGCCGGCCGAGCGCGGCTGGCTGGCCACGATCGATGCCGGCGGCATCAATCTCGCTCGCGTCGTGCGCGGCGTGACCGAGCGCTTCTCGCTCAGCTCAGCCCTGCTGCACACCGGCGATGCCCGCTGGCTGGATGAACGCCGGAAGATCTTCGATACGGATTTCGCTGAGCCGGCGAAACTGGCCTTCGACAGCACCGAGGCGGTGGTCCGCGGTCCCATGGCGGCACTTGACCGCATCATCGCCCAGGGCCGCCGCGGGCTCACCATTCAGCGCTTCAAGGGGCTGGGCGAGATGAACCCTGAGCAGCTCTGGAACACCACCCTCAACCCTGAGGCGCGCACGCTGCTGAAGGTGCGCGTCGACGATGTCGAGGATGCCGAGACGGTGTTCTCCACCCTGATGGGTGATGTGGTGGAGCCCCGGCGGGACTTCATCGTGGGCAATGCTTTGAAGGTCGCCAATCTCGACGTGTGAGGCCACTTGCGCGAAGCCGATCTCTATGCCCCGGTAAAAGCCCATCTTGAGGCCTTCGGCTATGTTGTGCGGGGCGAGGTGCTGGATTGCGATGTGTTGGCGCATGACGCGCAGACCGGCCAACTCATTGCCGTCGAGCTCAAGCTCAGCCTCGGGCTGCCCGTGATCTACCAGGCGCTGGGCCGGTTGGCTGGGGTTGACCTGGTCTATATCGGCGTGGCGGTGCCGCCGGGCGCCAGGGCGCGGCGGAACTGGGATGGGCAGCTCCGCGACGCCATCCGGCTCTGCCGCATGTTGGGGCTGGGGCTGCTTTCGGTGAGGAATGGGCAGGTCACGGCCCATGCCGACCCCACGCCCTATACACCCCGGAAATCCGCGGCGCGCCGCGGCCGATTGCTGAGCGAATTCAACCGCCGCAGCGGCGATCACAATATTGGCGGCACCAACCGCCGGCCCAGGGTCACGGCCTATCGCGAGGATGCCCTGCGCTGCGCCCGGGCGCTGCGGGCCGAAGTGGATGGGTTGCGGCCGGCTGCGCTGCGCGACCGTTGTGGCGTCGCCCGCGCGGCCACCATCCTGCGTGGCAATGTCTATCAATGGTTCGAGAAGCTGGGGCCCGCCCGCTATGGCCTGACCGCCGCCGGAATCGCGGCGCTGGAGCAATACGCTGATATTCTCGCGGCGCAGGATGTCATGACGGCTGGCGGCGGGCCTGCTACACCCCTGCCATGACCCGCGCGCAACGTATTCAGGCCACCCTCAACGCCCGCTTCGCCCCCACTAGGCTGGTGGTGCAGGACGATAGCGCACAGCATGCCGGCCACGCCGGCGCTACTCCGGGGGGCGAGACGCATTACACCGTGATGATGGAAAGCGAGGCTTTCGCCGGCCTCAATCGTGTTGCCCGCACGCGAATGGTCAATGAGGCACTGGCCGGGGAATTCGCCACCGGCCTGCATGCCCTGGCGCTGAAGCTCAATCCTCCCGAGCAAACCTGAGTCGCGCGAGGAAGCCCCGGCGCTTCGGTGGCTCCCAGGCCGGCGGATTGTCATTCTCCACCGGGGGCAATTGTCGCACCACGCGCAGGCTCATCATGCCGAAGGCGAGGCGCCTGTGGTCCGGCGGCACGGCCACGCCCTCGCCGACATCGAATTCCAGCACCAGCAGATCATCCGCCGGCCAGGGCGCATCGACCCGCAATTCAGTGAGGCCTGAGCCCGCGACGACCCAGTCGCTCCAGGCCCCATCCAGCGGGCGGACACGCCCGGCATGGCCACCCGGGGGCGACATCACCACCAGCAGCACGCTGACCACTGGGCAGCGCCAGGCGGGCTCCAGCGGCAAGCGCAACAGGGGGCGGGCAGGGGCTACCGCCCAGGTTCCCCATTCCTCCTGATGCGACCAGCCTTCGCCCAGCCGCAGCAGGGCGCCGCTGCTGGCGGCGGCGGGGGGGAGCGCCGGCAATTCGGGCATGGGTGGCAGGCCGCCGAAGACCATTACGTCCTCGCCCAGCGGCGCGCGATCGCGCGGCAGGGCGGCGGCGGGGCCGAGGAAGCCCGCGCATTCCTCCGCCAGTTCCCGCCAGGTCCGCAACCGAACCGCCGCGCGCAGAGCCGTCTCGCGCGCGGTGAGGGCCGCGGGGTCCTGGATCAGCGTCCAGGCCGCCGCTGCCAGGGCAGGCACATTCTCGGGCTCGACATAGACGGCATGCGGGCCGCCGGATTCGCGCAGCACCGGGATATCGGCCACCAGCGGAACCTTGCCCTGGGTCAGGCTTTCGGTGACCGGGAGGCCCCAGCCCTCGGCATGGGAGTTGAAGATGGTGAAAAGGCAGCCGGCATAGAGCCGCTGCAACTCGCCATCCGGCGCGCCAGGGCGCAACTCAACCCGCCGGCGCAGCTCGGGCGCGGCGCGGTGCAGCTGTACCACCTGGTCGGATAGGAAACCATGGATGCCCACCACCACGAGGCGCGGAACCGCCGCCTCGCCATGCCGACGGATGAGGTGCAGCCAGGCCCGCAGCAGGCCCAGCTGGTTTTTTCGAGATTCCACCGTGCCCACTGCCAGAACAAAGGGTTCTCCGGGTGGTGGCAGGGCGGCGGGGGCATCGGCGCCGAAGCGCGCATCCAGCCGCAATACGCTGGCCGGGATCCTCAGCCTGGGCAGCAGGCGGGGCTGCCAGGCCTCGAAATCGGCACGCACGGTCTCGCTGATGCAGATCGCGTGGTCGGCCACCAGGCACATGGTGCAGAAATGCTGGGCGAAGCTGCGCACCAGCAGCTCCTCGCAATGCTCGGGCACCAGCAGCGGCAGGAGGTCGTAGACGAAGCTGGCGTAATGCACGCCCGAGGCTTCCTTGAGCGCCATGATTCGCGCGGCATGGCCGGGCAGCCACCAGGCGGCGCCGGCGCCCAGCAGCCAGTCACCGGGGGCGAAATCATGCGCCGGCGCGGCGGCCAGCGCGGCCTCCGCCTCATCGACCAGGGTTTGCCAGTCGGGATCCTTGGGGCCGCCGGGGCGCATGGTGCCCTGCAGCAGCCGGTCCAACATGGTGCGTGGGAACCGCCGCCAGCCGCCCTCTCCCGGTGCCAGCGCGACCAGATCGAACAGGCCCTCGCCTGCGACCACGAGCCGGGTCTGCACACGCGTCACACCGCTGGGCGAGCGGATGTGGCGGAAGCCGGTCAGCAGATCGGTGATATCGGCGGCGATGGGCATCTAAGGGGCCTGGGAGGATGAACTGCCGGGGGGGCTTTGCCCCACCGACGCCCCCACACCAAGGGCCCAGAGGCCCATGGGAACCGTGATTTGATCGACAGCGGGGGGAACGGGGCACTGGCCGCTGCCCCCCCACCGTCGATGAACTGACGATGGTCCGGGGCAGACTCGTGCCTTGCGGAGGGTGTCGGGGGGCAAAGCCTGCTGACGGCCCAGGCTCACCAGCCCAGGCCTCAGGCGCGCCCGTAGGTATCTTCAATCCGCACGATATCATCCTCACCGAGGTAGCTGCCGACCTGCACCTCGATCAGCGTCAGCGGGATCATGCCGGGGTTTTCCAGCCGATGGACGCAGCCCAGCGGCAGATACACACTCTCATTTTCGCGCAGCATGATGCGCTCATCGTCGCGCTGCACGATGGCGGTGCCGTTCACCACGACCCAATGCTCGGCGCGGTGGAAGTGTTTCTGCAGAGAGAGCTTGCTGCCCGGTCGCACCGAAATCTGCTTCACCTGAAAGCGGCTGCCCTGGATCAGCCCCTCGTAATGCCCCCAGGGGCGATACATGCGGCGGTGCTCGGTGGCCTGCTTGATGTTCTGGCCGCGCAGTTGTTCGACCAGCTTCTTTACATCCTGCGCATGGTCGCGATGCAGCGCCAGGACAGCGTCGTCGGTCACCACCACCACCGCATCCTCGAGGCCCACCACCCCGGTCAGCATGCCTTCGCTGCGCACAAAGCAGTTCCGCGCGCCCACCAGGTGGACGGGGCCTTGGACGTGGTTGCCCTGAGCATCCTTGGCGGCGATCTGCCACAAAGCGTCCCAATTGCCGACATCGGACCAGCCCAGCGTCGCCGGCACCACGGCCGCATTGCTGGTGCGTTCCATCACTGCGTAGTCGATGGAGATCGACGGCGCGCGGCCGAAGCTCGCGGCGTCGAGGCGGACGAAATCGAGGTCGCGACTCGCGGAGGCGATCGCGGCCTGGACCGCGCCTAGCACCTCGGGGGCGAATTTCTGCAATTCAGCGAGCAGGGTCGAGGCCTTGGCCACAAACATGCCGCTGTTCCACAAATGCTTGCCGCCATCGACGAAGCGCTGCGCGGTCCCGGCATCGGGCTTCTCGACGAAGCGCTCCAGCGCCAGCACCCCAGGCGCACCCTCCAGCGCGGCGCCGGATTCGATGTAGCCGAAGCCGGTCTCGGGCGCGGTGGGGCGCATGCCGAAGGTGACGATCTTGCCCAACCCGGCGGCGGTCACGGCCTGGGCCAGGGCGGCGTGCAGTGCCGGCACATCCGCGATGGCGCTGTCGGCCGGCATGATCCAGAGCACGGCGCCCGGGCTGGTTTCCTCTGCGAGCACGGCGGCGGCGGCCACGGCGGGGGCGGAGTTGCGGCCGGCCGGCTCGAGCAGGATGCGGCTGCCCGTCACCCGAGCCTCACGCAGCTGTTCGGCGGCGAGGAAGCGATGCGCCTCATTGCAGACGATGATGGGCGCGGCGAACCCGGGGCCGGCGGCGCGCAGGGCGGTGGCGGCGAGCATCGTCTCGGCGCCGACCAGCGGCCAGAACTGCTTCGGATAGGTTTCCCGCGACAGCGGCCAGAGCCTGCTGCCGGTGCCGCCCGAAAGGATGACCGGGATGATCGTCGTGCTGGAAGTGCTCATGCGGGGTCGTCTGATCCTGTGGCTGAGGGGGGCAAGGCCTACCTCGATGGTTTGTGCCGCATTCCTGGCACGGCTGGAAGGGTTGCCCTTCCGGCGCCCCACCGCTTAGGGCTCATTCATGTCAGGATTGCAAACGAAACACGGCATTTATCTGCTCGACGGCCATAATCTGGCCCTGGCCCAGGGAACCGGCATCGCGACCTATGCCCGCGGCCTGGCGGAGGCGGTGGCCGGGCAGGGCTTTACGCCGGGGGTGATCTTCGGGGCCGATCCGGGCCGGCCCACGGCGCACGGTCGTGTCGGCGGTGGACTGCGCCTGGCCCGGCGCCTGACCGCCGAGGCCGGGGTCATGCTTCGGGGCGGGGTGTTGGCGGTAGAGGAGGATCACCGACCGTTCGATGGCCTGCCAGCGGGGACCCGCGGCTTCAATGCGCGGGACTGCGTGGGCTTGGCCCATCTCCACCTCCGCCTGCGCGGGGAATTGCTGCGCCTGCGGCCCCCCCTGGGTCTCGCGCCTGCAGTGATGCACTGGACCTTCCCCACACCGCTGCGGCTGGATGGGGTACCCAACCTCTATTCGGTGCTCGATCTCATCCCTCTGGTCATGCCGGAGACGACGCTGACCAACCATGCCGCCTATGTCACGATGACCCGGCTGATTGCTCAGACGGCGGCGCATATCGTCACCATCAGCGAATGGTCGCGGGCCGACATCATCCGGATCCTGGGCGTGGCGCCCGAGCGCGTGACTAACACCTGGCTGGCGGTTGCGCCCGATTCCGCGGCCCTGGCGCTGTCCGAGTCGGAACTCTCGGCGCGGCTTTCAGGAGGCTTCGGGCTTCGGCGTGAGGGATACTTTCTATTTTATGCCGCGATCGAACCACGGAAAAATCTCCGCCGGCTGATCGAGGCCTATCTCTCGACCGACATCACCGCCCCCCTGATCATCGCTGGCAAGAAGGCCTGGCTCTGGGAGACCGAACTCGCCGCCTTGGCTGGGCGGGAGAGCAGCCGCGACGGCCGGGTCCGCCTGCTCGGTCACCTGCCGCGGCCGGACCTCATGGCCCTTGTACGGGGGGCGCGCGCAGTCTGTTTTCCCAGTCTTTACGAGGGCTTCGGCCTGCCTGCTGTGGAGGCGATGGCACTGGGTACGCCGGTGCTGACCTCCGATGCCTCCTGCATGCCCGAGATCGTGGGTGATGCCGCGCTCTGCGCCGATCCGCTCTCGGTCGCTGCCCTGGCTGAGGCGTTGCGCGCATTGGATGGCGATGCCGTGCTGCGCGCCCGCCTGGGCGCAGCAGGGCCTGAGCGGGCGGCGTTTTTCAGCCCGGCGCGCTACGCCGCGCGGCTGGCGGCGCTGCATTCCCGGCTGGGCTTCATTCCCAATTGACGCAACCCAGGCTACCCGCCATCACCGCTGGCGGAGAATCGGAATGCCCAGAATCACAGCCTCCGACCTTATCGTCGGCACCGATGATGATTTCGTCGTCAACCTCTATCTCGCGGTGCTGGGCCGCTGGCCCGACCCCGAGGGGCGGGTGCATTTCAACCGTCAGGTCGATGGCAGGCCCGAGGCGCGGCGTGCGGCCATCCTGGAACTGGCGAATTCGCCTGAGGCCATGCAGCGCGGCCTGCCGCTGTCCGTACCGGACCCGCTGCTACCGGCCGAGCCGATGCAGGCCCTGCAGGCACAACTCGCCCTGCGCAGCGAATACCTCCACAGCATGGCCGGTACCCCGGCTCCACTGCCTGCCACGGCGCAGATCGAAGCGGTGGCGCCGCTGCTGCGCGAACTGCGTGGCGAGTTGGACGCGCTGCGCCGCGAGTTGCGCGAACGCCTGGCCGAGCTCCCGCAGGCGACAATCGCGCCGCCGCCGGCCATCCCTGATATGGCGGATTATGTGAATGACATGCTGTCGCTGGCCGAAGCACGCATGGAAATCCGTGTGCGCGGATTGGAACGCAGTGTTCGGGGCCATACCGCGCCGTGATCCTTCCCCCCACCCTGGTGGTCGCGGCGCCGCTGCGCGGGCCCGCAGGGCTGCGGGTGGCACCACTGCTGGCGGCGATCGAGGGTCTTTGCCCTGTGCGCTTCCTGGTGATGCCGAGCGAGGCTGATTTGGCGCCTGGCCCCGTCATCGCCTGGGAGGAGTGGCTCGATACCCCGGCGATGGATCATGTGCCGCACTTGCATATTCTCGCCGATGACGCCGCCGCCGCCCTCGCTCTGCGTGCGGCGCTCTTACGCCCCGGGGTGATTGTTCTCGAGGATCCGGGCATGGCCCGGCTTTACCAGTCAATGACCCTGGATATCGGCCAACCGGAAGCCTGGCTGCGCCTGCTGGCGCGGCACCACGGCGCGGTTGGACGCCGGATCGGGCGGGCACAGTTGGGAGGCGTCTTCGCCCCCGGGCAGCGCCATCGCATCCCCATGCTCGATTCGATCGCCGAGGCAGCCGAACTGCTGGTGGTGCGCAGCCACCATGCGCTGGGCTTCCTTCCGTTGGGCAGCCGGGCGGTCGCGCTGCCCGCGCCGTTCCCGCCGCCCGTCCCCGGTGGCACGCGCGGCGGCCGGCGTTTGCTGCTGCCGCTGGGAATGCCGCTTTCCGCCCGCGCTCTTGCGCCGTTGTTGGCGGCCGCGGCTTCAGCGGGGGCGGTGCTGCTGCCCTGGCTCTGCGATGCCGTCGTGATGCCCGAGGCCGACGCGGCGCTCGCGTTGGCGCTACCTTTCGGCGCCACGCCACTGCATGGGCTGGCCGCGGCGATGGCGCGGGGCCTACCGGTGCTGGCCTGGGACGAGGACCCGGCGGCCGAGTGGCCCCGGCCGGCGGTCAGCACAATCGGTTTCGGCGCCTCGACGCAGGCGCTCGCTTCAGCCATGCAGGCGCTGCTCGCTGAGGCCGGACCGCGCGGTGCGGCGGCGCTGCAACACGCCGCGGCGCAGACGCCCGGGACATCCGCGCTGGCCCTTCTGCGTCTTGTTCCGGGTTGCCGGGTCGCCGCACCAGCCCCATAACGTGGTGATGGCGAGACCTCGGGCGAAGAGCCGCCCCGACCCCACTGAACCGAGCCGTCCCTGCGAGGCGCCGAACTGCCCCGAGCCTGGGGAGTATCGTGCGCCCAAGGACCGCACACGGTTGCGGGAATACCGCTGGTTTTGTCTGGCCCATGTGCGCGCGTACAATCTCTCCTGGGATTTCTACAAAGGCATGGCGCCCGAGCAGATCGAGGCCTCGCTGCGCCAGGACACCGGCTGGCAGCGCCCGACCTGGCCGCTCGGCCGCCTGGGCCACGGCCGGCTCGACCCGGAGTTGCTTCGCGACCCCTTCGGCATTCTCAACGGCACCGCCCAGCCGACGCGGCGCATGCCCAACCCCGATGCGCCGCCCCCCGAATTGCGCGCGGCACTCGACCTGCTGGATCTCAGCTGGCCGACAGACAGCACGGCACTCAAGGCCCGCTACAAGGAATTGGCCAAGCGCTACCACCCCGATTCCAACGGCGGTGACCGCAGCGCCGAGGATCGGCTGAAGGACATCAACCGCGCCTATTCGCTGCTGCGCCACAAACTCGCCGGCGTGCAGGCTTCCGCCCGCTGACACCCTGGCTTACAAAACTTCCAGCGTTCCGATGAACTCCCGTTTCGATAACCCCAACGCTTCGACAACAAGGTAGCCGCATTGTCCGACATCAGCCCCACCAGCATGATCAATATGCCCGACACATGGGTGAATGCGCGCGATGTCTTCGGCGTCGACGTGAACATGAATGTGCCGGCCTATTCCTTCCGCACCGAACACGTGCCGGAGCTCGACCCGACCTATCAGTTCGACCGTGAGACGACGCTGGCGATCTGCGCTGGCTTTGCCTTCAACCGCCGGGTGATGGTGCAGGGTTATCACGGCACGGGTAAGTCGACCCATATCGAGCAGGTGGCGGCGCGGCTGAACTGGCCTTGCATCCGGGTGAACCTGGACAGCCACATCAGCCGTATCGACCTGATCGGCAAGGACGCCATCGTGCTGAAGGATGGCCAGCAGGTCACCGAGTTCCGCGAGGGCATTCTCCCCTGGGCGCTCCAGCATCCCTGTGCCCTGGTATTCGACGAATATGATGCGGGCCGGCCGGACGTGATGTTTGTCATCCAGCGCGTGCTGGAGGTCGAGGGCAAGCTTACGCTGCTGGATCAATCGCGGGTCATCCGCCCCCATCCGCAGTTCCGCCTCTTCGCCACCGCCAATACGGTGGGCCTGGGCGACACGACCGGTCTGTATCATGGCACCCAGCAGATCAACCAGGGCCAGATGGACCGCTGGAACATCGTCACCACGCTGAACTACCTGCCGCATGGCCAGGAAGTCGCGATCGTGCTGGCCAAGCTGGGCGCCGAGGGCGATGCGGCGATGAAGAAGCAGGTCCAGGCCATGGTGGCGCTGGCAGATCTGACCCGCGCGGGCTTCATTGCTGGGGATATTTCTACGGTGATGTCGCCGCGTACCGTCATCACCTGGGCCGATAATGCGCGGATCTTCGGTGACCTCGCCTTTGCCTTCCGGGTCACCTTCCTGAACAAGTGCGACGAGGCGGAGCGCGGCACGGTGGGCGAATACTATCAGCGCTGCTTCAACGAGGAGTTGCCGATGGGGACGACGCTGCGGAAGGCCGGATAGGCATGCCGCGCTTCCGGCTCCATCACGCGCCAAGAACCCGCGCAAGCAGCATCCTCTGGCTGCTCGAGGAGTTGGGCGCGGAATATGAGTTGGTGCCGCACACGCTCAGCGAGGGGACGCACAAGCGGCCGGAATTCCTCGCGATCAACCCGCTGGGCAAGATCCCCACGCTGGAGGATCGCGGGCCGAGTGGTGAGTGGGTGGGTGTGACGCTGAGCGAATCCGCCGCCATCGCCAGCTATCTGGCCGATTCGCTGCCGGAAGCGGGGTTGGCGCCGGCAGTGAACACGCCTTCGCGCGCCACCTACGCGATGCTGATGCAATACGGCCCAGCCATTCTGGAACCGGCGATGATGGACCAGGTCGCGCCGCGCGGCACGGAATTGCCGAACCCCGGCGCGGTGGGCTGGCCGGCCCTGGACGTGGCCGTTGCCCGGCTGGAGCCGTTGCTACAAGCCGGGCCTTGGTTGCTCGGTCAGAATTTCTCGGCTGCCGACGTCACCATCGGCGGCACCTTGCAATGGGCGGTGGGCTGGCGGTTGGTGAAGCCCAGCGACAGGCTTCGCGACTATCTCGCCGCGCTGATGGCTCGCCCGGCAAAGCGGCGAGCAGTGGAACTGGAGAAGGCGGCATGAGCGGCAAGCAGGACCTGACCCGTCAGGAAGAATTCAAGCGCGCCACCGCCGGCGCGCTGCGCGCCATCGCGCAACAGACCGAGGTGCAGGTCGCTTTCCAGCCCGGCCCCGCCGGCCTGGCCGGCAAGCGCGCCCGCCTGCCGCTGCCCACCCGGTCCCTGCCGCCGGCCGAGATGGCGAAGCTGCGCGGCGCCGCCGATGCGCTGGCGCTGAAGCTGCGCCACCACAACGAAAGCGCGCACGCCGCCCGCATGCCCAGCCGCAAGGAAGCGCGCGAGGTCTTCGACGCGCTCGAGGATGTGCGCGTCCAGCATATCGGCGCCGCGCATATGGAAGGCGTGGCCCACAACCTTCACGTCCGGCTCAATGAGGAGTGCGAGGCCGAGGGCTATGACCGCATGACGCGCAAGGACCAGCTGCCGTTGCATGCGGCGCTGAGCCTGATCGCGCGCGAACGCATCACCGGCAAGCCGGCCCCGACCGCCGCCCAGCGTATTCTGAACGAATGGCGCGGCACGCTGGATGAGAAGGCCGAGGCCGCGATGGAGGAACTGGTCACCTCCACCGATAGCCAGGAAAGCTATGCCCGCGCTGCTCGCAAGCTGCTGACCGCGCTCGACCTTGCCGAAGCCGAACTGGAAAGCGAGGCCGAGCAGGACGACGAGGGCGATGAGGGGGGCGACGACCAGACCCAGCAGGACCAGTCCAGCCAGGGCGAGGCGCAGGCCCAGGAACAGGAAGCCATGTCGGGCGCCGAGCCCGAGACCATGGAAGGCGATGCATCCGAGGAAGAGGCCCAGGAATCCGAGGAGGAGGGTGCCTCGGCCGAGGGTGACGACAAGCCGGGCGGACCCCAACAACGCAGGGAAATCCCCCAGGTCGATGACGGCAGCAAATATCGCGCCTTTACCACCAATTTTGACGAGGTGGTCGAGGCCGATGACCTCTGCGACCCCGAGGAGCTGACCCGGCTGCGCCAGCAATTGGACCAGCAGCTGCAGCATCTGCAGGGCGTGGTCAGCAAGCTGGCCAACCGGCTACAGCGGCGCCTTTTGGCGCAGCAGCAGCGCGCCTGGGAATTCGACCTGGAGGAGGGGTTGCTCGATGTCGCGCGGCTGGCCCGCGTCGTCGCCAACCCCACCATTTCGCTCTCCTACAAGCGCGAGCGCGAGGCCGATTTCCGCGACACGGTGGTGACGTTGCTGATCGACAATTCCGGCTCCATGCGCGGCCGGCCCATCACGGTCGCCGCCATGTGCGCCGACATTCTGGCCCGCACACTGGAGCGCTGCGCGGTGAAGGTGGAGATCCTGGGCTTCACCACCCGCGCCTGGAAGGGCGGCCAGAGCCGCGAACGCTGGGTGCAGGAGGGCAAGCCGCGCAATCCCGGCCGGCTGAATGACCTACGCCACGTCATCTACAAGCCGGCCGACGCCCCGATGCGACGCGCGCGCAAAAACATCGGCCTGATGCTGCGTGAGGGGTTGCTCAAGGAGAACATCGACGGCGAGGCGCTAGCCTGGGCCTATAAGCGCCTGCTGGCGCGGCGCGAGCATCGCCGCATCCTCATGGTGATCTCCGACGGCGCCCCGGTGGATGACAGCACGCTGAGCGTGAACCCGGGCAACTACCTGGAAAAGCACCTGCGCGAGGTCATTAAGGAGATCGAGGCGCGCGACCAGGTGGAGCTCATCGCCATCGGCATTGGTCACGACGTCACGCGATATTACCGTCGCGCGGTGACCATCGTCGATGCCGAGGAACTCGGTGGCACGATGATGAAGAAGCTGACCGAGCTCTTCGACGAGGATGCCGCCCAGGCCTGGCAACGGGCCGCGGCCGAGCGGGCGCCGGCGATCCTGTGACTGTGCTCCGGCGCGGTATGCGCCGGCGGTCACTGCTGCTCTCCGCGCTGGCGGGCAATGCCTGCGCCCAGGGGGCTGGCGGGCCGCTCGCGGTGCCGCTCAGTCTGGCGCCGCACACCGGGGCGCTGCGACCACTTGGTGCGCTGGAGATCAACACGGCGGCCCTGGGTTTTGGCGGGCTTTCGGCACTGCATCTCGATGATGGTCTGATGCTGACCGCCATCAGTGACACCGGACGGTGGTTCCGCGCCCAATTGCTGTTGCGCGGCGAGGCGCCGGCGGGACTCGGCCCCGCCACCACCGGGACGCTGCGCGATGGCAGCGGCGAGGCGCTCGCCCGCGGCCGCCCCAATGATGCTGAAGCACTCGCGCGCCGGGCCGACGGCACATGGCTGGTCGGTTTCGAGCGCTGGCATCGCATTCGCGCCTTTCGTAGCCTCGATGCCTCGGGGAGCTTTTTCGAGGCGCCGGCGGGGCTTGCCAATGCGCCCTCCAATGGCGGGCTGGAGGCACTGGCGAGCCTGGCCGATGGTCGGCTGATGGCTATCACCGAATTCTTCGACGACCCCGCCGATTCCGCGCTGCGGCAGGGCTGGATCGGTGGCCCGGGCGATTGGCGCCCGATCCGCTACCGCCCGGCACCCGGCTTCGGCGTGACCGATGCGGCGGGCCTGCCCGATGGCGGTGCCCTGGTGCTGGAACGCCGCTTCGCCCTGCTAGAGGGTGGCTTTTCGGCCCGGCTGGTGCGGGTCAGCGCCGCAGCCCTGCGCGGTACCGCCCCTATCTCCGGCGAGGCACTGCTGCAACTCCCGCCCGATGGCCCGGCGGAGAATTGGGAGGGTGTCACCGTGCTGCGGCGCGGCCAGTCGCTTTGGATCGGGTTGATCAGCGACGACAATCAGAACGCCTTCCAGCGCAGCCTTTTCCTTCTCTATGCCTGGGCGGGCTGACGCGCGCTGAGCAGCCGGGTCTCCGGCAGGGTCAACCAGGCCCGGGTACCAACGCCCGAAGCCGTCTCGAAGACGAGGTCGCCACCATGGGCATGCAGCAGGCTGCGCGCCAGGCTGAGGCCAAAGCCCAGGCCGCGTGTACCGCTGGACGGTGCCTGGGCGGTCAGGTCGCCGGCCGGCAGGCCCAGCCCCTCATCCTCGATAATGATGGCGACCAGGCCGCCGAGCCGGCCGAAGCGGATATCAATCACGTCGCTGGGGTGGGTCAGCCGCGCCGCGCGTAGCAGGACCTGGACCAGTGCGCCGCGCAGGGCCCGGGCATCGCCGCGAAGAACCACGCCATCCAGCGAGCCATCCAGACGGCAGGCGCGGGCATCGTTGCCGAGCTGTGCGCGTGCCGTGGCCAGGCATTCCGCCACCAACGGTTGCAGCGCCACCGGCTGTTCATGCAGGCGGCGGGGGCCGTGGGTATTGGCGAGCATGTCACCGAGCTGATCCGACACGTCGAGCAGTTGCAAGGCCAGGGCTTGGGTTTCGGCAGCGCCGCGCCCGTTCATGCCGGCGATGCGGCGCAGCGCCAGGCCGATGGAATGCGTCTCCATCGCCGCCTGGCTGAGCAGCCGCTGATGGGCCGGCGGCTGTCTGTTCTGGCGTGTTCCACGCAGCGCCCAGCCAACGACCCCGGCTGCCAGGAGCGCTGCGAGATTGGGCAGGACGGTGAGGAGGCCAGTGAGGGATAAGGTCGCTTCCATCGCTTCATTGTGCGCGGGATGGCCTAAGGACCGGTTAACCCTGCCCGGCGCGGGGGTGGTGCTGGCGCCAGGTCTCCAGCAAGGCGGCGGCATCGACCGCCGTATAGCGCTGCGTGGTCGAGAGGCTGGCATGTCCCAGCAACTCCTGGATTGCCCGCAGATCGGCGCCGCCGCCCAGCAGATGGGTGGCAAAGGAATGGCGCAGCGCATGCGGCGTGGCGTGCTCCGGCAGGCCAGCGAGGCGGCGATAGTCGCGCATCGATTTCTGCGCGATAGCGGGGTCGAGCCGCTTGCCGCGGGCGCCAAGGAAGAGCGGCGCCTCGGGGGCGGCGTCGGGCCGATGGGCGAGCCAGGCCGCCATGGCGGCGCGCACCGCCGGCAGCACCGGCACCAGCCTCGTCTTGCCGCCCTTGCCCAGCACGCGCAGCGCGGCATCGGCGCCCGGCAGCGGCGCGTCGCGAATGTCGAGCGCCAGGGCCTCGGCTATTCGTAGCCCGCAGCCATAGAGCAAGGTGAAGAGCGCCATGTCGCGCGCGGACTGAAAGCCCGGGCGCTCGGCACGGGGCGTGTCATGCACCAGACCCACCTCCTGGCCCAGCGCCTGGGCATGCTCGGCCGAGATCGCGCGGGGCACGGGGCGGGGCAGGCGGGGACCGCGCAACCCGGCCAGCGCCAGCGGTTGCAGCCCATGCCGCCGCGCCAGGAAGCGTAGGAAGCCGCGAATGGCGGCCAATTGCCGAGCGCGGGTGGCGGCACCGGCACCCTGGCCGGCGCGGGCAGCCAGGAAGGCGCGCATCTCCAACGGCCGCAACGCGGCCAATGCCGACAGATCCGGCTCTCGGCCAAGATAGCCGGTCAGAAATCCCAGAAAATCGGCGATATCGCGGCCATAGGCCTCGATGGTGTGCGGGCTGGCGCGGCGTTCATCCCGCATCCAGGCCAGAAAGGCGCCCGGGGTAACCTCGGCGGTGACCTCGGGGCTGACCGCCGCTTCGGGCGTCACCGCGCCAGCGCGGCCCCCACGGCGCGGCCGAGAAAGGCCAGGCTTTCGGCGCCGGTGCTGGGCAGGGCATCGGGGTCGCGCGCGCCGATGGCCAGCAGCATCGGCTGGCCGCCAGGCGCGGGCACCCGGGCCAGAGCATCACGGCGGATCAGCGGCGCGGCCTCGCGATGCAGCATCTCGGCATGCATGGGGGTGGCTCGCACCACCGCGTCACGACCGGGCGGGAGTAACTGGTTCAGAGTGCCTGGCGGCAGGCGAGTGACATTTTTCCGCGCGGTCGTCTCGCAGCCGACATGGCAGGAATCGACGCCCAGGAGCGCAGGCAATTCGTGGCGCACACATTCCAGCGGTTCGGGCGCGCGCATCAGGGCAAGCACCGCCTCGCCCACGCGCGACGCGAGGCCGAGCCCGGCGCGGCCGGTGCTCAGCGCCGCCTGCATATCGGCATCCACTTCGCGCACATGCACGCGCGCGGCCGCCAGCATGGCCGCCATATGGTCAGCCATGCGCTCGCCATGCACGCGTTGCGGCGGTTCCAACTCCAGATACAGGTCTGGTCGTTGAGCAAGAAAATCCGGATGGTCGCGCAGCCACGCTTCCACTCCCATGGCGTCGACGACAGGCCGGCTCAGCGTGCTAGCGCGCGGCGGTTTCATAAAATGCTTTGTCCCGTCTTCTGCCAATCCGCCAGGAATGCCTCCAGGCCACGATCGGTCAATGGATGCTTGAACAAGGCACGAATGGTGGACGGCGGCATGGTCGCGACATGGGCTCCCAGCTTTGCCGCTGTCAGAACATGCACGGGATGGCGGACCGACGCCACCAGCACTTCGGTGGAAAAAGTGTAATTGCGGTAAATTTGCACCGTATCAGCGATGAGTTGCATGCCATCCTGGCCGATATCGTCCAGTCGGCCCACAAAGGGCGAGATGAAGGCGGCGCCGGCCTTGGCTGCCAGCAGCGCCTGCACCGCGGAGAAGCAAAGGGTGACATTGACCAGCGTACCCTCATCGGCAAGGGCTCGGCAGGTTCGCAGGCCGGCTTCGGTGAGTGGCACCTTCACGCAGACATTGCTGGCGATGGCACGCAGATACCGGCCTTCGGCCAGCATGGTCTCGAAATCCGTCGCGGTGACCTCGGCCGAGACCGGGCCGGTCGTGAGCGCGCAGATCTCCGCGATCACCTCGGCCATTTTCCGGCCGGATTTGGCGATCAGGCTCGGGTTGGTGGTCACACCGTCGAGCAGCCCGGTCTGCGCCATCGCGCTAATTTCGGACACATCCGCCGTGTCCACAAAAAACTTCATTGCTGTGCTTCGCTTCCGTTGCGGCCGGTGCGTTGCCCGCAATCCGTCCTGGCCAGTACATGTGTAGCCGATGACCGCCCAATCCGCCAAATTAATTGACATTCCGGAAGCGGCACGTGTCTGCGTTGTGTTACCTTTGCCACTGTCTGCTGCGTATGACTACGTTTTGCCAGCGCAATTGATGGCGCCGCCTGGGAGCTTTGTCGAGGTCCCGCTGGGGGGGCGTTGGGTTGTTGGTGTGGTGTGGGACCACCTGTCCGACGCCCGAATCGAGACTTCTCGCCTGAAGCCGGTGCGTGCGGTGCTGCCCGCGCCGCCGATGGGTGCGTCGCTGCGCCGCTTCATCGACTGGGTCGCGGCCTATACCGTCAGCCCGACCGGGGCTGTCCTGCGCATGGCGATGAGCGCGCCCTCCGCGTTGGAGGCACCGGGGCAGCGTACAGGCTGGCGGCTCGGCCTGTCGGACGGGCAGCGCATCACGTCCGATCGTGCGCGTGTGTTGGAGGCCCTGGCCGATGGCGGCGCCATGGCGGGCTACCTTCTGGCCCGCGCGGCTGCTGTCACGCCCGCGGTACTGCGCGGCATGGCGGATCGGGGCATGCTTGTTCCGGCCCTGCTGCCGCTGGCTGCGCGCTTCGCCAGGCCCGACCCAGCCCATGCCGGCCCTTCGCTGGGGCCGGATCAGGCAGCGGCGGCGGCGCGGCTGCGGGCGGCGGTCGCCGCGCGCGACTTCGGCGTGACCTTGCTGCGCGGCGTCACTGGCTCCGGCAAGACCGAGGTCTATCACGACGCGATCGCGGAATGTCTGCGGCAGGGGCGTCAGGCGCTGGTACTGCTGCCTGAGATCGCGCTCTCGGCGCAGTGGCTGGAGCGCTTTGCCGCACGATTCGGCGCAGCACCCGCGCTGTGGCACAGCGAATTGACGGCGGCGACACGACGCGACACCTGGCGGGCGGTGGCGGAGGGGGCGGCCCCTGTGCTGGTCGGCGCCCGCAGCGCGCTGTTCCTTCCATTCCCCGATCTGGGGCTCATCATCGTCGATGAGGAGCATGAGAGCGCCTTCAAGCAGGAAGACGGCGTGGTCTATCACGCCCGCGACATGGCGGTGGTGCGCGCCCGCCTGGCCGGCGCGGCCTGCGTGCTGGTCAGCGCCACCCCGAGCCTCGAAACCCTCTTCAACGTCGAGGCCGGGCGCTACGGCGTGCTCGACCTGCCGGCCCGGCATGGCGGGGCGGCGCTGCCCGCGGTCAGTGCGCTGGATCTGCGACTGCACCCACCCGAGCGCGGCCGGTTCCTGGCACCACCATTGATTGAGGCCATCACCGCGACCCTGGCGCGCGGCGAGCAGGCGATGCTGTTTCTCAACCGCCGCGGCTATGCGCCACTGACCCTCTGCCGTACCTGTGGACACCGCATGCAATGCCCCAATTGCACCGCCTGGCTGGTCGAGCATCGCGCCCAGCGCCGGCTGGCCTGCCATCATTGTGGCCACTCCCTGCCCACGCCGGTTGCCTGCCCAGCCTGCGGCGTGGAGCATTCGCTGGTGCCGATCGGCCCCGGCGTAGAGCGGGTGCAGGAGGAGGCGCAGGCGCTCTTCCCCGAGGCCAGGCGGCTGGTGATGGCCTCCGATAGCATTCCCGGACCCGCGGCCGCGGCGGAGGCAGCGCGGCGGATCGAGGCGCGCGAGGTGGATCTGATCATTGGTACCCAGATCGTGGCCAAGGGCTGGCATTTCCCGCATCTCACGCTCGTCGGCGTGGTCGATGCCGATCTGGGGCTGGCCGGCGGTGACCTGCGCGCCGCCGAGCGCACGGTTCAACTTCTGCATCAGGTGGCGGGGCGGGCAGGGCGGGCGGAGGCGCCAGGCCAGGTGCTGCTGCAGACCTACAACCCCGAGCACCCCGTCATGCAGGCGCTGGTGGCCAATGACCTCGCGACCTTCCTGGCCGAGGAGAGGGCGCAGCGGCTGCCAGGCTACTGGCCGCCATATGGCCGGCTGGCCGCGCTGATCGTCTCGGCGGAGGACCCGCAGCTGGCGGCGCGGGCGGCGCGCGACCTGGGCCTGCTGGCGCCGGCGGGGCCGGGTATCACAGTGCTGGGGCCGGCTCCGGCGCCTCTCGCTCTACTGCGCGGCCGCCACCGCCACCGGCTGCTGCTCAAGGCCGAGCGCGGGGTTGCGGTGCAGCCGCTCCTGCGCGACTGGCTGGCGCGGGCGAAACTGCCGGGCAGCGTGCGCGTCCAGCTCGATGTCGACCCGGTGAGTTTCCTGTGACCGGCTTTGACAAGTTCGGCAGCAGCACCTATACGCCGCGCATTCCCGGGAATGTGGCTGCGCCTTCGGGGCGTATGCACGCCTAAACGCTTCGTTCAGGACTACCGGGACAACCTGCCGAAGCGCCCATAAGGGTCCAGGCATCATCAGAAGGCCCGCGCCCGCGCAAGCGGCGCGGAATTGCGTATGACCAAACGCGCCGAATCGAAGTACAAGATCAACCGCCGCCTGGGTGTAAACCTATGGGGCCGCGCCAAGTCTCCCATCAGCAAGCGTGAATACGGCCCCGGCCAGCACGGTCAACGCCGCAAGAACAAGCCGACCGATTTCGGTGTGCAGCTGATGGCCAAGCAGAAGCTCAAGGGCTACTATGGTAATATTGGTGAGAAGCAATTCCGCAAGTATTACGACGAAGCGGTGCGTCGCAAGGGTGACACCTCCGAGAACCTGATCGACCTGTTGGAGCGCCGGCTGGATTGCGTGGTCTACCGGATGAAGCTGGCGATCACGCCCTTCGCGGCGCGCCAGTTCGTCAACCACGGCCATATCCTCGTCAATGGCAAGCGGCTCAACATCTCTTCCTACATCGTGAAGGACAACGACACGATCGAGGTGAAGGAGAAGTCCAAGCAGCTGACCGTGCTCCTGGATGCGGCCCAGAATGCCGAGCGCGACGTGCCGGAATACATCGAGGTGGATCACCGTGCGATGCGCGGCAAGTTCCTGCGTAGCCCCAAGCTGTCCGATGTGCCCTATCCGGTACAGATGGAACCGAACCTGGTGGTTGAGTTCTACAGCCGATGACCGCCGGCCCGGTGGAGGAAGTTCAGCCCTCCGCCGGGGACATTTTGCCCGCGCGGCCCCGTATGGGGCTGCGCGAGGCTTTTGGCATGTCGGGCAGCAGCCGCAGCGAGGCGTCCGCTCCCCAAGGTGCCATGGCGCGTGCCGTGGTGGCGGGCGCCACTCGGGCCTTGCTGGGCCGTGATGCCACCAGCCTTGAACTGAGCCTGGCCGAGCGCGCGCTCGCCGGCGAAGACCTGCCGGCCGAGAGCATGGTGGAGCGGGTTATCGCCGACCTTCTTGCGCTGCCCGAGGCCGCGGCTTGGCTGGCCGGGAGTGGCACGCTGCCCGAGGCTCTCCCGGTGGCGGGCGTCGCCGCGTCCTCGGGGCGGCACAATGAGGATAGCGTTTTCGCCGCCATTGCCGATGGCGCCTTCATGAGCCTGCTCGGCCGGCCTGCCGGCGAGGATAATTTGCGAGTCTTTCGCGATTCGATGTTCCAGGAATACCTCGAGTCCGATCTCGGCGCCTTCATCTGCCGCTTTATCATCATGGTGGTGCGCAGCCCGGAATGGCTCCTGCGTTTCATGGTCGATCAGCAGCGCAGCGTCCGGCTGGAATTCATGCCCAAGCAGGCCACCACGATCGGCCATGTCAGCCTGGGCGCCAGCGGCTTCACCGCCGGCATGTTGCGCCGCTTCAACCTGCGCCGCTGGAGCGGGCCCTTCGATTGGCTTTCAGCCAGCCCGGCCATGATCCGCGAGATCATAGCCGATGATTTTCGCAGCTTCCTCGACCCCGAGGCCTGGGCGCCTATCGCGGCAGAGGACCGGCCCATCGGCCAGTACTACCAGTGCCGGCACACCCGCTACGAAGCCCGTCATGGCGAGGCCTGCATCCTGCATTCCGCTGATATGACGCAGGATGCCGGGCTGGCCTATATGGAGCGCTGCGTCGGCCGCTTCCGCCAATCCCTGCATGGCCTGGCGAGCAAAATCCTGCTCCAGGTTGTTCCCGATGGCGATGATCCCGAACGAGAGTTCCGCGCCACCGCCGATGTCCTGGACCGCTATGGCCGCAGTTTCCAGTTCGTCATGGTCTCGGTGCTGCCCGACCATGGCGAGGGGCCCTTCCCGGAGGTGGATCCGGCGCTGGCCTATGGCCGCCATCGGCTGCTGCGTGTGCGCCTGCTCTCGCCCATCATCGGCATCGAGGCGACGGACATGCTCGATGAGGTGGTGCTGCTGCGCGCGGCGCTGGCCGCGCCGTCGATTGGCAGCTGATCTCGTTCAGGGCGCGGGGAACAGCGCGGGCGAACGCCCCATCAGCCAATAAGCCAGCAGGCCGATATACTCGCGCAGCGCCCATTCCGCCTGGCCCAGCCGGGCCGGGAATGGCGCGTCATAGCCTGACATGTGCGTCACTCCCGTGGAATAGTTTACCGGCCAGGCGGTAATGTCCCATCCCGCGCCACGAAAGACGCCCATCGCGCGCGGCATGTGGCTGGCGGAGGTGACCAATAGCCAAGTCTCGCCTGGGAGCGGTGCCGCGACGGCGCGCGATAAGGTGGCGTTCTCATGCGTATTGCGCGCCATGCTCTCCAGCCGCACGCGCTCCGGCGGCAGGCCAAGATCGCTGAAGATGCGCGCGGCGACGGCCGATTCCGGGATCGCGTCGCCGAGCGGGCTTGGGGTGCCGCCAGTGAAAACCACCCGAGCATCAGGGTGGCGGAGCGCCAAGGCCACCGCCTCGGTCATCCGTTCCGCGGCACCATTGAGGGAGGGAATGCCGCGAGTGTGGGTGATCGCCTGATCGACCGCGCCGCCCAGCACAAGGATGCCATCGACCCGCGCCGGCGGGGTCGCGGGCCGGCTGAAGCGGTTTTCCAGTGGCCAGGTCAGCCAGGTGGCAAGCGGCGTCGCAGCGACGAGGAGGAACCAGCCCAGGCCGAGTGCTGCCGGCAAGCGGGCCCACCGGCGACCCCGCCACAGCCCCAGCATGCCGATGGTGGCCAGTGTCAGCGCCAGTGTGTTGGGTCGCAGCAACAGCCAGAAAAGCTTCGAGGCAAGGAAGAGGGTGTCGTCGATCATTCGCCGGGGTCCCCGCCACGAATGCGCCAGAGCTCGATCATGTTGCGCTCCTCGGGGAAGACGTAGGCGAGCTCGTAATGTGCCTCGAGGGCCGCTGCGATGGCATTGGCCGCCGCCGGGCGCATGGCACCCCACCAGCCGCGGTCGATGACGATGAAGCGCGGCTTGGTGGCCAGGATGCGGCCGACCTCGCCATCGGTGGAATTGCCCGCGAGATTGGCGAAGGCGCCGGTGAGATGAACGGGGAAGGGAAAGCGGGTGGGAATCCCGGCTTGGGCCAGGAAATAGATGATGGGCTGGTAGTTCGGCACGAAGATCGCCTCGCCGGGCGGCAATTCCGCGGCAATCAGTGCGGCAACGCGGGCGGGGACATCGGGGGTCAGCAGGGCGTGGCCCCGGCCGAGCCGCTGCGCCGTGTCGCCCCGCCAGGGGTCCAGCGCCACCAGGGCCAGCAGCAGTGCCAGCAATGGCGCGGGGCGGGCGGCGGCGAGGCCGGTTGCGATCCGCACCGCACCAAGCGCCGCCAATAGGCTGAGCGGCGGTAGCCAGATCAGGAAATAGTGTTGGAAGAACTGGGCCGGCCCCGCCACCGCCAGGGTGGCCGCGAGGAACCAGACCAGCGCGATGCTGCGCAGCGGCTGCCCCCGCCCCATCACCAGCCCGGCCAGCCCCAGCAGCAGCGGCCAGAGCAGCGTGGCCATGGCGGTGGCGATGCGCCAGGCGGCGTCGGCGCCGGCGGCACCCTGGGCGTAGCGGAACGGGGCGAAGAATGTGCCATCGAGATAGGCGTCGAGTTCGCCCATCGCCGCGTAGATCACGCCAAAACCCAGGGTGGGCAGGGCGCAGAGCAGGGCATAGGCGGCGGCGAAGCCCAGCACGCGGCCGAGCGAAAGACTACCGCGCAGCCAGGGTGCGGCGACCAGCAGGGCGAAGGCGAGGCAACCCTCAGCCACCGCTACCGGCTTGACCAGCAGCGCCCAACCCACCAGCAGCCCCATGGCGCAGAGGCGCCACCAGGCCGGGCGCTCGTCCGGCCGGCAGGCGGCATGGATGGCCAGCGCCATGGCGGCGGTGGTGAAGGGGGCGAAGAGCAGCTCGGTGTTCACCGGCATGCCGCCCAGCACCACGCTATGGCCGGCATAGAGCAGGGCGGCGGCATAGCCGGTGGCAGGCCCGGCCCCGGCGGCGCGGGCGCAGGCGAAGAGCGCCCAGCATGTCGTCGTGACCGCGATGACGCCGAGCAGGCGGATGGCGAATATGCTCTGGCCGAAGACCTGCATGGCCCCGGCGAACATCGCCGGGGCGCCGATGGGGTGCATGTCCCAGGCGGCGACCAACGGCCAGCCGCCATGCATCCATTCCCGCGCCTGCAGAGCGTAGAGGCTCTCGTCCCAATCCATGACCGATGGCAGGAAGCCGAGCGCCCGCAGCAGCAGCACGATGAGCGGCAGGGCCGCGAGGGCGGCCCACCAGACCCGGGTCAGTGGGGGAAGGGGATGGGGGATCAAACGGGCCTCTTGTTCAAGCCAGCCGTTGTGCGACGAGAGGCGCTGCATCGCAACCGCATGCGGCCGGGCTGCGGCTTTCATGTGGCGACATAAAAGCTTCATCAAAGGCTCATCGTGGATGGATGGCCACGCTGGCTCCAGTTCAATAACTCCTGGGCAACTCTTGGTTAAGGAATCCAGGCATGTCCGGCACGCTCGCGGCGACCCAGCTTTTCAACGTGAACAACGCCACGATCACCGGCGGTGGCGCCAATGGGGCCGAGGTCGCGGCCTACGACGCCGCGCGTAATCTGGTCTACGTCCTCGGTGCCGATGGCGTGAATGCGCTGAACGCCAATACCGGCGCGCTGGCCTTCGCGGTGCCCAAGAGTGCGATCCAGCAACCCGGCGGTGGGGCGACGCTATCGCTGGGCACCGCCAACTCTGTGGCCATCAACGGCAACAACCTCGCCATCGCGCTTGATGGCGCCGCGCCCGGCACGGCCGGCGCCGTCGCCGTGTTCACGGTCAACGCCGCCGGTACCGCCGCCACTTGGCGCGCCACCGCCACCGGCACGGTCAATGCCACCACCGGCGCGACCACCGGCATCGGCGCGGTGCCGGACATGATCACCTTTACTGGCGACGGCACCCGCCTGCTCGTCGCCATCGAGGGCGAGCCCTCCCCGGGATATGCGATCGACCCCGCCGGCGGCCTCGCGAGCATCGACGTCGCCACATGGACGCCCACCTTTTACGGCTTCGGCGGTTTCGACGCCCAGGCGGCGGCTCTGCGCTCGGCCGGGGTGAAGCTGGCCTCAGGCATTCCCGGCACGGCGCGCAACACATCGGCCCTGCCTTCGGTCGATATCGAGCCCGAATACATTACCATCTCCGGCAACACCGCCTATGTAACATTGCAGGAGAACAACGCCATCGGCGTGTTCAACCTTGCCACCAATGCCTGGACCGGCGTCCTGCCGCTCGGCCTGATCAATCACAGCACCACCGGCAATGGCATCGACACCTCCGACCGCGATGGCGGGGCGATCATTCGCGAGGTGCCGATCTTCGGCATGTACCAGCCCGACGGCATTGGCAGCTTCGTGCAGAACGGCATCACCTATCTGGTGACCGCCAATGAGGGCGATGCGCGCGATTATGGCGGCGATTTCGTGGAGGCCGTGCGCATCTCGGCGCTCGTCCCCGCCACCGGCTCCACGCCCCCCACCGGTATGCCGGGCCTCTCGGCCAGCCTGCTCTCGGCGATCCAGTCGCGCCGCGGCGATGCCGATCTCGGCCGCCTCGAAGTCTCCCGCTGGGCCGGCGACACCAACAATGACGGGTTGATTGACCAGCTGCAGGTCTTCGGCGGCCGAGGCTTTTCGATCTGGGAGGTCGGCGGCACCGCCAGCGCGCCGACGCTGACCCAGCGCTACAACAGTGGCAATATGCTGGACACGATCATCGCCAGCCAGGCCCCGGTGAATTACGACGACACGCGCTCCGACAACAAGGGCGCCGAGCCCGAGGGCATCACCATCGGCACCATTGGCGGCCAGACCTATGTCTTCGTCGGCCTCGAGCGTGCCAATGCCAATGCGGTCTTCCGCATCGACAGCCCGACCTCGGTCAGCTTCCAGGGCCTGGCCCTGCGGGCCGGCGACACAGCACCCGAGGTGTCGGCCTTCGCACCCGCCTCCGGCAGCACGCCCGCCCGGCTCTTCGTCGCCAACGAGGTAAGCACCACGCTGACCGCCTACAACATCGTCCCTACCACGGGGAACTACCAGCTGCAGATCCTGCACGCCTCGGACTTCGAGGCGGGCCTCACCGCAACCCGCCGCGCGCCGCAATTCGCCGCGATCGTGGACAAGCTGGAAGATCTGGTGCCGAACAGCGTCACCATCTCGTCCGGCGACAACTTCATTCCCGGCCCCTTCGCCGCCGCCGGCACCGACCCCTCGGTGATCCCCGCGTTGCGCGAGTATTACGCCCGGGTGCTGGGCTTCACCGCGGGCGACCTCTCCACCCTCTTCGGCACCACGCCGCCCTTCTTCGCCGCCGACATCGCCATCCTCAACGCCATCGGCATCCAGGCCTCTGCGCTCGGCAATCATGACTTCGACCTCGGCACCAATGCGCTCAACGCTGTGGTGGATTTCATCACTTCGGGCAGCACGGCACCGCTGGCCAGCCGCATCACCAATGTCGGTGCGCAATTCCCCTATCTCTCGGCCAATCTGGATTTCAGCCAGGACGCCAATATCCGCGCCATCGTGACGGCGACGCTGCGCGAGGCCAGCACCTATGCCACAACAGGTGCCGACATCGCCGACAGCCAGTCGCTGATCAACGAGGCCGCCGATGTGCAGATCGCGCCCTGGACCACCATCGTGCGCGGCGGCCAGACCATTGGCGTGCTCGGCCTGACCACACAACTGCTGGCCTCGATTTCGGCGCCCGGCCTGACCCGGGTGCTGGACCCCGCCAGTGACGGCGGCGTGGACAATATGGCGGAGCTCGCCACCATCATTCAGCCGCTGATCGACCAGATGCAGGCGCAGGGGATCAACAAGATCATCCTCAGCACCCACCTGCAGCAATACACCAATGAGCTGGCGCTGGCGCCGCTGCTGCGTGGCGTGGACGTGATCCTGGCCGGCGGCTCACACCAGCTCTTCAACAACACCTCCTTCGCGCTGCGCTCGGGCGACCGGGCGGTGGAGAGCTACCCGGTGTTCCGGAGCGGCGCTGATGGCAACCCGGTGCTGGTGGTCTCGACGCCTTCGGAATACGCCTATGTCGGCCGCATGGTGCTGACCTTCGATGCCAATGGCGTGCTGATCCCCGACCCCGATGGCACCGGCCCGCTGCTGACCGGCGGCCTGAACCCGGCGATTTCCGGCGAATACGTCACCACCGACGCGACCGTGGCCAGCCTCTATGCCGCGAATGAAAACCCCTATGCCGCGGGCACCCGCGGCGGCAATGTCCGCTCGATCACCGATGCCGTGGGCGCTGTGATCAATACCAAGGATGGCGTGGGCTTCGGCCTGACCAAGACCTTCCTGGAAGGCCGCCGGGCCGAGGTGCGCACCGAGGAGACCAATCTCGGCAACCTCACGGCGGACGCCAATCTCTTCCTCGCCAAGCAGCTCGATGCCGGCGTGCTGGTCAGCCACAAGAATGGCGGCGGCATCCGCGCCGAGATCGGCACGCTCTCATCGGGCGCCGTCAGCCGCGAGTTGCCGCCCCAGGCAAACCCCTCGGCCGGCAAGGTCAATGGCGGTGTCAGCCAGCTCGACATCGAGAACTCGCTGCGCTTCAACAATTCACTCTCCATCGTCGCCGTCAGTGCGGCGAACCTGAAGGTGATGCTGGAGCATTCCGTCGCCGCCAGCACCGGCACCGCCACGCCCGGCCAGTTCGGCCAATGGGGCGGGCTCAGCTTCTCCTGGGATCCGACGGGCACGGCGCAGACCCTGAGCGGCACCGGCGCCACCGCCACCGTGGCGACCGCCGGGACCCGCATCAAGACCGCCGTTATCCTCAACGAGGACGGCACGGTGCGCGACACAATCGTGCAGAATGGCTTGGTGGTCGGCGACAGCGCCCGGGCGATCAAGATGGTGACGCTGAACTTCCTGGCCGATGGCGGCGACAGCTACCCCTTCCCGGCCTTCACCATCGCCGGCAGCCGGGTGGATCTGCAGGGCAATGCCAGCCTCTCCGATGGGCGGAGCACTGCCTTCCAGAAGGGCACCGAGCAGGACGCGCTGGCCGAGTTCATGCTGGCCACCCATAACGGCCTGGGCCGCCAATACGGCATGCCGGACACGGCGGCGGCGGGTGATCTGCGGGTGGTGAACCTCTCCGCCCGGGCAGATATTACACAGCAGGTGTCAGCGGCGGGTGTTGCGGGCTCGACCGCCAGCGACCTGGTCACCGGCACCGCTGGCAATGACACGCTGACCGCTACGCTGGGCCGCGACACCTTCCGCGGCGGTGCTGGCTTCGACATCGTGAATTTCGCCAATGTCGGACGTGGCGATGGCGGCTTCGCCTATAACGCCTCCGGCAAGATCCTGGGCTTCGGCTGGGCCGCCGCCGATCGCCAGGGCGTGACCTATGTCGACGCGGTGGAGCAGCTGCGCATGTTCGATGGCCGGGTGGATTTCCTGGCCAATTCGCTGCCGGGCCAGGTCAATGCGCTGTACCGCGGCATGCTGGGCCGCGAGGCTGATCCGCTGGGCCAGTCCTTCTGGACCGAGCGGATGGAGGCTGGCGCCTCGGTCGCCTCCGTGGCGCTGGCCATTCTGAACTCGGCCGAAGGCTTTGCGCTTGCCGTCAGCACCTCGCTCACCGCCTATATCACCAACCTCTACCAGACTGCGCTGGGCCGCGCGCCGGACGCGGCGGGGCTGAGCTTCTGGACCGGTGTTGCCAATGCGGCCGGGCCGAATGGCCGGGCGCTGGTGGCCGATGGTATCGTTCGGTCCAGCGAGGCGGCGGGCGACCCGACCGGCAGCGCCGGCCGCGGCATCGTCACCGCCGATTTTGAGATGACCTGGATCAACCTCAACTACCAGACGCTGTTGGGCCGCAACCCGGATCAGCAGGGGCTGCAGATCTGGGACAATGCGATGGAGGCCGGCCTTTCCCAGCAGGGGCTGACGCGGGCCTTCGTCGCCGGGACGGAATTCCAGACGCGCTTTGCCGGCCTAGATAATGCCGGCTTCGTCGAGCAGATGTATGTCAATATCCTGGGGCGGTCGAGCGACGCACCGGGCCTGGCCGCCTTCACCACGGCGCTGAACAACAACACCCTGACCCGCGCCGATGCCGCCTTCGCCATGCTGGGCAGCGCGGAGGCCATTCCGGCCTATCAACTTCTGACCAGCGCAGGGGTGGATCTGCTCTGAGGCACGGCGGATACCCACCCTGACGGGGCGTCGCGCGGTGGCTTCGGGCCGCCGGGCGGCGGATCGAGGTCCCGCATCTCGGGGTGGGTGGAAACTTGTGTGGCAGGCCACGGCAAAGTTAGTGTGAGGTGGTGCCAGCCACGGCATCCCAGGCATCCCTTCCGGCGGCGATGATCCGCCCCGGCGGATGGCGCGGCGAACCAGGTCAACCCAGATGCCAATGCCCACCGGCCGTATTCTTACCACCCATACCGGCAGCCTGCCGCGCCCGCGCGCGCTGACGCGGCTGCACGCCAAACGCGCCCGTGGCGAGGCGGTGGATGCGCACGAACTCGAGGAGGCCTCCGGCGCCGCGGTTCAGGCCATCATCCCCCGCCAGCGCGCGGCTGGGATCGACATTCCCAATGATGGCGAGCAGGGGCGTGAATCCTTCGTGCTCTACTTGCGTGACCGCCTGACCGGGCTGGGCGGGAGCAGCGCCCGCGGCGGCTTTCAGGACATCGACGCCTATCCGGAATTCAAGGCGGAGATGCAGGCGGGGCTTGCCGGTAAGGAGGCCGCCAGCGTCACCAGCAATCTCCCCGCCGCGGTCGGCCCCGTGCGCTATGTCGGCATGGCCGCGATGCAGGCGGAATGCGCGCGGTTCCGTGCGGCGCTGGGCGGCATGGAGGCGCCTGGCTTCATGGCGGCGCCGTCTCCGGGCATCCTCGCCGCCGTGGTGCAGAACCAGCACTACGCCAGCGATGACGAGTATCTGGAGGCGCTGGCCCGCGCGCTCGCCACCGAATACCGCGCCATTCTCGATGCGGGCTTCACCTTGCAGATCGATTGCCCGGATTTGGCCCTCGAGCGCCACGGCGCCTGGCAGGACAGGCCGCTCGATGAGTTCCTCGATTTCGCCGCCCGCGTTGTCGCCGCCATCAACCGTGCGATCGCTGATCTGCCGCGCCATCGCATCCGGCTACATGTCTGCTGGGGCAATTACGAGGCGCCGCATGACCATGACGTGCCTTTCGAGGCGATCTGGCCGGTGATCCGCGAGGCCCGCGTGGGTGGCTTCGTGCTGCCCTTCGCCAATCCGCGCCACGCGCATGAGCACCGCGTCCTGCGCCACATGCCTATGGCCGGGGACCAGATCCTGGTGGCCGGGGTGATCGACACCCTGACCAATTTCGTCGAGCATCCCGAAGTGGTGGCCGAGAGGCTGGAGCGAATCGCCGATAGCATCGGCGACCCCACGCGTCTGATGGCGGGGACGGATTGCGGCTTCGACACCTCGGCCGGGCGCGGGCGCGTGGTGGCCGAGGTGGTCTGGGCCAAGCTGCGCAGCATGGCCGAGGGCGCGCGCATTGCCTCGGGCCGATTGCTGGGTGGGGGCTGACGGCGATGTGCTGGCTGTGCGATGTGCGTCCAGGGAGAAAACACATGAAGCGCCGCAACTTGTTGACCGCAACCGGGCTTGTCCTCGCATCCCCCGCCTTGGCCCAGGGGCAGGTGCAGGCTTGGCCTGGGGGGCGGCAGATCCGCATCATCATCACCTATCCGCCGGGTGGTACCACGGATTTCGTGGCGCGGCTCTTCGCCCAGCAACTCGGCGAACTGACCGGCGGCAATTTCATCGTGGAGAACCGTACGGGCGGCAGTGGCGTCGTCGGCTGGAATGCGGCAGTGCGCGCACCCAATGATGGCACGACCCTGCTGCTGACCGATAATTCTTTGGCCACGGCGCCGCCGCTGCATGCCAATCTTGGCTTTGACATCGCATCCGATTTCACGCCGATTTCGCTGCTGGTGGATTATCCCACCGTCTTCGTCGTGCCGGCCAGTTCACCGGTGCGCAGCCTGCGCGAATTCGTCGAGGCGGCGCGCGGTCAGGCGGCGGATGCAAATTTCTATGGCTCTATGGGGGCTGGCTCCTCGCCGCATTTGTACACCGAGTACCTGCAGGATATCGCGGGCATCCGGCTGACCCATGTGCCCTATCGAGGCATGGGGCCGGCTTTCACTGATCTTCTTGCGGGGCGCATCGGCCTGCTGATCGCGGCGCCGCCGACCGTGCTGGGTGCCCTGGCCGACGGTCGGGCGCGGGCGATTGCGATTGGTACCCAGGGCGGTCGCATCCCCGCGTTGCCCGATGTGCCGACGGCCAGCGAACTGGGCATCAACTTCACCTATTCCTTCTGGTACGGGTTGCTGGGACCGCGTGGGATAGATCCTGCCCTGGTCGCCCGTGTCCAGCAGGAGGTCGGCCGCGTCCTGGCACTGCCGGAGGTGCGAGCGCGCTTCGTTCAGCAGGGTGCGACGCCAGTGGCCGGTGATGGCGCAGCTCTGCGGGCGGTGATGGAGAGTGACCTGGCGCGCTGGACCGAAGTCGTTAGAACCAAGAACATCACCTTGCAGAACTGAATGGGTGGCCTGGTGGGTGGTGCGGGCTACCGCCCCTCGGCCACGCCCGCCGCGTCCAGCACGGCGCGGGCGGCTGGGCTGGCGAGGTGGCGCAGCAGATCGGCCGCCTCGGGTGCCGCCTGTGGCAGCAGCGCCACGGCATAGGCTGTGTAGTTCTGCACCTCGGCCGGCAGCGGGCCGAGATAGCGCAGCCGCGGCACCATGTGGATCTCGGTGATGGCGGCGAAGCCAAGTTCGGCGCCGCTGCCCGTCAGCACCCGTTCCAATACCTCGGCACCGGTGGCGAAGCGCACCGCGCGCGGCGTGACAGCCGCGGTGATCCCCCAGCTTTCGAACAACCGGTCCATGTGTAGGCCGGTTGAGGCGCGGTTGAATACCAGGGCCTCCGCACCTTCCACCGCGCGGCGCAGCGCCGAGGCATCGCCGATGGCGGGTTCGGGCGCACCGGGCCGCACCACGATGCCCGCACCCACCCGGCCCAGGGTCGCACGTTCGCTGGTCAGGCGACCGGCGGCAACGAGATCATTGATCAGCCCAACCGGGGCGACGAGGAGGTCGGGCGTATCGCCGGCCTGCATGCGCTCACGCAGGCGTGGCGCGGTGGCGTACTCTATTGCCACGGGCAGGCCGCGGGCTTGGCGGAACAACTCCACCGCCGGCGCCAGCCCCGGCTCTACCGCGCCGGCGCTGAGAATGCGTAGCCCCGCCGCCCGCGCCGGGCCGAATGCCAGTGCGGGCAGGGCGAGGAGGGGGAGGTGGCGGCGGCGGCGGCGGATCATCGCCTAGTCGTAGCGCAGATCGCGCGCCTTGCCGCCAAAAATCGCCCAGGCGATGGCGGTATAGGCGACGATTACCGGCAGCACCACAGCGGCGCCGAGGAGGATCAGCGACAGCGCCTCGGGCGAGCTTGCGGCCTGCCAAAGCGTCAGCCGCTCGGGCACGACGTAGGGGAAGAAGCTCCACGCCAGGCCGGCGAAGGCGCCGACGAAGAGCGCCACCGCGCCGCAGAACGGCACGCGGTGCAGCGCATCATTGGGGTAGGGCATGTGCGCGAGTACGCTCCGCAGCACCAGCAGCACACCCAGTGTCGCGATGGGCAGCGGCGCCAGCAGCAGCGCCTGTGGCATGGAGAACCAGCGGTCGAAGATGCGGTCGCTGACGAGCGGTGTCGCCGCCGAGACCATGAGGATCCCCAGGCCGACCGGCAGGAGCGACAGCCGCGCCCAGCGCACCGCGCGGGCCTGCAAGGCACCTTCGGTTCGCCATATCAGCCAGCAGGCGGCGATGAAGACATAGGCGATGGCCAGGCCGATGGCGGCCATGGCGGCAAAAGCCCAGGCCGGTGCGTGTTCATCGAAGCCCAGTATATAGCGGCCGAGCATCCAGCCCTGGCTCATTGCCGAGAGCAGCGAGCCGGCGGTGAAGAGATGGTCCCAGCGGCGCTTTTGCCGCTGATCGCCGGCCTTGGCGCGAAATTCAAAGGCTACGCCGCGCAGTGTGAGGCCGACCAGCATGAAGGCCACCGGCAGGTAGAGCGCCGTGAGGATCATGCCATGGGCGGTGGGGAAAGCGACAAGCAGGAGGCCCACGCCCAGCACCAGCCAGGTTTCGTTGGCGTCCCAGAAGGGGCCGATGGCGGCGATCATGCGGTCGCGCTCGGCCTCACCCTCGGCGAAGGGCAGCAGGATACCAACACCGAGGTCGTAGCCATCGAGGATGACATAGGCGAGGACGGAGATGGCCATCAGCGCGCCGAAGATCACCGGCAGCCATTCGGGATTCATGAAGGGCGTCATTCCGCTGGCGCCCAGCCGCTGGGGCTATCCTTTCCGGGGATGTTCTGGTTGGGCGTGGCGCTCACCGTCCGGCCCTTTTTCGCCAGCCGGAAGATGGTGGTGATGTAGGCCAACAGCAGGGCGGCGTAGAGCGTAAGGTAGATCGCGAGCGTGGTGGCGATGCTGCCAGCCGGCACCGGCCCCGCCGCCTGTGCCGTGGTCAGCACGCCATGCACCAGCCAGGGCTGGCGGCCGATTTCCGTCACATACCAGCCGGCCAGGGTGGCCAGCCAGCCCGCAAAGCTCATCGCCACCAGGCCGCGCAGCAGCAGCACCGGCAGGGTGCCGCGGCGCCAGAGATACCAGGCCGAGAGCCATGCCATGCCGATCATGGCCAGCCCAGTGCCGACCATGACGCGGAAGGCGTAGAAGACCGGCGCCACAGGGGGATGTTCGCCCTTGAAATCATCCAACCCGCGGATGACCGCGGAGGGGCTGTGGCCCAGGATGATGCTGGCCATGGCGGGAATGCCGATCTCATAGTGATTGTCCCGCGCCTGCTGGTCGGGGATGGCGAAGAGCAGCAGGGGCACATGCGAGGAGGTGCGCCAATGACCCTCCATCGCCGCGACCTTGGCCGGCTGGTGTTCCAGCGTGTTCAGCCCGTGCATGTCGCCGACGAAAGCCTGAACCGGGGCCAGCACCGCGCCCATCACGATGGCGGTGCGCAGGGCCGCAGCCACCGCCGGCGTGCGGTCATTGCGCAGCCAGCGCCAGGCGGAGATGCCGGCGATGAGGAAGGCCACCGTCAGCCCCGAGGCGATCAGCATGTGGGTCAGGCGATAGGGCATGGAGGGGTTGAACATGATCGCGAGCCAATCCGTCGCATGCGCCACGCCGTCGCGCATCTCGAAGCCGACCGGCGTGTGCATCCAGCTGTTGAGCACGATGATCCAGAAGGCGCTCATGGTCGTGCCGAAGGCGACGAGGAAGGTCGCCAGGCTGTGCACCCAGCCCGGCACCCGCCTAAAGCCGAATAGCATGATGGCGAGGAAGGTGGCCTCCAGGAAGAAGGCGGTCATCACCTCATAGGCCAGCAGCGGCCCCGCGATATTGCCCACGCGTTCCATGAAGCCCGGCCAATTGGTGCCGAACTGGAAGCTCATGGTGATGCCCGACACCACGCCCAGCGCGAAGGACAGCGCGAAGATTTTCACCCAGAAGAAATACGCCTCCATCCACTTCGCATCGCGCGTCATGGCGAAGCGCAGTTTGAAGAAAAGCAGCACCCAGCCGAGTGCGATGGTGATGGTGGGGAACAGGATATGGAAGGAAATATTGGCCGCGAACTGGATGCGGGCGAGGATGATGGGGTCCATGATTCAGGCCTCCTTCCTGTTGCGCTTGATGCCGGTGAGGCTCACGACCCTGTCCTTCATCTCAAGCAGCCGGGTGATCCGGGCGCCCATCGCTAGAAGGGTTTGCAGGTTTTCGGTTTCCATCTTCTTCACATCATCATACCAGTTGGTGAGTTGTTCGATCAGGCCATGCATCTCACCCATGCGGGCCTGGGCATGGCGATCGTCATCGGTGGTGGGCGTGAGCATGAGCAGTTCGCGCAGGACGGAGAGTGTCGGGTCCACCTCGCGCTTCTTCCGCTCCTCGGCCAGCACGCGCAGGATCTGCCAGACATCATCGGGCGTGGTGAAATGATCGCGCCGGTCATCAGGAAGGTGCTTCAGCAGGACGAGGTTCCAGGTCTGCAATTCGCGCAGGCCCATCGAGACGTTGGAACGCGAGACGCCGAGTGCCTCGACGATGGCATCGGCATTCAGTGGCACGGGCGAGAGATATAGCACGGCGTAGATCTGGCCCACCGTGCGGTTGATGCCCCAGCGGGAGCCCATTTCGCCGAAATGCAGCACGAAGGACTGCGCGAGAGGGGAAAGGTTCATGTGCAACCGGCGTTATTGTGATTTCAGTGATGACTGAAATTACGATCACTTCCGTCCGTTGACAAGTGCTTCCAGGAAGGCGTCCACCGCGGCGAAATGCGAGGGCCAGGCGGGCGGGGACCAGCCGGCCAGGCGGACCAGCTGGGCCGTCCGCGCTGGGCTGTCAGGCTGCGCATAGGCGCTGATCATCGCCGCCCAGGCCGGGGCATCGGTGGGGGGCAGGTATTCCGGCACGGCGCCGCCGACCTCGCGCAGCACAGCGATGTCCGAGCAGATGACCGGCACGCCGGCCGCCAGCGCCTCGATTACCGGAATGCCGAAACCCTCTGCCAGGGTGGGCAGCAGCAGGGCGCGGGCACCGGCCAGCAACTCGACCAACTCGGCATCACTGGCATGGCCGCGCTCCTCCACCGCCCCGCCCAGGGCGCCGGAATCGAGCAGCGCCAGGTCCTGCTTCGCGCCAAAACTGCGGCGGCCGACGAGGATGAGGCGGGGTGCCTCGGGGCCGAGGCTGCGCCAGACCTCGAGCAGCATGCGGTGGTTCTTGCGGCGCTCGATGGTGGCGACGCAGATGAAATAGGGCGTGCCGTCGGTGGTGAGCGACGCGCGGGCGGGCAGGTCTAGCCCCAGCGGCGCCACCAGGGCCGGCGGCATGGCCAGGCCCTGTGCCGCCAGCCATTTCTCCAGCGAGGTCCGCACGCTGTGGCTGCAGAGCAGCACGCCATCCGCCTCATGCCCCACGCCCAGCATGCGCGCGCGCGTCATCCGTCGCTGGAGCCAGCGCGTGGTGGTGGGATGTTCAAGTGGGATGATGTCGATCACGGCCGGCACGAAGCGGGCACCGGCGCGCCTGAGCGCCGCAATGGCCCGCCTGCGCTGCAGCCCGTGATGCGAAACGATGCTGAAGACCGCGCCCGGCCGCGCCGCCACGGCCAGCAGAGCGCGATGGCTGCCGAGCAAGAGGCGCCTGGCGATGCGCCCGGCCAACGCCGGCATGTCGGCGCCTGGCGCCAGCAGAGCCGCGACGTCGTCACGCGGGATGAGCACGAAGCGGCCGAATGGGTCGGTGCCGCAGAAGGCCCCACCCGGCCGCGCGAGCACGGCGCGGGCATAGGCCAGCTCGACCCTTTCCATCCCGCTCGGCCGCCCGCGGCGGGCGGAGGCGAGCAGGCGGGAGATCTCCAGGATCCAGGGCGAGGCCCCGGAAGCGATCTCGCTCAGAGCGCGGCCAGGATGGTCTCGGCCTTGCTCACCTCGAAGGCGCCGGGCGCTTCGACAGCGACGTGGCTGACCTTGCCGTCCTTCACCACCATGGCGAAGCGTTGGCAGCGGATGCCCAGGCCACGCGCCGTCAGGTCCAGCTCCAGGCCGAGGGCCTTGGTGAAGGCGGCCGATCCATCGGCCAGCATCACGACATCCTCGCCCACGCCCTGGTCCTTGCCCCAGGCGCCCATGACGAAGGCGTCATTGACCGAGAGGCAGACGATGGCGCCCACACCCTTGGCCTTGAAGGCCGCGGCGTTCTGGACGAAGCCGGGCAGGTGCTTGGCCGAGCAGGTCGGCGTGAAGGCGCCGGGTACACCGAAGACGACGACAGTCTTGCCGCCGAACAGCGCCTCGGTGGTGATTTCCTTCGGCCCCTCGGCCGTGCCCTGCATGAGACTCATGCTGGGGATGCTGTCGCCGACCTGAATGCTCATGGAAATCTCCTCTGGGTGATGACGCGGATGTAGCGCCGCGTGCCGCGACTGTCATCCCAGCGCCCCGGGGGAGGCTGTGCGCGTCGTGCGTCCTTGCACCGGCCGGGGGGCGCCGCCATCTTCCTCCCATGGCCAGGAAATCCTCCCTCCCCCGCGCGGCCGCCCAGGATTCATGGCTGACCGGCCAGTTGCTGATCGCCATGCCAAGCCTGCGCGACCCGAATTTTTCCGGCAGCGTGGTCTGCCTCTGCGCTCATTCCGAGGATGGGGCGATGGGGCTGGTGCTGAACCGGCCGTTGCAGAAGTTGAGTTTCAACGCCTTGCTGAAGCAGCTGGGCGTGGAGCCGGTGCCGCCCGCGCGCAGTCTCCGCATGCTCTCCGGCGGGCCGGTGGATGGCGGGCGCGGCTTCGTGCTGCACAGTGGCGAATGGTCCACCGAGGGCAGCGTGGTGGTGGATGGGCGGACCAGCCTGACCTCCTCGATCGAGGTGCTCAAGGCCATCGCCGAGGGTGGCGGCCCGCGCGACTGCCTGCTGGCTCTGGGCTATGCCGGCTGGGGGCCGGGGCAGCTGGAGGCCGAGATCGTCGCCAATTCCTGGCTGAATGTGGAGCCGGATGACGGGCTGCTCTACGGCACGCCGCCCGAGGATGCCTGGCGCCAGGCGCTGGCCAAACTGCGGATTGACCCATTGCTGCTGAGCGGGGCGGCGGGACGGGCCTGAGCGGAGCGGCAGGGTTGCGCCTTGGGCAGCGCAACCATCACACCCTTGTCGCGTTCTCCTGCTGTTCAAAACAGGAGATAGACCAATGCGCATCCAGATGATCTTGCCGGCAATCGCGGCCCTTGGCCTCGCCGCCTGCACCGTGAACAACCCACCCGCCGCGCCCAGCTACGTGGCGGTGCCCACGGCGGCGCCGACGGTCATCACCACCCAGCCGGTGCCGTCGCCAACCGTGATCCTGCGATAGGCCACGCGGGGCGGCTTATCGACAGCCGTCCCGGTCCATCGCCTGCCGTGCCAGCCCGGCGCGAAACCCGGCCTGGGTGATGCTGGCGGAGACCTCCTGGCCGGTGGCCTGGGAGGCCGCGATCTCAGCCCACCGCGCTGCCTCGCCGGCCAGCTCGGCCAGTCGGGGGCATTGGCAGCGCTGGAAGCTGGCTTCGGCGCGGGTGAGCAGGGTGGCGGCCTCGCCGGCCGCGGCACGGCTGGCCATCAGCCCGGCGCCAGGCGCGGCCAGGCGCTGCTGCGCACCGCGCAGGCCCGTCACGCCCTCGCCGAAATCGCAATAGGGACGCTGGGCCATGGCCGGCCCCGCCAGTGCCAGCAACATCAGCCACCACATGCGCGAATCGCCCCGGTCATGTGGGCGGGTACCGGCGCGGTGACATCGATTCCCCCCGGCAGCATGATACGCCGGGCCAGCAGCTGCATGGCGCCCTCACCGCCGCCATAGCGCGCATCTCCCAGGATGGGATGGCCGAGGCGGGCGGCATGGGCGCGCAGCTGATGGGTGCGCCCGGTTAGGGGCTGGAATTCCACCCAGCTGGTGGTGGTCCCCCGGCCCAGCACGCGCCAGACCGTGCGGGCCGGCTGGCCCTTCGGGTCGACTACCATGCGCCAGCCCGCCTGCGCGGAACTGATCTTCAGCAGCGGGGCCGTGATCTCGCCGCTTTCGCCCGGCACCAGGCCGACCAGCACGGCCCAATAGGTCTTCCGCGCCTCGCCGCGGGCGAAAAAGCCGCCGAGTTCGGCCATCGCCGGTTTGCTGCGGCCCAGCACCAGGCAGCCGGCCGTGTCCTGGTCCAGCCGATGTGCGGGCTGCGGCAAATGCCGCCTGCCCATCTGCAGCGCGGCCAAAAAATCCTCCAGGCTGGCGCCGCCGCGCGGGCCGCGATGTACGGCCAAGCCCGCAGGCTTATCGATCACCAGCACGGTGTCGGACTGGAATAGGATTTTGGGGGTCACACCAGCTTCGGCGTGGTTTCCATCCAGCTAAAGTAAAGCTCCCGCGCCTTCGTCGCCAGCGGGCCGATCTGCATGTCGCGACCATTGTAGCGGGTGCAGGGCTGCACCTTGGCGTAATTGCCGGTGGAAAAGATCTCGTCCGCTTCATCGAGTTCGGCGGCGCTGACCGCGCGTTCTTCCACGGGCACGCCGGCCTCGCGGAACAGGCCCATCACACGGCGTCGGGTGATGCCGGCCAGGAATGTGTGGTTGGCCACGGGGGTGATGGCGACGCCATTCTTGCCGAACCAGATATTGGCCGAGGCGAATTCCGCCACATTGCCCGCGGGGTCACACATCACCGCATTGTCGGCGCCGCGCGCCTGCACCCAGGCGGCGGCGCGCGAGCCATTGGGATAGAGGCAGCTGGCCTTGGCGTCGGTCGGCGCCATGTCGATGGCGGCGCGGCGGAAGGGCGCCATCATTGCCGAAAAACCGGCCCAGGCCGGGATCGGCGCGTCGTAGATGGCCAGGATGAAATCGGTGCTGGTCGGGTCCGGTCGGGCGGCGCCGAGGCCCGAGCGGACGAAGAACATCGGCCGGACATAGAGCTCGGCCTCCGGCCCCATGCGGCGGATGCCCTCGCGGCAGAGGGTTTCGATCTCCTCGGCCGTGCGGGTCGGACGCATGTTCAGGGCCAGCGCCGAGCGGATGGCGCGCGCGCAATGGAGTTCTAGGTCAGGCGCATAGCCGCGGATCGCCCGCGCGCCGTCGAAGATCACCGAGCCCAGCCAGAAGGCGTGGTCCATGGGCCCCAGGATCTTGGGCTCCTCGGTGAACCATTCGCCGCCATACCAATAAACGCCCGCCATGTCTGCCTCCGTGCAAGGGTTGAGGGTGTGCCACGTCAGGCGCGGCTGTTGAAGTAGGCGAGGTGGCTGGTGTCGGCCCAGGCCAGGCGGAGCTCCACCGGCTTGCCATCCACCGCGAAGGCAACGCGCTCGATCATCAGCACCGGCGCGCCCGCGGCCAGGTCGAGGCGGGAGGCGACCCGCGCGGGGGCCGTGATCGCGCGCAATTGTTCCTCGATGCGGGTCACGCTGAGGCCGAATTCGCGCTGGTAGAGGTCATAGACCGTGCCGGCGCGGCCGGCGAAGCGCGCCCCGTCCAGCCCGGGAAAAAGGGTTTCGGGCAGCCAGAGCTCCTCCAGCATGGCGGGGCGGCCGGCGAGGTGCTGCAGGTGGCGGGCCCGCAGCAGGGCGGCGCCGGGGGCTAGGCCCAGGGTGCGGGCCTGGGCCCCCGTGGCCTTCTGGCGGCCGAAATCCAGGAATTGCGTGTCAGGCAGCAAGGGCCGGCCGTCGGCGGGGCGGAGGTGGAAGAAGCGAAAACTCCGCTCGGGTGTATGCGCGGCGACGAAGGTGCCGCGGCCCTGCTGGCGGGTCAGCGCGCCCTCGGCCACCAGCCCGTCGGTGGCGCGGCGGATGGTGCCGATGGCGCAGCCGAAGCGCTCGGCCAATTGCTTCTCGGCCGGCAGTGGGGTGCCGGGGGGGAATTCGGCGCGGGCGATCTCGGCCACGATGGCCGCGCGCACCTGGCGCCAGATGGGAGTCTCCGCATTCATGCAAACATCTAGGTCATATAGTTGACCTGGGTTCAATGGGGGCCTAGCGTCGCGCCATTCAACAGGAGGGAATGATGACAATCCATTTCGTCGTGCATGACGAGGGCGACAGCGTGGGCGTCGTGGTCGTCGAGGGGCTGACCGCCTCCAATCGCATCCAGGGCTGGGTGATGGACCAGGACAAGATGATCGACTTCGACGCGAAGTCCGACATCCCCATCGGCCACAAGCTGGCCATCAAACCGATCAAGAAGGGCGACACCATCATCAAGTACGGGGTGGATATCGGGAAAGCCATCGCGGATATCGCGCCGGGCGAGCACCTGCACGTCCACAACGTCAAGACCAAGCGCTGGTAAGGGGAACGACACCATGGGTATCAACCTGAAAGGTGCGGCCTTCGAGGGCTGGCGCCGCGAAAACGGCCGCATGGGCGTGCGCAACCACGTCATCATCCTGCCCGTAGATGATCTGTCGAACGCGGCCGCCGAGGCGGTGGCGAACAACATCAAGGGTGCGATGGCCATCCCGCATTCCTATGGCCGGTTGCAATTCGGCGCCGATCTGGACCTGCATTTCCGCACCTTGATCGGTACCGGCTGCAACCCGAACGTGGCCGCCGTGATCGTCATCGGGATCGAGCCGGGCTGGACCGGGACGATTGTCGAGGGCATCGCCAAGTCGGGCAAGCCGGTCGAAGGCTTCGCCATCGAGCAGAATGGCGACATCAACACCATCGCCTCCGCCTCTCGCGCGGCCTACAGGCTGGTGAAGCACGCCTCGCGGCTGAAGAAGACCAGGACCGACATCGTCGAGCTCTGGGTTTCGACGAAGTGCGGCGAGAGCGACACGACCTCTGGCCTGGCGAGCTGCCCCACAGTGGGCAATGCCTTCGACAAGCTCTGGGCCAATGGCAATACGCTGGTCTTCGGCGAAACCTCGGAGATCACCGGTGGCGAGCATCTGGTGGCGGCGCGTTGCCGCACGCCGGAAATCCGCGACCGGTTCATGTTCATGTTCGACCGCTACCAGGCGTTGATCGAGAAGAACAAGACCTCCGATCTCTCCGACAGCCAGCCGACCAAGGGCAATATCGAGGGTGGGCTGACCACCATCGAGGAAAAGGCGCTCGGCAACATCCAGAAGATCGGCAAGCACTGCGTGGTCGATGGCGTGCTGGACAAGGCCGAGGACCCGACCCATCCCGGGCTGTGGTTCATGGACAGCTCCTCGGCCGCGGCCGAGATGGTCACGCTTTGCGCGGCGTCCGGCTATGCCGTCCATTTCTTCCCCACGGGGCAGGGCAATGTCATCGGCAACCCCATCCTGCCGGTGATCAAGCTGACGGCGAATCCGCGCACCCAGCGCACCATGAGCGAGCACATGGACGTGGATGTGACCGGCCTTCTCCAGAAGACCATGAACATGGACGATGCCGGCGAGGCGCTGCTGGATTGCATGCTCCGCACCGCCGATGGCGAACTCACTGCGGCGGAACTGTTGGGCCACCGCGAATTCTCGCTGACCAGGCTGTACGAAAGCGCCTGATACCGGCCGCCGGCGCGGGGAACCCCCGTGCCGGCGCCCCCATTCGGCCACCCCAGGCGCAAGGCTGGGTTGCAATCCGTGACAGGCAATTGCCTTGATTGCGCCGTGCCGAGCCTGTAGCCATGTGTGCAGTGCACCATAGGTCGCGCGACGGTTCGGCCCCACCGGCACAACCCACCCGGCGTGACCCAACGGAGAAAACCCATGACCGCACCAAAATTCCTGGTGGCCTTCGCCGCTGCCGCCCTGCTCTCGGCCTGCGCCTCGGACCCTGAAACCGCCGCCGCCACCGGCTCGGGCGATGCCAATGCCAATTCCGGCGCGGTCCGCCCCGGCAGCCAGGAAGACCTGCGCGCCAATGTCGGCGACCGCGTGTTCTTCGCCACCGACCGCAGCAACATCCAGGGCGACCAGCGCCCTGTGCTGGAGCGCCAGGCCCGCTGGCTGGCGCAATACGCCCAGAACCAGGTCACCGTCGAAGGCCATGCCGATGAGCGCGGCACCCGCGAGTACAACCTTGCCCTCGGCCAGCGCCGCGCCAATGCGGCGCGCGACGTGCTGGTGGCCTCCGGCGTCGCCGGCAGCCGGATCCAGACCGTGAGCTACGGCAAGGATCGGCCGGAAGCGCTTGGCTCGGACGAGACATCATGGGCGCAGAACCGCCGCGCCGTCACGGTCGTGCGCTGATGCGGCTGGGCATCGCGGCGGGGCTGATCGCGCTGGCCCTGGCGGGTCAGCCATCCCCCGCGCGTGCCCAAATGGAATCGCGTGAGGGAATCGCGCTGCAGAACCAGATTTTGCAGCTGCGTCAGGAGGTTGAGCAGCTGCGCGCCCGTGGCGGCGGCAGCGCGCCGGTGGCCAGCCCGCGCGGTGCCGGCGGCAACGAGATGGTCGGCCAGTTACTCGAGAGGGTGGGCAATCTGGAGGAGGAGACGCGCCGGCTGCGCGGCCGGGTCGATGAACTCGACAACCGCAATCGCCGCCTCGCCGCCGACCTGCAGAAGCTGAACGACGATCTGGAATTCCGGCTGCAGCGGCTGGAGGGTGGTGGCGGTGCGCCCCCGGCCGGGCGGCCTGCGGCGCCCGCGGTAGCGCGCCCGACGGCGCCGACCGCGCCCACGCCGCCCAATGCACCGCCGCCTGTTGCCGCGCCCAGCGCCGCGCCGCGCACGCCCGAGCGCGCGCTGTCGGAGGGCCAGGCCGCGCTGGGCCGGCGCGACTATGCCGCCGCCGAGGCTGCGGCGCGTGAGGCGCTCGCCACCCGCGGCGGCGCTCAGCAGGCCAATGCCCAGATGCTGTTGGGCGATGCCCTGGCTGGCAAGCGCGACTGGGGCAATGCCGCCATCGCCTATAACGAAGCCTATACCCGTGCCCGCACCGCGCCCCGCGCGCCCGAGGCGCTGATCGGCCTGGCCGGCGCCTTCCAGGGCCTGGGCAGCCGGCGCGAGGCCTGCGACACGCTGAACGATCTGCGCTCGAACCACCCCAACCTCTCGCCGGCGTTGCAGGAGCGGGCGAATGCGGTGCGGGCGCGGGCGCAATGCCGCTGACTTGACCGGGCCGGGCGCGCGCCCGAGTCTTGCGGCATGACGCTCTCCGCAAAGCCGCTGGCCGGCATCAAGGTGGTCGAACTCGGCCAGGTCCTGGCCGGGCCTTTCGCCGGGGCCATTTTCGCCGATCTCGGCGCCACGGTGATCAAGGTGGAAAAGCCCGATGGCGGCGATGATGCCCGGCAGATGGGTGTCGCCTTCCGCGATGGTGACGCTCTGATCTTCAAGGACTTCAATCGCGGCAAGCGCAGCCTCGCGCTGGACCTGAAATCGGAGGCCGGTGTCGCAGCACTGCATGCCGAACTCGCCGATGCCGACATCATGCTGCACAATGTTCGGCCCGGCGCGGCGGAGAGCCTGGGGATCGGCGCGGCCGACGTCACCGCACGCCATCCCCGGCTGATCTATTGCGAGATGGGCGCCTTCGGTCATCACGGCCCGCTGGCCGGGCGGCCGGGCTATGAGCCGCTGCTGCAGGCCTATTGCGGGCTTTCCGCCATCACCGGCGCGCCGGATGGTCCGCCCACGCGAATGGGTGCCTCGGTGGTCGATCAGGGCACGGGGATGTGGACGGTGATTGGCGCGCTCGCGGCGCTGGCCGAACGCGCGCGCACCGGGCAGGGCGGCGTGGTGAACACCAGCCTGTATGAGACGGCGGTGATGTGGGCGGGCCAGAAGCTCTCGGCCTTCGTCAACCAGGGCGAATTGCCGGTTAAGCACGCTTCGGGACACCCCGCCTTCGTGCCCTATCAGGGCTTCGACACCGCCGATGGGCCGGTGCTGGTGTGCTGCGGCAATGACCGGCTCTTCGCCAAATTCTGCGCGTTGCTGGACCGGCCAGAATGGATCGCCGATCCGCGCTTCGCCACGAACCGCGCCCGGCTGGCCAGTCAGGGCGAGTTGCTGCCGATGATCCAGGCGCTGATGGCCGAACGCCCGCGGCAAAAATGGCTGGCGGCGCTGGAGGCCGCGGGGGTGCCTTGCGCGCCGATCAACACCATCCCCGAACTGGCGGCGGACCCGCAAACGGCGGCGCTGGGCCTTCTAACCCCCGTGCCCGGCACGGATTACCGGCTGGTGGCCATGCCGATCTCGTTCAATGGCGCGCGCCCGGCGATTGCCGCCGCCGCGCCGGCGCTGGGCGAATATCGCCGCGCGCCATGAGCCCGGCAGGCTTCGCCGAGATCATGGCGCGCTTCGGGCCGCCACCCGCCGTGGTGGCGGTGGCGGCCTCGGGCGGCCCGCACTCACTGGCGCTGGCGCTACTGTCCCGGGGCTGGGCGGCGGCGCGGGGCATTGAGCTTCAGGCGGTGGTGGCTGAGCACGGGCTGCGGGCCGACAGTGCGGCAGAGGCGCAGGGCGTCGCTGCCATGCTGGCGGGGCAGGGGATTGTGACCCGTGTCATTCCGCTTGGGCTGTTGGGCGGGGCGGGGATGCAGGAAAGAGCGCGGGCGGCGCGGCTTTCGGCGCTGCTGGCGGCCTGTCGGGAGATTGGTGCGCCCTGGCTGCTGCTGGGCCATCACGCGATGGACCTGGCTGAGACGCTGCTGCTGCGCGCCGGGCGGGGGCGTGGCAGCCTGGGGATGGCCGGCATGCCGGCGGCGCGGGCGATGGCGGACGCCGTGCTGTTGCGGCCGCTGCTGGGCACCGCCCCGGCCGCGCTGGAGGCGGTGTGCGCCGCCACCGGACTTTTGCCGGTGCGCGACCCCAGCAACCGCAACCGCGCCTTTGCCCGGGTTCGCACCCGCGATGCGCTGGCCGACCCGGGCGGGGAGGGGCCGGCGGTGGCCGCCCTGCGGGATGCCGCTGCCGCTTTCGCCACCCGCCGCGCGGCGCTTGAGGCCACGATATTGCAACGGATGGGAGCGGCGGTGCGGTTGCTGCCCTGCGGCGCCGCGCGGATCTCCCATCAGCGACTGGGTGATGATGCTGTGGCGGTGGCGCTGCTGGCGCGGCTGCTGCGCGTCGTGGGCGGGGGGGAGCATGCGCCGGCTCACCGTGATGTGATCCGCCTGCTGGCGGCCGGGCGGGGAACGCTGGGCGGTGCCTGGTGGCGCGGTGATGGCTGGCTGCTGCGGGAGCCTGAGACCGTCGCGCGGCCGGTTCCGGCCGAGGCCGGTGCGGTCTGGGATGGCCGGTTTCACCTCGCCGAGGCGCAGCCGGGCTGCCTGCTGGGAGCGCTGGGCCCTGGGCATGGCGAGGATTCGGGATGGCCCGCTGCCTTGCGGGCGGGCCTGCCGGGCTTGTGGCGGGATGGCAGGTTGCAGGCCGCGCCCCATCTCGGGCTGGGGAAGCCCTTGCCGGCGTTGGTTTTTCGCCCTGTCGGTGGTCCCCTTGGGACGGTTTTCGCCGCTTTCGCACATTTGGGGCATTCACCCGACGGCAATCCGACCTATGTTATGTGAAATGCCCGCGTCATGCGGGCGATAGGAAACCTGACGCTGTGAGCAATTTCGGCCGGAATCTTGCCTTGTGGGTCATCGTGGCGCTGCTGCTGGTGGCTTTGTTCAACCTGTTCCAGCCCAGCGGCGGCACCGCGAGCCGCGCGCAAATGCAAGTCGCCTACAGCGACTTCCTCAATGAGGTCGGCGCCGGGCATGTGCGGGACGTGACCATCCAGGGGCCGAACATTTCGGGCAGCCTGACGGATGGGCGCTCCTTCGCGACCTTCGCACCATCGGACCCCGGTCTGGTGGGCCGCCTGACGGAGAAGGGCGTGCGCGTCGTGGCGCGGCCGATCGAGAGCGATGTGAACCCGCTCTTTCAGATCCTGATCTCCTGGTTCCCGATGCTGCTGCTGATCGGTGTCTGGGTCTTTTTCATGCGCCAGATGCAGGGCGGCGGCGGGCGAGCCATGGGTTTTGGCAAGTCAAAGGCCAAGCTGTTGACGGAGAAGTCGGGCCGCGTGACGTTCGAGGATGTGGCGGGCATCGAGGAAGCGAAGAGCGAACTCGAGGAAATCGTCGAGTTCCTGCGTGACCCGCAGAAGTTCCAGCGCTTGGGCGGCAAGATCCCCAAGGGCGTGCTGCTGGTGGGCCCGCCGGGCACCGGCAAGACCTTGCTGGCGCGCTCCATCGCCGGTGAGGCGAATGTGCCCTTCTTCACCATCTCCGGTTCGGATTTCGTGGAGATGTTTGTGGGTGTGGGTGCCTCGCGCGTGCGCGACATGTTCGAACAGGGCAAGAAGAACGCGCCCTGCATCATCTTCATCGACGAAATCGACGCGGTGGGGCGTCATCGCGGCGCTGGCCTCGGCGGCGGCAATGACGAGCGTGAGCAGACGCTGAATCAGATGCTGGTCGAGATGGACGGCTTCGAAAGCAATGAAGGCGTCATCATCATTGCCGCCACCAACCGGCCCGATGTGCTTGATCCCGCACTGCTGCGCCCTGGCCGCTTCGACCGTCAGGTCGTGGTGCCTAACCCTGACGTGAATGGCCGCGAGAAGATCCTCCGGGTCCACATGCGCAAGGTGCCGCTGGCCTCTGATGTCGATCCGAAGACGATCGCACGTGGCACCCCTGGCTTCTCTGGCGCTGACCTTGCCAATCTGGTGAACGAGGCCGCGCTGCTTGCCGCGCGCACCGGCCGCCGCACCGTGGGCATGGCCGAGTTTGAGCATGCCAAGGACAAGGTGATGATGGGCGCCGAGCGCCGGTCGCTGGTCATGTCCGAGGATGAGAAGCGGATGACGGCCTATCATGAGGCCGGCCACGCCCTGGTGGCGATACATGAGGAGGAGTGCGATCCCGTCCACAAGGCCACGATCATCCCCCGCGGACGCGCGTTGGGTCTGGTGATGTCGCTCCCGGCCGGTGACCGCTACTCCAAGCACAAGTCGAAGATGAAGGCTGAATTGGCCATGGCCATGGGCGGCCGGGTCGCCGAGGAGGTGATCTTCGGTTCCGATAAGGTTTCCAACGGCGCCTCGGGCGACATCAAGATGGCCACCAATATGGCTCGCATGATGGTCACGGAGTGGGGGATGTCGGAAAAGCTCGGCATGGTGGCCTATGGTGACAACAGCCAGGAGGTTTTCCTCGGCCACAGCGTGACGCAGTCCAAAAACGTCAGCGAGGAGACCGCGCGTGCCATCGACAGCGAGGTGCGCAACATCATCGACCGCGCCTATGCCCGCGCCACCCAGATCCTGACCGACAACAAGCATGAGCTGGAAATGCTGGCTCAGGGACTGCTCGAGTACGAAACGCTGTCGGGCGACGAGATCCGAACGGTGCTGCGTGGCGAGCCGGTGGTGCGCAATCGCCCCGATGAGCCGATCAACCAGGGCCGTGGCTCGGTGCCGTCCTCGGGCCGGCCCAACCCGCGGCCGGACACCGGCGGCTTCGCGCCGCAGCCCTCGGGCGGGTGAATTTCGCCGACTTCATCCCCGGGCGTATGCCCGGGGTGATGGGCATTCTGAATGTCACCCCGGATAGTTTCTCCGGCGATGGCCGCCTCGCCGAGGCGGCCATTTTGTATGGGCGGGCCCTGATCGCGTCCGGTGCCAACATGCTCGATGTCGGTGGCGAATCCACCCGTCCGGGCATGTCGCCTGTCGCGGTCGAGGACGAGATCGCCCGGGTGGTGCCGGTCATCGAGGCCCTTTCCCCGCTCATCCCCATCAGCATCGATACCCGTAATGCCGCTACCATGGCTGCGGCGCTGGATGCCGGTGCCACGGTGGTCAATGACGTCACCGCGCTGCGCCATGACGCAGAGGCACTTGCGTTGGTCGCGCGGCGAAACTGCCCGGTTATCATCATGCATATGCCTGGCACCGACCCCCGCACCATGCAGGCGCAGACCGGCTATGCCGATGTGGTGGCGGAGGTGACCGGGTTCCTGTTGGAGCGTGCGGCAGCGCTGCGCGCCGCGGGGATTTCGCAAATCTGCCTCGACCCCGGCATCGGCTTTGGCAAGACGCTCACCCAGAACCTCGCACTCCTGCGCGCCCTGCCGGCGCTGGTCGGGCAGGGTTACCCCGTGCTGCTCGGCGCCTCGCGCAAGTCCTTCATCGCGGGCGTTACGCCCGTGCCGGTGGAGGCGCGGTTGCCAGGCAGCCTGGCGGCGGCATTGACCGGCGCGGGCGCTGGCGTCGCTTGGCTGCGGGTTCATGATGTCGCGGAAACCCGTCAGGCGCTGGCCGTCTGGGCCGCCATTCACGACGCGGGCGAAACGGCGTAAGCACGCGAGATGAGCCCGCGCAAACTCTTCGGCACCGACGGCATCCGCGGCACCGCCAATACTGCGCCGATGGACCCTGCCACCGCGCTGCGGCTTGGTCAGGCCGCCGGACGCTTCTTCAACCGCGGCAACCACCGCCACCGCGTCATCATCGGCAAGGACACCCGCCTTTCCGGCTATATGCTTGAGCCGGCGCTGACAGCGGGCTTTGTCTCCGCGGGCATCGACGTGGTGCTGGTGGGGCCGCTGCCCACGCCAGCGATCGCATTGCTCGCACGCTCGATGCGGGCCGATCTGGGCGTGATGATCTCGGCCAGCCACAACCTCTTTGAGGATAACGGCATCAAGCTTTTCGGCCCCGAGGGGCTGAAATTGTCGGATGCCGATGAGGCGGAGATCGAGGCGCTGATGGCAGGCGACCTCTCCTCGGCCCATGCCGGCCCGCAGAAGCTCGGCCGCGCCAGCCGGCTGGAGGATGCGCCGGGCCGCTATATTGAGGCGGTGAAGCAGAGTTTTCCGCGTGGGCGGACGTTGGAGGGGCTGCGCATCGTGATCGATTGCGCGCATGGCGCGGCCTATAAGGTGGCGCCGACCGTGTTGTGGGAGTTGGGGGCGGAGGTGGTGCCGATTGGCGTCTCCCCAGATGGCTTTAACATCAACAAGGGCTTCGGCTCGACCCATACCGGCCCGCTGGTCGAGGTGGTGCGCGAACGGCGTGCCGATCTCGGCATCGCGCTGGATGGCGATGCCGACCGGCTGGTGCTGGTCGACGAAATGGGGACCGTGGTGGATGGCGACCAGATCCTGGCACTGATCGCCGATCGGTGGTCGGCCGAGGGCCGGCTGACCGGCGGCGGCGTTGTCGCGACGGTCATGTCCAATATGGGCCTGGAGCGGCATCTGGCAGCGAAGAGCCTCGCGCTGCACCGCACCGCGGTGGGCGACCGCTATGTCGGTGAGCGGATGCGTGAGGCCGGCTGCAACCTTGGCGGCGAGCAATCCGGCCACATGATCATGAGCGATTTCGGCACCACCGGCGATGGGCTGGTGGCGGCGCTGCAGGTGCTGGCGGTCCTGGTGGAGGAGGGGCGCCCGGCCTCGGCAGCCCTGCGTCGCTTTGAGCCGCTGCCGCAAAAATTGGTCAATGTGCGCCATGCCGGCGGCGCGCCCCATCGCCGGCCCGATGTGCTGGCGGCCATTGCTGCCGAGGAGGGCGCGTTGGGCAGCCGTGGCCGGGTGCTGATCCGCGCCAGCGGCACCGAGCCCGTCATTCGCGTGATGGCCGAGGCTGAGGACGAGGCGCTGCTGGAGGCCACGATGGAGCGCCTGGTCGCCACTATCCGCCGGGCGGCAGCGGCATGAAGGGCCGGGTTCTCATCATCGCTGGCAGCGATTCGGGCGGCGGCGCGGGTATCCAGGCCGATATCAAATCGGTCACCGCCATGGGGGCCTTCGCAGCGACCGCCATCACCGCTCTGACGGCGCAGAACACGCTGGGCGTGCACGGCATCGAGGCGGTCTCCACGTCCTTCCTGCGGCAGCAGATCCGCGTCGTGCTAGAGGATATTGGGGCCGACGCCATCAAGACCGGCATGCTGCATGATGTGCCGACCATCCAGGCCGTGTGTGCCGAGATCCGCGCACTCGCCCCCTCCGTGCCGCTGGTGGCGGACCCGGTGATGGTGGCAAAGGGCGGACATCGACTCCTCGCCGAGGATGCGGTGGCGACGCTGATGGCGGAATTGCTGCCGCTGGCCAGCATTATCACTCCCAATATTCCCGAGGCCGAGGTGCTGTCGGGCATGGCGATCCGTGACGAGGCCGAGATGCATGCGGCGGCCGCACGGTTGTTGGCGCTGGGCGTGCCCGCCGTGCTGCTCAAGGGTGGCCATATGGAAGGGCCGGTGCTGGTGGACCTGCTGGTCACCCGGGCTGGTACGCAGCGCTTTGAAAGCCAGCGCATCATCAGCCGGCACACCCATGGCACCGGCTGCACCCTGGCGAGTGCGCTGGCGGCTGGCTTGGCGCAGGGCATGGCGCTGCCCGATGCCGTGGCGCGCGCGCGCGACTATGTCCGCGCGGCGATGCTGGCGGCACCGGGCTACGGCGCGGGGCATGGGCCGCTCGACCACTCGGTGACACTGCGCCCTTGAGCCTGCTGGCGTTACCCCTGCCGCTGCTGGGCAGTGTGCTCGGCCTGGGCGGGCTTGGCCTGGTATGGCGCACCGCCGCCGCTGCGTTGGGCCTGCCGGGCTGGATCGGGGAAGTGGTGCTGGCCGTCATGGCGCTCGACTTCGCCGTGCTGGTGACGTTGCATGGCTGGCGCGCGATCCGCCACCCCGAGGCCTTGCGGGCGGAGTTCACCAGCCCCGCGATGGCGCCTTTCTTCTCTGTGTTCTCCATCGGCGGGCTGCTCGTGGCGGCAACCCTCACACCCTATTGGCTGGGCGGGGCGCGGCTATTGTGGGAGGCCTCGGTGCTGCTGCAACTCGCCCTTGCCGCGCTGTTGCTGGCACGCTGGCTGCGGGGCGAGGCCGACCCCGCGCTGATGGCGCCGCCATTGATCATCCCCTTCGTCGCCAATATCCTTGCCGCGCTGTTCGGCGTGCCGCTGGGCCATCCGGAATTGTCCTGGGCGATGCTGGGCATTGGTCTGCTGTTCTGGCTGCCCCTTCAGACACTGTTGTTGCACCGGATGCTCGTGGGGCCGGCGCTGCCGCCGCCGCTCCGGCCCTCGATGGCCATCCTGCTGGCGCCACCCTCGGTGCTGGGGCTGGCGCTGATGGCGCTGGAGGGCCATGCCAGCCCGGCGGTGTTAGCCTGCGCGGGGCTGGCCACGCTCGTCGCGGCCGGGCTGGCACTGACTGCGCGCCACATGGCGGCGGCGGGCTTCAGCCTGGTGTGGTGGAGCTTCACCTTCCCTGCCTGCGCCTATGCCGCGTTGCTGATGCAATTGCTCCCCGGGCGGATGGGCGCGCCGGGCGTGATGCTTTGCGGCCTTGCGCTGGTGGTGGCGACGGCCATCGTGCTGCGGGTGGCCTGGGGCACGGTGCTGCTCTTCGTGCCGGCGCTCAGACGCTGAGCATCGGCGCTCAGGCGCTGAGCACCGGCGCCACGCCGCCCATCGCCTCGGTCAGCCGGGCCGCCGCCGCGCGCACCGCCGGGCCGAAGCTCTCGATGCGCGCATCCGTCACCCGAACGGCGGGACCAGAGACGGACACGCCCCCCACCGCCTCACCGAACTCGTTGAACACAGCCGCCGCCACGCAGCGCATGCCGGCATTGCGCTCCTCGTCATCGATGGAATAGCCGCGGGCGCGGATCGCCTCGAGATCGGCCAGCAGGGCCGCGCGGGTGGTGAGCGTCTTGTCGGTGAAGCGCTCCAGCTTCAGCCGCTTGAGCAGCGCGTCGCGCGCGCGGGGCTCGACATGGGCCAGGATCGCCTTGCCGATTCCCGAGCAATGCAGCGGGCTGCGGGTGCCGGGGCGGAAGAAGGCGCGGATCGCCTCATGTGTCTCGACCTGGCTGACGAAGACCACACAATCGGTGTCGGCGACGGCGAGGTTGGCGGTTTCGCCCGACGCCATCATCAGCGCCTGGATGATCGGTCTGCCCTGCTCGGCCAGCTTGCGGCGGCGCAGGAAGGCGCTGCCGATACGAAAGGTCTCGATGCCGATGAACCAGCGCTGGTCGGCCTCTGCGAATTCGACCATGCCGTGGGCGGCCAGGGTGGTGAGCATGCGATAGGCGGTCGACGGTGGCAGGCCGGAGGCCTGGGCGACGTCGGTAAGCGACAACCCATTGCCCTCCGCCACCAGGCGCAGCAGCCCGATGGCGCGGTCGAGCGATTGCACCGAGGCCTGATCGGGGCCCGGTGCTGCGCCGCGGGGGCGGCCGCGGGCGCGTTTTTCGCCTTGTACTGGAGTTTTCATGGAATAATTTTTCGCTCCCTGGAAAACCGCCATGCGAGGTGGAAAAAGCAATACCCATAGGAATCAGTGGGATATTGAAAATTTTTTGCAATGCAAAAAACAATTTCGAAAAAATTGCACTAAAACACGGCGCCTGTCATCACCTGCCCACAGGAAGTAACCCCAAGGAGACCACGCCTATGGCCAAGATGCGCGCAGTGGATGCAGCGATTCTCGTGCTCGAAAAGGAAGGCATGGATTGCGCCTTCGGGGTGCCCGGCGCAGCCATCAACCCATTCTATTCGGCGATGAAGAAGCACGGGAAAATGCGCCACATCCTGGCCCGCCATGTCGAGGGCGCCTCGCATATGGCCGAAGGCTATACCCGCGCGAAAGCCGGCAATATCGGGCTGTGCATCGGCACCTCCGGCCCCGCCGGCACCGACATGATCACCGGCCTCTACTCCGCCCAGGCCGACAGCATCCCCATCCTCTGTGTCACCGGCCAGGCGCCACGCGCCCGCCTGCAGAAGGAGGATTTCCAGGCGGTGGACATCGCCGCCATCGCAGCCCCCGTCACCAAATGGGCGGTCACCGTGATGGAGCCCTATCTGGTGCCCATGGCGTTCCAGAAGGCGTTCCATCTCATGCGCTCGGGCCGGCCCGGCCCCGTGCTAATCGACCTGCCGGTTGACGTGCAGGTGGCCGAGATCGAATTCGACATCGACACCTACGCGCCGCTGCCGGTCTACAAGCCCGCCGCGACCCGCGCCCAGGTGGAGAAGGCGATGGCCATGCTGAACGAGAGCGATCGCCCGCTCATCGTCGCGGGCGGCGGCATCATCAATGCCGATGCCTCCGCCGAACTGGTCGACTTCGCCGAAATCACCGGCATCCCCGTCATCCCCACCCTGATGGGCTGGGGCACGATCCCCGATGACCACGACCTGATGGCCGGCATGTGCGGCCTGCAGACCAGCCACCGCTATGGCAACGCCAATATGCTCGCCGCCGACTTCGTGCTGGGCATCGGCAACCGTTGGGCCAACCGCCACACCGGCAGCATCGACAAATTCACCGCTGGCCGGAAATTCGTCCATGTCGATATCGAGGGCACCCAAATCGGCCGCGTCTTCGCCCCCGATTACGGCATCGTCTCCGACGCGCGGGCGGCACTCGACCTCTTCGTGCTTGTGGCTCTGGAATGGAAGGCGGCCGGCAAGCTGCGCGACCGCAGCGCCTGGGCCGCGGAATGCCTGGGCCGCAAACAGACCATGCTGCGGAAGACCCATTTCGACGAGGTGCCGCTGAAGCCCCAGCGCGTCTACCAGGAAATGAACGAGGCCTTCGGCCGCGACACCTGCTACGTCACCACCATCGGCATCAGCCAGATCGCCGGCGCGCAACACCTCAAGGTCTACAACCCGCGCAACTGGATCAATTGCGGCCAGGCCGGCCCCCTCGGCTGGACGCTGCCGGCAGCACTCGGCGTGCGCGCGGCCCTGCCGGATAAGGAAATCGTGGCGCTGTCCGGCGATTACGACTTCCAGTTCCTCATCGAGGAACTCGCCGTCGGGGCCCAACACAAGCTGCCCTACCTCCACGTCGTGGTGAACAACGCCTATCTCGGCCTCATCCGCCAGGCGCAGCGCGGCTTCGACATGGACTTCGAAGTCTCGCTCGACTTCAAGAACATCAACAACGAAGAGAGCGACGAACTCGCCGGCTACGGCGTGGACCACGTGGCCGTGGCCGAAGGCCTGGGCTGTAAGGCGATCCGCGTCAAAAGCCCGAACGAATTCAAACAGGCTTTCGCCGATGCCCGCGCGCTCATGGCGGAACACCAGGTGCCGGTGGTGATCGAGTTCATCCTCGAACGCGTCACGAACATCGCCATGGGCACCGAACTCGACAACGTCAACGAGTTCAACGATGCGTTGGACGTGACACCCAGCGCTGAGCTTGTGCCCGGGGAGTGAGGGGTGCAGGGGCCTCTCGGCCCTTGCTGGGGGGTGCAGGGGGGCAACGCCCTCCCTGCGGGCGACCGCCGCAACCCTATCCCCCCGGCCGCACGCCCATTGCCAGGGTACGTTCATCCATTCGTGGTTCGTGGGTCAGGTTCCGGCGCATGGCCCAGGTGTTGGTGAGTTGCAGCAATTGAATGACGGGCACGGTTTCCGAAAAGCGGGCGACGGCAGCGCGCCAGAGGTTCTCGCGTGTTGCGTCGTCCATGGTGCCGGTGGCGCGCGCGGTCATGCTGTCGAACCAGGCGTTGCTGTGGCGGCCATTGTTGTTGGCGCCGGTGAGGCGGTTGCGGTCGAAGCTGGCGATGACGTTGACCATGAAGTTGGAGGCTTCACCGGTGGAACTGCCCCAGGCGCCGAGTTGCATGGCGAATTCCTGCCGTGCCCGGCGCGGCACGAAGGCGGTGAAGGGCATGGCATCCACCGTCACGCGCACGCCGACGCGGGTCCACATCTGTGCCACGGCCTGGGTGATGCGGCTGTCATTGGGCCAGCGGTCATTGGGTGAGTGCACGGTCAGGCGGAAACCGTCGGGGTAGCCCGCTTCGGCGAGGAGGCGGCGGGCACCTTCGGGGTCGAAGGGCATCGGCCGGATGGCGGGGTTGTAGCCGAAAGTGCCTTCAGGGAGCCATTGCGCGGTGGGCACGGCGGCGCCTTCCATCACCCGCTCCACCAGGGCGTCGCGGTTGATCGCCATGGAGAGGGCGCGGCGCACATTGAGGTCGTGGAAGGGGTTTTGCGGCAGGGGTGTGCCTGAATTGTCGGTAACGAAGGGGCTGGGACCGGCGCGGGAGTAGTCGGGTGCCATGTAGACGGTGCGAAGGCTTGCGATTTCGGTGACCCGCAGCCGCGGTTCGCGCCGGAGGCGGGCGAGGTCTGAGGTCGGGATCTGTTCGATCAGGTCGAGGTCGCCGGCCAGCAGGGCCGCGGTGCGCGCGCCGTCACTGAGGATCATGCGGTAGTTCACCCGCGTCCAGGGTTCGCGTTCGCCCCAGAAGTTGTCGTGGCGGACGAGTTCCACGCGGTCGCCGGACCTGTAGGCGGCCAGCCGATAGGGGCCGGTGCCGATGGCGGCGCGGCCGCTGTTGAAATCCTCGGTCCCAGCCCCTTCGGCGGCGAGCGCCGAGATGATCGAGACCGAGGCGAGGTCGAGCGGCAGCAGCGGGTGGGGCTGGCGTGTGTGGATGCGTATGAGGTGGGGCGTGAGCACTTCAACCCGCGCGACCTCGCGCAGGAAGCCGCCGAAGCTGCCAGGGCTGTTCGCCACATTCGGCACGCGGGCGAAGGTTGCGGTCACATCCGCGGCGTCGAAGGGGCGGCCGTCATGCCAGGTCACGCCGGCCCGCAGGGTGAATTCCCATTCGGTGTCGGTGATCGGCCGCCAGGCGGTGGCGAGGCCGGGGTGCGTCCGCGCCCGGCCGTCGCGTTCGACCAGCCGGTCGAAGATATGCATGGTGAGTGCATTGTTCGGCCCCAGATTATGGAAATGCGGGTCAATGCTGGTGACGGCGGAGGCACTGCCGATATTGAGCACCTGGGCCGTGGCCGGCCAGGCGAACAGAAGGGCGATGGCGAGGGCGCGGATCACCGTTCCAGCCTGAGCCCGGTGCGGGCGACGAGGTCGCGGTACTTCTCGATCTCCGATTGCAGGAAGGCGCGTGTGGTCTCGGGCGTGTTCGGCCGGTTCCACATCACCACGCCTGCGGTGAGGAAGCGTTCGGCCAGGGCGGGTTCGGCCACGGCCAGGTTCAGGGCGGCGTTGAGGCGGGCCAGGATGGCGGGCGGCAGGCGCGGTGGGCCGATGATCATGTTCCAGGTCGTCAGCTCGAAATCCGGCAATGCGGCTTCAGACAGGGTGGGAATATCGGGGAAACTTGGAAAACGTTCGCGGCTGGTGACGGCCAGGCCCTTGACCATGCCGTCGCGGATCTGGGCGGCGGCGCTGGCGAGCACCGAGACGCCGAAATTGCCTTCATTCTGGAAGATCGACGTCAGCATCAGCCCGCCGGAGCGGTAGGGCAGGTGGGTGAAGCGGGTGTTGAGGCGTAGCGCGATCATCTCAGCGCCCAGCTGCGGGATGCTGCCCACACCGGAGGTGGCGTAGGTGAAGGTGTCGGGCGGTGCCGCGCGCAGCCTGGCCATGGCTTCGGCCGCGGTGGAGGCGGGGAAGCGGGGCGAGGTGATGAACACCATGGGCGCCGTGCCGACCATGCCGATCTGGGTGAAGTCGGCCAGCGGGTCAAAGGGCGTGCCGCCGGCGAGTGCGGCGGGGGCGATGGCGTGCGAGGAGACCTCGATGAGCATGATGGTGTGGCCATCGGGAGCCTGGCGGCGCAACCAATCGGCGGCGACCGTGCCCGAGGCGCCAGGCCGGTTTTCCACCACCACCCGCGCGCCCGCACCGATGTGATGGGCGAAGCGGTCGGCGATTAGCCGGCAGGCGATGTCGGTGGAGCCCCCGGGCGCGAAGCCGGTCACCAGGGTGATGGGGCGCTCCGGCCAAGTCTGGGCCAGGGCCGGTAGGGCGAGGGTGGTAAGGGCGGCGGGCAGGTGGCGGCGCAGCATGAAGCGATTTCCCCGGTTGGTTATTGGCGCAGAAGAAAGCAGCAAGCGGGGGGGCGCCGCAACCGGTTCAACGCGTCGGCGGCTCGCCCATCAGACCCGATGCCAGCGAGGCGCGGTAGAGCTTCAGCAGGAAATCGGGCTGCTTGGCCGCCTCGCGCAGGGTGGCGATGTCCTCGGGCGCCGGGGGCGTGAGCAGCGGCATGGTGGTGGGCAGCGGGCCGAGGGGTTGCGGGTAGCCCAGCAGCGCGTCGATCACCCCGTCCGAGAGCGGCGCCAGCACGCCGCAGGTCATCTCGAAGCCATCGAGTGGCATGAGGCGGCCGCCGAAGCCTGTACCCTCCTGCCCCGGTCGGGCCAGACCGGCATCCCACAGATGCACCTGCATGCCCCGCAGCATGTCATCGACCCAGACGCCACCCTCGGGGTGTGGGCCGGCCACGCGGAACAGCGTGACGCGGGTGTGATGCAGGGCCGCCAGAACCCGCGCGGGCTCGCTGTCCGGCGGCGGCGGGTTCATCCTTGCCTCACGCTCCAGCGCCGGGCTGTGGTCGGCCACGGGGGCAAAGATTCCAAGGTCGAAGAGCAGGGCGAGCTGCGCATCGGTCGCCACCTTGGGGCCCTTGCCATCCCACAGCCCCAGCGCGCGCGCCTGGGACGCGATGGAGGCGGCGGCGATGCGCTTCGAGGCGCCGGTGAGGATGGCGCCGCGCGCCGCGGCATAGGCCTGGTAGAGTGGGTTGGTGGCGATGTCGCTCACAGCGCGTTGGGCACCATGACGCCCAGGCGATGCGCGGTGGCAGCGATATTGGCCCAGGTCTCGGCTGGCAGGGGCACGCCATTGGCCAGGCGGTCGGCGCGGCGCGCGGCCTCGGGCTCGCCGGGGACTAGAACGGGAGCGTCGCCGCTCGCCGGCGCGCAGCCCTTCACCCAGGCGACATATTCGCGGGCGGTGGCGTGGAAGGTCGCGAGGTCGCCGAAATGGGCGGGGGAGAAGAACATCGAGAACATGCCGTTGGTGATGCGCCCGCGCGCGCCGATGGGGCCCGAGGTGCCGCCGCCGGTCAGCGCGCCGGCCAGCAGTTCGCACATCATGGCAAGGCCCGAGCCCTTGTGCTCGCCGAAGGCGCGGATGGCGCCGGCGCCGAGCGAGGGGTTGCGGGGGCCGACCGATTCATAGGGGCCGTAGAGGGTGTGCGGGTTCGCGGAGAGCGTGCCGTCGGGCTCGATCAACGCGCCGTCGGGCAGCTTCTTGCCGCCATTGGAGGCGACCAGGACCTTGCCCTCGGCCACGAAGGAGGTGGCGAAATCCAGCAGCACCGGCCCCTCGGGCAGCGGCACGCCGACGCAGAAGGGGGCGGTGGAGAAGCGCCGTTCGGTGCCACCGAAGGGGGCGACCAGCACGCTGCCTGCCACGTTGACGAAATGGACGGAGATGAGGCCGGCTGCGATCGCCATCTCGGCATAATCGCCGACGCGGCCGATATGGCCGGCATTACGCAGGCCCATGATGCAGGAGCCGTTCTTCACCGCGCGTTCGATGGCGAGGTCGGTGGCCTGCTTGGCCACGGTCTGGCCGAAGCCGTAATGGCCATCGAGCAGCACGAAGGCGCCGCCATCGGCGATGATGCTGGCCTTCTGGCCGGCGAGGACGAAGCCCGCCTCCTGCCACTCCACATAGCGCGGCACGCGGACCACGCCGTGGCTGTCATGGCCGGCGAGGTTGGCGCCGAGCAGGTGGGTGGCGATGCGTCTTGCCTCGGTCTCGGAACAACCGGTGGCGAGGAAGATGCGGTTCACCACGTCTTCGAGCGTGGTGGCGGGGATGAGGAGATCGGTGCTGGCCATGCCACTTTGTGGCGGCATGGCCGCGCGCCGTCCAGGGGTTCAGGGGGTATAGGGCACGCAGGTGGTGATGCGGACCCGCAGCGTTGTGCCGTCGCGGGTCGAGCCGCCGGGTGTCATGGCCTGCATCGAGGCGGTCTGCGAATTGCCCTGGACGATGCCGCTGATCGAGCCGGTCTTGCGGCTATTGTTGCCGGTGAGCTCGACATCGGCGGTGATCCGCACCGCGCCGGTGCCACGGTTCTGCACCGTGACGAAGATGTTGTTGAGGCCCAGGTTGCCGCTATGCGTGGCGCTGGGGACCCTCAGGTTACAGCCATTGGTGGTGAGCCCGGCAGATTGCAGCGTGGGGCCCTGCCAAGTGTAGGCCGATTGCGCCTGTGCGGGTTGGGCGGCGACGGCGGCGAGGAGGATGGCCGTGGCGGTGAGGGTTTTGTACATATGCTCTGGTCTCTCTTCCTGGTGTTGTCCGCCCCTCTCGGCGGCGTTAGAAAATAATGCAGGCCGCCGGACGGGTGGTCCATGCGGCGAAGCCGATCGCAGCGATAGGCGGGGCCTTGCCCTATTGCTGCACGCAGGAGGTGATGTTCACCGTCAGGACGGTGCCGGCCAGCGAGCCGCCGAAGGGCCCCATGCCCTGGCTCACCGCGCTGATCCCCGGGCCCATCGCCACCGAGCGGAAGGCGCCGGTCTTGCTCTGGCCATTACCCGCGAGCGTCGTGTTGCCATTCACCCTTGCGGAGCGGGTACCGTTGTTGACGAAGGTGATGCGGATCGCGCTGAGCGTGTTGCCGGTATGCGTGGCGTCGAGCACGCGGATGTTGCAGCCGTTCAGGGTGCCGCCCTGTATGATAAGAGTTGTGCCGGACCAGGTCGTGTTCTGCTGGGCGGCGGCGGGCAGGGCGGCGGCCAGTAGCAGGGTGGCAGCGATGATGGTCTTGCGCATGTTCGATCTCTTCTCCTGGGTCTGGTCGCCAGTCACGGCGGCGTGAGGGGAGAATGCGGGGCGTGGCTGGGCTCGTCCATTCGATAAAACCTGTCATGGCGATAGGCAGCGGTTGTGCGGGGTGGGCGGCGTTATCAGCCCGCCGGTGTGCTGGCTATGACGTTCACCGTCAGACGGGCGCCAGCGGATGGGCCCGCGCGGGGTCAAACCCGCTTGCAGCACTCAACGCCCCATCGCAGCATGGCGTGGGAGGAGTTTTGCCATGTCACGCATCCTGATTATTTTCCTGGCCCTGGCGGGGGGCGCGCTGGCGCAGCCCACGCAGGTCGAGCGCGGCCGAGCGCTGGTCGATGGCATCGCCGCCTGCGGCAATTGCCACACGCCGAAGGGCCCGCAGGGCGACCTGCCCGGCATGGGTTTTGCCGGCGGCATGCTGTTGGAGGAGCCGGGCGTGTTCCGCATCTACCCCAGCAACATCACGCCCGACCGCGAGACCGGGATCGGCGCCTGGACCGATGCGCAGATCATCCGCGCCATCCGCGAGGGGGTGCGGCCCGATGGCCGCGTGCTGGGGCCGATCATGCCCATCGAGCTCTATCGCGGCATTTCGGATGCCGATGCGCAGGCGATGGTGGCTTATCTGCGCACCGTGGCACCGGTGCGCAATGTGGTGCCGGCTTCGACCTATAATTTCCCGCTGCCCCCCGCCTACGGCCCGCCCTTGGGCGTGGTGGCGGGGCCGGCGGACAATGCGGTGGCGCGCGGGGCCTATATGGCCGGGCCGCTGGGGCATTGCATCGAATGCCACTCCCCGCCTTTGGCGACCGGCGGGCGGGACTGGAGCCGGACTGGTTGGGGCGGGCCGCCGATGCATGGGCCGGCCGGCGTGGTGGTACCGGCGGATCTCACGCCCACCCATCTCGGCGCCTGGAGCGATGCGGAGATCACGCGCGCGATCACCCGCGGCGTGTCGCGCGACGGGCGGGCGCTGCGGCCGCCGATGGGCTTTGCCTATTACGCCACCATCCCGCCGGCGGAGATGGCGGATCTGGTGGCCTATCTGCGCAGCCTGCCGCCCTCGCGCTGAGGCGGCGGCTCAGTCCACAAACGTGCAGGCCGAGCCGCGCAGCGTGAGGATGCTGCCGGCCAGCGAACCGTTGTAGGGGCGCATCATCCGGACGCTGGTGCTGCGCCCCGGCGTGAGGCGGGTGGTTGTGCTGGCGATGGAGCGCTGGCCATTGCCCGCCAGCTCGCCGCCCAGCGTGAAGCTGACAGCGCGGGTGCCACCATGGCGCAGCCAGACCGTAACCTGGTTGTTGCTGGTCGAGGCCTCCATGACGGCGACATCGCAGCCCTGGACGCTGGAGGGCGTGTAGCGCAGCGCATCGCCTCTCCAGCTGCGATTGGTGCCTTGCGCCAGCGCCGGCGTGGTGGCGACTGCGAGGCAGAGTGCCAGGGGGAGGTGACGCATGGCGGTGATCCTTGTGTGCCTCACGACCATGCGTGCAGTGGGGCCGGCCGTCCAATCGGCAACCCGATGGCGGGCATAGGCCGCTGTCCCGATGGCGGGCATAGGCCGCTGTCCCGATGGCGGCCGCGGGCGCCCCGCTCAGGCGGGCGCGCAACTGAGGATGGTGACGGTGATCCGGCTGCCGGTGAGATTGCCCAGGCTGATGCCCACGGTATCGGCCACGGCGAATTCATAGGGTGGGATGGTGATGCTGCCGCCGCCGAGATCCCGCGTTCCTTCGCGCGGCATCCGCACCTCGGCCTGCCAGGTGATGCGCATGGCGGCAGGGTCGGTGTTGCGCATGCGGATATGGACGGGGCCAGCCGGGACCTGGTCGCTCTTCCAGATGCGGCCGAGGCCCATATGGCAGCGTGGAAAGGCCGGGCCGGTCAGAAGCTGGGTGTTCGGCGCCCAGTCATGCGCGGTGGCAGGGGCGATGGGCAGCAGCAGAAGCAGCAGAATGGCGAAAGCAGGCATGACCTTGTCCTCCTACCGTATGAAGCCCTGAGCCCGTCAGTTGCTGAAGCTGCATCCCGCGGCTGACAGTGTCAGCACGCTACCATCCAGCGAGCCGGCATAGGGTGCCATCAGCCGCAGGGAGCCGGTCTGCCTGACCCCAAGGCTGCTGCTGCCGCTGCCTCTCACCGTCTGGCCATTGCCGCTGAGCCTGGCGCTCAGGCTGACCCGCATGTCACCGCGGGCGCGGCTGGTGACCTGCGCCACGATCTGGCCGCCCTCGATGCGGGCGGATTGGACATTGACGTCGCAGCCCCCATCCCGGGAGGGAATGAAATGCAGCGTGGCACCGAACCATTCGTGGCTGGTGGCGACGGCGCCACTCTGCGCAGCGGCGGGCGGCGGTGCGAGGATCATGCCGAGGCCGAGGCCGAGTGCCGGGAAAACGACATTTCGCATGATACTCTCCTGTCTGTCCCGGCAGTGTTGAAGATCGGGACAGGACAGTCCAATCGCGCGCCGCGATTAAGCCGATAGGCCCCGGCTATGCCTGATGGGAGCCGCGATCGGGGGGGGCTACGGCACCCGCCCCGTCGCTGCATCCGGAGGGTGCATGTTGTTCATGCCGGCGATGAGCATGACCGGCTCGTTCGGGGCCGCCTGCGTCGTCCTTATAGGCGATCGCAACTGGTGATGCGCAGGTCCAGCACGCTGCCGGTCAGGTCGCGGGCCGTGGTCGTCATCAGACGCCTTCCCGAGGCCTGCCCTGGCCGGAACGACATGTTGACGACGCCGCTGACGGCGGGCGGGGCACCGTAGAGTCGGGCCTCAAGCGTCACCCCGACCGCCACCGGACCATTGTTGCGCAGTTCCACATTGACTGCGCCGTTAAAGCTTGAAGCTTCCACCATCACCAATGCCCGGCAGTCGCGGAAGGATGGGATCGGGTAGCGAAGGGAAGTTCCAGTCCAGGTGTGAATCCTGCCATGATTCTCGGCTAGGGCAGGGCTGCAGGCGAGGGCTAGGCAGGTGGCCAGGTTGGCGATGCGCATGGGGTGGTCCTCTTCGGAGGCCTTAACCCTGCGTCGCCTCGCCTGCGGCGTCCAATCGGCGATGACGAAGGCCGCGATATGGGCAGCCTAGAGGACCCGCCCCGTCGCCGCATCCAGCAGGTGCATGTTGTTCATGTCGGCGGTGAGCATGATCGGCTCGTTCGGCGCGGCATGGACCGTGGGCTCGATGCGCGCGCAACAATCACGCGCCTCGCCGAGATGGAAATGCACCAGCGTCTCCATGCCCATCGGCTCGATCACCTCGGGCGTGATGAGGATGTCGGCGCGGTTGGGCAGGCCGAGGCGCTGGTCGGTGAGGTGCTCCGGCCGGATGCCGAAGAGCAGGTCCCGACCCTCGGCCGAGGCGTAGCGCGCGCGCCTGTTCTCGGGAATGGGAAGGAAGGTGTCATCGGCCAGAAAGACCGCGCCGTCGCGGACGCGCGCAGGCAGAAAATTCATCGCCGGTGAGCCGATGAAGCCGGCCACGAAGCGGGTGGCGGGGTTGTGATACAACTCCTGCGGTGGGCCGACCTGCTCGATGATGCCGTGGTTCATCACCACCACGCGGTCGGCCAGCGTCATCGCCTCGACCTGGTCATGGGTGACGTAGATGGTGGTGGTGCGCACGGTCTGGTGCACCTTCTTGATCTCCGTGCGCATCTGCACCCGCAGCTTGGCATCGAGGTTCGACAAGGGCTCGTCGAACAGGAAGACCTTTGGGTCGCGCACGATGGCGCGGCCCATCGCCACGCGTTGCCTTTGCCCGCCCGAGAGCGCCTTGGGCTTGCGCTCGAGCAGTGGGACGATGTCGAGAATCCGTGCGGCATTGTCGACCCGGCGCTTGATCTCCTCCTTCGGAAATTTCCGCAGCATGAGACCGAAGGCCATGTTGTCGAAGACCGACATGTGCGGATAGAGCGCGTAATTCTGGAACACCATGGCGATGTCACGGTCGCGCGGCGGCACGTCATTGACCACGCTGCCACCGATCATGATGTCGCCGCTGGAGATTTCCTCCAGTCCCGCGATCATACGCAAGGTGGTGGATTTACCGCAGCCCGAAGGGCCGACAAGCACCACGAATTCATGGTCGGCAATGTCGAGGTCGATGCCCTTCACCGCCTGCACGCCACCCTCGTATTCCTTCACGATCTTTCGGAGTGTCACCTGCGCCATGCGCTGAGTCCTTGGGTATGTGGTTCTGTGTGGCTTACGAGGGGGCGCCGCCCCCTCGCGTTCCCCTGCTGAGGGACGCCTACCTCAGACTCCCGGGGATTTAAGACCCTCGAAGGGGAAGTTTGCGGGGGCGGCGCCCCCTCATGGGCCAAGGAGAGCAACCTCAACCCTTGGTCGCCCCAGCCGTCAGCCCCGCGATGTAGTAATCCATGAGGAAGGCATAGACGACGACCGGAGGCAATGCCGCCAGCAGCGCGCCGGCCATCAGTTGCCCCCAAGCAAACGTGTCGCCGCGGATGAGTTGTGATACCACGCCGATGGTCAGTGGCATCTCGTCCGGCCGGGTGATGAAGGCGGTGGGGTAGACGAATGCCGCCCAGCTCACCGTGAAGGCGAAGATCGTGGCCGCGATGATGCCCGGCAGGGCGACGGGGATGAAGATCTTGAGCAGCATTTGCGACCAGGATGCGCCGTCGATGAGCGCCGCCTCGTCAAGTTCCTTGGGGATGGAGGCGAAGTAGCCGATCATGATCCAGGTGCAGAACGGCACGGTCAGCGTGGGGTAGACCAGCACCAGCCCCCAGGTGGAATCGAGCAGCCCCAGCCCGCCGACGATCTGGTAGAGCGGCAGGAAGAGCAGCGTGTCCGGCACCAGATAGGTCAGGAAGACGCCGGTGGCGAGGAAGCCGCTGCCCCAGAATTTCATCCGCGCCAGCGCGAAGGCGGCGAGCACCGAGACCACCATGGTGATCGCCACCACCATCACGGTGACCTTGATGGAGTTCCAGAAGAAGCCCAGGAACATCGGGTTGGTCAGCAGCGCCGCGTAGTTCTCAAGCGTGGGGCTGCGCAGCAGCCAGGGGTTGCGGCCGAGATCGGCGATTTCGGCCGAGCCCTTCAGGCTGGTCAGCAGCATGTAGAAGGGCGGTGCGAGCATCACGATCGCGGCGAAGACCAGGCTGATATAGGCGGTGATGAGCGCCCAGCGTCGCTCGGCATGCAGCGAGCCCGTCTTGCGGACCGCCGGCACGAAGGTCGCGCTGCTCATGCCATCTCCTTGTTGCGTTGGTTGATGCCGCGCAGCATGAAGAAGGCCACCACCGCCAGCAGCGGGAACATGAAGAGCGAGACCGCGGCGCCGCGCGGGATGTTCCCCGACAGCACGCCGACCTGGAAGGCGTAGCTGGCGAAGACATGGGTGAGGTCGCGCGGGCCGCCATTGGTCAGCACACGGACGATGTCGTAATTCGCGAAGGTTACGATCAGGCTGAACAGTACCGTGATCGAGATGATGTTGCGCATCATCGGCAGGGTGACGTGGAACAGGCGCTGCCAGCCCGTGGCGCCATCGATCGCGGCCGCCTCATAGAGCTGTTCGGGCACCGATTTGAGGGCCGCAAGGTACATGATCATGAAGAAGGGCGCGCCGTACCACACATTCACGATGATGACGGAGATGCGCGCCCACCATGGCTCGCCCAGCCAGGGAATGGAAGGGAAGCCGACCGCGTTGATGAGGAAATTCAGTGAGGAGTAGCTGGGCTCAAACATCCACCACCAACCCAGAGTGGAGAGGGCCGGCGGGATGACCCAGGGCACCAGCAGCATGCCGCGCCATTTTCGCTGCCCCTTGGTGGGGATGTGGTGCAGCATATGTGCCAGCCAGAAGCCGATCAAAGCCTTCAGGATCACCGCGGTGATGGCGAAGAAGCAGGACTGGAAGATCACCATCCGGAAGGTGTCGTTCTCCAGCAGGATGGCGAAATTTTCCAAGCCGATGAAGGTTGTCATGCGCCGGTTCAGCGTCGCCAGATGCATGGCATAGGCGGCGGGCCAGACCACGAGGCCGCCGATGATCATGATCAACGGCAGTGTCATGAGGAACGCCATGGTGGATTTCGCGCGCATCAGCCGGTGCAGCGAAGCGCCGCCCCCGCGGGTGCGCGCGGCACCCGCCTGCATCACTGTCTCCGACGCCATGCGCCCTCCATTCGGGTCAGGGGGGCGGGTCATGGCCCGCCCCGTTTTGTCAGCCGCGCCGCATGGTGTTGATCTCGCGCTCGAGCCAGCCGAGTGCGGTATCCATGCTGTCGCCGCCCTGGGCTATGCGGGCGACGACCTTGGTGTTCAGCGCCTGGATATACATCTGCGTCGCCAGCTCCGGGGGCGCCGGGGCGAAGGCGATGGAGGCGCGGGCCTGGTGGTGCGGCTTGTTGGGGTAGTTGAAGATGGTGCCCACCGGGGGACCTTCGCGCTCCCAGACGCCGAAATTGGACATGGTGTCGAAGGGCGGGATGTCGTAGCCGCCCGAGGTGTTGGTGGTGAGTTCGGCACTTTCGCGCTCGCTGAGGAATTCCAGCAGCGCCTTGGCCGCGGTCTTATTGCGGCCGAAGGCCCAGATGCCGGAGTTCCACGGCAGGTACGCGATGAAGCGGCCCTCTGGGCCGGCCGGCATCGGGATGGTCCAGCACTTTTCTGCCACCTGGGGCGCGTCGCGCTTGGCCACAGCCCAGGCGGAGGGCGGGTTGAACACCAGCGCCGAGCGTCCGGAGATCAGCGCGCGATTGTTCGAGGCATCATCCCAGGCCCATACGTCATTGGGCAGGAAGCGGGAGATCCGCACCGTCATCTCGATGGCCGTGCGCAGCTTGGCGTTGCCGCGGATGGTGGGGTTGCCCCGCGCATCGGTCATGAAGGCGCCGTAGCTGGCGAAGAGCGCGCCCACCCAATCCACCGCATCGGTGAACTGGCCCATGGGCAGGCCGAAGGGGAAGCCTGCGCGCTGGCACTTCTCGGCCGCCTGGGCGAAGGTTTCCCAGGTCCATTGGTCGGCGCCCGGGCCACGCTCGTTGCGGGCTGGCCACATCGCCTGCACGTCGATGCCGGCATGCTCCTTCATCAGGTCGAAGCGCACGCAGGCCGGCTTGTTCTGGGTGCCGGAGGTGGCGGGCACCGCTTTCCACACACCGCCCTGCTTGGCGAGGAATTCGGCGGCGGCGTTGGGCGGACCATATTTCGCGGTGAGCCGGCCGATCACATCGTCCACAGGCTCCAACTGATTGGCATAGGAGCCGACGTCCCACGGCGCCAGCGAGATGATGTCATGGCCCGAGCGCGACTGGCTTTGCGCAGCAGCGGTGAGCTGCAGCTGGTTGCCGGTGGTGTTGATGAAGTCGAGCGTGACATTCACCCGGTTGCGCTCACCCCAGCGGCCGCAGAGCTCGCGCAGGGCATTGTTGCCGGTGGGTACCCAATGGTCCCAGAAGGCACAGCGCAGCGTGCCTGCGGTGCCCTGGGCATGGACATTGACCAGCGGCAGCGCGGTGGCCGTGGCCGCCGTGGCGGCGAGGGTGGCGCGACGTGAAATGCCCCCGATGGGGGTGACCTCATTGGACATGCAAAACTCCCTTTTTTTCGCCGGCTCAAGGAGGCCGTTGAATGAAGGTTAGGCATCCAATGCCGCCCGGCGCAACAGGCGAAGTGATGAACCCCTTGCCACCTCGTCGGCGGCGGGCAATCTGCCGTCCATGCAGATCACCTCCACGGATGCCATCATCATCGGCGCAGGCATGGCGGGCGCGACCGTCGCCGCCAACCTGGCCAATACCCACCGGGTGGTGCTGCTGGAGGCCGAGGACAGCGCGGGTTTTCATGCCACCGGCCGCAGTGCCGCGATCTGGATCCGCAATTACGGTGCGGCCGATGTGCGCATCCTGACCGCAGCCTCGAAGGATTTCTTCAAGGCGCCGCCCGAGGGTTTTTCCGAGACGCCGCTGGCGCATGACCGACCCGTGCTGCATCTCGCGCCGCCCGAGCAGATGCCGGCGTTGGAGGCGCTGCTGGCTGGAGGTGCCATGATCGAGCGCATCGGCGTGGCCCGGGCGAAGGCGATGGTGCCGGCGATTCGCGACGGCTTTGCGGTGGACGCGGCTCTGGAGACCGATTGCTTCGATATCGAGGTGGCGGCGCTGCATGCGGGCTACCTGAAGATGCTGCGACGGCTGGGCGGGCAGCTGGCCTTGCGCCATCGCGCGGGAAAGATCTGGTTCGAGGGCGGCGCCTGGCATTGCGAGACCTCGGCCGGTGATGCTTTCGCCGCCCCCGTGCTGGTGAACGCCGCCGGCGCCTGGGGCGATGTGGTGGCGGAGTTGGCGGGTGAGCCGAAGGTGGGCCTGACCCCCAAGCGCCGCACCGGCGTGATCATCGACCCCGCCCCCTTCACGGTGCGCGACTGGCCGCTGGTCGGCGATGTCGGCCATAGCTGGTACGCTCGGCCCGAGGCGCGGACCAAGCTCATGCTCAGCCCGGCTGATGAGACCGACAGCGCGCCGATGGATGCCCAGCCCGATGAGTATGACGTGGCGGTGGCGGTGGACCGGATGAGCCAGGCGCTGGAGATCGAGGTGCGACGGGTGGAGCATTCCTGGGCCGGCCTGCGCACCTTCGCGCCCGACCGCTCACTCGTGATCGGGCCTGGGCAATTGCCCGGCTTCTTCTGGATGTGCGGCCAGGGCGGCTATGGCATCCAGACCGCGCCGGGGGCGGGGATGTTTCTGGCCGCGCAGATTCGTGGCCTGTCGGTGGCCGATGACATGGCGGCGGCGGTGCCAATGGTCAGCCCGCAGCGCTTCGCAGGCGACAGCATGAGCCGGTAAATCCGGATCATGCTACGGCGCTTTGTGGGAGATGATCCAGCGCTGCTGGCGATGCCGCCTTCGCGGATCATGGTCCAGGGCGCGGTTCAGTCCAGCCGCAGGCCAAGATCCTGGATGATCGGCCGCCACAGCGCTGTGTGATCGGCGATCGCCCGGCCCATCTCCGCCCGGCCGCGGAACCGCGGAATGATCCCCTGCGAGGCGAAGAGCGCGGTCACCGAGCCATCCTCCACGGCGGCCTTCAGCGCCGCCTCCAGCGCATCGAGCACCGGCTCGGGCGTCCCTGCCCGCCCGACAAAACCCTGCCAGCCCCGCATGACGAAGCCGGGATAGCCCGCCTCCGTCGTCGTCGGCACATCGGGGAAGCCGGGGTGGCGCTCGGTGCCGCCGATGAAGGCCAGCGCGCGCACCCGCCCGGCATCGATCTGTGATTTGGCCAGGTTGATGCCGTCGATCATCAGTTGCACGCGGCCGCCCAGCATGTCCTGCAGCGCCGGCGCGCTGCCGCGATAGGTCACCACTTCCATGTTGATCCCCGCCTCGCGCGCGAAGAGGGTGTAGCCGAGATGGGTGACCGAACCCTGGCCGGCCGAGCCGAAATTCAGCTCCCCCGGACGCGCCCGCAGCAGCGCCACCAGCTCCGCCAGGTTCCTAGCCGGCAGTTCCGCCGGCACCATGACGAACATGCCACCCTGGGTCGCGATGCCGATGGGCGTGAGCTCGCGCGCGGGGTCGAAGGGCAGGTTGCGGTAGAGCAGCGGGTTGATCGCGATCACGCTGTCATTGACATGGCCGAAGGTGTAGCCGTCCGGCGCGCTGCGGGCGACGACCTCGAGGCCGAGATTGCCATTGGCCCCGCCGCGATTCTCGACCACCACCTGCTGGCCGAGCAATTCGCTCATGCGCTGCGCGATGGGCCGCGCCACGAGGTCCGAGCCGCCGCCGGGCGGGAAACCCACGATCAGGCGGATGGGCCTGTTGGGGAAACTCCCCTGTGCCCGGCCCAGCGCCGGCAATGCCAACCCAGCCCCCAGCAATACCCTGCGTGCAACCATCTTCGTTCCTCCGCCTTTGAGTACAGACTAGACTCCGGCATGCGCCGCCCGGAACAAAAAAACAGGACACCGCCATGCAGGACGCCATTCAGCTCACCCGCGAGGAGCGCGACAGGCTGCGCGCCCTGCGGCGCCAGAAACCCGCCCGCCAGCCGCATGGCGAGGACAGCCGCTCGACCGGCGAGAGGGTGGCGGACATCGTGGCGCTCACCGTCGGTTCCTGGCGGTTCATCATCATCCAGAGCGTGCTGCTGGCGGCCTGGATCGCGCTGAACATCACCGCCTGGGTCCAGGCCTGGGACCCCTATCCCTTCATCCTGCTCAACCTCGTGCTGAGCTTCCAGGCCGCCTATGCCGCGCCCATCGTGATGATGAGCCAGAACCGCCAGGCCGAGATCGACCGCCGCAATGCCGCCCACGACTACCAGGTGAATGTGAAGGCAGAGCTGGAGATCGAGTTGCTGCACACCAAGCTGGATGCGATGCGCGAGCAGGAGATCGGCCGGCTGACCGAGGTGATCGAGGCGCTGTCGGCGAGGCTCGGCCCATCGCCCGATCCGTTGGCCGACCCGCGATAAACCGCTTTCCACATCGCCTGGCTTGCTGGCAGCATCGGCCGTGTCACAGGAACGAGTGCGATGAAACGTCGAGACATCATGGCTGCGGCCGGTGCCGCCACAATGGCCGCCCCGCTGGCCAGCCCCGCCCGCGCCCAGCGCGCCAATACGTTGCGGCTTGTGCCGCAGGCCAATCTCACCGCGCTCGACCCGATCTGGACCACGGCCGCGGTCACCATGAACCACGCCTACAATGTCTTCGATACGCTGTATGGCGTGGATGCGGCACTGCGCGCGCGGCCGCAGATGGCGGAGGGGCATGAGGTTTCGGCCGATGGGCGGACTTGGCTGATCAAGCTGCGCGAGGGCCTGCGCTTTCATGACGGCGAGCCGGTCCGCGCCCAGGACTGCGCGCCGAGCCTGCGCCGCTGGGCCGCGCGCGACACGTTTGGCCAGACGCTCGGCGCGGCGGTGGATGCTTTCGAGGCCGCTGATGACCGCACCATCCGCATCCGCCTGAAATCGCCCTTTCCACTGCTGGCCGATGCTCTCGCAAAACCCAATTCCAACATCGCCTTCATAATGCCCGAGCGGTTGGCGAACACCGATCCGATGACGCAGGTGACGGAGATGGTGGGCTCCGGCCCCTATCGTTTCCTGCCCCGGGAATTCATCCCCGGCTCTCGCGTCGCCTATGAGAAATTCCAGGGCTATGTGCCGCGGCAGGAGCCGCCGGAATGGGGCAGTGGCGGCAAGGTCGCGCATTTCGAGCGCATCGAATGGCACGTCATCCCCGACCCCGCGACGGCCTCCGCCGCACTGCAGAATGGCGAGGTGGATTGGTGGGAACAGGCGCTGGCGGACCTGCTGCCCAGCCTGCGCCGCAACCGCAACATCACCGTCGAGATCACCGACACCGCGGGCTACACTGGCTGGGGCCGCTTCAACCACCTGCATGCGCCGTTCAACAACCCGGCCATTCGGCGCGCCGTGATCTCGGCGATCAACCAGGAGGATTATTTGCGCGCGGTGACGGCGAATGACCCGGACGCGTTTCGCCAATGCCGGGGCTTCTGGCCCTGTGGCACGCCCTATGGCGCCGATACGCCGGCGGCGATGCCCGGCAATCTCGACGCCGCGCGCGCCGCGATCCGCGCCGCCGGCTACAATGGCGAGCGTGTGGTGATCATCAACCCGACTGATTTCCCGACCATCGGCCCCTTCGGCCAGGTCACGCATGACCTGTTCCGCAGGCTCGGCCTGAACAGCGAATTGGTCGAGGCCGATTGGGGCACGGTGATCCAGCGCCGCAACTCGCGTGAGCCGGTGGAGCGCGGCGGCTGGAGCGTATTCCACACCTGGTGGCCTTCGGTTTCCATCCTCAACCCCGCGATCAATGCGGTGATCCGCGGCGCGGGCGCGCGGGCGTGGTTCGGCTGGCATGAGAGTGCCCGGATCGAGGAGTTGGCCGGCCAATGGCTGGCGGCGCCCGATGCGGCGGCCCAGGCCACGATCGCCGCTGCCATGCAGCAGGAGGCGTTCCAGAGCGTGCCCGCCATGCCGCTAGGCCAGTTCTTCATCCACACCGCCTATCGGCGCAACCTGCAGGGGGTACTGAAGGGCGTCGCACCCTACCCCTGGAATGTGAGGCGCGTCTGATGCCCAGCCGCGACGAGTTGCGCGGCCGCGCGCAGACCGTGCTGGGGGTGGTGGACCCGGCGCTGCTGGGTTCCACGCTGATGCATGAGCACCTGCTGTGGAACCTCTGCCCGCCCGCCCAACGCGGCGACGACCCGGGGCCGGAGATCAGCCTGACCGGATTTTGGGAGATGACCGCGGGGCTAACCCGCGCGCCGGGCAACCTGATCCAGCAGAGCGTGCCCGTGGCAGTGGAGGCGGTGGCGGAGGCGGTTTCGGCGGGTTGCCAGACCATCGTCGAGCTCACCATCGGCGGCATCGAGCCGGACCCGGTGGGATTGCAACAGATCAGCCGCGAGACCGGCTGCCACATCGTCATGGGCTGCGGCCATTACGTCGAGGAATACCAGGACCCCGCCAACCACGCCCGCAGCATCGACAGCTTTGCCACCGAAATGGTGGAGCAGGTGCAGGTCGGCCTCTGGGGCACCGATGTGCGGGCGGGGCTGATCGGCGAGATCGGCTGCCAGAACCCCTGGACGGCCCTGGAACGTCGGGTGCTGGCCGGTGCGATCATCGCGCAGCAGCACACCGGTGCGGCGCTGACCATCCATCCCGGGAGGCGGGAGGACCAGCCGCAAGAGGTCATGGAGTTCTGCCGCGCGCATGGCGCCGAGATGTCGCGCGTCATCATGGACCATATCGACCGCACGATCATGAGCGACGACGCGCTGTTCCGCCTCGCCGATACCGGCTGCGTGCTGGAATGGGACCTCTTTGGCCAGGAGAGCTGCCTCTACCCGCTCAACCTCGAGGCCGACATGCCCAATGACGCGGGGCGGCTGCGGGCCATGCGCAAGCTGCTGGAGCGCGGCCACAGAGGGCAGATCGTGATCAGCCACGACATCTGCCACCGCGCGCATATGACGCGCTGGGGCGGCTGGGGATATGGGCATATCCACAAGCGGGTGCTGCCGCTGATGCGCCGGCGTGGGTTTTCCGAGGCGGAGATCCAGGAGATCCTGGTGGATACGCCCAGGCGGTTGTTGACCTTCGTCTGAGGCGTCAGCCCCGCGCGGCCAGGACCCGCAGTACCGCCTCGGCCGCTGCCGCGCTGGGCAGCATCCCCGGCGGGTGCAGCCGGGCCAGCACCTCGGTGAAGCCGGCGCGCTGGCTGGCGGCATCCCCGGCGTAATCGCCCGTGTCGCCGCGCACCTTGTTCCAGGCGCGCGCTTTCGGCATCACGCCGCCATCGAGCAGCACCCGCAGGCCCTCGGCGAGAATCTCCGGCGTGCAGGCGTCCTGCACGAATTCCGGCACCACCTCGCGTTCCGCCAGCAGGTTGGTGATGGAGATGAAGCGCACCTGCATCAGCCGCCGCACGATCGCCGCCGTCACCGGGTTCACCTTGTAGGCGACGAGGTGCGGCAGGCCGGCGACCGCGGCCTCCAGGGTCGAGGTGCCGCTCTTGATCAGGCCCGCCTCGCAGGCGGCGAAGGCGTCGGCTTTCTCGGCGACACCCTGGAGCAGGATGGGGGAGAGCGGCCAGTCGGCCACGCCGGCGCGCACCGCCTCCTCCACCGGGCCTGCCAGCGGCACCACCGCGCGCAGGCCCGGCGGCAACATGCGAAGGGCGGCACCGAAGATCGGCAGCAGGCGCGAGACCTCGGTGCGGCGCGAACCGGGCATGACGAGCACCAGCCGCTCGTGCGGTGCGACGTTGTGCCGGGCGCGGAAGGCCGACGCATCGCCCTGGTCCACGCCCGATTCCAGCACGGGGTGGCCGACGAAATCCACGCCGATGCCATGCGCCTCGAACCACGGCGCCTCGAAGGGCAGCAGGGCCAGCACGCGGTCCACCTTGGCCGCGAGCTTCTTCACCCGCCCCGGCCGCCAGCCCCAATGCTGCGGCGCTACATAATGCGCCAGTGGAATGCCAAGCGCGCGGACCCGCCCGGCCACCCGCAGGGTGAAGCCGGGGCTGTCGATGGTCACGATCACATCGGGTTTTTGCGCGGTGATATCGGCCACCGTCTGATCCAGCCGGCGGGCCAGGCGGCGGATGTTGGGCAGCACTTCGAGCAGTCCCATCAGCGCCAGTTCGCGCATCGGGAAGAGGGTTTGAAAACCCTGCTCGGCCATGCGCGCGCCGCCCACGCCGGTGAAACGCAGATCGGGCCGCTTCGCCCGCAGCGCCGTCATCAGCCTGGCGCCGAGGACATCGCCCGAGGCCTCGCCGGCGATCAGATAGACCAGCGTCACGAAAACCCGGCCGGCATCACGCGCGGCATGGGCGTGCGTGGCCAGTCGCGGTGGTTGCGCACCTGGCCATGCTCGCGCACCGCGGTGATCGCGGCCTCTTCCAGCTCGGCGAAGACCCAACCCGGCGTATCCATCGGCCCCTGGGCGATCACCCCATCCTCGGGAAAGCCGCGATCGGCCGGGCCATAGATGGCGGCGGCACCGCGATTCTCATCCAGCGCTGCCGACCAGGGCGCGGCACCCACGGTGGGGGCGACGGCCAGGAAGCACTGGTTTTCCACCGCGCGTGCGCGCGCCGAGATGGCGACGCGGGAGAAGCCATGCGGTGTGTCGGTGCAGGTCGGCACCAGCACCAGCCAGGCGCCGGCCTCGACCTGGGCGCGGACATGCTTGGGGAATTCGCAGTCGTAGCAGATCGAGATGCCGATCAGCCCCCAGGGTGTCGGGAAGACCGAGGGCGCGCGGCCGCGGGTCACGCCCCATTCCTCGGCCTCGAAGCGGGTCATGTGCCACTTGTCCTGGAAGGCCATGCTGCCATCGGGGCGGATCAGCGGCGCGCGGTTCACCACGCGGCCGCCCAGGCGCATGGGCAGGGTGCCGGGCTGCAGCCAGACGGCGTGGCGGCGGGCGGCGGCGCGCATCGCGGCCAGCACGGCATCGGCCTCGGCGACCATGGCAGCGAGTTCTGCCACCACGGTGGAGGGTTCCGCCGCCATGGCGGTGAGTTGCCTGGCGGCGCCGGGCTCGCGGGCCAGTGCGGGGGCGAGTTCCATGCAGGCATATTCGGGCATCAGCAGCAGGTCGGCCCGCGGTGCGGCTTCGGCGATGCGGGCGTCCAGCACGGCCGCGTAATCCGCGACATGGGCCGGCCGGCCGACGCTCCAGGCGAGGACGCCCAGCCTCACAGCGTCTTCACCCAGAAGCTGAGGGCATGCGGGCTTTCGCGCCCGTCATCGCCGGGCTCGGCCCAATGCATGATGCAGGAGAGTTCGGGGCGGGGCGTATAACCGCGCTTGCGCCAGAAGCCGTCCAGCGGCGTGTAGTCCGGTGGGCGGCGCGGGTCGTTCTGGTTGCGCACCACGGCGCAGAAGGCGGCATGGGCGTGGCCGAGGGCGCGCGCATGCGCCTCGCGCGCCGCGAAGAAGGCAACACCCACGCCGCGGCCGCGATAGGCGGGCAGCAGCACGCTCTCGCCGAAATAGGCATGGGTGGCAGGGTCGAGGCCGCAGGCGCGCACCGAAGGCGCGGCCTCCGCCATGGGCTGGCAGGTGGCGGCGCCGACAGCCACGCCGTCAACCAGCGCCAGCACGATGGCGGCGCCGGGGCTATTGGCATAGCTGCCGAGGTAGCGTTCCTCGTCGCTCTCCACCCCGTCATAGAGGTAGGGCCATTCGGCGAAGACGGCGAGGCGCAGCCGGGTGAGGGCCGGCACATGCGGCGCCAGCGCCGGGCCGGTCACGGTGATGATCTGGAGTTCCGCCATGCCCCGCTGCATAAGCCGGCGATGGACGCCACGGAAGCCCTCGGCCTCATCGCCGGATTCTTTACCACTGCCGCCTTCGTGCCGCAGGTCATGCGCACCTGGCGCACCGGTTCGGCGCGGGATTTTTCGTTGCCCATGCTGCTGATGTTCGTGGCCGGCGTGGCGCTCTGGCTCGGCTATGGGCTGCTGGTGGGGGCGGTGTCGATCGTGGCCGCCAATGGCATTACCCTGGTGCTGGCGAGCTATATCCTGTGGGTGAAGCTGTGCGGAAACACGCCCGGCGTGGATATTGCAAAACGGCAACCCACGCGATAGATTTGGTGTCGAAATCAGGTGCTCATCGCTTGCCGCAGCCGACGCCCAGCGCAGATGAGCGCAAGATCGCGAGTATCCTCTTCGTCGACATCGTCGATTCCTCGCGGCTGGTCGACGAGCTGGACCCCGATGATTCGCTGGACCTGTTCCGCCCGGCGCTGATGCGCATGTCGCAATCCGTCATCGCCTTCGGCGGCACGGTGAACAGGGTGAGCGGCGATGGGCTGATGGCGCTGTTCGGCGCGCCGGTGGCCGATGAGGAGCATGCCCTGGCCGCCTGCGCCGCGGCGCTGGACATGCTGCGCGAGATCGCGCTGCGCCAGCCCGGTCTCGCGCTTCGCATCGGCATCCATTCCGGCGAGTTCGTGGTGCATGCGTTGCAACTCGGCCAGGTCAGCGCGCTCGACGCCGTGGGGCCGGTTGCCCATCTGGCGGCGCGGCTGCAGCAGGCGGCGGAGCCAGGCGGCATCTGGATCAGCCAGGAAACGAATGACCTCTGCACCGGGCGGCTCGACACCGAAGCGCTGGGCGAGATGACCATGCGCGGCTTCGCCCGGCCGATGGGTGTGCACCGGCTGCTCGCCGCCGATCACAGCCAGACCCGCTTTGCCGCCATGGGCGAGCTCTCGCCGCTGTTTGGCCGCGCGGCGGAACTGGAGACGATCCTGGGCGCGGCGGCGCGGGCGGGGGCGGGGCAGGGCGGGGCTGTGCTGCTCTCGGGCGAGCCCGGCATCGGCAAGTCGCGGCTGCTGCACGAGGCGCGCCGGCACCTCGCCGCCACGGCCGACATCATCGAGGCGCGGGCGGTGCGATGGCGTGAGCGCAGCGGCTTTCACGTCATTCGCCAGCTCGCCCGCGCGCTGTCGCTGCCAGGGACGCCGGAGGCGGACCCCGCCTTGGCCGCGCTGCGTGGTGAGGCGGAGACGCCGGCGTGGCGGGCGCTCCAGCCGAGCCAGCGCCGGCGAGCGATGCTGGAGAGTTTCGCGGCGGCTGTGCTGGCGCGTGCCGCGGCCGGCCCGTTGGTGATCATCATCGACGATGTGCATTGGCTGGATGAGGAGAGCGCCGAGGCGCTGGCGCCCCTGCTGCCGCGGCTGGCGGCGTTGCCGGTGCTGCTGCTACTGGCGAGCCGGCAGGCCGTACTGCCCGATGGCCTGGCCGAGGCCGGCGTGATCCCGCTGCCGCTGCGCGCGCTGGAGGCTGAGGCCGCCGCCTGCCTCGCGCAGCACAACCTGCCCGGCGGGGCGGTGGATGCGGCGCGCGTCGCGCGGATCTGCGCGCGCTGCGACGGCAACCCGCTCTTCATCGAGCAGGCCAGCCTGGCTGGCGACCCGGCGCTGCTGCCCGGCGACATCCGCATGGTGCTGGGCGCGCGCATCGATGGCCTGGCACCCGACGCCAAGCGGCTGATGGAGACCATCGCGGCACTCGAAGAGCCCAGCGCCATCGCCCATCTCGCCGCTTGCGTGGCGGATTGGCAGACGACCGATGAACTGGCCACGGGCCTGGCCTGGCTGCGACGCGAGGGGTTCGTCACGCAAACGGCGGAGGGCAGCGTCACCTGCCGCCACGCCTTGTTCCAGGAGGTGGCCTACCGGACGCTGACGGAGCGGCGCCGGCGCGGGCTGCACGCGCGCATCGCCACGGCGCTGGAGAGCCTGCTGGATGGGCAGCTTGAGGAGCATGCGGAGCTGCTGGCGCGGCATAGCCGGCTGGGCGGGCTCTGGGTCGCCAATCTGCGCCATGCCGGAGTGGCGGGGCGGCGCGCTCTGGCGCGCTTCGCCAATCGCAGCGCCGCGGGCTTCATCGAGGAGGCGATCCAAGCCGCCGAGCAATTGCCGCGCGAGCCCGCGCTGGTGGCGGCCATGATCGAGCTGCGGCTGCTGCTGCGCGAGCCGCTGTTCCGCCTGGGGCAGAGCGCGCGGATCCTCACCCGGCTGGATGAGGCGGAGGCTCTGGCCGGGACGCAGGGGGCGCAGGTGGCGCAGCTGCGCATCTTCCGCAGCCATCACAACTGGATGCTGGGCCGGCAGGATGCGGCGCTGGCGGCCATCGAGGAAGCCCGGGTGCGGGCGGCCGAGGAGGGGGACGCCGCGCTGGCGCTGCGGGCGCGCTTCCAATGGGCGATGTGGGCGATGGTGGCGGGCCGGCTGGAGGAATGCGCGGCCGCCATGGCGGAGGTGGCGGCGGGCGCCGAGGATCCCGCCCATGGCGGCCGTTACGGCCTGGATGCGGCGCTGGTGGTGGTGGCACTCGGCTATGAGGCGCGGGTGCTGGTGGATCTGGGCGACATTGCCCGCGCGCGGGTCGCGGCCGATGCCTGCGTGGCCAAGGCCGAGCTGGTGGCGCGGCCGTTTTCCTGGACCTTCGCGGCCTTCGCCGATGGCTATGCGCTGCATGGCGAGGGTGAGGGCGATGCGGCCATCGCCCGCCTGACGGAGGGGCTTGCGCATTGCGACAAGGCCGAGACCGACCTGATGCGCGTGGTGGGGCTGATGCTGCTGGGCGTGGCCGAGACCGCTGCGGGCCGGGGTGAGGCGGCGGTGGCGCATCTGACCGAGGCGGTGGAGATGGCGGCGGCGATGCCCTTCATGCCGCTGCAGCCGGCCCGCCTCGCTTGGCTGGGGCAGGCGCTGGCGGGGCTGGGGCAGGGCGAGGCGGCGAGCGCGCGGCTGGCCGAGGCGCGGGCGCTTGCGCGGGATTGCGGGGACGGGTTTCTGGCGCGCGTGGTGGGGTGACCGCGCCCCTGGGTGGGGCGCGGCCTGATCACCGCACCAACCCGGGCGCGGTCAGAAATCCTTGTCGGCGTCGATGTCGAAGGCCATGGCGCTCTTGACGCTGATGTAGCTGCCGGCGGGGCGCACGAGGGGGGTGGCGCTGGTGACCGTCTCCGGCGTTTCAGACACGACCCGGTGGGTTTGCGGATCATAGAGGCGTGTCATGATCGTGGCCCTTTGGCCGGCCGCCAGCCTGAAATGGGCCTTGTAGGGATAGACGTAGTAGGTCGGCGGGGTCCAGGCATCGTCACCGCCTGCCTTGAGCTTCGTGTTCTGCGCTGCACTGGGCTTGTTGGGGTTGTAATAGTGGCCCGGTGGAAAGCCGGTCTTGCCGTTGGGCAATGTTTTGCCGTCTGCCATGAAATGCTCCTCTTCGCTTGTGGTGGGGTGTCCTGCCGTTAGAGCATGATGCGTTGAGGCGGAATCGCCGAAAACGCTGAATCATGCTCTCAGCAACGGCTAGACCATGCGGAGTGAACGCTTGTGAGCGCAGCATGGTCTAGAGCGGCCGCATCGGTGGCGGGCTGCCGCCGAAGATGGTGTGGATGACGCAGGGGCCATTGGGGTCTTCGGGCGCCTGGGCGGTGATCCGCACGACATGGCTTCGAGGGTCTCCCGGCGGCCAGGTGAATTGGATGACCTGGGCATTGTCGGCGGGCGAGGGCAGCCGGCGCAGGCCGTTCGCGAAATAGATGCAGGGCGCGGGCGGGGGCGTGGTGCCGATCAGATCCTCGGTGAGCGGAGTCTCCAGAAACAGGCGCTGGCACTCGTCGGCGGTCTCGAGCGTGCTGGGCGGGGGCGTGGGCTCCGGCGGCAGGGCCTGCCATGGCCCGCCACTGATCGGCCGGCGGTGGCAGGTGAAGGTCACGCCATCGGCGCGCCGGGTGCCGCGGTTGAAGAACAGCGCGCTGACCACCCCCTGTGCCCGGTCGGCCGGGCCATCGACGTAGAGGGCAGCGCTGGGGGATTGCCAGTTGTGGCTGTAGCGGGCGGGGTCACGGGTGATGAAGCGGCCGATCTCGCAGTTCCAGTCGCCCGCCATCAGAACCGGCGCCTCCATGGGCTCATCGAAGCGCAGGCGGAAATTGCCGCCGTGCTCGCGGCTGGCGACGATGACGAGCACCTCGCTGAGGCCGGCGCAGCCGAAGACCCGCTGCAAGGGGGTCGCGTCATGGCCGTCATGGCGGAAGAGGTCCTGCAATTCCCCTGCTTCGTTGAGGAAGGCGATCTGGACGAAGCCGTCGCGCAGTTCCGGTGCTGGCTCCCAGCGGATGCGCAGCAGTCGGGTCTCGTTGCCGCCGGGCATCGTCAGCTTGAACGCAAGCATGCTGTAGGGCGCGAGCAGGCGCGTGGGGATTGGACGCTCGTCACCGGTCGGCATCGCTGCCCCACCCAGCCCCAGTGCCGCGCGCAGCCCAATCCGGGCATCGGCGAAATCCTCGTCGACAAGGATTCCTGCGAGCATTTCAGGGCCGAAGACGCCGAGCCCGGCCGCGGGCTCCAGGCGGATCGTCTCCGGGTTTTCGCTCGGCAGGGTGTCGAAATGCGCCTGGCGCAACGGCGGGATCGTGGCGCGGCCGGCGACCAGGCCGCGCCAGCGCTGTGCATCCTCGAAACGGAAGCGGCTGTCCTCGCCCGCGCTGCCGTTCAGGGCCAGGGCCAGGAGGAAATTGCCCCAACTCGTTTCTGCGCAGGCCGGGATCGCCCGCTCGCCATTGAGGTAGAGAAACCGGTCGAAATCGCCCACGCCGCGCATGTTGCTCCGCGCCCGGCGGAGATGGGTGATGGTGAGGACCGGAAACTGCTCGCTGACCGGCATGCGGCAGGCCTCGAGCAAGCGGCGTTGGGTCTCTGCCTCGCGAAGGCCGGGGCGGGCGGCGGCTGCCGGGTCGCGTGGGCCATGCTGCTCGGCGATGTATTTCCAGAACAGCGCCGCCTGGTAGGAGGCGCCGAGCACCGCACGCCTGCGGCCGCGGCGGGATCGTGAAAGCGAGATGGCCTGCGGCAGGAACCATTCATGCGCATCCTGCTCATAGCCCGGGGCATCCGCCCCCATCATCAACTCCGCCATCCGCGCGCCGCCCTCGATGATGGCTCCGGTGAAGCCCGGCTCGTCCTCATTGTTCGCGGCATCGGCCGCGCCCTTGGTCTCGACATAGGCGTATTGGACGCGATGGAAGATCTCATGCGCGATGGTGCTGGCCTGGGAAGGGCCGCGCAGGGTGCGCTCGACGGCAATGAAATCATCCTCGGGCGTCGTCTGGCCCCGCACGACGAGGTCGCGCAGCTCAACCCAGAGAATTCCACCCGCCGCGAGCTTCGGTGGATCGAAGCCGGCAGCGCGGAAGATCCGTAGCGCGCGCAGCGCCGCGGCGCCGGCTTCCACCACATGGGCGGGGTGCTGAGCCCGGGTGGCGCCGCGTCCGCCAGGTGTGCCCGCGGCATCCTCGGGCGAATTCGCCAGCAGGTTGAGCGGCCAGTATCGCACAGCCACGCGCCCATAGAGGTCGGCCACCCTGTAGACGCGGGCCGTGTCGGCCGTGGGCAGCACCGCCAAAGGTGGTTCGCCGCGCCGCCGCCGCGCCGCCGGCCCGTCGGCGGGCATGCCCTCGCTGCAGCGCAGGCTGCCTTCCATCGCGGCCAGCGGGAAGGCGGGCTGCGCGGCGCGCGGACGGCTTGCGGTGGTGGGCCGGGCGCGTGGCATTTCGGGCGCGCAGGCGGCGCAGCCCAGCCAGGCCGCCTGGGCCAGAAAGCCGCGGCGCCTCAAGCTGCGAGCCCGGCCATCAGCCGCGCCGCGATGGGCCGGGGTGTGATCATGCTTTTGTCCTCATCCCTCGATGACAGCAGCCAGTTTGATTTGATATCGTAATAAAATAAATGCAGAAAATGCATTTGATTTGAAGCTCACCCACGCGGCGTCGCCCTCACGCCTCCGCCCTCACCAGGGCGAAAAATTCCTGCCCCGCTCGCTGTACGATCAGCCCATCCCCGCCCAGCGCCACCCGGCGGCGGTTCAGCCCCTGGGTATCCGCGGCCCCCACCAGCATGGCGGCGCTGCCGTGATGGTCCCGCACCACGGCGACCACGATGGCGGCCTGCGAGGGGTATTGCGCGTGTTGCCCGGCATGGGCGAAGTCGATCATCCCGCCGGGCTGGTTGAAGTGCAGGATATCGCCGGGCAGCGGTGGCTGGGCATCGTACGGCATTCCCCGGAAGCAGCCTCTGTCGGCCCGCGCATCGCGGATCGCCCGATAGAGCGGGGCGGAATGGCGTGAGGAGATGAGGAAACTCCCTGGCGCCGCGCCCGCGCGCATCACGCACCAGGAGATGAAAGCCGCCGACCATGGTGCCTCGGGCCCATCCGGGGCCAGGCCGGTCTCTTGCCGATAGCCATGGATACGCCGGGTGAATTCGGCATCGGTGGCGTGATGCTCACCATGGGTCTCGAACTCCGCTATCGCGATCGCGGCGAGTTGCAGCGCAAAGCCAGTGGGCAGGGCCATCACATCCGTCTTCGAGCGCCCGGGGCCTGAGGCGACCTCAGCGTGGCGCAGCCTGCGCCTGGGGCGCGGTTCTGGCTGTGATGTTGTTCACATCAGCGCCGCCGCCGGCGGTGCGACGGCGCGCGCGGAACCCCAGCGCGCCCCTATTCCAGCAGCGCCGCCAGTGCCTCCGGCCGGCGGATTTCGATACGCCCCGCCGCCAGCACCAACAGCCCTTCGTCGCGCCACTGCATGAACTGCTTGTTCACCGCCTCACGCGTCGCTGCCACCAGGGTGCCGATCTCGCTTTGTGACAGCCGCATCGGCAGTTGGATCGCCCCGCCCGGGGCCTGCCGGCCGTATTCCGCGCCCAGGCGCAGCAGCAGCGCCGCCATGCGCGCGGAGAGCCGCTGCGTCGCCACCTGCTCCAGCCCCAGGCTGGTGTCGCGCAGCCGGCCGCAGAGGAGCCGGATCATCGCCCGCGCCACCTCGGGGTGGTGTTCCACCGCATCGAGGCAATCGCGCCTGCGCAGCACCAGCAGCCGCGCCGGCGTCATGGCGGTGACGTCGGCGCTGCGCGGCCCACCGTCCAGCACGCCGATCTCGCCCAGTATCTGCACCGGCTCGAGGATGCGGAAGGTGAAGGCGCGGCCCTCCAGCGACACGGCGCTGATGCGCAGCCGGCCATCCAGCAGCACCATAATGCTCTCGGCCGGCTCGCCCTTCTTCATCAGTTCCTGACCCGCGGGCACGCGCAGCGTGCGGGCCTGGCGGGTCAGCGCCGCCAGCGCCTCGGCACCCAATCCGTGGAACACGGGAACGGCCGAGAGGGGCGAGGCGGATGGGCTGGTCATGCTGCGCCGGAAGCTCCTGCCGATTCGAGTTCGCCAGTCTGCCACGCCTGGCCGGCCCGCCGGAATGGACCCCCGCCCTGTGACGAAGCTCACAGACACCCCGCCTGACCGCGCTGTAGCTACCACCAGCCCGCCCGGCCCGTGTCGAGCGAAAGCAGCCAGCGATGCCCAGAAACCTCAACCCGCAACGCCGCGGCACCGCAGCGCGATGGAGCAGCCCATGGTCCTGATGGAGAGCCATTCCCTGATCCAGCCCTCATCACAGCAATCCGCCCGCATGGCCGCGCGGCGGCTCAGCAATGCCCAGCTGCGCCTGGGCCTCGATACCATTCTGGCGCAGTGGCAGGAGACCGGCTGCGCGCTTTTCGCGCTGCCCGCGCTGCTCGACCTCACGCATCGCTTCCGCGCCTTTGCGGCCGAGCCGGACTGGCAGGCGGTGGCGCGGGGGCATGCCATCGCGGCGCTGCTGCGGCAGGACCCGTTGACCGAGGCCGTGTCCCAGCGCGCGCACGGCTATGCCGCCGAGGCCGGGCTGCTCGACCTTGTGCTCGACCATGCGGCGGCGCGCGCGCAGGTGGCGCAGGCCTCGGCAATCGGGCTTGCGGTGCGGCTCTTCACCCAGGGGCAGGAGAGTGCCGTGGCGCTGCGCGAACGCCGCCAGGTCATGGCCCATGCCATCGACGACACCATCCGCCGGGTGCCGGACGCCGCGATCCTGGCGCTGGGCTGCGGCCATTTCCGCGCACTGGAGGCGGCCCTGCTGGCGGGCGAGGCCGGGCGGATCCTGGCCGCCGATCCGCGGGGAGAATGCCTGGCGCTGCTGCGCGCCGACCACGGCGGTATCGAGGGGCTGGAGACGCTGTGCATGGCGCCGGCGCGTTTCATCGCACGGCCGCATGGCCATGGGCGCTTCGACCTCATCGTGGTGCCCGCGCTGTTGGAGGGCATGGGGGCGGAGGCTGCGGCGCGCATGGTCGCGGCGCTGGCCTGCCTGCTGCGGCCGGGTGGGCGGCTGCTGCTGGGCGCCATGGCGCGCGGCATCCGCTGCGATGGCTATATGGATGCCTTCATGGGCTGGCAGCCGGTGCTGCGCGGCGAGGAGGAGGTGGCCGGCCTGCTCGAGCATGCGCAGGGCGGCGATATCGCGCGCCGGCTGGTGTTCCGGGGGGGCAATGGGGCGATGCTGTACGGGTTGGTGCAGCGGCGGGGTTAGAGGGGCGGAGATATGGTTTGGCATGGTGCTCGCGGCCCTGGAGAGGGCTTCGCGTCTTCCAGACCATCCCCACCGGGAGCCAGGGGCTCCTCACCGAGATTCGGCTTGGTGGCAATCGAATAGAAAATTTGTCTCCAGAGCGTCTGGCTTTCGGGACATGAGTTCAGGTCATGAACAGCAAGCCCACGCCTCGACCCTGCGGAACGTATCGCTTCGACGCCCATCCTTGCCTCCAGTTTCCATGAGAGCCTTGCTCTCCGTCAGACCAGGCGCCGCGCTGAGTGGCAGTCACCTAAACCCAGAGAATCCCTCCAATTTTAGCAAGAGTCCTCCTGGTAAGGAGGCATGGAGATGCGACAAAGCAGGTTCATGGCGGAACGGATCACCGGCGTGCTGCGGGAGCAGGAGGCGGAGCACGCGCGGCGCAAGACACTGGTGGCGGATGCGATGTTGGACAGCGCGATGCTGAACGACATGGCCTCGAAAAAGTGCTGACGCCCGACGCACCGCGAGAGGTCGTGGGTGAGCGCAGCGACGGGGCTGCGGCATATGGCTGGTCGGCGCCACCCTGCCCGCGCAATCCAACGAATGAGCCACGCAGCGCGTCCGAGCCGTGGCATCGGCGACCATCAGCGCAAATGCGTCGGCCAGCCTGTCTGCTGTGGCTTCCCGATAAGGCGGCTCAGCCCGCCGATGTCATCGCTCCTGCAGCACGCGATGGGACGGTATCGCCCGGGCTACCTCTTCCGCCTTTTTATCGAAACACCGCCGGCGCGGTCTCAATCAATATTCGGCTCATTGTGCCAAAATAGGTCACCTGAAAGGTGAACGGATAGCTGATAGTGACAGTGACCGTGGTCATCCCGTTGCTATTCGTGCTGCAGGCGGAGAGATTGACCGTCAGGCTTGTTGCATCGAGGAAGGCGACGCGGCTTGCGGCCCCGCTGAGTGCACCGCTCATGCCCGTGCAGGCGGGGTTGCCCGCGTTCATGTTGCTGCCGCCGCGCAACACCACCAGCCGCACCGCCTCATCGGCCGCGCTGCGCAGCGACTGCAGCGTCATCATGTAGCGCCCCGCCTCGGAGACGCCGAGCAGCAGGGTCAGCAGCAGGCTTCCCACCAAGGCAAATTCCAGGCTGGTGGCGCCGCGCCGACCCAGGGCGACGCACGGTCTATTGCAGCCGCGCGACCGCATTGCCGGTGCTCCGTGTCAGGGTCGTCAGCAACATGGGCGACAACGCCCGGCTGGCCGTGACGGTGACGATGCGGACCAGTCCGCCGGCGCAGCTCGCGGTGCAGGCAACGCCCACACTCGCGCATTCGCAGCTGAGCACGGGAAGCGGCACGTCGGTCGTGGTCAGTTCAGGCCAGGCTGCGATGACGGAATTTCGCACCGCCGCCATGTCGCTCGCGTCCGCCACGGCGTATTGCGCGCCGGCGCGTGCTGCTCGCTCCAGGCGGATGGCGGTCTGCACGGAATTGCTGATGTCAACCGTGCCCAGCATGAAGGTGAGCAACAGTGGCGCCATGAGTGCCATTTCGGTGGCGGCTACGCCGCGCCGTCCAATTCGGTTGGGCATGGGCATCACTCCACCAGCCGAACGGTGCGCACGTTCGGATAGGGCGCATAGCCGGTGCACCCCGCGATATTGATCTCGGTATCCTCGCTTCCCGAATAGGAGAGATTGTAGCCGACGACGGAGAGGCAGGTGGAAATGACCGCGCTGTGCCCGTTCGAGACGACATCCGAGGTCGGGAGGTAAATTCCGCCATTGAGCGCCATGACCGCGCCGCCATTCAGCGAGACCTGTTTGGCGGTGCCATTGTTCGTTGCTCGCGCATCGCGATAGAGAAGAAGCCCGGCCGATTCCGGATGGCCCGGCACCAGCGCGCTCGTCGGGGCGCGCAGTGAACCCGAGGCCTGCGAATTGATGGTGATGGTGCCGACGCGGCTCGTATCACCCGTGAAGATCAGCGTCACGCCATTGCCGTTGATCGTGCCCCTCACATCCAGATCAGCATTGTTGAAGTAATAAATGCCTGGTGCGAGCGTGAGCGTGTCCTTCGGGCCAATACTCACATTGGAACAGATCGCGCCCTGTGCCGGCGTAATGGAAGCGCTGCCGCTGATGCTGCCGCTGCGGCAGGCCGGGGGCGAGGGTGTCCAACTGCGCAGATTGGCGAAGGGGTCGGGCACCACGTCAGGCCGGTTGGCCACGACGATCGGCCGGGTTGTGCGGGTATTATCGGTCCAGACATCGCCGGTGGTGCAGCCGCTGCAGGCCCCGTTGGTGAGCAGCTGCGACGCCCTGACCGAGGCGCTGCCATAGACGCTGATGCCGCCGGTCCCGGCCACCATCGCGCAGCGGCTTGCCTGGGTGGTGCTGTTGCCGCCCAGGTCCAGATGATTGAGCGCGTAGAGGCAAACCGGTTGATCGGCATGTGAAAGCGCCACCGCCCGGCTGATCACGACGGGCGCCGTGCCGAGGAACATGCGCGTGAGGCTGAGCTGCTGCGTTTGCGCGATGGTGACCTCAACCGCCGCGGAGTTGCCCGCATAGGCACCGCTGGCTGGGGGATTGTTCACGGTCACGGTATTGCGCCCGCCCTGGGCGAAGCCGTTGCGGCTGGCGGTATCCAGCGCCACCGGGCTGGCTGCCGTGCCGCGTTGCCAGGCGCTTGCCCCGGCCACGGCGGCAAGGTCGGTTGCCGTCCGGGCGTTGCGAAGCGCCAGGTACCAGGTGCCGCCCTCGGCGGCGAGGCCGGCCATACCGATCAGTATGGTACCGCTGGCTGCGACAACCACGGATGTCACGCCGCGCCGGCCGATACGGCGGCGAAGCCCTGGAAACGGCATCATCGGCATCTGGGCGCTCTCCTCCATCGCCATGTCCGGTCGGCGGCCCGGGTGGCACCGCGTGTGCCAACTGGGCCGTGCGCGCCGTACATGCGGCCGATCAGCCGCGACCGACAAGATCGGTTTCCACCAAATATACAAAGCTCTACAATTTCACATACAGTAATACAAAAACCAATTTTATTCGTCTTGATCATCATCCGGTCTTCAATTCAAATATTTTAAAGCACAAAAGTAAAATTGACGATGAGATTTTTATAGGACTAACAATGCCTCGTCATCGCCGATCAACGACAAGGCGGGATGCAGGGATGATCAGAACCATCCCGAACAACGGCCATTAAAGCAAAGGAGAAACCAGAATGATCGCTTCCATCATCCGCACCGCCATCGCCGACCGCCGTGGCGTCACCGCCGCCGAATACGCGGTCATGGCCGTGGCCCTCGTCGCCGCCGTCGGCGCCGGCGTCGCAGCCTTCGCCCCCCGCCTCCTCGCCGCCATGAGCGGCCTGCTGCCGGCGGCCTGACCCCTACCAACCCAATCCACCATTCGGAGACCCGCCATGATCGCTTCCATCATCCGCACCGCCATCGCCGACCGCCGCGGCGTCACCGCCGCCGAATACGCGGTCATGGCCGTGGCCCTCGTCGCCGCCGTCGGCGCCGGCGTCTCCGCCTTCGCCCCCCGCCTCCTCGCCGCCATGACCCGCCTGCTGCCGGCGGCCTGACCCTGCCAACCCAATCCACCATCCGGAGACCCGCCATGATCGCTTCCATCATCCGCACCGCCATCGCCGACCGCCGCGGCGTCACCGCCGCCGAATACGCGGTCATGGCCGTGGCCCTCGTCGCCGCCGTCGGCGCCGGCGTCGCGGCCTTCGCCCCCCGCCTCCTCGCCGCCATGAGCGGCCTGCTGCCGGCGGCCTGACGGCGCGCCGCGGCAATCGGCAGGAGAGGCAGATGCACAGCTCCAAGGCCGGCCTGGCCCGCTTGCTGAACCGCCAGGGCGACACGGCCGCCGAATACGCCGTCCTCGCGGTGGCACTGATCGCCACCGTCGGTGCCGGGGCCGCGGCCCTGGCGCCCCGCCTGATCGCTGCACTCTCCGGCGTGATGGCGGGCTGAGGCAGGTCTGAAGGCGCCACGCCCGGCAGTGGGCGCCTTCAGACCGCTTCCCAACCGAAAAGGAGCCTTGCCGATGTTCACCAGCCTCCTCATCGCCGGGATCGCCAGCTTGCTCCTCCTGGCGGCTTGGCACGACATCGCAACCAGGCTGATCCCGGATGGCATCCCGCTCGGTATTGCCATCCTGGCCATCGGGCTGCGGCTGCCCGCGGGGCTGCCGCCGCTGCTCTATTCGCTGCTGGCTGCCTTGGCGGTCTTCGCCGTCCTCCTGGCCTTAGCGATGCGCGGCTGGCTGGGCGGTGGGGATGTGAAGCTTGCCGCGGCGCTGGCCGTGGCTTTGCCGCCCTCCCTGGTCTGGGATTTCGTCACGGCCACGACGATCTGCGGCGGCGTCCTCGCCCTGCCTTATATCGCGTCGGCCCGCCTGCAGCGCGCGGCTCCCGGCATGGTCGGCGTGCCCAGGGCCGGCCAGACCTGGGGTGGTTCCAGCCAACTCGGCCGCATCGCCCGGGCGGAAGCACGCCGGCTGCGGCATGGCGGCCCGCTGCCCTATGCCGTGGCCATCGCCGCCGGCGGTCTGGTCACCCTCCTCGGCGCAGGGGGCTGAGCCATGTTCCTGCGCATCCTCCTCATCGGCTCCATGCTCATGATCGCCGTGGCCCTGGGCACGGTCAGCTGGCAGTTGCTGGGCCCGGCACCCGCCGAGGCGGTGTTGGTGGAAGCCGCTCCCGCCCCGCCACCGCCACCAGCCAGGCTGCGCATCCTCGTGGCCGCCCGCGCGCTCCCCGCCGGCACGCTGGTGAAGGATGATGACATGGTGGTGCGCGAAATCCTCGCCACCACGGCATCCGAGGCGGCGCTGCCCGCCACAGACGAGGTCCGCGCCGAGCTGCGTGGCGCCCTGCTGCGCCGCTTTCTCGACCCCGGCGTGGTGGTGGAGCGCGCCGACATCCTTCGCCCGCGCGACCGCGGCTTTCTCGCCGCCGTGCTGCGTGCCGGCACCCGAGCCATTTCCGTCGGCGTCGATGTGGTCACCGGGACCGCCGGCCTGATCTGGCCCGGTGACCAGGTGGATCTCATCCTGACCCAGGAACTGGCCGCCGATGACGCGCCGCTCGGCCGTCGCGTGATCGGCGAGACGGTGCTCTCCGACGTCCGCGTCATCGCCGTCGACCAACAATTCACCCAAGGGGCGGGCGGCGACGGGTTGCCATCGCGCATCGCCCGCACCGTCACGCTCGAGGTGAGTGGCGAGCAGGCGGAGCGCGTGGCCGTGGCCAGCCGCCTGGGCCGCATCGCGCTGAGCGTGCGCGCCATCGAGGCTGCGCCGAACGATGGGGGCACCCCCGCTCGCTCCCTGTTCGGCTCCGACGTGTCGCAGGCCCTCGCCCGTTCGGGCCTGTCGCAGGGCGCCCGCATGCGGGTGATCCAGGGTGAAGAACGCGCGGAGGTAACCTTTCGATGACCCGCACCACGCCCGCCCTGGCGGCGCTGCTGTTCGGCACGCTGTCGGCTTGGGCGCAAAGCCCCGGCCTGCCGCCTCTGCCGGCCACGGCCAGGCCATCCTTCGCCCAGGCCGGCACCGTGCCCGCCGCCCGCCCGGCGGCGGCCAACTCCGCCCCCGTCGCCCTGACCATGGAGGCGGGCGTCGGCCGCCTCATGCGCCTGCCTGGCCCTGCCATGACCGTGCTGGCGGCAGACCCGCGGATCGCCCGCGTGCAGCCCGCCTCGCCCACCTCACTTTTCATCATGGCGGTGGGCCCCGGACGCACCACCATCGTCGCCACCGCCGATGATGGGGCGCAGGTCGCAGAATACGATGTAACGGTGCTGCCGGGGCGCGCCGCCATTGCCGCCGCCGCCGCGGCTGCCGGCAACCCGATGGCCGATGCCAGACCCCAGGCCAGCCCACCGCCCAGTGCCGGCGCGGTGCAAAGCATGATCCGCCGCATGGTGCGCGGCGCCGAGGGTGTCACCGTCACCCTGGCCGGAAATACGCTCACCCTCTCCGGCCAGATCACCTCCGCCGCCGATGCGGCCCATGCCGAAGCCGTGGCCCGCGGCTATGCCGGCGAGGGGCGCGAGGTCATCAACAACCTCAACCTGCTATCCTCGATCCAGGTCAATCTCCGGGTCCGCGTTGCCGAGATCTCGCGCCAGGTCACTCGTGAGCTGGGCTTCAACTGGCAGGCGCTGGCCAATGACGGCGCCAACTGGCTGGTCGGCCTGCGCACCGGCAATGCCGGCGGCGTGCTGAACGCGATTTCGGGCGCGGTGAACAGCACCGCCACCAATGGCCAGGTGGGCCGCTACGGCGTGGGTTTCCGCTCGTCGCGCTTCGACATCAACGCGGTCATCGACGCGCTGGCCTCCGACCAGCTGATCTCGATCCTGGCCGAGCCCAACCTCACCGCGCAATCGGGCGAGGTCGCAAGTTTCCTGGCCGGCGGCGAATTTCCCGTCCCTGTCGCCGCCAGCCCGGTGAGTGGCAGCATCACGGTGGAGTTCAAGCAGTTCGGCGTCAGCCTGGCCTTCGTACCCACGGTGCTGGGTCCGGACCGGCTAAACCTGCGGGTCAGGCCGGAGGTGAGCGAGCTGTCGGACAACGGCGCCATCACGCTGCCGCTCGCCGGTGGCGTGGTGCGCATCCCGGCACTCTCGGTGCGCCGGGCTGAGACCACCGTCGAGCTGGGCAGCGGCCAGAGCTTCGCCATAGCCGGCCTGCTGCAGCACAGCACCACCATGACCAATCAGGCGATCATCGGGCTGGGCGACATCCCCGTGCTCGGCGCGCTGTTTCGCTCCGACCGTTTCCAGCGGCGAGAGACGGAGCTCGTCATCATCATCACGCCCTATCTGGTGCGCCCGGTCTCCGAGCCCGGCGCGCTGGCCGCCCCCACCGACGGCTTCCGCCCGGCGACCGATCTCGATCGCATCCTCTACCGCCGGCAACTCGCCCGCGGGGCCCCCGTGCCACCGACGCCGCCCGGCCGTGCCCGCCTCGACGCCGGCTTCATCCTGGAATGATCGATATGCGCCCCCTCCTTCTCATCGCCCTGCTTTGCGGCTGCGCGACCGATGACCTCGAACGCCCTGGCACCTGGCGGCCAAGCGGCGCCAATGACGCCAACCTGCGCGCGATGATCGCGGAGCCCTCGCATCTCCGGTCCGGCGTGGCGGCGCGCACCGAGCGTGCGGAACCCGCCACCCAAGCCATCCAGCGCCTGCAGACCGACCGGCGCCGCCCGCTGCCCGACAGCCGCGCGGCCCAGATCGGCGTCAATCCGGCGGGCATCCCCTCTGCCGTACCCAGTGCTGCCGGAGGTGGCGCCAATGCGCCCTGAACCGGTCCGGACATGGGAAGCGCCCGACCTGGGCCGCGGCGCGCCCGCCAGCGCGGGAAGGCCACGCTTCCTGGCATTCCTGGGCGATGAGGGCAGCGAGGCGGCGTTGCGTGGCGGGCTCGCGGACATCCTGGGCAATGCCATGGCCATCCGGCGCGGGAATGTGCGCGACGCCGCCGTGGCGCTGGAGCGCGAGCCCACCCCGCATGTGCTGGTCGTGGACATCACCGAGATGGCCGATCCGATCACGGCCCTGGAGAAGCTTGCCTCCGTCTGCACCCCCGATGTGCGGGTGCTGGCGGTGGGTGAACGCTCCGATATCGGCTTCTATCGCCAACTGACGCGTGACCTCTGCATCGCCGAATACATCGCCAAGCCGCTGACCCGTGACAGCGTCTCCCGCCTCTTCGCGCCGCATCTGCTGGGCGGTGAGGCGGAGGCGGCCAGCCGGGGCGGTCATGTCGTTGCCGTCTGCGGCGTGCGTGGTGGCGTGGGCGCCAGCACCATCGCGGTCAATCTGGCGCTCCAGCTGGCCGAGACCGGGCACGGCCATGTCGCCCTGCTGGACATGCATCTTCGCGGTGGCACCTGCGGGCTGCTGCTCGGGTTGCGGCCTGGCGCCGGCCTTCGGGTGGTGCTGGAGGAGCCCGAGCGGGCGGATGGGCTGTTTCTCGAGCGCGTCGCCATCCCGGTGCAGGACAGGGTGCAGCTGATCGCGGCAGAGGAGGGGTTGGAGACCCTGCCCGAGCCCACCGAGGAGGGCGTGCGGCGCTTGCTGGAACTGCTGCAACATCGCTTCAACCAGGTCGTGATCGACCTGCCGATGCCGCCCGGCCCGGCCGAGCGCATCGTCCTCGCCGCTGCCCGGCATATCGCCCTGGTGATGGGCCCGGATGTTGCCGGTGTGCGCGACGCCGTGGCCGCGCGCAAGCTCGTGGGCCCCGGTGCCGCGTCACGCGTCATGACCGTTCTCAACCGCGCCGGCCAGCCCGGCACGCTGAAGCCCAAGCTGGTCGAGGACGGGCTCGGTGCCGCACCGGACGTGATCATCCCCGACCTGCCGACGCAGGTGCCGCGCGCCGGCAATCTGGGCAAGCCGGCGCTGCACGAGAGTGCTGCGCTGCGACGCGTTCTGGCGCCGCTCACCCAGGAGATCGCCGCCGTGCGCGGCGACCAGGCCACGGAGCCATCGCTTCTCGCACGCGTGCTGAAGGGCTGGCGGCGATGAACCGCAGCTTTGGACGCCGTTTGGAGACACTGCCCGAGCCCGTGGCCCCGTTGAGCGAGGCGCCGCCCCCCCGCCCCAGGCCCTCGGTGCCGCAGGACAGCGCGGTGCAGCGGTTGCGCGGCCAGGTGCTGGAACGGGTGGACCCCGTGGCCGCGGCGGAACTGCCGGCGGTGGCGCTGCGTGGCCAGCTCGAAGCCATCATCCACGAAATCGCGGACCGGGAAAAAATCGAGATCTCCGGACGCGAACAGGCGAGCATCGCCGAGGAGTTGGCGCATGACATGGTGGGCTATGGCCCTCTGGAGCCGTTGCTGGCCGATGAGAGCATCGCCGACATCATGGTCAATGGCCCCAACGCCGTCTTCGTCGAACGGCGCGGCAAGGTCGTCCAGACCGATGTGAAGTTCCGCGATGCCGCCCAGCTCGGCGCCATCGCGCAGAAGATGGCCGCGAGCGTGGGCCGCCGCGTCGATGAATCGAGCCCTCTGGTGGATTGCCGCCTGCCCGATGGCAGCCGCGTCAACGTCGTCTTCCCGCCGCTCGCGATCGATGGCGCGGCCATCTCGATCCGCAAATTCGCCAAGCGCAAGGTGGACTTCCAGGGGATGGTGGAGGGCGGCTCGATGTCGGCGCCTCTCGCCCGTGTGCTGGAGATCGCGGCGCGGTGCCGGTTGAACATCGTCATCTCCGGCGGCACTGGCTCGGGCAAGACCACGATGATGAACGCGCTGAGCCGGCTGATCGACCCGGGCGAGCGCATCGTCACGATCGAGGATGCGGCGGAGCTGCAGCTGCAGCAGCCCCACGTCGTGCGGCTGGAAACCCGCCCGGTGAACCTGGAGGGCCGCGGCGAGATCACCCAACGCGACCTGATGAAGAACGCGCTGCGCATGCGGCCCGATCGGATCATCGTGGGCGAGGTGCGCGGCGCCGAGGCCTTCGACATGCTGCAGGCGATGAACACCGGCCATGACGGCAGCTACTGCACCGTCCACGCCAATACGACGCGCGACGCGGTGATCCGCATCGAGAACATGGTGATGATGGGCCAGAGCACGCTGCCATCGCGCGCCATCCGCACCCAGATCGCGAGTGCCGTCGATCTCATCATCCAGGTCGAGCGCATGCGTGACGGCGGCCGCCGGGTGAGCCAGCTCTCGGAGGTGGTGGGGTTGGAGGGCGAGGTGATCACGATGAACGAGGTCTTCACCTTCGAGTACCAGGGCGAGGATCAGAACGGCCGCATCAGGGGCCGCTGGGTGACGCCGGCGATCCGCCCGGGTTTCATCGAAAGGCTGGAGTATTTCGGCTTCGCCGATGCCTGGATGCGCGCTTTGCAGGAGGCCATGTGATGGGACGCCTGGGGCTGCTGATGATGGCCTTCGCAATCCTGCTGCTGCTGATTGCGGGTGGCATCGCCTGGCTTGCCCATGCGGGCGCGAACCGACGGATGCGCGAGCGCGTGGTGGCGCAGCGCGCGCAATCGCCCGAGGTGGCGATGGCCGGGCTGCCGAGCATCAAGCTGGCAGGCAGGCGGCAGAACCCCGGAATGGCGCGGCTGTCACGCTTCCTGCGCTTCAACCCCGAGGTGCCGCAGGTGATGCATTGGGCGGTCGTGATGGCCGCGGCCGGCATGGTCGGGCTGTTTGCCGCCTGGATGGCCAAGGGTTGGCTTGGTGCGGTGCCGGGCGCGCTGGCGGGTATTGCGGCCGCAATCTTCGCTGCCCGTGCCCTTTTCGGCTGGCAGCACAACCGCTACGCCCATGCGGTCTTCCTGCAGATGCCGGACGCGCTCGGCCTCATGGTGCGCGCCATCCGTGCCGGTTTGCCGATGGCCGAGGCGCTGCGCAGCATCGGCCGCGAGATGCCCTCGCCCACCCGCGAGGAATTCTCCCGCATCGTCGGTGACATGGCGATCGGCCGACCGGTGGATGTCGCCCTGCTCAAGCTGCATGAGCGCACCGGCCTGACCGAATACGCCTTCCTCGCCGTGACCCTGGGCCTGCAATCGCAAACCGGCGGCAGCCTGGCCGAGACGCTGGACAATCTGGCCGACATGGTGCGCAAGCGCGTCGCACTCGCCAAGCGCGCCGAGGCGCTGGCCGGCGAGGCCAAGATGCAGGCCGGGCTGCTGGTGGTGCTGCCCTTCATCGCGGCGGTGGCGATGTCGATGGTGCAGCCCTTCTACCTGGCTGCCTTCACGCAAAATCCCACGGGCCAGAAGATGGCCCTTTTCGGTCTTGGCATGATGCTGCTCGGCGTGCTGACGATCCGTTGGCTGATCAAGCAGGCAGGGAGGGATTGATGCCGCTCAGCGCTTCCACCCTGCTGCTCGCCGGCACCGCGACCCTGGGCGCGGTCGGCCTTGCCGCCGCCGCCGCGGTGCTGCTGGCCCGTGGCGCCGAGGCGCGCGATCTTGGTGACCGGATGGGCGAGGTGCTGCGCGGCGCCGGGCCCCGGGCTGCCCCCACAACGGGCCTGGCGCTCGGCCGCAGCCTGTCCGGCCCGCTGATAAGGCTCGGCGAATTCCTGCGCGACAGCGCGCTGGTCTCGGCCAAGGACCTGGCGGATTTCCAGCGCAGCATGACCGCCGCCGGCCTCAGCCCGGCCCGTGCCGTGCCGCTCTTCATCGCGGCGAAGGCGATGCTGCTGCTCGTCCTGCCACTCGGCGCGATCGGCACGATCAGCGCGATGGACCTCGATTTTGGCCAGGGCGCCATGTTGCTGGCGGCGGCCTTCTTCCTCGTGGTGATGGGGCCGAACTGGGTGATCGGCGCGCTGCGGCGGCCGTTCCAGAACAACCTGCGCAAAGGCCTGCCGGATGCGCTGGACCTCATGGTGGTCGCCGCCGAGGCAGGTCTTGGCCTCGAAAGTGCCGTGGACCGGGTGGCACGCGAAATGGTGGGCTCGAACCGCGCCATCGCGCTGGAGTTCAATGTGCTCGTCCAGGAACTGCGGTTGCTGCCCGAACGGCGCATGGCGCTAGAGCGCATGGCCGAACGGACGGGCATGGAAGGCTTCAAGCGCCTCTCTGCCACGCTCTCGCAGACTTTGCGCTATGGCACGCCGCTGGCCCAGGCGCTGCGCGTGCTCGCCGCCGAAATGCGGCAGGATCGGCAGCTTCGCCTCGAGGAAAAAGCGGTGCGCCTGCCGGCGCTGCTGATTGGCCCGCTCATCCTCTTCATCCTGCCCGCTTTGTTCATCGCCTTGATCGGCCCCTCCATTCTGGAGATCGGCAACACCTTTGGAGGCTCTCCATGACGCCCATCCGCGCCACCGCCCTGCTGGCCGTCCTGGCCCTGCCGGCCTGCTCGCTGCCCCGCGTGGAATGGTCGCCACAGCGCTATGAGCGGCAGGTGCAGGCGACGCCGACGCGTGCGCCCGACGCCGCTTCGCGCCTGCGGGTGGCCGCCGCCGCCGAGGCATCAGGGCAGTCGGATATCGCGCTGTCGATGTATGGGGCAGCCGCCGCGGCGGCACCCGACGACGCGGCGGCCCAGCTGCGCTTCGCCGCCGCCCTGGCACGCCACGGCAATACCACCCAGGCGGAAGAGGTGCTGACGGCTGCGATCGGCCGCCGGCCCGGGGACCCGGCATTGCTGGTCCAGCTCGGTCGTCTGCGCCTGCGCCAGGGTTCGGCCGAGGAGGCGCTTCGCCTCTTCGACCAGGTCCTGGCGGCCGATGGCAATCACGCAAACGCGCTGGATGGGCGCGGCGTCGCGCTCGACCTGACCGGGCGCCACAACGAGGCGCAGGCGAGCTATCGCCGCGCGCTCGGCGCCTCGCCCGGATTCGTTGCCGCCAGCAACAATCTCGCCATCTCCCTGTTGCTGGCTGGTCGTGCGGCCGAGGCCGTGGCGGTGCTGGAGCCGATCGCCAATCGTGCGGGCAGCACGGCCCGCGTCGACAACAATCTGGCCGTCGCCAGGGCGGCAGCCGGCGATCGTGACAATGCCCGGGCGATGCTGAGCCAACGCGAAGGTGCGGCGGATCTCGACGGTATCCTGGCGGCGCTGCGCCCGAGCGGCTGACGGTGCATTCAGGTTTGATGCCCAACCCCAGGCGGGGCGAGCCGTGTCCGCACCGCGCGCGTTCCAATCGAGTGTGGCATGATCGGGCCTTGCGGCTTCGCAAGGCGACCTGGCGAACGCGCAGGAACACAGGCAGGCGCTGTTTCGCCCTTTCCGCGTTCAGTGAAACGGCTCAGGCCGCGACCGGCACACCCGATGCGGCTGCCAGGGACTTATCGGTATCGCCTGCGCGTCGGCTCTGCTTTTGCTGGTAGAGCGCGGCATCAGCCTGGGCCAGCAGGCCGTCCGGGTTCACACCATCCCAGGGCAGGACCGCGGAGCCGAGTGAGAGGCGCAGTGATATCCCCACGCCATCCCACGCATGGGGCTCGGCCATCGCCGCATGGATACGCCGGGCGATCGCGGCCAGCGCGGCCCGGTGCTCGACGCCATGGCACAGCAGAACGAATTCATCCCCACCCAGCCGGGCCACCATGTCGCCGGGGCGCAGGATCGCCTGCAGCCGTCGCGTGACCTCGCGCAGCGCCGCGTCGCCGGCCGCGTGGCCGTGCGTATCATTGATGCGCTTGAAGCCATCCATGTCGGTCATGAAGACGGCAACGCCGGTCTCGGCGGGAGGCTTGTTGGCAAGGCGGCACATGGCGGCGTGCAGGGCGGTGCGGCTGGCAGCACCGGTCAGCATGTCGGTCCGGTTCGCCTGGCCCATCCGCTGCAACGCGCCATGCAGTTGCAGGGCGGAGGAGGCACCGGCCGCCAGATCCGCCAGTTGCGCCCGCTCGCGCGCGGTGAATTCGCGCGGCCTGTGATCCACCACGCACAGCGTGCCCAGCGGCAGCCCGGGTTCCACCTCCACCGGCGCACCGGCATAGAAGCGCAGCCCCGGCTCGCCGGTGACCAGCGGATTGTCGGCGAAGCGGGGGTCTTCCCGCGCGTCCTCCACCACCGTCACCTCGCCGGGGTTGAGGATTGCATGGGCGCAGAAGGCATGGGTGCGCGGGGTGTAGCGGATATCCAACCCCTCGGCCGCGCGGATCCACTGCCGATCGGCGTCGATCAGCGTGAGCGCCGCGATGGGCGCGTCGATCAGGGAACTGGCGAGCCGGGTGAATGCCCGGAAGACGCCCTCATCATCGCCGTCGATGATGTTCAGGGCATGCAGGCTGGCCAGGCGGCGCATCTCGTTGTGGGGAATGGCTGCGGCAGGCATTCGTTTGCTCCGATACTGTCCCCGGTGGGGATCCCGGGCAGCCGAAGAATGCCAGAATCGTGAGCGTGGTGGCGTTCGCAAGGGTTCGGAATTGTAGAGCTGTCCGAGCCTATGTCACGAAACGTGCAGCGGTGCGCTCTGCCCGAGTGCCGCCTCCATTGCCGCCCGCAGCGCACGGCGGTGATAGGGCTTGCTCAGGAAAGCGGCCTGGAGGCGTGCCATCGTCTCGACACCCACCTCCTCCTCGATGCGGCCCGAGGTCAGCACGATCGCAAGATCCGGCCAGGCCGCGCGGGCGTATTCACAGAGTGCGACGCCGTCGGGCTGCGTGCCCAGTTCCATGTCGGTGAACAGCAGGTCGAAGCGCAGCGGGGCTGCAAGGCTGGCCATCGCCTCCAGGGCGTCCGGCGCTTCATCCACCGTCAGCCCCAATGAACGCAGCAGCGATGCGGAGGAGACGCGCAGAGCGGGGTCGTCATCCACCAGCAGGACGCGCCCGCGAAGCAGTTTTGCGCAATCTGGCCGGGCTCGGGCAACCGCCGAAGGCGCATCGGCCAGCGGCAGGTAGATGTGGAAGCTCGTGCCGCGCCCAGGCTCGCTTTCCACCGCCAGGCCACCGCCCGATTGTCTGGCGAAACCCAGCACCATGCTGAGGCCGAGCCCGGTGCCGCCGCTCTGGGTCTTGGTGGTGAAGAACGGCTCGAAGATCCGGGCACGGATTTCAGCCGTCATGCCGGTGCCGGTGTCGCTGACCGATACGCAGACATAGGTGCCCGGCGCCATCTCCTCGAGACCCGCCGGCAATGCCTCGCCTCCGCTGAAGCGCGACGTGTGATCAAACTGCACGCGGCGGTGGGAGATGCGGATGGTGCCGCCCATGGGCATGGCATCACGCGCGTTGAGGCAGAGGTTGATCAGCGCCGTCTCGAGATGCGCGGTATCGGCGCGCAGATGCAGCGCGGTCTCGGGCTCGTCCAGGACGATGGTGCAACCCGCGCCCAGGGTGTGGCGCGCGAGGTCGGCCACGCCCGCCAGGAAGGGTTGCGCCGCGACCGACCTGATATCCATCGGCTGCCGTCTCGCGAATGACAGCAGCTGGCTGTTCAGCCTGGCGCCGGCTTGCGCGGCGCGCAGCGCATTGGCCAGCAGGCCGGCCACCGGGCTGTCCGTGGGCACGGCATCCAGCGCCAGTTCCACATTGGCGTTGATCACCGTGAGCAGGTTGTTCGAATCATGCGCGATGCCGCCGGTCAATTCGCCGACCGAGCGGAGCTTTTCGGCCCGCAACAGGCGGGCTTCGGCGAGTTTGCGCTGCGTGACATCCTGGCAGAAGCCGCTGCAAGGCGCGGTTGCGCCGCTATCATCGGCCTTGCCGCTGAACAGCAGCACGTGCTCCTCGCCATTGGCCATGGCCACGCGGAAGGTGATGTCCGACACCGCCGCGCCACGACCGAGATCGCTGAAGGCCTGTGCCATCGCAGGCCGATCCTCGGGGTGGATCATCGCCAGGAGGGCATCGTCGTTGATCGCCAACTCGGTTGGCGGTTGGCCCAGCATCACCGCCAACTCGGCCGAGAATTCCAGCCGCCTCGATTGCGGCCACCAGTTCCAGGTGCCGAGCTGCGCCAGCCGTTGGGCATGCAGCACGCTCTGCGCCATGCGCGACAGCTCTTCCCGGCTGTCGCGCATCGCCTCCTCCGCCTCGAGCTGCGCGGTGCGGTCCCACACGGCGGTCAGAACGGCGGGGCGGCCCTGTACGTGCAGGACCATGCTGGTCGCCTCGACGCGCAGGACGCGGCCATCGGCGGTGCGTTGGCGCCATGGCCCCGCGGCGCCCTTTCCGTCCCGCAGCATCCGCTGCCAGAACCGTTCCGCCGCGGGGCGCTCCCCGGGTTCCAGGAGATCGACGGTGGTGAAGCCACGGAATTGTTCGAGACTGAAACCCAGCAGCTCCTGCGCGGCGCGGTTGGCATCGATGATGGCCCTGGTGTTGGGGTCCTTGATGAACATCGGCACCGGATTGGTTTCGAAGATCTCGCGAAACGCGCGCTCGCGCTCGACTGTGGCGAGGCGCGCGGCGCGCTCCGCCGTTGTGTCGCGCTGGACGGAGACGAAGTGCGTGCATTCGCCATCGATATCGAATACCGGCGAGATGCGGATGTCGACCCAGTATGTCGTCCCGTCGCGCCGCCGGTTCAGCAGCTCGGCCTGGACCGGTTCTTTTCGGCGCAGCGCATCGCCGATCTTCCGGCGCTCATCTCTCGACGTGTCGGCGCATTGCAGCAGGCTTGGCATGCGGCCCAGCACCTCGGCACTGTCATAGCCGCTCAACGCGGTGAACGCGGGGTTGGCATAGACGATCGGCAGATCCGACACGTTGTCCACCGCGCGGGTGACGAGCACGGCCTCACGCGATGCCTCGACCACGCGGTTCAGCAGGTCGATGTTGGCCTCCCGCTGCCGGCGCCGGAGGATGATCGTCATGGTCGGGCTCAACGCGCGGAGATCGAACGCTATCTGTTCAAGATCGAGACCGGCACGGTCAAAGCCCAGGACAATCGCCCAATGATCCTCGCCATGAGAGAAGGGAGTGCAGACCTGGGCCAGCAATCCATGGCGCGCCGCACGAAGGATGTTGAAACCGGAAACATTGTCATCGTTCTGGATGTCGGCGGTGATGATCTGGCGGCCCGTGCTGATGGCCTCGCCGACCTTGGTTCCCTTGATCGGGACCATTTTCAACTGGCCCGCCGCGAAGGCGCTGGTGTTGAGAACGCCGCGCCGGGCCGCAGCGATCAACCGCAATTCTTTTTCCGCGACGACCCTGCGCCACACGTTGCACAATACGGCGCCGAAGCTGACGCAGAGATTGTTGACCAGGACATCCAACGCCGCAACGTTTGAAGGGGCGGCGGCCACGCGGCTCACCAGGGGATTCAACAGCGGGGCGATGCGATCTTCAGCCCGGCGCTGATCGGCGAATTGCACGCTGGCCGTCACTTCGGCGATTGCGCGAAGCATCTCGTCGAATTCGACCGATCGGGGGCGCTGGATGAGGATGCCTGCTTCGTCACGGGGCAACACCAACCATGCCCTCGACGCCGGTGAGGCGAGGGCAATCGCAACAGCATCCTGCCCAACAGGTGGGGCGATGTCGGAGATGCCGTCCTTCCCGAGGAGGATGGCGGTTCGCTGGGCTCGATCAAGCGCGCTTTTCGTCAGCCCGACATGGGCAACAACGGTCATGCCAACTGCCTGCTCGGCCAGAACATACCCGCTCTGCGCGCCCGCAATCCGGCTTATCATTCCCAATAAAGTTATAAGTGCTGAAGAATATCCAAGACTGCTGGCATTCTCTACATTCCCTTGAATTGTCATCATTCGAATTTGTGGCCCGCAATCATGGAAAGAAATCTCAAGGTCGCATGCGGCAGAAATTCACCGAAGTAAACGTCAAATATCAGCGGTTTCGACACGGATTGCCTGGACGCCACCGGAACGGCGCCCATGGCGCGCCGCGCGTTGCGCGTAAATTGCAGGGTGATGTTGTATTTCAGGGAGTTGACGGGGGCGGTCTACCGCCGAATTCAGGCCGGGAGCGGCCGGGAGCGGCCGGGACTGCCAGACGAGTCGATCAAGAAATATTACGCAAACCGCTGTCAGCCAAGTAATATCATTAGGCATATCAATATTCTGCGATCGGTCAGAAAATAAGTCTGTAACCCTTGCCGCGCACCGCCGTGATCCGAACGGTTGAACCCGGGATGCTCTCCAGCTTGCGCCGAAGGTTAGATGCCAATTGATCGATCCCGCGCTGCTGCGGGAGAAGCTTGTGGCCGAGCACATCCTCGGCCACCACCTCGCGCGGCAGCGGTTCATCGCCGGCCTCGATCAGTCGGCTGAGCAGGTTGGCCTCGCCGCCCGTGAGGTTCACGATGACGCCATGCGGCCCCACGATGCGCATCCGCGCCGGATCGAGCGTGACGTCATCCACCTGCAGCGCTGCCTTCTGCTCGCGCCCGGGCTGCGTGGCGGGCAAGGCCTCCGGGCTGATCCGGGCGCTGTCGAGAGGGTTGTCGCCGCCCAGGCGGCGGTAGAGCGCCCGCACCCGCGCCGTCATCTCCCGCGGGGAGAATGGCTTGCTGATGTAGTCGTCGGCGCCGACCTCCAGGCCCACGACCCGGTCCACCTCATCGCCGCGGCCACTGACGACGATGACGCCGGTGCGCAGCCGGGCCGCGGCCTCCCGCACGAGATTCATGCCACTCCCGTCGGGCAGGCCGAGGTCGACGATGACGATGCAGGGGTTGTGCTCCTTCAGGGCGGCAAAGCCCTCGGCCAGCGTCTCGGCATGCTTCGTCAACCAGCCATCACGCTCCAGCGTGCCGCGGATGGTCTGCGCCACATCCGCATCATCCTCAAGGAGCAGTATGGGTCTACCGGTGATTCCTGACGCCGCCAAACCAGCCACTCGAATATTCCCCCCGCGATTGCGCGACACAGCCCTAGGTAGCATGGCGCGGGCGATGCCTACATGGAAATCGGCCGTTGGAAGATCTCGCATTCGTGTGGTTCCATCCACTGAGGGTGAAGCTCGCGAGGCAGTTGCTGCGCCAGGCCGCGGATGCCTGGCGAGCGGTAGCCGGACGCCGCAGGAAGGGACGCCGGGTTCAGGCAAGACAGACCCGGTTTCGCCCCTCATGCTTGGCGCGGTAGAGTGCCTGATCGGCCCGCGCGAGCAGATCTTCCGTCCGGTCACCGGGCTTCGCCATGGTCAGGCCGATGCTGCATGTCGCCGCGACCAGGCCCACCTGCGTCGCGAAGGGTTGTGCGGCAACGCTGGCGCGCAGGCGCGAGGCGAGCGTCCGCGCCTCGGAGAGACGAATTTTCGGCATGCAGATACCGAACTCCTCGCCGCCCAGGCGGCCGATCGCGTCGGCGCGCCGGGTATTGGCACCCAGGACATCGGCGAGGCCCATCAGGACCGCATCACCCACCGCATGGCCGTGGGTGTCGTTGATCCGTTTGAAATGATCGATGTCGAGAAAGGCGAAGGCCACTTCCCCTGTGTGGGTGGCGGCCAGATGCCGGCTCACCTCGTCCAATAGGGCCCTTCGGCTCGCGACCCCGGTCAGCGCGTCGCGCAGTGCCAGGTCACGCATCGCGATGAAGCGTTGCTGGTCCTCGGTGCAGTCGCGTTGGAACGCCACGAATTGCCGCGGCCGCCCGTCCGGGCCCAGGATGGGCGCGATCTTCAGGTCGATCCAATACGGCCTTCCGTCGCGGCCGTAGTTGATCACCTTGCCCTGACCGATCTCGCCCTTGCGCAGGGCGGCGGTGATCCTGCGCAAGACCTCATGATCCGACTCCGGTCCCTGCAGCATGCGGGGGCTGCCGCCCACCACATCCTCCGCGGTGTATCCCGTCAGCCGGGTAAAGGCCGGATTGACGAAGCGGATGGTCGGCCCCGGCGCGTCCAGATCGGTGTCGGTGACGATCACCGCGTCATCTGCGCATTCCACGATGGCGCGAAAATCAGGCTCGAATTCATGACCGAAGCTGAACGGCAAGGTTGACCGCAGGATCGGAGCGGATATGGGCGATGGGGTAACGACATTGATGTTCATGATTGTCCTCCTCGCAGCGCGTCAGATCGTGACCATGGCGTTGGCTGGCATCCGGCCGGGGATCGCGGCGGCGCCGATTGCATGCACGGCGTCGGCCAGTTCGGGCTCCATTCCAGGCGGGGAAATCGTGGGCACCTGATCCCGCCAGGTTTCCATCGCGGCATGCAGCAGATCGATCGTCGTCGGGTCGAACTGGGTTCCGCGGCAGGCATCCATCTCGGCCAGGGCCTCCGCCACGGTGCGGGAGCGGCGATAGAGCCGGTCGGGCTCGATCATGGCCGAGAATGCGTCGGCCGCTGCCACGGCGCGCGACAGGGGGGAGAGCAGCATGGAGGGCCGCCCGGTCGGGTACCCGGCGCCCGACCAGCGTTCATGATGATCGCGCGCCGCGGCAACCACGGCATCGGCAAAACCGAGTTCCTCCAGCAGCGCGGCACCCTGTCTTGGATGGTCGCGCATTGCGGTGAATTCAGCGTCGGTGAGCTTGCGGTCGGCATTCAGGATCTCGCGCGGGATGAACAGCTTGCCGGCATCGTGGAGCAGGCCCCCCAGCAACACTGTCTCATGCGGGCCAAGCCAGGTCGGACCCGCACTCCACATCGCCATGGTCAGCCGGGCCACGCGCACCGAGTGGGCGACTGTTCCGGGGTGATGGGCGTTCATCTGATCGAGCAGTCCAAAGGCGGTGCCGAGTGCGGCAGCCTGTACGCTTGTGCCGAAGGCCCCAGCGTCAGACAGGCTGAAGGCATGCTTCGGCAGTGTTGAGGCCGCATTGATCCGCATCGTTTGGATCCCCTTGCCAGCGTTGTTGCAAGACGAGATCTAACAAGGAACCGGCTGACATTGTTGGAGCAAGACGTCCGATAACATTGGGCTGGATGAAGTTTTGTAGGGAAGTGTTAACCTGCTTCCCGCGTGTGCCGATGCCAACATCGGCGCCGGCCACCGCGTGCCGGTTCAGCGAGGTTGCGCCGGCAAGGTTGTCGTCGCTCCGGCCCGGGCTACCGCTGCGTCCAGTATCTCGGCGAGGCTTTTGCGGCGATAGGGCTTGGGCAGGATGGCGGCACCCTCGCGCCGCAGTATCGCGGCCACTGTCGGGTCCGCGTTATGGCCACTCGTGAAGACGATCGGTATCCCCGGGCGGAGCCGGCCGAAGCGTTCCGCCAACTCGCCGCCGCTCATGCCACCAGGCATCACGACGTCGGTGAACAGGACATCGACCGGGCCGGCGGTTTCCAGGATTGCCAGGGCCTCCTCTCCGCTCGGGGCCGAGACCACGCCATAGCCCAGTGAAGCGATCACCCTCTCGGCCTGCAGCCGCACCAGTTCATCATCCTCAACGACAAGCACATGGCCCTTCTGGACAGGTTCGGGCGCCGGCCGGTGCTGGGCGGGCCGCTCGTCGATCAGGGGCAGCATCAAGGTGATGCTGAGCCCGCCGCTCAGATCCTGCCGGATCTCCGCGGTGCCGCCAGCGGCACGGCAGAAATCCATCAGGGTCTCGCGCCAATCCCCACCCAGGGCACGTTGTTGCCACATCGGCGCCTGCCAATGACCGCCGCTGATCTCGATCGCGCCGTAACGCCCGGGCGCCAGGCCCGCGAAGGCCGCGAGCGGACGGCAGCCTAGCCGGATGACACCGATATCGGCCGCCGGCTGCACCGCGTCGAGCGTGTTGGCGAGCAGGTCCGACAATGCGACGGGGTCGACCAGCAGTGGCAATGGTTCACCGGGCGCCAGAGCCACCATGGCCATGCCGGGGCCGCTGCGCGAGGCGTGGATGGCCCGCAGCAACACCGTGCTGTCGCACCGGCCGGGGCGGAAGACATGCCCGTTCAGGCTCGCCATCATGCCGCGCATCAACCGGGCCGCGCGTTCCGCCGCGAGCAGTCCGGCTGCGGCCGCTTCCCTGGCGCCGGCGGGATCATGCCGCTGGTCCTGGATCTCCTCCAGGTGGCCCGCGACCACGGCCAGCAGATTGGTCATCACATGGGCGATGCCGAAGGCGCGCTCGAAGGGAATGACGGCGCCGGCGGCTGTCGTGTCGGGGCCCGCGACCGCGGCGCCGTCTGGTGACGGCACCTCCTCATCGCGACCAAAGGGCGAATGGCTGGTCATGCGTCATGAACGATGTTGGAAGCCATGGGCGGAGGGATGCATCCAGCGTCGAGAAGCACCGGCAGGCCCATGCTGACGTGTGTCCCGCCCGCAGGTGGACGTTCAATCGTCAGACTGCCGCCCAGCGCCATGCTGAAGGCACGGGCGATGTGCAGACCCAATGGAAGCATATTGCCGCGGCCCACGCGGGCGGCCAGCCCATCGCCAAGCACCTCTATCGTGGCATCGTCGATGCCCGGCCCGTCATCAGCCACCGAGAGGGCGAGCCAGCCGAAACCAGGCCAGGCCGGCTCCGCGCCCGGTGTCACGGCCAACCGGATATGCCCCCGCCCATCCAGCGCATTGAGCGCATTGGAGATGAGTTCCTGGCACGCCATGCGCAGGCCCCGACCATCCACGAGGAGCTGCCCCTGACCCTCCCTCGCCTCCACGCTCATGCTCACGCCCTCCGGCAGCCCCGGGCGCGACATGTCGGCCAGTTCGGTCAGTTGCCGCGCCGGATCGCATTGCCCGGCCTGCGGACGCGCCGCCGCGCTGAGCCGGCCAATCCGGCGCGTCATATGCTCCAGCTTGTCGACCGCGGTCACGATCATCTGGGCCGATTGCATGGCCTCGCCCGACAGATCGGGCATGTCGGTGAGGTGTTCGGCACCGCCGAGCAGACCGGTCAATGTGTTGTTGGTCTTGTGCGCGAGGACGCCGGCTGTTGCGATCATCACCTCCATGCGCTCGGCGTCGCGCCACTGCTGGTCGAGCAGCGCTTCGGCCGCGTCGCGAACGGTGACCAGCACGAGGTGGCCCAGCGAGCTCGAACTGAAATGGATGGCTTCGACCGCACAGAACAGCCCGTCCTGCGGTGCGAGGCAGCGGCGATGGGCACCTTCGCGGCGAAGGATGGAGGCGCACCATGCCTGTGGCACCGGGCCATGGCCGGGCGGCAGCAAAGCTTCGATGTGTGCAGCCAGCAGCCGGGGCATCGCCGCGTCGTCCGCCTTCCCGCGGAGCGGGGGAAAGCCAAGGCGGAAGCTGCCACGCTGTGCCTGGCAGGTCGCGCTGCGCATTGGGAGTGGAAGATGGGCCATGGGAGCGTCTTCGGGTGCGTGATGAGGCTTGAGGGGCTGCGTGGGCGAGTAACCCGAACATCGCAGATTCAGACCGCGATTTGGCGCCGAAAATGTGTGGATTTGTCGAGCAATGTAGAGCGGCCAGCACTCCGGAAGGCTGCTTCGCCGCACCTTCCGCAACATCACATTGCATCTTCAATTCTCGACATTTTATCTAACAATATCAGATGTTTATATCATCGAAGCGGAGTGTGGGGGCGGCTAAGGCTTGGGGGCAACCCAAGCCGGAGACGCCCCGATGTGCCACTCCATCTGCGATGCCATTCCTGCCCAAAGCGCGACCGCCGGCAGCAGCCGCATCGCCTCTCGCCGCGTGTTCCTGGCCTTGGCCGGCAGCATGGTGGCCAGCCGGCCACTGCGCAGCGGCAACGCCCATCCCGATGCCGGGACCATGGAGCCACCGCGGCCCCTGGCCGCTCCCCAGCACTCGGCCTTCGCACAGGCATTGACCCGGGCACGTACACAGGCCGAGTGGGCGCACTTCAAGGCCAGCTTCATCACGCCCGAAGGCCGCGTCGTCGATCACGGCAATGGTGGGATCTCCCATTCAGAGGGCCAGGCGCTGGCACTTCTCTTCGCCGCGCATTTCGATGAGCCCGATACCTTCGCGCGCATCCTGCGCTGGACCCGCGCCACGCTGAGCCGGCCCGATGACCATCTGCTGGCCTGGTGCCACCGCCCCGGCGAGCCAGCCCGCCCCGGCGATCGCAACAACGCAACCGACGGCGACCTGGTCGCCGCCTGGGCGCTGGCCGAGGCCGCTGATCGGTGGGGGCAGCCGCTGCATCGCGACCTGGCCAGGGCGATGGCGCGTGACGTGCTCGCCAAAATGGTGGTGGCGACCGATCACGGGCCGGTTCTGCTCCCCGGCATCGCGGGTTTCCGCCAGCCCGACAGCATCACGGTCAATCTCAGCTACTATGTGTATCCCGCGTTCCAGGCACTGTCCCGGCTGCTGCCCAGCCGGGAATGGGCGCCCCTGGCGGAGGGCGGGCTGCAACTGACCCGCCTGGCCCGCTTCGGCCGCTGGGGGCTGGTGCCGGACTGGATTTCGGTGCCGCGCGGGCCTGGGCGCATCGGCATCGCGGCCGACCATCCGGCGCGATTCTCCTACGATGCCGTGCGCGTGCCGCTCTATCTGGCCTGGGGCGGCCACGGTGGGGAACCCGCGGTCAGCGCGGCCGCCCAGTTCTGGCATGATCCGTCCCTGCGGCGCATGCCTGCATGGGCTGATCTGCGTACCAATGAAACTTCGCCCTATGCGGCCGATCCCGGCATTGCGGCGGTTGCCCAGGTATCGGCCATGGCGTCACAGCCGGGCTTCGTGCCGCGGCAGGTCAGCGCCGCGGTGCTCACGCCGACCTATTATGCAGCGGCGTTGCGGCTGATGTCGGCGCTGGCGGTGCGCGCCATCCCCACCTCCGCGGGCCCCGCTGCGTCGAACGCGGTGATGGCGTCACGCTAGACCATGCAGCGTTCACTTCGCATGGTCTAGTGTCCTGAATCTGAAGTTCGTTGTATCGGCGATTCGCGAGGCTTTGCCAGATTAGGCTCGTTGAATGGCGGGGCTGAACGATGAGCGTTGCGCGCGGGGAACTGGTGCTGAGCGAG
>JAESFS010000047.1_pt1 | contig 163650 bp, 142 predicted proteins | sample 9269441 | NCBI WGS metagenome assembly JAESFS01 (sample SAMN14502548, study PRJNA617105) | algae metagenome | isolation source: Scytolyngbya sp. HA4215-MV1 and co-occurring heterotrophs from sample from... | place: USA: Laie Falls, Oahu, Hawaii | collected 2010-08-22
AAGTGATGCATGAGCGCAATGCTCACAACTTCCCCTTGGATTTGGCGGCGGGTGAGGCTGCGCCTGTGGCGCTGACGGCTCCGGCGATCAACGGCTAATTGTCGAACTAAGAGCTGATTGATTGAAGGCGCTCTCCACTGGGGGAGCGCTTTTTCGTTGGAAAGTCTGACAGAATAAATGGGAATAGGGCGTTTACCCGATGAGATTTGTGAGAAATTTTCTAGGAAGATAGCGATTTGCCAAATCAAAGGTGGCGATTTTCAACTCATGTTCGGGGAGCTTTGTGGATGTAATCTGCGTCTTTCTTCCTGTTTGGGGTTGAGTGCGATACTTTTGATGAAATTGCAGTTTGGGTTCCGTGTTTGCGATCGCACAATAATTCTTAAGTCTTTCCCTAAGGAAACATCATGTTTAAGAAAAAGCCCGCTCATCCCAAGATTTTACCGACTTACCTGGCTGCCAGTAGCGAGTTCCAGGGGACGCTCCATGTTGAAGGCAACTTGCTGGTGGATGGCATTGTGCATGGTACGGTCGAGGTGCGAGGGGATATGGAAATCTCGGAAAATGGCTTGGTTGAGGGACCGGAAGTTCGTGCCAGAAACCTGGTAGTGCATGGTGTTCTGAAGGCAAGAGTCTTGGTGGATGGGAAATTAACCTTGACGAATACTGCTCGGTTAGAAGGGGATGTGGTTGCGAGTGCTCTGGGGATTGAACCTGGGGCTTTTTATGTGGGGTATATCGAAACCAAGGATGCGAGTCGAACGTTGCCAGGTACGGTGGGAATGCCGGAACTAGCAAGTGGAAAAGAAGAGTATCGTTAGCAGCAAAGTGTTTCAATTCTGCCCTGGAGTTGGGCTGTAGATGGTGGACGATGCACGAGTGATGGGTATTGATGGAGCTAGAACAAGTTTGGGGGGCTTTACTGATTTTTGTTTGCTGCCCTTTGTTGGGTGGTTTGCCGCTGATTGCCTGGATGACGCAACTTCTGACTGGTAAGCAGTTAAGAAGACTAGGTACTGGCAATGTGGGGGTTTCCGCTGCGTTTTATCATGGCGGACGGTGGATCGGTGGGTTGGCTGTTCTGTCAGAAGCGTCGAAGGGTATTGCAGCAGTTTTGCTGGCGCGATCGTTTTTCCCAAATAACCCGGAATGGGAGATGATTTCTCTGATGGCGCTGGTGGTGGGGCGCTATTGGATAAGCCAGGGCGCTGGGACGACCAATGTCGTTTGGGGCTATGTGGTGCATGACCCGATCGCTGCTTTACTGGTTTTTCTGATTGGCGGAATTGGCTTCACCCTGTTTCGTGAGCGGCATCAGGGACGCATCAGTATTTTAGTTTTATTTCCTCTGATCACCCTCTTCCGACATCCACAGCAGCCGGCACTGATGGTGACTGCGATCTCGCTGTCTGTTCTGTTGTATCGGATTTACCAGAAAATTCCAGATGATTTGGATTTGCCGACTCCTAGTGTTAAGGCAGAATCGCGTGCTATGTTCCAGTTTTTTAGGAGCGATCGTGCCATTGTTACCCTGGATCAACTCCTTGCTGTAGACAAAGTAGGGGCAAAAGCAGCAACTCTTGCTCAGCTCAAACGCTGGGGATATCCGGTGCCACCAGGTTGGGTGTTGCCACCGGGGGATGACCCAGAACCCTTGTTGACACTGTTACACCCGTCTTCCCAGGAACCTTTAGTGGTGCGTTCTTCGGTAATTGGGGAAGACTCTGAACTAGCATCCGCAGCCGGGCAATATGAAACGGTGTTAAGTGTGACGAATCAAACGGATCTGCGCTCTGCCATCGTTCGGTGTCTGGCATCTTATGATCATCCGGGTGCGTGGCAATATCGGCGCGATCGCGGCTTACCCGATGCTGCGATGGCAGTGCTGATTCAGCAGCAGGTTCAAGGAGTTGTATCGGGAGTCGCGTTTAGTCGCGATCCGATCGCCCGTCAAGGAGACGCTGTGGTAATTGAAGCGCTACCAGGTGCCGCTACTCAGGTGGTATCGGGGCGAATTACGCCCATTCGTTATCAGGTGCAGATCACCGAGGCGGAATTTAAGGCGGTGAATTTAGCAGACGCAGCGAGTTGGCAACTACCTGACTGTCTAGATTTGGCGCTCTCCACTCCTTCAAGTGACGCGCCTGCGGCAAAAAAAATTCCTCTGGGCCTGATTCAACAGGTAGCTTTTTTGGCGCGTCATCTGGAATCCCGCTACCACGGGATTCCTCAGGATATTGAGTGGAGCTACGATGGACAAATTTTGTGGTTGCTGCAATCGCGTCCCATTACGACCTTGTTGCCAATTTGGACTCGTAAGATTGCGGCTGAGGTAATTCCCGGTGTGATTCGCCCTTTAACGTGGTCAATTAATCGTCCGCTCACCTGTCGTGCATGGGGGGATTTATTTACGCTGGTGTTGGGCGATCGCGCTCAGGGATTAGATTTCACTGCAACTGCAACGCTGCATTATTCGCGTGCTTACTTCAACGCTTCTCTGTTAGGGCAAATTTTTCTACGTATGGGGTTGCCTCCAGAAAGTCTGGAATTTCTCACAAGAGGCCGTCAATTCAGTCAGCCTCCTCTGCGCTCGACGCTGAGAAATGTGCCAGGACTGTTGAAGTTGCTGGGTCGGGAACTGAGACTGGAAATAGCCTTTCGGCGGGATGATCGCCAATTATTTGCACCTGCGATCGCGCAGTTTGCTCAAGTCCCTGCGGACCAACTAGCGCCTGCGGAACTGCTGACCCGCATTGATACGATTTTGGCGATTTTGCAACGGGCGACCGACTACAGCATTCTGGCTCCTCTGAGTGCAGCTTTGAGAAAAAGCATCTTTCGAGTTGCAGATACAGAGTTGGACAACCGCCAAACGCCAGAAGTTTCAGCCCTGCGATCGCTTCAGCAAATCGCTCGCTCCTTCTCTGATTGGGGAATTGTTGCCACGGACGCAAATGACGCAATTGATGAAACTGCTCCAGCCAACAGTCAAAATCCACCAGCTAAAATCGTTTCTGCCTCAGACTTGTTTGAAAAATTGGCAAATAGTTCGGTTGGACAAACCCTGCTGACTCAGTTTGATCAGTGGCTCGATCACTACGGCTACCTAAGCGAGGTAGGAACCGATATTGCCGTGCCGACCTGGAAAGAAGACCCCACCCCCGTGAGAGAGTTATTTGCCCAGTTTTGTCTCAATCCTCCGTCTCAAGCGGCGCCCCACCACCAGGTTTCTGGTAAAGTTCGACGAGTCCAACGGCGGTTTGATCTGAAGGGACAAGTGACCGAAGTGTACAGTCGTTTGCTGGCGGAGTTACGTTGGAGTTGTGTGGCATTGGAGCAACGCTGGCTACAAGTGGGCGTGCTCAGCGCACCAGGCGATATTTTCTTTTTAGAGCTAAATGAAGTGCGAGATCTGGTGCAAGGCTCCGATCTCTCGACATTGAATGGTGCGTCTCAGCGGATTGCTCAACGGCGATCGCAATATCAGCAAGATAGCCAGATTGCCACCATTTCCTCCCTCGTCTATGGCGACGATCCGCCTTTACCTGATCAGTCCTTTAGCCCTCGATCATCCACTCAACAATTGCAGGGCATTGGTGCCAGTTCTGGTCGGATCGAGGGGCGGGTCAAAGTTTTGCGGGATTTACAAGCATCGTCTGGACTGGATCGAGAAATTATCCTAGTAGTACCTTATACCGACTCTGGTTGGGCACCGCTATTAGCCAGAGCCGGTGGGCTAATTGCCGAAGTGGGGGGGCAGTTGTCCCATGGGGCGATCGTTGCTCGCGAATATCGCATCCCTGCGGTGATGGATGTGCACAACGCCACCCAGCAATTACATGATGGTCAATGGGTCAGAATCGATGGCACCACGGGGATTGTGGAGATTCTATAGAAGGAAAGAAAATCGGTAGGAGCATTCTTGAATTTCTTCACTCCATCACCCCATCACTTCTCGTTCTCGCGTCATCTCCTACAATAGAAAAGCACGATCGTCCCCTTTGCTATGGTTACTCTGTCTCCCGAACTGTGCGCTCGTCTATCCTTACCGCTAAAAATTGGCAAACTTGAGGTGCGGAGTCGGGTTTTGCAGGCACCGCTTTCGGGGGTGACGGATCTGGTGTTTCGGCGATTGGTGCGACGCTATGCACCGGATTCGATGATGTATACGGAAATGGTGAATGCAACGGGGCTGCATTATGTGCGGGAATTGCCTCAAATTATGGAGGTCGATCCCAACGAGCGTCCGATCAGTATTCAGTTGTTCGATTGCCGTCCTGACTTTTTGGCAGAAGCGGCACGAATGGCGGTGGAAGAAGGGGCGGATACAGTGGATATCAACATGGGTTGTCCGGTCAACAAGATCACCAAAAATGGAGGGGGCTCATCGCTGCTGCGCGATCCGGAAACGGCAGAGGAGATCGTCCGTGCTGTGGTGCAGTCGGTTGACGTGCCCGTCACGGTCAAAACCCGGATTGGGTGGACCGATCGAGAAATCACGATTCTAGACTTTGCCCGGCGGATGGAAAACGCTGGAGCCAAGATGATTACTGTGCATGGACGGACAAGGGCACAGGGCTACAATGGTGCGGCACGTTGGGAGTGGATTCGCCGAGTCAAAGAAATTCTCTCAATTCCTGTGATTGCCAATGGCGATATTTTCTCGGTAGAAGCTGCGGTGAAATGCTTGGAAGAAACGGGAGCCGATGGGGTGATGTGCTCACGCGGCACGATGGGCTATCCCTTTTTGGTGGGAGAGATTGACTATTTCCTGAAAACGGGTGAAGAGCGGATGTCGCCGACTCCGATCTCTCGGCTGCAATGTGCGCGTGAACATCTACAGGCATTGTGGGAATACAAGGGCGATCGCGGAGTGCGCCAAGCCCGGAAGCACATGACCTGGTATGCCAAAGGCTTTGCGGGTGCAGCAGATCTGCGCGGACAACTGAGTACGATCGAATCGGTAGATCAGGGCTTGGCGCTGATTGATCGCGCGATCGAAGTCTTGTATACCCTGGAGGAAAGCCCTGTCTTCTCCCCCTTACCCCAGTCTGAGGATCTAGTAGCCGTGTAAAGCAGTTTAAAAATGGAAATCTTGTGACCGGACTGAACTGCCCCTATAATCTTGAAGACTTCTGCGTGATAGGGCTGAAGGGCGGCTGGTTTGAGTGATTTGCCCGGTCAAGAAGTGGAAGTCATAGAATGAAGATACAGATTATAGAGCAGATATCTAGAGTACAAAGCAGATTGCAATGAATATTTCCTTGCTGCGGATGCTGAATTCGATCTATCGCAAAGAACCAATTTCCAGCTTTGTTCTGACGGTGGGGATTGTCGATGCGGCGATCGGAGGATTTGATAGTCAATGGTCTCTGTTCTCGTTTGGACTTGGCACCATTGGGGTGGCGGTGGCATTGAGATGGTGGCAAATCCAGCGTCGTCCAGAACCGATTGAGCGGGTGGCAGTGCATGTTCTTCCCGCGCGCGCTTCCCGTCCACCATTACCTCTGCTGAGTGCAGCCAAAAAGCAACCGCCCGGTTGAGGATGACTCTGTGTTAGGTCGCCGCAGATTTTAGCGTTAAGTTTGCGTAAAGTGAACAATATCCTGGCTGTTCACGATCGGGGTGAGTTAATCTGTGGTGGGGTAAAACGGCGCTGAATCAGACGGTTGGATAGCCACTCACGGAATCAGTTGGGGTTTGTGCAATGCTGAAAATCTTTACTTCTCTTTCCATCCGATGGCTTCGATTGGGCGGGTTGACGCTATTGGGGGCTGCAACGATCAGTATGGGCGGACTCGCGAGTTCATCGGGAGGGAGTCAGCCCCTGTTCGCATCGAGCGTGGCACGCACCCCCACTGAAGTCATTTCTGAATCTCCTGATGCCCATACTTGGCAAAAGGTCAAGCTCGTCCGTACGATTAGAGGCAATCGAGGGGTTATCGATACACTGATATTTTCACCGGATGGACGCAAGTTATTGAGTGGCACCAGCCTCAACGATACCCGCATCCGAGTGTGGAATGTCCGAAACGGTGACTTGGACTATGCGCTGAAAATGCACCAACAAATGGTGTATGCGTTGGCGATTTCCCCGAATGGCGAAACCCTGGCAACCGGCGGTGGGGACGGCATTTTGAGTCTCTGGAATTTCAAAAATCAATCCCTGAAGCGGGTTCTCCTAGAACACTCCAACCCGATCTCATCGCTGGTGGTAACGCCTGATAGCAAAACGTTGGTCAGTGGGGGGCTGGATGGCATTAAGTTGTGGGATTTGCGCACCTCTCGCCCCTTGGGAACATTGATGGGCATGGGTGATCCGGTGTTTAGTCTGGCGATGAGTCCCGATGGTAAATTTCTTGCGAGCGGGAGTGAGTCTGCTCAGATCAGAGTATGGGATTTGGCGACTGGCTCAGTCAAAGATTCGTTTTCCGGGCATAAGGATGCGATTACTGCGATCGCCTTTACACCCGATGGCCAGACTTTGATTACTAGCAGTAAGGATGCAACTATTCGAGTTTGGAATTGGCAAACGGGCAAAGTCTTGCAAACGTTGGTTGGACATACGGATACCATTTATGCTCTGGCGATGAACCCTGATGGACAAACGCTTGCCAGTGCCGGACAAGATGGCATCAAATTTTGGAATATCCAGACGGGTGAATTGACCAGTGAGTTGGAAGGCCATGCGGATTGGGTGCGGACGATCGCGTTCAGCCCAGATGGATCATTGCTTGCCAGTGGCAGCTTTGACAAAACGATTAAACTCTGGCGATCGACACCTTGATGATCATTGACTTTCTAAAGACCTGATATTCCGTCTTTTAGCTGAAACCGGGCATAGTGAAAATAATCCAGTAGGGGATCGGCTTGCCCTTGCACAATCCAGTCAGTGATCAAACGAGCCGTGATCGGTGCTAATAAAATGCCATTGCGATGGTGTCCGGTTGCCAGCGTGAGATTATTGTAGGGACTGGAACCGAGCAAAGGCAACTCATCGGGTGTGGTGGGTCGAAATCCCCACCAAAACTCTTGAATCGGGTAGTCAGCGATCGCGGGATATAACCGAATGGCGGCTGCCAGGAGCGTATTGACCCCCATTGGGGTATTACCAGGACTAAAGCCTACCCACTCACTGGTTGCGCCCAATACAATCAACCCATCCCGGCGTGGCACCATATAAATCTCTGAACCAAACAAAACTTGTTGCAGTGATAATGCTTCTCCAGAGGGCACCTGCACTGATAGCATTTGCCCCTTTTGGGGAGAAACGGGCACCGGTAGCACCTCAGCCGACCAGGCACCGCCTGCCAACACATAATGATCTGCCTGCCATTCTCCAGTTGAGGTAATCACAGCAGTTACTCGACTGGCTTGCGTTTTCAAGCTCGTTGCCGGGATGCCTTCCTGAATGTCTATCCCCGCTGCTTGGGCTGCCTGCCACAGGGCGATCGCCAATGCCCGATTATCGACTTGGGCATCCAGAGGAAACCAGTACCCTCCTCCGACAGCTGTACTTAATCCAGGTTGGTGTTGGTGAATGGCAGTCCGATCCAGCCAATGTTCTGCTTCAGCCTCTGCCGATCTTTTGCCATGGATGGCTGCTTCATACCAGGGCTGCAAAATGCCACATGCCCAGTATCCTGTAGATAATCCGGTCTGCTCTTCTAAATGTTGAGTCCAACTAGGGTAAAGTGCCCGACTCCGAAGACACAAATCCAAAAAAGGGCTGGGTGGAAGTGCCTCTGCTTGCGGAGCCAGCATTCCAGCTGCAGCATGGGCAGCCGCTTGCTTAAAATCCCGGCTGAGGACTGTGACAGCAACGCCCTGCTGTTTCAGTTCAAGGGCGATCGCCAACCCAATAATGCCGCCCCCAATGACCAGAACTTCACCCACGATCGAACCTACCAACTTGCTCGTACAGGGGATGGGCGGCGTTGCGCTGCTGCCGGATTAGTCGTGTCATCTGCCAGACCTGTTGTATTGGTAGATTGTGATTGGGCGCGCTGGGCGCTGGTTCTGGGAAGGGTGGAGAAATTAATTGCCGCCAGATTCTCAATGCCTGGTTCTAGTAATGCAACTTGTTGCGAGTTGTTAGGGGACTGAGTTGCCTCGATCGGATTGTTGGCTGACTGATCCACTGCTGTTTCTGAGCCTGGATCGGTGGACTGATTGGTGTTAAATAAAGGATTCTTAAACCCCCATTGGGCTGCCCAGAGAACTGCGGCAAGTGCCCCTAATGCGATTAAAACTGTAGCCACAGCATTCTTCATTCTGATTTCTCCTAAGCGGCTACATTTAAGGATGCACTAAATTTGTAATTTTCAAATTTTTTCTATACAAAACCTTTTTACTCAGAAATGGTTGTGAGGAAATTGAAGATGTTTTAGGGGATAGAGGATGTGAAAACCCCCGCTTCGGGACACAGACCGTCACCGGTAGTACTGTCAAACCCGCTCGTAAAATTTGCAATTTTATTTCATCCACGATCCTTAGTTAGAAAAAGATGGGAAAAGGATTGAAAAAACATCAAATAAATCGAATAAATCGACGATTCAGCTTCTGGCAGTGATAGAACTGAATCGGGCAGATAGGACAATCCTCAACCAGGGATGAAATGAAAAACTTTGTGAACCAGGTTTGCTTGTACGACTCTCTCTTGCAATTTAGATAGGATTGCTACAGATGCCCCCATACTTAAGGCGGATTACTCAAGGCACATAAAGGGAGATGGCGATGACAACTTATCAATCTGATGCAGCGATCGTCCAAAATGAACCAGAGACAGAAGGAGTCAGTCAGTTGCTTCAGCAAGAATCGACGAGTGGTGGCTATCTTGATGTCATCGAAACGGTGATCACCAGCCTTGCTCAGGAGGGCAGTGCCATGGTCAACCAGAGCGATGCTGGGCATGTCTGGAAGTTTTGCTATGGGTCGGTAGAGGTTTTCGTGCAGTTGACTGGAGATAGTGATGAGGATACGCTCACGGTGTGGTCGCCTGTGCTCAAGCTGCCCGCAAAAAATGAAGCTCAGTTGACGCGCAAGTTGCTGGAAATGAATTGGTTGAGCACGTTTGAAGCCTGCTTTGGCATTTTTAACAATGAGGTGGTGGTGCTGACAAGTCGCACGCTGGCGGAGCTTTCTCCTGGTGAGATTTCGCGATCGATTACCATTGTGGCGACGATAGCGGATGACAACGATGAATCCCTGCAAGCCGAATTTGGGGGAGCCTGACATCAAGCCTCAATGCAAGATGATGACTGTCTGTCCGCTACTGGCGCGCTTCCTGTTTCTCCCGCTTCCACTGCTTGGCGCTTGATCCCGCTGTTGGACGCGCCCGGACGAATTCAAATGGCATTGGACACCTGGTTGTTGGAGCAACACCGTTTGGGAAAACATCCACCAACATTGCGGTTCTATACCTGGTCGCCCGCTGCAATTTCTTTGGGATATCACCAGTATTCAGTTCCTGATTCCTGGCAACACTTGACCTGGCAAGCGCAGGCGATCGACTGGGTGCATCGCCCTACGGGTGGTCGGGCAGTACTTCATCAGGGCGATTTGACGTATACCCTGATCACGTCGGGTTTGCAAGGTTCTCGACTTCAGATCTACCGACAGCTCTGCACGTTTTTAATCCAGGGTTGGCAGAAGCTAGGCGTTAGGTTGCATTATGGGCAGGCAGGACGGGGCTATATCCACAATCCCAATTGCTTTGGTACAGCAACGGGTGCAGATCTGCTGCTAGAAGATGGCTGCAAGCTGATTGGTAGTGCCCAACTTTACCGGGGACAAGCCATTTTACAGCATGGGTCGATGCGTCTCGCGACGGATGCAGAATTATTTGCCCAGGTTTTTGGAGAAAGCTTGCCTCCCCTTAATTGGTCATCCCAGGTTAAAGCGTCCCTATTTTCTCAAACAATGGAGTCTTCCATCGTGCAAATCATTGAGGGTTTGGTGGAGGCTGCCTGTGAATGCTTTGAAGTCTCGATCGTTCTGCAACCCCTTTCTCAATCGGAGTGGCAGGCAGTCATGGCAGTGGCTGAGGAAAGCACCAGAATGCAAGCAGGGCAGTTAAGCCGGCTTGGTTCAGGTTTCAAGCGTTTGGGCGATCGCAGATAGCCTAAAGCCAGGTGGGTATATGCCATCCGCTTTGATTTGCTGAATCATAGAATCAGAAATGCGGATATTCAGTTTATGAGCGAGGATACGGACAATATCCCCCCGATCGATGACACCTAACAGCGCACCTGCTGGAGAGAGTACTGGAATTTGGATCAACTGATACGCTTCCATTAACTGAATGACTTGTGCCAAATTTGCAGTAGTATGAGTGGCTGCTCGGGCAGAATCGGGGTGAAGAATCCCCTCAATCGACTCATGTTCCCATTGGCTACGTTCAATTTCGTTTAAGCCTTCTGGCACCACAATGCCTTGATAGCGATCGCCCTGGGTTGCCAAATACATTGGTGGCTCAAGCTTGGTCAAATACTCTCTAGCAAAGTTGGCAAGGGACATTTCTACAGGCACGATACGAAATTCGCCCGTCATAGCGGCAGCGGCAAGCGTTTTCAGCAAGGCTTCCTGGAGTTCTGTAATTGGTTGGTAGGCTCTGGCACTTTGCCAACCAAACCAGCCCAACAATGCCATCCACCAACCATCAAAAAATTGGCTAAACGGAACTCCCGGCAAATTCAAAATGTCGGCAATACCGAAGCTGATCGCCAATCCGCCCAACAGTTCTCCCACCTTTGCCGACAATCGAATTGCCCAAAGTTGATCGCCGGTCCATTGCCAAATGATCGCCTTGAGAATTTGTCCACCATCTAGCGGGAGTCCTGGGATGAGGTTGAACAATGCCACAACCCAATTCATAGTGGCAAGGTTCGCGGTCAATACTTTCAGTGGGCTAGCTGTATGAGGCAGCACCAGAGTTAACAAACTCAATCCAGCTGCTAGACCCAGACTCACGGCAGGTCCCGCGATCGCCACCTGCAAAATCTGGCTGGGTCTTTTTAATGCTTCTTCAGCCGACGTGCTTCCCCCAAACAAAAATAAGCTGATAGCAATTTCTTCAATTCCATGTGCTTTTGCGACCAGGCTATGGGCCAACTCGTGCAGCAAAACTGAGGCAAATAACAGCAGCGTGGATAAAAAACCGGTCAACCAGGCAGTTTCTACGCCCCACTCTGGATAGCGACCACGCCATACCCAGCCATTGTGGAGCATAAACAATGTCAGAATCAGAACCCAAGAAAGGTCAATAAATAGGGGGATGCCAAATAGCGACCCAACTCGCCAGCCTGATTGCATGAGTCCTCAGTCTAATGCCGTGCTCAATCGTCACACCCAACTTGGAGCTTGTAAAGCGATACTTTGCTGGCTTCGTTGGTGATGTACTTAGCGCATCACCAACGAAGCCAGCGCCATTGAGATGAAGACGGGATGCAGGAGTTTTAACCCTGGCATTCCCCTTTGATTTTGCTGTCTTAAGTAACTGGGCGACAGCGATACTCAGAGACAATGGAACGATGGAAGACTACGATAGAAATATTTAGAGCAAACCAGCATTGCTGAGTCCTAAAATGAACCCAGCGCCCAAAATGTGACCAAAACTGAGTGTTGCTAGCAACTCGGGAACTCCAAACCCTTCAAACAGGGCAGGGGTTTCAACCGGTAGCTTAGGACCAACTCCCCGTTGCTGAATCGCATAGCGCCCGATCGCCACTGCAAATAAGCAGGCGGAAATCATGACTAACCCAACACCGGGAGACCATTGCGTTGCTCTGGGGACAACTGCCAGTAGTGAATACAGCACTTCCTTTCTCCTTATGTCCTGATGTATTGATAAGCTGATACAAACAACAAGGATTATAAGAAGTGGCTGTCAGCAACTTTTCAAATCGCTTGAATTTGTTTTAAGAGTTAACAATCATCTGAATTTTTGATACAAAGAACGTGCGCGTCAAAATTTGTGGCATTACCCGGATAGATCAAGGCAAGACGATTGCCGAAATGGGGGCTTCTGCTTTAGGTTTTATCTGCGCTCCCCAGTCACCTCGCTATCTTCAACCCGAGCAGATTGGCTCGATCGTCCAGAGCTTGCCTGCTTCACCGAAAACTGGCAAGCCGATTGACTGCGTCGGTGTGTTTGTCGATGCCGAGTTGGCAGAGATTGTCCAGGTAGTTGAAATCGGCAGACTGACCAGCGTCCAATTACATGGCACCGAATCTTCAGAATTTTGCCAGATGCTACGCTCTGCCCTGCCCGACATCGAAATCATCAAAGCCTTGCGGATTCAAGCACCTGCAAGTCTGATGCAAATTGTCCCTTATGAAACCTGCGTAGATACCCTTTTATTGGATGCCTATCATCCCAAAATGATGGGTGGGACGGGTATTACGATCGACTGGACAGTCCTGCAAAACTTTCGTTCTCGTTGCCCCTGGCTGTTAGCCGGTGGACTCACTCCCACCAATGTCTTGACCGCATTGAGCCAGCTGACTCCAGACGGTATCGACCTGTCTAGCGGTTTAGAACATGCCCCCGGAGACAAAGATTTGGAGAAAGTGGCTCATCTTTTTCAACAGTTGGCTGAAGCCGATCGACAGCAAAAGACGGGTAATCGACGATAGATAATTGGGCAATCACCCGCTTTGCGTTTGATGTGCCGTCCAGAATAGGCTTACTTTCTTGATGAGTTCTACCCTGGTAGGCAAATGCTTGGCGTGATTTTGCCAAACTTGAGGGGTCAGAATTCAGAATCCAGATAAATTCTGAATTCCGACCCCTCAGTTTTTCGGCGTTGCTCAACAACGAGATGAAGATGATGCTGAATGATTTGAAACTTCGTTTCAAATCATTCAGCTTTTCAGCAACGCCTGAAATTGGGCTAGCACTGCACCGAACCGATGCAGCACAAATTGCTGTTTTTCAACGAGCCCTTACCAAAAAGTAGGTTGGTGACGAATGAGATTGAGAAATTCTTCGCGTGTCCGTTGATCTTCTTGAAAAGCGCCCAACATGGCGCTGGTAACTGTCCAAGAACCGGGCTTTTGCACTCCGCGCATCACCATACACATGTGAGTCGCTTCCATGACTACGGCAACTCCCTGGGGTTCCAAAATGGTTTGGACGGCTTCTGCAATTTGGCGCGTCAGGCGCTCTTGCACTTGCAAACGACGAGAATACATTTCCACAATGCGTGCGAGCTTGCTGAGACCTACAACCTTTTGGTTGGGAATGTAGGCAACATGGGCTTTCCCCATAAAAGGCAGCATATGGTGTTCGCAGAGACTAAAAACATTGATGTCTCGAACTAACACCATTTCGTTGTGTCCTTCATCAAAAATGGCACCATTGACCAATTCTTCCAAGGATTGCTGGTAGCCGCTGGTTAAAAATCGCATTGCTTCTGCTACTCGCTTCGGCGTTTTTAGCAACCCCTCGCGGTCGGGATCTTCACCAACCCCCAAAAGCATGGTGCGTACAGACGCCATCATTTCATCTTGCAGTTCTTCTGAGGGGGGCTGTAATTTGGGTTGTTGTCCGTTCAAAGTATTGCGATCGGGGCGGGTCTGTAAACGTTTCTCTGACTGAGAGGATGAGGGAGCATTCTCAAAAGTACTTGAGGAAGTAGAGCCGTTCGGAGAAGCAATAGTCATGGGTAAGTCCACGTAGAATTCTACAAAGTTAAAAGGTTGAAAATCTAGTCTGGCGATGTCTCAAAAGGTGCCAGTATTTGGCATGAGTGTAAGTTCTTCAATCACAGCCTGAGCGGGCAAAAGTGCCATATGAAGAATCGATTGAGCCACAATCTGGGGTGTCAACATTTGGGTGCGATCGAAATCCGCTTGAACGGTTTCGGTATCCCAAATGGGAGTATTTACAGAACCGGGGCTAATCGTCGTAACCCGGATACCGTGGGGGTGCTCTTCGGCAGCCAGAGTTTTAGATAGCGCCACCAAACCAAACTTACTGACACAATAAGCGCCCCAGTTCGGGAAGGTTTGATGCCCTGCGATCGAGGCGACATTGATAATGATTCCCTGACGCCGGGCGCGCATATCTGGCAAAATTGCCTGAATACACTGGAACACACTGGTAAGATTGAGGTCGAGTACCCGTTGCCAATCATGCAATGGCATATCGCTGAGCAAACCGGTATATCCCATCCCAGCATTGTTGACCAGGATATCTATTGAGCCAAAATCATCGACGATCGCGGCAATTTGATCTTTGACTTGCCCAACCTGCGAAAGATCGATTGGGTAAGCGTGCGCCCTGACGCCTATCTTCACTACCTCCGCAACTACCTCTGCCAGCTTGTCTTGAGAACGGCTGACCAACGCCAAATCAATCCCTGCCCGTGCAAACGCAAGGGCAGTTTCTCTGCCAATACCACTACTTGCCCCGGTAATCAGGGCACGCCGTCCTATTTCCACCATGAAGCTATGCTATGCCTAGAGTCTGGGAATGATAACCAACTTGCCCTTAAGTGAGACTTCCTCATTTAAGGGATCAACGGATGCAATTCAAAAATCCAAACATCAACCAGGCTGGAACACAACTTGCAACCAAGCCGATGTTTTTGAGATGTGTATAAAGCTTAGTCAGTGAGCAAAATGTTACAAAACTTATTATAACATTTGAAAACCTGGTGTTGAGTACGGGTATCGTGGCTCAGCTTTAAACTATCTAGAATAGTCGCTACTTTTTATCCTAAACCTTTTTAACAGCCTTGGGGGAAAACTCGAATCGTGCCCTGGAAATCAAGGGAACGATGAGTTTTTAGGCTGAGTTGAAGTGTGCGCTTGCCAGTGTGGTCAGCGTTCAAAATAAGGGTCGCTAAAATGCTAGGCTGACATTTCTGCAAAAAAGCCAATTTTGCGGAATTTTTGATAGCGGAGTTCTCGTCGCTGTTGTCCGGTCATTTGGTTGAGTTCTTCGAGATGCCGAAGCAAGGCTTTTCGGAGGATTTCTGTGGCTTGTAAAGGGTCTGAGTGTGCCCCACCAACGGGTTCTGGTAAGATTTCGTCAATAATGCCAAGTTGTTTGAGGTCGGGCGCCGTAATTTTGAGAGCTTCTGCTGCCTGAGTTGCGCGGGAGCTATCTCGCCAAAGAATAGCAGCGCAGGCTTCTGGGGGCGCAACGCTATAGATGGAGTGCTCCATCATCAAGAGGCGATCGCCGACACCAATGCCCAGCGCACCGCCTGATCCGCCTTCTCCAATCACTGTACAGATAATGGGCACATCAAAATGGAACATTTCTCGCAGATTGTAGGCGATCGCTTCTCCTTGTCCAAATTGTTCTGCATCCAGACCGGGCCAAGCAGCGGGCGTGTCAATGAAAGTCAAAATTGGCATGCTAAAACGATCGGCGTGTTCCATCAATCGAATGGCTTTACGATAACCACCCGGTGAAGCCATGCCAAAATTGCGAAGAATATTGTCTTTGGTGTCTCGTCCTTTTTGCTGACCTAACATCACCACAGGTTGCCCAGCTAGATAGGCAACGCCTCCTACCACTGCTGGGTCGTCAAATCCGCAGCGATCGCCATGCAACTCCATCCATTCATCACTAATCGCCTGGATATAGTCCAAGGTGCTAGGACGTCGAGGATGCCGTGCGACCTGAAGCCGCTGCGAGGGGGATAGGCTGCTAAAAATTTCTTTTCGCAACTGTACTGCCCGCGCTTCTAACTGGCGGATCTGGTCGGACACATCGACATCATTTTCTTCCGCCAATTCACGGATCTGGCTGATGCGAGTTTCCAATTCTGTGAGCGGTTTCTCGAAGTCGAGCAGGATTGGTTTGCGTTCGGCAGAGGTCATATGAGCGTTAGGGATGAAGGGTAGAGTCGATGGGGATATGTCAAGAGGTAAAGCAGGGCAAGGAGAAAGCGGTAGGGGAGTGCAACCGAATCTGTGGCATTGATTCTCTGCTACCTGCCTGCTTGCTCGCTAAACTAATAACGGTCGGAATCCATGTTTCACGGAGACTTGACCGATTTGATCCATCTTTTCCACGGTAATCCGATTGCGTCCCCAAGAAAAGTTGGTGTACCACTTTTCAAATTCCAGCAACATCGATTCGGCAAAGCAGGCGAACAACTGGCGGGCAGGCACGTCCATGTTGACGATCGACATAATGCGCCAGTCGATATCCAGGGAATGTTCGACAATGCCACCATTGAGAACATGGACGCCAGGGTGTTGTACTTTGGTAGCTAGGTTTTTGGGATATCCGCCATCAATCAGCAAACAAGGTTGCTTTAACCGCAGTGGGTCGATTTCCACCCCTTTGGGCATGCTGGCAACCCAGACGATGACATCGGCTTGGGGAAGCGCTTCTTCGAGATCCAAAATCTTGCCACGTCCTAATTCGGCTTGGAGATCTTGCAGTCGCTCCTGATTGCGGGCAATTAGCAAGAGTTCTGCAACATCGGTGCGGGCGTCTAACCAGCGACAGACCGCACTACCAATATCGCCAGTTGCGCCACAGACTGCCACGGTTGCCTTAGAAAGTTCAATGCCGAGTTGTTGCGAAGCCTGCTCGACTTGTCGGCAAATAATATAGGCAGTGTGGGTATTGCCTGTTGTGAAGCGATCGAACTCTAATTTGACATTCCGAACCTGCCGAATTTGTTGCAGGTTGAAATTTTCAAAAATGATGGACGAAAAACCACCGAGTGCAGTGATGTTGATGCCGTGTTTTTGGGCGTGTGCCATCGCATTGATCACTTTTCGGGTAGCGGCTTTAATGCGACGGGTCGCCAACATTTCTGGCAAAAAGCAGGATTCTACGTATTTGCCTTCGATCGTTTGTCCGGTAATGCTGGTCACTTTGATGGTGTCAACGATTTGTGGTGGAGCGCTGCACCAAAAATCTAAGCCCTGATCGGCATATTCCGGGTAACCTAATTCTTTTGCAACAGATTGTGCGTGTTCCAGACTCGTAAGATGACCAATTAAACCGAACATGGACGATCGCTAGGGATAGGGGTAAAAGGTAGACGTGTGAGGAGGAAATGAAAGGCTGGCAATGCAAATGAGGAACAAACAGCGTTTAAGCAGCAGAAAGTCCGTAAGCAGACATCCGCATAATGTCGCGGGTGGTGAAACCAATATTGCTGAGCGCTTCCCCGTACTGAATCATAAAGTCTTCGACGAGGGCATCCTTTTCCATCCCTAGAGTATGGGCGTCATCTTCAACCTGGTTGAGCATTTGCCAGACGAGCGGCAAGTTTTGCCGATTGGCAGTTTCTAATTCAGCCTTTGCTGCTTCAAAATTTGCTTTGAGCCATTCTTCGCCAAAGTTTAAGTGACTGTATTCGTCTTTCACTACGCCTTCCGTAATTTTACGCGCAAAGTCATCTGCGACAGGGATATAAATGTTGTAGGCTGCGATCGCGAAGCATTCAATAATCAGCGATTGGATCAGCAAACAAGTGACGACTTTATTTTCAGCTGAGGCAGCTTGAAAATTTTGATGCAAGCGAGAAAAAAACTGTTGAGCAAACTCCATGTCAGGAGTGACTTTCAAGTTCCGTCCGCAAGCTTCAAAACCTTTCCGGTGGCGACTTTCCATTTTTGCCAATCCCAGCAGTTGATCTTTACTGTCTGGCAACATTACAGCCAGGGATTGATAATTTTCAAACGCTTCTTGTTCGCCTTCAATCACGATCGCATTGATTCGACTGTAAGCATCCTGGTAGTGTGCACTGTAAAAGTCGATTTCTGTGCTGGCTTCTAACTGCGGCATAATCTTGTTATTCCTTATCATGAATGCAGCCGACGGACGATCGGCATAGGACATGGGGTAAAGGCTGATGCAGCCATTACAACCAAATGCCCCTCACTTCTTAACACTCTAGCGGTTTCAGCAGGATATTTCGCCAGAAGCTGAGAGATTCTGCTTAAATACTAGAGTTTGCGCTATGAAAGCCTGAAAAACTCAGATTTTCACGAGAGGAGGGTTTTCCAGGGTTGTCTAGTCACTGGGAGCCATCCATTGATTCTACCTATTATTTGATGTAGAACCCGTCAGGATAAAACCTGTTAGACTAGAAAACCGCTTAAAGCAGGTTGGGATGTTGATACCTCTGAATCACAAGCCAATAAGTAGTATTATCTACCTATTTGATTAAGTAAATGGTTAGAGAAAAGCCGTATCTGGACGAAAGCTCCCTCTGTCACGAGCTGTGATGGACTTATGAAAGCGATGGATTTAAAAAAGAGTTCATCTTATCTGTCTTCGCGACTTCCCTTCCTGCTGCTTGTTTTAGGGGCCATCCTTGTCCTGGTGCCTTTAGGGATGGTGTTTCTGCTGTCACTTCGTCCCGCGGATGAGATCGTGGGTTCTGCAAAGGGCTGGACGTTGCAAAACTATGAAGTTGCCTGGCAACAGGGACAGTTTTTACTCGCTTTTGCAAATTCTACGCTGGTAGCGTTGGCAGTCACCGGGTTTCAGGTTATCACTTCTGCTTTGGCAGGTTATGCCCTAGCCAGGCTCAGATTTCGAGGACAGCAAACGCTGTTGCTCATCATTCTGACAACGTTGGTGATTCCTTTTCAGCTTCTAGTGATTCCTGTTTTTCTAGTTTTAAAGTGGGGACACCTGATCAATACCTATGGAGCGTTGATTTTGCCAACTGCGGTAAATGGGTTCGGGATATTTTTGCTTAGGCAATATTTTCTCACTATCCCCCCTGCTTTAGAAGAAGCCGCGATGTTGGATGGTGCCGATCGCCTACAAATTTTGTGGCAAGTGATGTTACCGCTCTCGCGTCCTGCGCTGGTCACGTTGTCACTTTTCACCTTTTTAGCGGAATGGAATGACTTATTTAAGCCGCTTGTATTCACCACACGTCCTGAACTGCGAACGGTACAATTGGCGCTGGCAAGTTTTCAGGAGCAATTTACTAATCGCTGGCAACTGTTAATGGCTGCGGTGGTCATTGCAACCGTGCCAGTGGTTGTGTTGTTTTTACTAGGGCAACGCCAGTTTATTCGCGGTATCGCGACGACTGGTGTGAAAAGTTAGCGAGAACAAATGTAAGGATTGAGCACAGCGTATATGCGCTCCATGCGTTTGAATCTTGGGGGTGCCTGTGGTGAAATATCTCGGTTTTGGGTTAATTAGTCTCTCGTTGGGGTTGTGGGGCTTGCTCCTGGTTGTGCCCTGGTTGCCTGCGACGATCGCTCAAAAAACGATCGTTGCCACTACGTTTGTCGTTGTCTCAGAAATTTTTTGGTGGACAGGCGTTTTGCTCTTGGGCAAAGAAGTGGCAAAACGCTATCGACACAAGCTCAACCTTGGTCAAGTTTGGCAGCGCTTGAAACAATCCCTGCGTCGATGAAACAAGGAGGGGTGCTCTGGACTTCAGACCGAAGGGTTGCCTTTCAATAAAGGGGAAATTCCTGCTAAATCAAGGATTTGAGGAATGAGGTCTTCTCGCTTAACCGCCATCATATGAACGCCCTGACAGAGTTGTTTGGCTAACTTTACCTGCTCTGCGGCAATGATCATCCCTTCTCTCAGGGGATCGGTAGCGTGTTCTAAGCGATTAATAATGTGATCTGGAATATGGACACCCGGCACGCAACGATTGATAAACTGAGCGTTTTTAGCAGATTTGAGCAGAAAAATACCTGCCAGGATGGGCTTGTCTGTTCCCGATGCGATCTGGGCCATGAATTTTTCTAGCCGATCGAAATCGGAAATGAGTTGGCTTTGAAAAAACTGTGCCCCTGCAGCCAGTTTGCGTTCAAATCGACTCTGGAGACTAGACCAGTTGCTCAATTGGGGGTCGATCGCGGCACCAATGAAAAGATTGGTTGCGCCATCGGTCAAAGGCTTTTCATTCAGGTCAAACCCTAGATTCAGCTTTTGCAGAAGTTTTAATAAGCGAACTGACTCTAATTCAAATACGCCACGTGCGTTCGGGTGGTCACCTGCTTTGACTGGATCGCCCGTCAGCGCCAGAATATTGCGGATCCCCAGGGCGTAAGCACCCATCAGATCAGCTTGTAAGCCAATGGAGTTGCGATCACGGCAGGCAACCTGGCAAATAGGTTCAATTCCATTCTGAAAAAGAATTGCTGAAGCTGCCAGAGAAGACATCCTGAGAACGGCTCGGCTACTATCTGTCACATTGACTGCATGCACCCGATCTCTGAGCAACGTTGCCATCTGCAACATATGCGCCGGGTCACACCCTTTGGGTGGGGCAACTTCCGCAGTAATCAGAAAATCGCCTGCCTCGACAGCGGCACGAAAATGACTGGGGGGGGAAAGAAAAGGATTCATCGCTAAAATCCTAATACACATTTCATAAAATTTTTATGAACTCAGCTGCTTTTCTAATTAAATTTCAAATCGCTTCTCAATCTTGTTGCGAAGACTTTTGATCGAATGTCTTTTGGGATGTACAAAAAAAATGATGATTACCGCCCAGATTGACGGCTTGAAAACTCAAACTAAAAGTTATGATTAAAGTTAGAATCCAAAAAAATTACTCTAAACAATTTTTTATAGATTTGGTTAATTCTGAGGTTTTGAAGAATTCGAATGCACGGGTTGCTGTAGTGCAGAATTGGGTTCATTCTTTTCGTTGCTAATCGAGATCGCTTCCAAAGCTTTGGCTCATGGCTATTGTGCTTACTCCCACAGAAATTAACCAATTTCGGCAAGAGTTGGCAAATCTCGCACCGGCGCTCATCGCTCTGGAGATGGTTGAGGCTTGTGAAGGAGATCTAGAAGATGCCGCCATTTCATTGGCAATTCGAGTTGGGCAGGAGCCAGATACCTCTGAGCGGTGGTTGGAGGGGGTGGCTAAGCGATGGCGACATATTATCTGCCAGCTCAATCTCCCTTCTAATTCCCAACCTGAGCAGGTTGTCAAAATGGTGAAAGCCCTCACCGAAAATACGGATATTCCACCGGAACTTGTGACTCCGGTCGCGCTTTATGTCTTCAAAGCGGGTGTGAATAATTTTTGTCAGCCTTTGTCTGCGAAACTGGTATAGATGTGTTGTGCCAGTGCTTGGTTTACTAGTTTGCTTGCTTTGCTAGTTGATCGATCCACTTCCCTTTTGGTGTTCTTGCGGTGATGTCCGTCCCAGTCTCTCCCCTGGTTCAAGTCTTGACTCCCCTCCGGTGCGTAGGCTGGATGCTCAATTTTGTCGACGTAGGTTATCTGGGATTGTTGGTCAGAAACGGTAAATTGGTTCGACAGTTATCTCCAGGGCGCTATTTTCACTTCGTTTTTCCCTGTCTGGACCAATGTAAGTTGATCCTGGTCGATATGCGAACTCGTAACTTGCAAGTGATCTCTCGCAAAGATTTTCTATCGCGAGATCAAGTGGTGGTTAACGTATCGCTGAACGTCACGTATCAAGTGCTAAATGCTGCCCATATTGCGCTGCGATTGTCTGAACCTCTGACTTCGCTGACAGCAACGTTGAAAGATTTAGTGGGCTTGGCGATCGCTCAATTGGATGGGCAGGTGTTGATGCGATCGGGACGTACTCACATTCGCGAATGTTTGCTGGCTCAGTTTAACGAGATCCGCGAACTTGGCTTTCAGATCGCAGATGTGCGTCTGGATGAAATCTCATTTCCCGAACAACCCAAGGTGCACCAGCGTTCAGACTTGCTCAACGCGCATTCAGCAGAATTGCTGCAGGCGAGTTATCTAGAATCGGCGATGAATCCGCTGGTTTTTTCTAATAGTCTTGATGCGGAGACAGATACAGTCGGCTCGAGGGCAAATTTCAGCCATTGCAGTTTGGTGCATCAAAAATCGGGAGAAAAAATCTCTCTGGCAAGCTTACTCAGCACCAAACCTTATTTGGCGTTAGGGCGAGAGCTGGACAATGATTTTGTGATCCCCGATCGGGAGTGTTCTCGCCATCACGCTCAGGTGTTCCAGTTTCAGGGGATTTACTACCTCATGGATGTGGGAAGTACGAATGGTACCTATGTGGACGGTAAACGTCTAGTCCCGCAAAATCCAACGCGCTTGAGGTCGGGAGTGACGGTTCAGATCGGTCAACAGACCTGGCAATTTGAAGAAAAAATTCTCTACTTGTGGAAACGGTAGTAGATTGGAGACTCGAAAGTTGAGTTGTCCATCAAAAGGATGGAATTTTAGCGGACTTCTTAGCGTTCAACTCTGGACAAGTGAGAGTTCATCGCTTAGAGTCTGGAGTTACCTCTGGCGAATAAAGCGCTATGAATAACCTCTCAGCCACGATCTACTGCCCTAATCATTTATGTCAGGCTCCCAATCCGGAGAGCCACAAGTTTTGTCAGAAGTGCCGAACCCTTTTGCCAAAACGGTATTTGTGGGCAGTTGGTCATAAAGTAGAAGCTTACCGCCCTGGAGAGGTACTGGCAGGCCGCTATTTGGTGAAGCAAAGTCGAATTTTGCTGGATACTCAGCCAGGTTTATTGCCTGATCCGATCGCTGAAATTCCAAAAGAGGTGGAGCCGTATCTTCGGCTTTCGCCCCATCAGTTACATGTTCCGCAAGTTTACAGTTTAGTGCGCCAACCAGGTGGGCGATCGCGGAGTGATATTTTGTTGCTAGAGTCAGCCCCTATCTATCCAGATGGGATTGAAATTGCTCAAGATACTCAGGCTTCTTTCGCATCAGAGCAGCCTGTGGTGGGTGGTCAACTAATGCCCGAGTTGGGAAAAGTCTGGAAGCAGGGTAGTGCCTTACGTCAACTCAACTGGCTCTGGCAAATGGCTAACCTCTGGCAACCCCTCAGCGATGAAGGGGGTGCTTCAACTCTACTAACCCCCTCCCTTTTGAGAGTGGAGGGGGCACTGGTTCGTTTGTTAGAACTGCGGCTAGAGCAAACTCCGCCGACTTTGATGCAGTTGGGACAAGCCTGGACACCCCTGGCGGCAGCGGCTCGTCCAGAATTGACTGGTTTTTTAGAGCAACTTTTTCGCTGGCTAGTTCAGGCGCAAGTGAGTACGGTGGAGGATCTTCTCACTATTCTTGATCGGGGACTTCAGGTGTGTGGGCGGACGCAGTCGCGGCAGATTCGCATAGCGACCCGTACCGATCGAGGACCCAGCCGTCAGCGTAATGAAGATGCCTGCTATCCGGTCAGTGGTACGGATATTCCCCTAACCATTAGCCCAGCGCCTGCTCAGGGGTTGGCTGCGTTCTCCGTCTTACCTTTGACGATTGTCTGCGATGGGATTGGTGGACATGAGGGGGGCAATGTTGCTTCAAATCTGGCGATCAGCGCGATTCAGCAAGAATTGGAGCAAATTCCACCGACCCCCGAAGCGCTGACATCCAATCACCTGATTCCTACCTTGATGCGTTCGATTTGCTTGGCGAATGACTTGATTAGCCAGCGCAATGATCAGGAACAACGGCACGATCGGCAACGGATGGGCACGACGTTGGTGATGGCATTGAGCTATGGGCATGAAATCTACGTATCGCATGTAGGCGACAGTCGGGCGTACCGCATCACTCGTACAGGTTGTCATCAAATCACGTTGGATGATGACGTGGCTTCTAGAGAGGTGCGGCTGGGGTATGCACTCTATCGAGATGCTTTGCAACAGGCTGCTTCAGGTTCTTTAGTCCAAGCGTTGGGGATGAATCCATCGAATCTGCTGCATCCAACTGTGCAAAGATTTGTGCTCGATGAAGATTGTGTGTTTTTGCTCTGCTCAGATGGTTTAAGTGATAACGATCGGGTTGAAGAAGCCTGGCAAACTGAAATTTTACCGATTTTGGCTGATGAACTGGATGTGGCTGCGGTCAGTGAACGACTGATTGCACTCGCCAATAGCAAAAATGGGCATGATAATGTCACAGTTGGGCTAATCCATTGCCGTGTAGCAGAAACCACTTCGGTTTCTGCCCAAGATTTGATGGCACAACTGAATTTTCCGCCTGACAGGTTAGGTCAGGTTGCCTCTGCTGAAGAGACGAGCCCCACATCGCCTTCTGTCTCAACCACTGTCAGAACCAAAGTTCTGAAACCCCGTTCGAGTCAAGCAAGAGTACTGAGATTATTCAGTCGGCTGGTCTTTTTACTCGGATTGCTGAGTGCTTTGGCGTATCTACTGGGGATGGGATGGAAATATTGGTTTAGCAATCCCGGAGACAATTCTCCGACGACAGGATTGCCAACCCATCGTGCTAGCCCATCTGCCGCGCTCAATCTGCCGATCGGGGCATTTGTGCAACTCAGTGGTGCTTCAGCTCCAGGAGGGGGAACTTCACCGCTACCCATGTTGCGAGTAGAGCCAGAATCTTTACAAAATCAAGGGCAAACCTTGATGATCGTGGGTACTATTCCCCTAGGCAGTGTTGTACAAATTCAGGGAAAGTTAGAGAATCCAGAAAAGGGAAACAGTTGGCTGAACCTCAAAGTTTGTTCTACTTCCCCCTTGGCTGCGGTCGTTCCTGAAGCAACTCGGCCTGACAACAGTCCTCCCATTCTTGGTCGCTTGCCCTCTCCTGCCGGCTCACCAGCATCTACTTCTGCGCCCTCTGCCCCGCGTGCGTTGCGACCTGGCGAAACGGGTTGGATTTTGGAGCTTGATCTCGTGCCCTTTGTCAGTCAAGAGCCTCTGCGCGATCCGACCTTGCGAGGAGTTTGCCGCTCTACAGCAAGTCCCGTTGAGATGGTTAGCCCATCCGTCAAAGTGCGTCAATCCCCGCTGAAATCGCCTTAATTGAGGCGGTGGTGCGGAGAAGTTCAGAAGGAGTCGAGTTAGAGCTTGCTTCTGCGTTCGTAAAGGGAATGCTCTAAATGAGGTACTTCATCAGGAGATTTTATACTCTCGACGTGGAATATGGAGTTCCGATCACGAATTGTTGATTCGTGTAAACACATCAGGAATGATTAACCTTTGACTACGCGATCTCCATATTTTCCTTTTCGTGCATCTTGTTCCGTTCCTTTATAAAACCGTTAAGATCTCCCATTCAACCCAGGCAAACTCTCGGTAGACTGGTAGAGATCAGAACAGTCTGAGTGTGGTGAATTGTCCGGCATGTCGTCTGAAACTCCCTGCTTACATCTGGCAATTAAACGTCTGGAAATTGACCATCTGGCTACGAATCAGATGCGACACTATGCTGTTTGGGTCATTGAGTCACCTTATCCGGCTGGGTACGAGCATCACGATCGCCCATGGACGATGGCGCTAACTCATGCCTGGAATGCCTGGCAAGAAATGTTTTCTTCCAGAGGGTTGCCAAATGTGCCTTACGTTTCAGAGGTGAGTCTTATTCCAGATACAAGCCCACCGTCAGAACTGGTACAGGTGGGAGAGGGAATCCCCTTACCTTTGGGTATTGGGCGGATGCAAGGTCTGGGGATTACCCTTTGGCAATGGTTGTTTAACGGTGCGATTCAGGATAGTTTCAATCGTAGTCAGGGATTCGCGAATGCCAAGTCGCAGCCCCTACGGTTGCGGTTGGAAATTCGGGATGCGGATTTAATTCAACTTCCCTGGGAAATTATGCAAGAGCAAGCTGCGAAGCAGGCGATTTCCCTCAGCCAACAGGTTTTATTCAGCCGTACTACTTACGATGTTGATCCATTACCGATTTTGCGAAACGATCAATCCCTTAGGATTTTGCTAGTCTTGGGTCAAGATTCTACGACTGCTGTTTCCGGTCGTGGTGTCAGTGCTAAGGAAAAGGGGATTGTTCAAGAGATTCCTCAACACTTGAAGTTGGAGCAGGAGGCGATCGCGCTATCGCAACTCCTCGAAACCTCGAGTAAGGTATCCTTCTTAGAACAAGAAGATTTAGCGTTTTGTCAAGTAGACACGCTGATTCAGCCAACTCCGGCTCAACTCATTCAGCAGTTGGAAAGTGATAGCTATAACGTCTTTTTTTATGCGGGTCATGGGGTGCCTGCGCCTGATGGCGGGTTGTTGCTGTTGCGTGCTGACACGACCCTCAATGGGACAGAGTTAGCTCAGGTACTGACTCGCTGTCAGGTGAAACTGGCAGTTTTTAATGCTTGTTGGGGTGCTCAGCCAGAAGAACACAATCATCAGCCAATTCCTCGCAGTAGTTTGGCAGAGGTGCTGATTCATCATGGGGTGCCTGCTGTGCTGGCGATGCGAGACTCAATCACCGATCAGGAGGCTCGCAGCTTTATCCAATCCTTTACGCGGGAATTGGTCGAGCGCAAACCGATCGACCAGGCAATGGCGATCGCCAGACAAGACTTACTGACTCTCTACAAGTTCAACCAACCAGCCTGGACGTTGCCTGTTCTCTATATGCACCCAGGCTTTAATGGTGAACTTATCCACCCTCAGAAAAAAGAAGATAAGACAGTGATGCCGCCCGTTCCTTCAATTATTCATAAGCACCATCGGGCTTCCCTGCGCCTTGTTGGCAGTACGAGTAAAAGCTGGAAAATTCGTGCGGGAATGCTCCGCATTGGTCGGAGTGACACCAATGATGTGGTGATCAGTCATCTTCAAACTTCACGAAAACAGGCTGAAATTTTTTGCGCTGATATGACCGATGATGGAGCTTCAATGCCCAAATATTTTTTGAAAGATATTTCGTCTTATGGGACTTTGGTTTTGGACTCTAGCCAGCAAAGTTGGAAACGGGTGAACAATGACACCGTGCCGCTGGAGCCAGGTAGCCATCTAAAGTTTAGCGGGATGCAAGGCGAAACGTATGAATTTATTCTGGAGCAATTTGATACGTCCAAATCACCTGAAGGATAGAACAACCGACTTGAAATTGCCGATTTGAGCGGGTTAATTGAGGCATCATTTTTCTGAACAGCCTTAAAGTTCGTATTGGGAGTCAAGCGTCAGAGCATTTCACCTCCTCGCTGATGTTTGGCTCAATACGTTTGGCAAGGAGATTGAGTAATCGCCTCGCCATTTCAGTTCAGGTAGATACCGGGGTTCTATCTTTAACTGAACGTAAAATTTCTACATCCTCGTTGATTCCGATCTCCTCAATACCTTGAACGATCGCTCTTGTAGGGACACTTTATGAACTGGCATGAGTTCAGTAGTTTTTCGTAAGCTATATCGCTGTTCTGTAAATAAAAGCTTGTGTGCGGATGGAAGCGAATCTGTTAAGCTAAAGCGATGTTTTTTGAGTGGACTTGAGCGGTTCTATCTCGATAGGGATACTTTCTTGATCAGCAATTTGGCTTATTTTATAACCAGTTGCGGAACTGGCACTTTGGCAAGTGTAGGTTCTGATACGGAAGTTGGTTCTATCAGTGCATGCAGGAGTCTAGAATAATGGCAAACAAATCAATGTTGAATCAAGGTAATTCTCTTCAATCTCAAATCGAAATCGATCTCGTCCAAGCCCATCTTGATGCTGAAGGAATTGTAATTCACCCTAGTGAAACTGTTGAGAGAATGATTCAGGATCAAGAAATTCCTACTGCAAAAATTTCTTATCCCTGGAACCCAGCAGACCCAGAAGCTGAGGTCTTTTTCAATGAGTTGGAACAACAGTTTTCGTTAGAAGATCTCTGGCAGCCAGAGGAACTGGCACAGCGATCGCAGGCTTTTTTCAGTCGGATTGATGAGTTATGGAATGAAGTCTCGCTTGAGCGGACGTTGGCTCAGCAATTTTCGGCTTATATTCCTCAAGATATTCTGGCGAAGATTGCCCAAAAAGCTCAACAAGTGGTTTCTTCTTCAGTCTCTTTGCGGGATCAGTTGGTACAGTGTGCCCAAGAGATTTGTCTGAATTTGGCGATCGAAGATCTGCAAACTCTGGCGCGTCCCTATGCATTTGAGATGCGGAGCATCGAGCGAGATGAAGTGAAAGGTCACTGGCAAGATCTGTCAGAGTTTCAGCAAGCTCGGATGGCACTGGCGATCGCGCGTTATGCCATTCACGAGTTGCAGAAATAGCGGATGAGTGAATTTCAGAACTTCAGTCGTGATGAATGGCGCGCTGTTGGGAGACAGAGCCAAGTCTGAATGAACTACTTTTCGCTGAAAAAATGCGTGGCAAAGTTTTGCGATCTCGTTGGCGATAAGGCTCGTGCTTTCAAAATAGCGGCGGCTAGAAAGGCATAGGAAACAATGCCAACCAGGGTGAGCAGTACGACGCTAAACAGTCCCGCAGCGTTCCATAGCGTGTGTAGCCCCGCTGCGCTCAAATAGCCAATCCCTAGCGTGACCCAGCGCTTTCCTGGTTTGAGCACGCTGAGCCCAATGAAGTAACCCAGGTAGCCACTGTAGGCGACGTGACCTGCAAGCAACCCCAAAATGCGAGGAATGAGCAGTTGTAATCCTGCCAGTTCTCCAGCGCCCTGTCCCGATTGTACAGTCACATTTTGGATGGCTTCGGGGACGTACTGACCTAAGGTTTCCAACAGGGTGAAGCCCACTGCGGAGGCAGTGCCCAATAGAATGCCGTCCAACGGTTCCCAGACCCCTATCCATTCTCGCCAGGGTGACCGAAGTCGCCTGCCCACAAGATATACCGTGAGGACAGGCAGTGCTTTGATCAGTTCTTCCATCAAGCCTGCGCCCAAAAAAATTCGCATCAGGAGTAATGCTAAGTTATCTGACGAATTTGTTGGCAAAACCTGACCGGGCAAGATTTGCCGGAAGATGAGTGTGAAAAAGGATAGTAGGGGACTCCGCAAGATGAGCACGGTTGCCAGGGCAATGCCAAGGATGACCCACCAGGGTTTATGTTTGCCGCAAAGTTGGTAGACGACATAGTAAGCCGCGATCGCGAGATAGGTCGCGAGGAAGCAGTTAAACGCGATCGGGTGCCCGACGGAAATGAACATGAGCACCACAAAGCCGACAGTGATCGCACCCGGTAAGAGGTATGCCTTTTGGTACAAATCTTGTCCCGTTGAGAGAATGGGAAAGAGTTGGCTGAAGGTAATGCTCTCTGGGCGTGGAGGAGTCTGATTAGGGCGTGCTGTGGCAGCGATCGCGCCTACTGGCACAACAGGGCTAGAGTGGGGCGGGGTGAAATTCAGTGGCTCAGATTGATATTCAAACAGAAATTCTGGACCGGACTGACTCAAAATAATGCGATCGCCTGCTTGCAAAATCCGACATCCACGCAAGCGCTCACCATTGATGTAAGTACCATTGACGCTATTTAAGTCACAAATCCACCAACGCGGATAGCAAGTTTCGGCAGGTACCAGGTTTGTGGGACGAACCTCGGCATGCCAGCGGGATACTTCTCCGTACTGTTGTGTATCTAAAACGATTTGGCAGCGCGGATCTCGTCCGATCGTGGTCATCTCGCTTTCAGACAGACAATAGCAAAGCAATGATTGCTCATCGCTGTCATGAGAGGGTAACTGCCGCAAGAATGCACGGTACGTAAACTGATCTCTCATTGCTGAGGGAGCGGGGGTAGCGTTTCAAAAGGGGCTTGAGGTTTTTGAAAGATGAAGGGTAGGGCTTTGAGAAAACGGATCTGGTCTGTATAACCCTTATCAGAATGGGCGCTAATGGGGATGCCCCGACTCTTGTGAGAGGTTGACGTGATCCGTCGGTTTTTCGGGCGGCACGATATCGGGTAAGGGGCGTTTGAGCAGATATAACCAACCTAATCCTAAAAGACCGATCGTGATCCCTGCCAAACTTACCATTTGTGCGATCCGCAGTGATCCCAACATTAGGCTATCAGTTCGCAATCCCTCAATCCAGAATCGTCCCATACTGTATGCGACCCAATAGGACAAAAACAAAGTGCCAACCTTCAGGTTGAGCTTTCCCTGTACCCCCCGGAAGAACAGTGTGAGCAATAAGATGAAAACGCCCATATCCCAGAGGGATTCATATAAAAAAGTGGGATGAAAGTACTCGAATCCTTCGTAACCCGGTGGACGGCGGGATAGAGGAATCAATAATTTCCAGGGCAAATTCGTGGGTGCGCCAAATGCTTCCGAGTTAAAGAAATTCCCCCAGCGCCCGATCGCTTGTCCCAAAATAAGTGAAGGCGAGACTAAATCAGCAATTTGCCAAAAAGAAGCCCGCTTAAGCCGACAGAAAATTAGCGATGCAAGCAAGCCTCCCAAAATGGCTCCATGAATGGCAATTCCACCATTCCAAATCGCCACAATTTGGTCAGGATGCTGGACATACTGTTTCCACTCAAACAAAACATAATAGAGCCGGGCACAAGGGATAGCTCCCACGACTAGCCAGATCGCCAGATCACTCAACAACTCTGGATCGACCCCGCGCCGACTAGCAAGGGACTGAGATAAGAACACGCCAATGATGACGGCTGACGCAATTAAAAAACCGTACCAGCGGATTGACAAGGGACCTGCTTCCACGAGCATTGGTCCCGGCGAGGTAAATTGGAATGCCAGTAGCTGACTAGCACTCGAGATCGTCGAAGAAAGGAAAAAACTATCCAACAACATGGGGGGGAGGGGAGGTGCAAGTAGAGAGTAGCAGTCATGCCAACATCCTATCTTGCATAGTTGCATCTGCTGATTCAACTAATCGTCTCGAAATCCCGGTGTGCCTTCCAATCGTTCTCGGTGAGAGGTGAAGCCTTGAGAAATCAGCGGGGATCTCTGAGTGGGGAAAGTCTGGCTAATGCCACCTCTTGCGGAAGCCGCATGGGCAGGAGTAGCGGCGATCGGAGTGAGGAATCCGAGGAGAATTTCGGTATTGTCGAAAAAGCGTGCCCATTGGTTGATGTTGTTGCTTTTTTGCCACTGGTCACGAGTAACTTTAACCGTCAAGATGGGAGCGAATTGTCCATTGCGATCTCCGACGATCGTGACCGTCACTTCCGTTGTCTGAGAATCTTGACGAAACCCTTGCTCAATCGACTTTTGTGCAAGGGTTGTAGCTTCTTGCTTCAAAGCAGAAAAGGGCTGAAAGGCTTCAGATTCTAGTGTCAGATTAATGGTTTTTGCTTGTGCCAGGGTGGGCATCGGAGCGAGTGCCAAACTGCTGCCAGCAAGCACAGTGGCGAGAATCTGTCTACGGATACCCATGGATTCTGTATCGATGTATACCTAGTCAGCTTAGCAACTGGCGATTAATGCCTGAGTAAGCCTCGATTAATGAGACGTAAAGAACCGTAGGTTTTCAGTCTTGTTCAAAAACTTTGCCTAGTGCAGCGGGAGGGATGCTTTGAATTGTTTGAGTAGTGATTCGGCTAACAATGGGGGGCAGCCGTTTGAGCAAAATGGCTAGCCGATCGCTGGAGGTGAGCACCAAGAGCAAAATCATCAAGACAAAGGGGGCGACGGTAAAAACTTGGGTGGGAACGTCGGGGATCGTACTTTGGGCAACGCTGGCGAGTGATTGCAAAATCCCGAATAGGTAACAACTGAGGGCAACGCGCAGAGGGTTCCAACCCCCGAAGATGACGATTGCCAAGGCGATCCAGCCGTAACCAGCGGTATGGCGGTGACTCCATCCGGCTTTGAAGTCAAGCGCGAAAGCGGCACCCGCGATGCCCATCAGTGCGCCACCTAAGAGGGTATAGAAGTAGCGCATCAAAATGACGTTGGTGCCTCTGGCAAAGGCGGCGGCAGGTTGCTCCCCGATCGCGCGTAACATCAACCCGGCTCGGGTGCGATAGAAGTAAACCGCAGTCAAGAAAATGAGTAGATAGCTGGTGTAGACGAGCAGGTCACTCTGAAAAAACAATGCGCCCAGGAGTGGAATGTCTTTGAGCCAGGGGATAGGAAAACTGGGAACTGTGGGGCCGGGTATGCGGACAAAGTTACTGCCCAAAAAGGACGAAAGATCCGCACACAGCAGTGCTAGCACAAATCCGATCGCTTCTTGAGATTGTTTCAGCGTCAAGGCACCAAAGGCAACGACCAGGGCAATTAAAACTCCGACGATCGCGGCACTTGCAAAACCCAGCAAGAGGCTAATATCGCCCCAATTTTCGGTAGTTTTAGCGACCGCAAACCCGGTCATGGCTGCCAGCATTACAGTTCCTTCTGCAGAGAGATTAATCACTCCAGCCCGTTCGGTGATGGTTTCACCCAGGCAGGCAAAGATGAGTGGCGTAGAGGTGGCGATCGCCACTGACAAAATCGGCAAAATCTGGGCAGCTTCCATCAATTTTCTACCCCTTTGCAGTTTGTTTCTTATCAAACCAAATGGCAATCTGACGGCGTATGGCTTGCGGCGGCAGCGTTTCGCTCAACCCACGTCCCAACAAGGCAAACAGCACCAACATTCCTTGAATGACTCCTGCTAGAGAAGACTCTAAATTCAGTTCCAGCGGCAATTGCAGACTACCTACATTCAGGGCGCTAAAGAAAAAGGCAACGGGTAAAATCAGCAAGGCATTCAAGCCGATTAACATGGCTACCAGCAAGGCAAGAAAGCCCAAATTACTCGACACACTTGGAATCAAGCGGTGATAAACCGCTAGCACTTGCAGCGATCCGGCGAGCCCTGCAAAGCTACCGCAAATGGCAAAAGCGCTCAGCAGTTGACGAGTGGAAGGAATGCCTAGCACATAAGAAGCGCGCAGGTTTTGCCCCACGGCTCGTAATTGCAAGCCAAAGTGAGTGCCGCGTAACACCACTAGGGTAATGACAACGGCTGCAATTCCCAACAGCAGAGAAATCGGACTAATGTCTGTATTAGCCAAAGTTGGTAACCACAGAGATTCGTGAAAGGTCTCTGTGCCGCTCATGGAAGCAACGCCTTCTTTTTTCCAGGGTCCAAAAATCAGGTAAAGCGCCAGTCCATCGGCAACAAAGTTGAGTCCTAATCCAGCAAAGATCTCATTGACCCGACCGTACACATTTAAAGCCCCAGCCAGTAACCCCCACAGTGCTCCACCTACGCCACCCAGCCCGATCGCCAGCACAATAACCAATGCAGGCGGTAGCACGTCTTGAAACAACCGAATTGGGATCATAGCAACGATCGCCCCAAAACTGATTTGTCCCTCGATTCCCAAGTTGTAGAGCCCGGCTGTAAAGGTAAAGAGCAGACCACTGGCACAGAGTAACAACGGCGCTAATGTAGAGACCACCCGCGCTACTTGGTCCAAGGTGCCGAAGGCACCGCCCCACATGCTGGCAATGATTGCCAAGGGAGATGCCCCCGACAACAAGATCATGCCGGTAAGGATAATCAGAGCGATGGCAAAGGAACTGATTTGGTAAAAGAAAGATTTTGTCATGGATGGACTGCTGAAAGCTGACTACTAAACCTTCCCCCAATCGTCTGCCCCAGTCTTTCGACAGTGAGATCAGCGACATCGATCAGCTCGGAAACCTCGCCGCCACTAAAGACGAGAACGCGATCGCTGTATTGCATTATTTCGTCTAGATCCGAGGACATAAATAGAATGGCAGTGCCGCTTTCGCACCGGGCAATCAATTGTTGCCAGACCCAGAGCACCGATTCGATATCCAGCCCACGAGTAGGATGTTCCATGAGCAACAGGTTGAGGGGAACTGGCAGAAGGGCTAATTGGGTGCGCTGTTGGTTGCCGCCAGAGAGCCGTTCCACCAGGGTTTGGGGTTTGCCGCGAATGTTGAAAAGGGCGATCGCTTGTAAGGTTCTCTGGAGCGTTTCTTGCCAATCGACGAACCAGCCACGGGACACATGGCGCAGGGCGACGTGTTCGTGAATGGATAAGCCGCGAATCAGTCCATCTTTGAGGCGATCGGCAGGAGAATAGCCAATTCCCGCTTGTAAAAACTCTTTGTAGGGTTTAAGAGTCATGTCTTCGCCGTTGATAGTGAGGCTCCCTGTGCTCGCTGGTAACAACCCGGCACAGAGCAGCAAGAGCAACTGTTGACCACTGCCTTCCAGTCCTGCCAGTCCAATGACTTCACCCTGGCAGACGGTGAGATTGCCCAATCGCAACGTGAGTCGATCGGTGGCGATCGTCACATCCCGCAGTTCTAGAGCTGGAGTGGTGCGGCAGGTGTTGGGCTTTAGGGGGAGTGCCAATTCTCGCCCAAACATCAGTGCAATCAACTTTTCGTCAGGACACGGAATTGGTAAATGCCCGGCGGCTTTGCCCTGGCGCATTACGGTTACTTCATCACACAGCGCTTCCACATCTTCCAATTTGTGGGAGACAAAAATGACAGACTTCCCTTGAGCTGCCAGGTGTTTCATGGCGTCAAACAACGCAACTTTTTGGGATGCAGAAATGCCTGTGGTTGGTTCGTCCAAAATTAAGGTTTTGACTCCCAATGAGAGTAAACGCAAGATCTCCAACTGCTGCCGTTCACCTACCGTCAGATTGGACACCAGTTCATTCACATCCAGCTGGAAATTAAACTCAGTTGCGAGACGCTTAAAATCACGACTTGCCGATCGCGGATTGATGAAGATACCTCCCAACTTCCCTACCATGAAATTGTTCAACACCGATAGCGGTGGAAAGTCCAACGGATCTTGATGCAACATCCCTACCCCGGCTCGAATCGCATCAGCTGGAGTTTTGATCTCGATCGGAAACCCATCCAGCAAAACTGCTCCTGCATCCCTCGAAATAAAACCGCTCAATACCTTAACCAGCGTACTTTTGCCAGCCCCATTCTCACCGAGCAACCCGTGGATGCTTCCTGCCTGCACCGTCAATGACACGTCATCATTTGCCTGGACTGAACCAAACCGTTTGGAAATATTCAGGAGTTCAATTTTCATTCAGAGTGTGTGGGAGCAAGAAGAAAGAATTGAAAGGAGAAAAATCGAGTGCTGAATCGCCAAGCGCACTCAACACTCAAAAAAGGTCTACTTACTGGGCCCTTCCATGCCTGCTAGCAGCTGAGGTAAATACCAAATTTGTTGATCAGTTGCAGTTTCACCCGCTTTGAGGAAAGGAGTGCCGTCCTGGAAGTTGAGCGGTCCCTTAAAGGGATGAATGCTGCCATCTCCTAACCCCTTAATAAACTCATCCATAAACTTTGTGTTTTCGCCCAGTGCTTTACCTGGTAGAAAGCCAAGGATTGAAGTTTCAGGATTATTGATATCTTTCCAATCAGGAGCTAACCAGACAAACTCATTCGGAATTTTGCCACTCCTTGCCTCCTCCACTGCCTTGCGATAGGGAAGCGACCAATTGTAGTAAGGCACACCCAAGCAAATTCCGGGCGCGAGCGTACACCCCTCTTTAAAGTCGTAGTGGACAAATCGGACATCTTTGCCAGCATCAGCTGCTTTCTTGGCTTGGGTAGCTGCTTCGGGTGTATCGATGCCGGACATTACCACATCGAATCCCCCATTGTAATAGTCATCTGCAACTTTGGTGGGGTCTAGGGTTTTACCGGGAATATTGAACCAAAACCCAATCCAAGTCACTTTAAAGGTCAAGTCTTTGGGATTTTTCTTACGATAGTTTTCCCAACAATATTTTGCTCCTAGGTATGCAGACGATGCATAACGGCGGGTCTCATCGTTAATCAGGGGACCGAGATAGCCAATTTTGCCCGTTTTTGTGCCCAATGCTGCTGCACAGCCTGCCATCATTTTGCCGTATTCCATCCGAGCCATGATGTTGCTCAGATTCTTCTGATCTTTGAAGTTTTTACCTTCTTTCCAGGCATAGTCTCCCGAAATATGGATGATAGAAATGTCGGGGTGCTTTTTAGCAGCTGCCAGTGCGTCGTCTTTAAAGTCATCTGAGTTGAAGATGATCATTTTTGCGCCTTTAGCAATTAGGTCATCTGCGACCTGTGCACCTGTGACATTTGGCCGATCGCCCGGATTGACCTTATCCACATACTCAAACTTGACCCCAGGTACAGTTTTCACCACTGTTTCCATCCCTTCGTAATGAGCCTGGTTCCAACCTGCATCATTTTTGGGACCAACAATGATCATGCCAACTGTCCAGGCATCACCGCCTGCCGGATTATCAGAGGTGCTTGCTTGCGGCGATCCAGTTGTGGTGGGGCTACTGCTACAAGATCCCATCAGCATCGCCAGAGCAGCAATCTGCCAAAAACGGTAGCTCAGCTTAACCACCTTGGCAGCAGTTCGATGAATCTGCCCAAATCGATTAAATTCCACAGTTGCTCCTCATACCAATACAAAGTTGCTTTCAGATTATAAGAATTGTGCTGACTTTGCTCTCCGTAATCCAATTAAGGCGATCGACTTAGAGAGAAATGTATTAAAGGTTACAACTTGAGATCGGACTTTGGGGAATGGGAAGGAGGAGAAGAAACACGGAGCGATTGGGCTTAACGCATAGTGACAAATTCTTCAGCTGCACTAGGATGAATGCCTACTGTGGCATCAAAATTGGCTTTGGTGGCTCCCATTTTGAGCGAGATCGCGATGCCTTGGATAATTTCAGCTGCATGATCACCGACCATGTGTGCTCCCAACACCTTATCCGTTTCTTGATCGACGACCAACTTCATCAGCGTTTTTTCGTCTTTGCCCGCCAGGGTGTAGTACATCGAGCGGAATCGGCTTTGAAACACCTTGATGCGATCGCTGCCATACTGAGCAATCGCTTCGGCTTCGGTCAGTCCAACGGTTGCGGCTTCTGGCGTCGTAAAGATCGCAGTTGGAATATTGTCGTAGTGCATTAACCGGGGAGTTCCCCCAAACAGGGTGTCAGCAAGGACACGCCCTTCGTTAATTGCAACCGGAGTCAATTGAATTTTGCTGGTACAGTCGCCTACCGCATAGATGTTCGTTTCAGCAGTGCGATGATGACGATCGACCACGATCGCGCCCTGAGCCATTTCAACCAGGGTATTTTCCAGTCCTAGATAGTCGGTATTGGGTCGTCGTCCCAAGGCGGCCAAACTGACTACATCTGCCAGAATCAGTTCTGCTGCGCCATCTTGGTGTATGGTCACCGTGACGCCAGCCTCGGACTGGATAATCTGAGTCACCTCTGCATTGGGAATGATGCGAATCCCATGCTGGATCATCGCCGTTTGGATTTGGGTTCTCAGATCCTCATCAAATCCGCGTAAAATTTTGTCTTTGCGAATAACTTGAATCACTTCAGTGCCCAACCCGTGCAACATGCAGGCAAACTCTGAAGCAATGTAGCCACCGCCTAATAACACGACTCGCTGGGGTTGTTTGGGTAGCTCAAACAAAGCATCTGAAACCAGTGCCCGTTCAATGCCTGGAATGTTGGGGCGGACTGGGGCCGCACCGACTGCAATCAAGATTTTGTCGGCTGTGACTTTGCGATCGCCAATCGCGATCGTATGAGCATCCAACAACTGTGCTCGTCCCTGAATCACCTGCACGTTAGAAGTGTCTAACATGCGCTCATACACTCCATTCAGGCGAGTCACTTCAGCATTGACCTTGCTGATCATTTGTTGCCAGTCCAGTGTGGCGTGGGTTTCGCTCCAGCCATAGCCCTGTGCATCCTGAAACACATCGGGAAAGCGGGATGCATACACCATGAGCTTCTTGGGGACGCAGCCCCGGTTTACACAAGTGCCGCCCAAGCGATCGTTCTCGGCAATGCCTACGGTGGCTCCATGGGCTGCTGCTCTCCGTGCCGCTGCAATGCCTCCTGAACCTGCGCCAATCACAAATAAATCAAATTCGTAGGTCATGCCCTTTGCCTCTCTGCAGAACGCTGGGTAATGGACTGGAAAGACGATGAATGTTGGAAATACGACCTCAACAAAAAGCAAAGGAAGGAGAATCGTTCCCACCTCCTTTGCTTTGCCTGTGTGCGATCATCGGAACGATCGCAGTCGATTCATTGAGATGGCTGAACAGCCTAAAACCTTCACTCTCAATCGAGCGTCCGAGGTCTACTCTCCAGGATTAGGATGAGCGAAATCCATTGGTATTGGCATCGCTATAGAGATTAACCAACGAAGGCTAGACGTGGCTGAGAGACGCCAGCGGGCTGAACACCCTTTAAGTAAGCCAACATCGTATCTGCGTCAGAGACTTCAAAGGGATCGATCGGGCAATTGTCACCGAAATCAGGTTCTACAAAGATTTTCTCGATCGCGCCGTCATTGACCAGCATTGAATAACGCCAGGAACGCATACCAAACCCAATATTTGATTTATCGACCAGCATCCCCATCTTGCGGGTAAATTCGCCATTGCCATCGGGGAGCAAGAAGACATTCTGCGCGCCTTGCTGCTTGCCCCACTGGAACATGACAAACGCATCATTCACGGAAATACAGACCACAGCATCCACACCCAGTGCCTTGAACTCTTCATAAAGCTCTTCATAGCGGGGCAAGTGGTTGGATGAGCAAGTAGGCGTAAAGGCACCTGGCAGCGAAAACACAATCACTCGCTTGCCACCAAAAATTTCTTGCGTGGTCAAATCTTGCCAACGATAAGGATTGGGACCAGGCACAGACTCATCACGAACACGAGTCTTGAAAACTACATCGGGTACGCGCTCAATAGCTGCCATATTGACCTCTTTTTAAGGATTAGCGTGGAGTTTGTTTCAGGCTTCGCTGTCACAACTAAGAATAATTCTTACATAAAAATGAGTAAATGGCGAGAATTACCTATTTTTAAGAAGAATTACTAGATGAATGACATTCCTATTTGTATCTCTTATAATCTATAGTCTAGAAGTAATTTTTCTAGAAGTAATTTTTAGCTCAAAAGAAAATTGAGCGGGGTTGTTGGATTTATGCAGCAGCAAGCGGTAGATGTGGTTCAAATTCTCAAATCTAAAAGGTTACGGGTTACGCCGCAACGGTTTGCCGTTTACGCTAATCTGCTGACTCGCACGGATCATCCAACTGCTGAGCAAATTGTAACGGATCTTAACCAACATGCTCCCACTTCTTCGCAAGCGGCTGTATACAGCGCATTGCAAGCGTTGCGCGAAGTCGGGTTGGTGCGAGAAGTGCTCCTGGAAGCGGGTGTGTGTCGCTATGATGCCAATGTGGCGCTGCATCACCACTTTCGGTGTCGCTGTTGTGGAGCGATCGAAGACATTGCCTGGGATACGTTTCGTTCGGTTGATTTAACAAAACTCCGCTCTGACTTGTGTGGAGAAAGCTATGAAGTGACGGTATATGGTACTTGTATGGGTTGTCAGCAACCGGAACCAGTATCTCCAAGCCATGGATGAACCTCTGTCCTGCTGCATGAGTCTGATTGCTGACTGTAGTCCTGGTTACTATTGCAATACCACGGCTAAGGTGCGTGAATAAGTGGGGAATAAATGCTTTTCAATGACAAAAAAAACTTTCAAGGATTCTAAGTTGCCATTGATGCTAGGCGCTAAATCGGTTTTCTTGAAGAGTTTGGACAAACTGCTCCAATGACTCAGGCGTAATCAGAAGGGTGTTGCCAACTGAGCGATCGAGCACAACTAAGCGATCGGTTTGTGAAACGTAAAATTCGACGAACCCCCGACGCTGGGTCCACAACCAACCAAAACCGCCCCATAATCCTCCCACACCGATCCGGATTGCCCAACCAAACTCTTGATTAAACGCATTCTGATCAAGAATTCGCACATCGGTAACTGTGTGTAACGAAACTCTGCGTTGCCATACTGGAAACACAATCTTCAAGGTATGGGGAGAAATGATGAAATGCGAAGGACGACAACCCAACCAGACGACTCCGTATAACCCGCCCAGCAGGAGTGTCGTGAAAATAGCGATCGCATTGTGTGACAATAGCGCCCAAATTCCAAATGCCACGGGCAAACCCAAGAGTGCCAGGGTGAGTCCGCGAATTAGAGTAGACATGGGTGCTAGGGGAAAGCTACGGCTCATGATCGAGTTTTCCAATCAAAAAGGCTGCAAAGCAATTATGTCATTGTTTGGACATAGAGACTGAAACCTTGACTATGTAAGGTTCTCAGGCTCTCAAATCAAAGCACCGCTGCGCTGATTGACCCGTTCCTATAGCTTGAGCTAAGGGGATAACGGTAGCAACCAAAATGGGATAGATTTAAACAATAGTCATAATCAGCCGAGTCAGGATGAGTAGTGCGATGGAATGGACAGCGGAAGCGGAAGCATGTTTGAAGGAAATTCCCTTTTTTGTCCGTCCGGCTGCTCGTAAGAAGATTGAGAAGTTTGCCCAAGATATGGGGATTACACAAATTACGGCTGAGATCTATCACCAAGCAAAGCAGAAATTCGGCTCCTGAAGTAGGTGAAAATAATCTGAGCATTTTGCTTAAGGCGCGGATGCGGTCACTGCTTGCATCAACCTCTAAAGAGGTGCACGATCGATCTCACCGTTAATCGTCAGAGTAGCTGCTGCGCCTGATCTGGGGACCACGACTACCACTTTGGTTTCCCCCCGAACGTTGGTGTATTGAATGCCTTCAGTGGTTAGCTCGACTGCAACTAGAACCCCTCTGAGCCAGGTGATGCGATCGTGTTTATCGTAAATATTCATCCGCGTTTGTCCGTTCTGGCGAAAAATGTGAACGGTATTTCTGTGTGCCTCAAATGCGATTAATGTCTCTTCAGCGTAAGCGGTTGATCTGAGTTGAGTGAACCGCAAACAAGATTTGCTCTCTTCAGTGTAAAGAACCAAATTTGTGTCTTCTAGTTGTAACTGCTGCGCCTCCTGCAGAACTTGAAAATAGAGCTTTTCTTGCTCCATGACCACAGGTGGACAGAGTTTTTGAGTCACGGCAATGGCGAGCACCATGAAACGAATCCCCAAATGCGACGGGGGGGCTTCGCTTCTCAAGGAAAGTTCTGCGCCATAAAGATTACAACCTCCGTGTCCTGAAATATGGTGAGTGCTATCAAAATACAGAGTTGTTTGAATGCAATCGTTGACTGCTATGCCGGATATTTCTTCGAGCAACCATTCTGTATTAACCAATTGGTATACGGATAGATGCGTCATGAATTTACCACTTGTCCAAGTCATAGCATTGAATCAGTTAGACCAGCTCTTAAGAAGTTAAAATATCACCTTGACTTTACTATGCTAAATTGAATTTTTAATTATGAATTAGAGATACTTTTCACTACATTGAATCTTCATTCTTTCATCATTAAGACATATAAACTGTCGATTGAAATTCTTAAGAATTAGTTAATCTATAGGGCTTATTTGCTGATTTGATCAGCCAGTATTTTTGAGAAGTTTGTGGCATGACTGAAGTCAAATCTTGAGAATGGATTAGAGGTTATTGTGATCACGATCAGAGCTGTGCCAATTCTTTATTTTATTGCCATCAAAAATCCCTGGATGTCTTGCCGTGTTTCGACTCCAGGGATTCTTGAATGAATTTACTCCTCACCCTCTGACTATGGCAGATTGTTTGAAGAGAAGTGCTTAACTTTGTGACAGATGGGTGGCTGGAACACAAGGTTAAGCAGGAGTTCATGAATTCCGTTGAAAGCCTTTTTTAGAAGTTTTCTGACTCTCTTTTGACTTACCTTTCGATTTGCTAACTTCTGCGATCGCTGATTGAAATAATTCGTGTAAGTGTAGAGGAACACTGGCAATTTCGGGTAGTTCTGGTTCAAGTGGTTTTTGATGAGTTTGTAGCAACTGATCCAAGTCGCGATCGAGGCTAAAATCTATGTGCTCTAACGCTGTCCGCAAGACCTGTTCCAGTTGTTTCGGATATTGTGCGGCTAGCCGATGCCAGACAAAGGCGTTCATCGCAGGGTCTTGTAAATTGCGATCGACCAGCCTGGATACTCCTGAGAGACTTTGCCAGTCTTCTGCCTCCAGCAATTGTTTGAATTGAGTATAGGCAGGCAAAAACATCTGTCCCCAACGGGGATGGGCTAGCACGGTGACTTGTTCTGCTTTTTTTAATTCGGGAGGCAGATCAACCTGGGGTGTCACCATTTGGTTAAGTGCCTCTTTGCGTTTCATAATCTGGGAAACTGCTTTGGCATCGGCACCGAGCGATTCTGCGGCCGCTTCCAATTCTGCGGCATCGATTCCGGCAGACTCTACCAGTTCAGATAAGGATTTGGAATCGTCGATCCCTGCTTCTGTCAATTGCTTTTTCGAGAGAATTTTCTGGAACTCTGCCAGTTTTTTACCGAGTTGATAACCCGACAAGGTAACTTCGTCACCCCCAAAGAAATCGAGAAAGTCCTGGTAATACTTTTCTACCGACTGCCATGCTTGCTCCAGCAGTTCGGGAGCATCGCCGTAGAGTTGGGATTTGTAGGTTTGTTTGAAGTTGCCGATCGCGACTGCTAATTTGGGTTTACCCAGATTACCCATCCGTGTGTGAGGACCAGAAATGAGCCAGTATTCGGGAGTAACAGGTGCAATCCGAGTGAGCAAAATCTCACCCAGTTTCGATCGCTGCATCTCCTCCCACATTTTGGGCTCAGATGGCTTCACAGTGTAGCGCTTTGCCGTTAGCCAATTGGTTAGCTCGAAGCTATCTGGAAGGATGGCGTCAACAGCAAACAAGCCAGTAAAAGCACGTTGCCAGCTCTGAAGCAGGGTGCGATCGTCTTGCGATAAATCGGGGTGACTGGCAATGAACAAATCTAAAGGGGTGTGTGTGCCGACTCTGCCTTCGGTCAAAAATGCATCGACGACCCGCTGTGACTGTTGGCTATCTTGATTGGGAAAGTAGGAAGTTTGTTTCGCCGCGTAGGATTCTAAGGCAGTTGCGAGATCCCCTTCCGCATCAAACACGAAGTCGGTGAGTGCCTGTTTCAGTTCTCTGGCTCGCTCTAATATTGCGTCCACACTTCGTCTCCCAGATTCAACTTCTCTAGAGTACTGGTGAATTGGACGTAAGCGTATCTTCTTGAAGGATGAAAAATAGGTAAGGGTGAAGGGGTAAAGCTTTGTTACTGACTTGTGACTCCTTTCTGCTGATGAGGAGTGGGAATGACAATGTAGCCGTGAGTGCGATCGCCGAGGACTTGGTTACGTGCTAAGCCCCAGTACCACCAATGGGCAGCGATGTATGCGCAGATTAGGCTATCGAGTTGATCTTCGATGGCTTTGAGGGGCGTGCTTTTGAGGGGGGTGAGGTCTGTCCAGAAAGGAGACGAGGGAAAATGGGTGGAGGATGGCAGGTATAGGGCTGGTTCCAGCGTGGGAAGGAGTTCGACGATGAAGTGCTGAAGTTTTTTGAGTTCGGCTTTGCGTTCTGCTAGTCGCCCTTTTTTGTATTTCAAAATACGCTCTAGTTGAAAAAGATGAACGATCGCTGGGTGGGGAAAGGCTTCGATCTGATAGCGTCCAAGTTGCTGCGGTACGATGTCGGGAGCGTGCTGAAAGCCTCGTGTTTCCAGGCTAAGACCAAAACTGATGGTGTGGACGGCAAAGGGGAGACTGAGGTTAGCAGGATAGCAGCCAGCATGATAACGATGAAAGTGATGATGGGCAAGCCGATCGGGTAAGCGTGACCCGTTTGGGTTGGGGATTAGGGTGGGGGCATCCACAGCAATGAGTCCGGGGTCGGGGACAGGCAACCAATGGTCAATCCAGGTCAAAATATCGGTATGGTGAGTTTGGCGGGTGATTTCTAGGAGTTGCAAGTGTTGTCCTGTCCACTGAAGACAACATGAACCGCTGGCTCCGGATGACCAACCGAGATCGATACCGATGAATTTCATAGATGTGGAGGCAGAGAGGGAGAAGGTGGATGGGTGGATGGTGAATAGGGTAGGGACTGAAGCGTGTGGGAGGAAGGATGATGCGATGGGGGTTGGGATTGGCGATCGGGTTGCTTTGGCTGGGGTCTGTGGGATCGGCTCTGGGGATGGCGATGTCGGCTGGCGATTATCGGCAGTTGGGCTTATCTTACCGTCAGCAAGCGCTCTATCCTGAAGCGATCGCGGCGTTTCAGAAGGCAGTTGCTCTGGAACCAGATAATTTGGATGGGCGGGTGTTGTTGGGCTGGACGCTCCATCAGGCGGGGCGACGGGCACAGGCTGCCAGTGAACTGCTGGAAACCTTGTATCGAAATCCGCTGGATGTACCGGCTGCGAACGCTTTAGGGATTGTTTATTTGGTTGAAGGACACTTGTTGAGTGCGGTGGTTACGCATACCTGGGCAGAGTGGCTTAAACCCGATAATGAAATTGCTCACTATAATCTCAGTCTGGCGTACCAGCGATTGCAGATGTATGAACCCGCGATCGCCCATGCCATGGAAGCTGCCAAACTGGAACCCAGTAATCCGCATCCGCTGGTGGCGTTGGCGATCGCGCAATGGGATCGGGGCGATCGGGTAAAGGCGCAACAGACTTATCGGCAGGCGATTGAGATTGATGGTCGATACCAAGATACGGCGTTTCTCACTTATCTGGATGAAGCCGGATTTAGTCCTGGCCAAATTGAGCGATCACAACAGGTGCTCAAGAGCCTGAAATAGCACGTTAACGAGATCGACTACCTACCTCGACCCTCTTCCATAGCAGTTTTTACCTGAGTGAAGTACAGCGGTGGGAAGTACAGCGGGGTGCAAAGTACCCTCACTGTACTTCTCACCCTTGAAAAGGGCTATATAGCGATGTCTAAATACGATCTCATTTATCAGATTGTGCGTCAGATCCCGATCGGTAAGGTGGCAACCTACGGACAGGTCGCAGAGCTAGCGGGATTAGGGGGGCAGGCGCGTTTGGTGGGTTATGCGCTCTATCGGGTAGATCTGCGATCGTCGGATATTCCCTGGCAACGAGTAATTAATGCCAAGGGGGAAATCTCAGAATCCTTACATCGACAGGGGTCTGACTATTTTCAGCGATCTCTATTAGAAGCAGAAGGGATTCAATTTACCCCGACAGGCAAAATTGACTTGAAGCAGTATCTCTGGAGACCTGATCCGACGACTTGGGAACCGTAAAGCCATTTCCCTGGTCTACCCCCGATCGCCCACGGTCGATCGGATCAACAGCCATTACTCAGGACGGTCAGTACGGGTAAAGCTCAAATCTTTGCGGACTTGTTGTCGCACCTGCCTTGCCTGTAAGCGATGACGCCAGTCACGAATCGCGAAGGCAGTCCGTGCCATCGGTGCGACATACCCTTCTGGCAGCGTCTCGGAATTCTCCAAATCGGGACGTGCCTGTACCAGCATACAGTCGCTCAGATTTTCTAAGTGGGATTCTAAATCCAGGACACGGATCACTTCTTGGGCGGTTTGATAGCGATCTTTAGGCGAAATTTTCAACATTTTGCCCAGCACTTTGCCAAAGTGATCGCTGACGAGAACCTGATCGCGCCATTCGACTTCGCCAGTGGTAAATTCATAGTCAAAATCGAGAGGCGGTTTGCCTGTAAGCAAGTAGAGGCAAGTGATGCCCAGCGCGTAAATGTCGCTAGCAAAGAGTGGGCGCATTGCCAGTTGCTCGGGTGGGGCAAAACCAACAGTGCCAACAAACTGAGTCGAAGCGGATTTGATGGCACTGTTTTCGATGTGGCTAATTTTCTCTTTCATTGCACCAAAATCAATCAGCACAAGCCTGCCATCATCTTTGCAGCGGATGATGTTGGGGGGTTTAATATCGCGGTGAATAACCTGGTGATGATGAATATATTGAACGACCGGCAAAATCTCTCTCAGAAATCGTTTGACTGCCATTTCTGACCAGGGACCGGTGCGGCGAATTTCTTTGCTGAGGGGCATGCCCCGAATATATTCTTGAACCAGATAGAAATCACCCTTGACCTGGAAATAGTCGAGCAGTTGAGGAATTTGGGCGTGGCTACCCAATTTGCTCAAGGCTTTGGCTTCTTGTTCAAAGCGTTGTTGTGCCCGTTGCAGGGCAACCGGATGATCCACTTTGGGGCAAAGCTGCTTGATGACGCATAAAGGCTGACCTGGCAAGGCTGCGTTGCGGGCTAGATAGGTGATACCAAATCCGCCTCTCCCGATGATCCGTAAAATCTCGTAGCGATCGCGAAAGAGCTGTCTAGAACCACACAGTTTCCCTAAACGGGTTTGGCTCAGCGCAGCAGAGTGAAGATTAACGAGGTTCCCGTTGGAGGAATTCATCTAGCCAGTAGTGCGGAATGATTTAGAGGCTCTAATCGACTGAATCCGGGTCGTCAATTCTGATGAAGCTCAATCGTAACTTACAACATTTCCGGATGTGTCTAATCTACCTCCAGTCTAAGGAGAAACTGAGAGGGTTAGCTGAAATCTTTAAACTTTGATTACGATGCGTTTACGTAGTTTCCCAAAAATCAGCCAGGTCATATCCTAATTCGTCCAACATTTGGCGCAACAGAGGCAAGCTGAGACCAATCACATTACTATGGCATCCTTCGAGCTTGTCAATCAGTGATCCACCTTTGCCTTCCAGGGCAAAACATCCGGCACAGGTCAGGGGTTCTCCAGTAGCAACGTAAGCGGCGATTTGGCGATCGCTGACCCAGCCAAAATAAACCCGGGTAACCTGACAACGCACCTGCTGTCGCTGATGGGTTACATCTAAGAGAGCATGTCCGGTATAGAGTTCACCAATTTGACGCCGCATTCGTTGCCAGCGGGCGACCGCTTCAGCCGCGTCGGCGGGTTTGCCATGAATCTCACCCTTGATTGCGAGCACCGAATCGCAACCCATCACCAACACAGGCGATTCCAGGCTCGCTGAGTCTAGCTGTGAAACAACGGTTTCCGCTTTCCGCAGTGCCAGGGCTTTGACGAGGGCGGCGGGGTCGGACAGCTGAATTTGTGACTCATCAAAATGGCTGACTCGAACCACCGGATCGATACCAACCCCTTGCAGCAGCCGTCGTCGTGCTGGAGAGGCTGAGGCAAGAATGAAGGTGGCAATGCCCATAGAAAACAGCGAATCGTAGTTAATTGCGATCGACGCTTATCAGCCTGTATTCCGCATTCCGGCAGCGATGCCGTTAATGGTCAAGAGTGCGCCTCGTAGCAACTCACCCCGACTATAGCGGGATCGCACCACGCCGGAAGCTGCCTGCGATTTGTGTTCTCGCAGCCGTTTGAGCAACGAGACTTGCAGAAAGCCAAGCGGGACGATCGTGCCATTGCGGAGTTGCACCGATTTTTGGAGCGAGGGATCGCCATCTAGCAATCGCTTATGCCCCGTCACCAGCAACACCAGATCACGAGTGAGATAGTACTCATTGGCAATCTGCTCGAAGACATGTTCGAAGCGCACCCGATCTTCAGGCGCAGTTAACTCGTTGACGTAATGACGAGCGATTTGCAAGTCTACTTTGGATAGGGTCATTTCGACCTTAGAAATCGCCATCTTGAAAAAGGGCCATTTGAAATAGAAGTAGCGCAGCAGTTTCAGATGTTCTTCGGGGTGTTCGGTGAGAAAATCGCGCAGAGCTGTTCCTACCCCATACCAGGAAGGTAAGAGGAAGCGACTCTGAGTCCAGCTAAACACCCATGGAATTGCCCGCAAACTGCCCAAGTCCTTTTTACCGCCCCGGCGTGCTGGACGAGAACTGATCTGTAGCTGGCTAATTTCTTCGATCGGGGTAACGGAATGGAAGAAATCAATGAAGTCGGGTTGTTCGTAGATTAGGGCACGATAGTGGGTGCGAGATCGGGCTGCCAGCTCTTCCATAATTTCATGCCAGGGTTGAATATCATCAAACCCAGTTCGTAATAAGCTGCCCTGAATCACAGCGGTGGTCACTGTTTCCAGGTTGTAGAGAGCAAGCTCTGGCAAAGAATATTTAGACGCGAGTACCTCGCCCTGTTCTGTAATCTTGATCCGACCATTCACACTGCGACCTGGTTGCGCCAGGATAGCTTCGTATGCGGGGCCGCCGCCTCTCCCTACCGATCCGCCTCGTCCATGGAAAATACGCAGTGACAGTTGATACTGTTCGGCAATGCTTTGCAGGGCTTGCTGGGCTTTATGGATTTCCCAATTACTGCTGAGAAATCCAGAGTCTTTATTACTGTCAGAATAGCCCAGCATCACCTCTTGTAAGTTGGGGGTCAACCGGGGCGCACGGGAAATGGTTCGTTCCCCAACGGTTTTTGCGTCCTGATTTTGTGCCTGATATCCCCCTGCTAGCACGGCTCGGTAGACGGGGAGCTCGAATAGGTTCAGCATGATCGAAGGTGCTTTCAGCAAGTCTTCGACGGTTTCAAATAAAGGCACCACATGCAAGCTACTGATGCCAGTGGCAGGATCGTAGAGTCCAGCTTCTTTTGCCAGCAATAACACTTCCAGCAGATCACTGACTTCGTGGCTCATGCTAATGACGTAGGTCTGACAAATCTCTTGCCCAAATTCTTGCTGGAGCTTTCGAACCATGCGGAAGGTCTCGATCGTCTCACGAGTTTTTTCCGAAAAGGGAATTTCTTGCGGGATTAAGGGGCGACGAGTCTGAAGTTCGGTAGCCAGCCAAATACCACGCTCAGACTCTGACATAGCGTGGTACGACCGAGGCAAAATTTGTAGATATTCGGTAATTTCGGCGATCGTATCCGAATGGCGTGAGCTTTCCTGCCGAATATCCAGATGTGCCAGGATAAACCCGTAAACTTCGACTTGACAGATCAAATCATCCAGATCGCGGCAACTCAGCCCAGTTTCTGCCAGGTTGCGTTGGATCAGACGCAGTTCTGCCAAAAAATCATCGCCTGAGGCATAAAATAAATCCGGGTTATCTTTGGGGGATTCTTGTTGCCAGGTGCCCTGCCGCAGTTGATGGTTGCGTTCGCGAGTATTTTCTAACCGCTTTTGGATATAGGACAGTTTGAGGCGATAAGGTTCTTGACGATATCGAATGGCGAGATGGTCATAAACGTCGGGCATCCGCAATTGGTCTTGTTCTAGCGATTCCAGCAAATCGGGCAACACATCACTCCAGTGCAAAGAAAGACTGAGGAGATCAATCAACCGTCGCACTGAGTGAATATATTTTTCCAGAACCAGATTTCTTTGGTAGCAAGCGGTTTGCCAACTGACCTGGGGAGTGACAGAAGGATTGCCATCACGATCGGAGCCGACCCAGGAACCAAATCGGCAAAAATCATAGCTAGGGGGGTGCAACCAGGGGAAAGATTGATGCAGTGCTTGCTTGAAACGCTGATGCAGGAGTGGAATCACATCAAATAGCACTTCCTGGAAGTAATGCAAGGCATAGTCTACTTCATCCAGCACCGTAGGTTTGAACTGATGCAATTCATCCGTACGCCACCACAACCGAATTTCTTCCGTTAGTTGATTTCGCAGACTATCGGCTTCCCAGGAAGAGGCTAACCCAGTAGCTCTTAGCCCCTCTTCTGCCAGATCGAGCTGGTGCAGAATTTTGGCAATTCGGCGCTGCTTATCTCGAATTGTATGGCGAACAATTTCAGTGGGATGGGCAGTGAATACCAACCAAATATTCAACTGATTGATCAGCAATTGAATTTGTTGGGGAGGAACATTCAACCGTTTTAGTTTGGGAAACAGGGCATGGAAAGTGGATAACTCACGATGGTTCGAATTTTCTTGCAAGCTCCGTTCCAGCAGTTCCGCTTCTGGACGGCTACTCAGAGCCAGATCCGCACTGGAACTGTAGCCTTGCCGATTGCCGTTGGTATCACTAAAGGGATTTTCGCGAATTGCCCGATATTGCTGCTGTTGATCGCGTTGCTCGTAGTGCTGTTCAACAATATTAATTAACTGGAAATAGAGGGCAAAGGCACGAGCTGCCCGAATTGCTTCGTTTAAGTCGAGCTTTTCGACCACACCTAAAACTTGCGCTTCAATAAAGGTCGGTGCCTGCCCTTCGGGTGAACACATAGTACGCAGCTGACTCAGTAGGTCAACCAACGCTTGCCCGCACTCCTGTCGCAAGACCGATTCCCAAAGGTCTTCAACTAATCTTAAACGGTGGCGAAGGAAGAGATCGAAGGTAGAAGTACCCGCGTCGGAGGAGACTTCTGAAGCTAAAGCAGCTTTGAATTCCTCGGACGGACTCATGGCATCATCAGTCATTATGGGGAGATGAAATGCTTCATCTGAAGAGGGAGGTCGCGAACTCATAGAGCCTATGCCAGCAGCGAAGATACTCAATAATTCTATGGGCTAAATCCTTATCCGTGGTCTCGGAAACGACAAACTTTTGTCATGTTACAAAACCACTCACTTAAACCTTAAATTGTAATTTTTAGGTTCAAGTTTTTACCCCGATCGAGCGCGTTCTTGTAGCAATGATGACAGACAAAAATGAATAGTTTGGTTTTAGACGAGCGCTGCAGTCTTCTTTGTTTCTGCCAAGCGATTGTTTCTGCAAACAGGCTCTATCATCATGCCAAAAATCTGTCTCTCAGGGAATGGTCGATTCGGAGTCGTTGGTGGGAAGTGGTTGATTGAGGGTGAGTAACCGATCGCCTCGAAACACTTCCTCACTGACCAGTCCGAAATCTTGCACCAGTTTGAAGACTACCCGTCCGCCCACCAGGGTGATCAGCAGGGGAGGCGTCATCAAACTCAATAACCATTCGGATGGGACAAAAGACTGAGAATTATTCAGGCGATTTTTGGTTTCTGTGCTTTTATAGGTGGATTGCATCGGTCTCTGGATACCTCAGATTTCTTTACGAAGCCATGCCAATACAGTATCAGGATGTGTTATCTCTAGTAGGCTGTTACCAAAAGATTGAGAGCAAGTTAAAGGGATTCAGGCACTAATGCTGGACTCAAACGAACTCCTGCCTAAGACCTATCAGGACTCTACCGCTAATGGACGATCGCCCATGGGAGTTGCCGCTCATCCCAACGGGTCACCCGATCGTGGGCATTTGAACCAAAAATTCACCCTTAAAAGTTGGGTGGAACAAGCAATCGGGTTGGCTCAGGTGCGGGTTCATGTCAAGGTACAGGGTAACCACTTCCATATTCTCTGTGAGAGCGATCCCTGTCCAGTAACAGAGGCGATTTTGCCCAACCTCGTGCGGGCACTGGCTGAGGTTCGTTGGCAAGACTGGCTCCCTGCCGATCACTCAGCCATTTACCAGGTCTCGGTCTATGGTCGATTGCTGAGTATGTCTCGTCCTGAATGGTCAGAGGTAATTTACCTCAATCAACTGGAGCGCTATCAAGAGCGTTGGTTGCCTAGGGTGGAGACCCCGCAGCACCGACTGGAGCCATCGAGGGGAGGGGCTGATGCTGCCTTGGTGGTTTCTAATTACAGTCTGGCACAACAAGGAAAACCAGGTGCGATCGCTCATTACCTGAGTGAGATTCTCAGCTTGATGGGGGTTGCGGTTCAGGTCAGTGTCAAGACGGTGCCATGGAAGGGAAACAGAGGGCAGTCGTCAGCGCTATCGGATGGAGCAACGGCACTGGCGCACCCGGCTAACCAGCGGCTCTGGATTACGTGCGAGTCCGTGTACAGCCCTGATCCCTCCCTGCTGGCGGAACCGATCGCTCAACGCTTGAGAGAACTGAAACTGGAAGGGTTTCGGGATGCGCTGGTCTTTAGTCAGGTGAAGGGTGAGACTCGACCTGACTGGATTTTGCGAGTAGACCTGACTCCACCAGAGGCGATGTTGCGCGAGTGGGCACGTTGGGGTGATGTACCTGCGATTGCTCGCTTGCTCAATTCTGCATTAAAGGAACAAACGATTCAGGCTTCGGTTTCACTGAAAGAAGCGACTCTGCACATTATCTGTACATCCAATCAGCAGGGGTCTTCTGTCCAGCAGGGGGCGGCTGAGGTGGCAAAACAGTCCACAGTAGAAATCGTTGCGCCGCTACTACACCAGGTTGCGCCTCAGGGGATTCAAGCGGCAACGGTTTATGGGTTCAAGCACTGGCGACCTGATGGGCTGATGCCGATCGAGCCGCCGCTGTGGGTCGATTGGCTAGAGTTGCCAGCCCAGATCCATCCGGCATTGGCAGCATCAACGCTGACGCTAGCACAACAGGGCGATCGCGATGCGATTCTGTTTTTACTAACTCGCTTACTCAATCCGGATCTAGATACTCAACTGGCAACGGGGGGAATTCGAGTGCAGCTCTTGCAGAAGGGCGATCTGCTCCACATCATGACCGATGCGCCGATTTGCCCGGATCAGCGTCAAATTGGCATGGCGATCATCCGGTGTTTGCGTCCGCTCAAAATTCCTCACATCCATGGCATCCGCATTTATGGCAGACGATCTGGGCAAAAGCGTCCCCTGTGGAGCTATGGCACCGATTTCAATCGGCGCCAGCGCATAGTGCCGGAAGCCACTCCAGAGTTTGCTGCTTCAGAAGCGTATATCGGCGATCTTCTCGCTAAACCCGGTGAATTGGCGTTGAGATCGGAACTGGCGATCGAGGATTTGCCCACGCTGGTAGTGCGATGGCGGCAGCAAGCGACTCAGTTCCTGCAACAGTTTTTGCTGCGTACCCAACTGTTTGAACTTGAAGCGACACTAAGACCCGCTACTACCTCCCAATCGGAATCGACCGCCCATCCCAATCAGACTCAAAATCTACGATTGGCTTTGGTGTGGGGCGCGGTAGGAGTCTTGTTAGCGGTCAATGTGGACTGGATACTGGGTTTGGCGCTGAAGTCTCTGCCAACGGTGCCACCGCCTGGGATGGTTGCTGCGATCGCCCCGAAAAAGTTGCCGGCTCCGGTGGCGTTGTCGCCTGTGCCGACTACATCGGTAAAACTCCCGCATCTCTCGCTCAAAAAATCTGTAGACGATAAAGCTGTATTCAATGCTTCGGGCTTTACGGGATCTGAAGCGCGATCGGTGGTGCTAGAAACCGAAAACCCTGCCAACCCGTCAGCTCACTCCAATGCGGCTCCACCGGAGTCAGCCATCCCACTGCCAGCCTCGCCGATTCAGCCGATGAGTACGGTGCTTTCATCCCTAGCTCGATCGGGAAAAACGGTGCCGACCTTCAATAGTCGGCAACTAGATGAAAAATTGGCATTGTACCGGGAACAGGTGGCTGAAACGGGTCCGCCCGATATTTTGATCATTGGTAGCTCACGGGCATTGCGAGGGGTTGACCCGATCGCCCTTGAAAAAGCGCTGGCAGCTCAGGGATATCCTGGTGTCAAAGTCTTTAACTTTGGGATTAATGGAGCCACTGCCCAAGTGGTGAACTTAATCTTGCAAGAATTTCTGACGCCGCAACAATTGCCGAAGTTGATCTTATGGGCAGATGGTGCACGCGCCTTCAACAGTGGGCGGGTGGATATCACTTACAACGGCATTAAGGTGTCAGATGGTTACAAGCAGCTAACACAGAGCAAAGCAACGGCTAGCCCGATTGACCCGGCTCCGGTAACTGAAGCAACCCCTGTGCCCCCGACCGCAGTGGGCGAATTGCCTGCGCCGAACCCAGTCGCTGCTAAAAATTGGTTGGAGCAGTTTTTCAGTCAAGTGTCGGTGTCTTATCCACAGCGCGATCGTCTCAAAACTTTTCTAAGAGATAAATTGGCGGCAATGCTGCCTGGTGCGGCTCCAGCCTTGCCACCCCCCACGATTTTGACCCCCAATCCCACTGAGCAGGTCACGATTACGCGATCGGGGGCAGTTGCCCCGCCGTCCTTGCCATCTGAAGGGCAGGGTTTGATTGATATCAATGGTTTTTTGGCGCTCTCCAACCGCTTCAACCCAGCAACCTACTATCAGAAATATGCCCGGGTTTCGGGTGACTATGACGGTGACTACGAAGCCTTCCATCTGACGGGTAAACAAGTGACAGCGCTCAATCAACTGACAGCGTTTACCCAATCCAAGCAGATTCCTTTGGTGTTTGTGAATTTACCCCTGACGGAAGCCTATCTCGATCCGATTCGGCGAGAGTACGAAAATGAGTTTCAGCAAGGAATTTATTCACTATCTGCAGCGAAAAAGTTTGCTTACATTGATTTGGGACAGATCTGGCTATCTGAGAATGATTATTTTTCTGATCCCAGCCATTTGAATCGTTATGGTGCGTACGCGGTGTCGCAACGACTGGCGCAGAATGTGTTGATTCCCTGGCAAGCGGTGAAAGCACTCTCACCCACTGCCCCGATTACGGAGGCTAAGCCTTCTCCTTGAGGCTCTGCCGGGTGCTAAATCCAGCCTTTGACTTCAGCTTCGGTAAGGGGGCGTTCTAGCTTAATGTATTCACTTTGGGCCGCTTGCAAAATGTGGTGCATTTGCACAGACGAGTTGGCATCGGCTGCCAAAAAGGCGGCGTTGAGGGCAATGTTGCGGATGTTGCCGCCGGGAACATTGAGCCTTGCTAGTTTGGGGTAAGACAAATTTTCGGTGGGAGTGTCTTTGGGAAAGACCCGCAGCCAGATCTCGGCGCGTTGGGTAGCATCGGGAAAGGCAAACTGTACGACAAACCGCAATCTTCGCAAAAATGCCTGATCGAGAGAACTTTTCAGGTTGGTGGTAAGAATTGCCAGTCCTCTGTAGGCTTCCATGCGTTGCAGCAGATAAGCGACTTCCATGTTGGCGTAGCGATCGTGGGAATCTTTGACCTCGCTGCGTTTGCCAAACAGTGCGTCGGCTTCATCGAACAGCAAAATTGAGCCTCCCAACTCTGCTGCATCAAAAATTCGGCGCAGATTTTTTTCTGTTTCACCAATATATTTGCTGACGACAGAACTCAAATCAATGCGATAGAGATCAAGATGCAGTTCATTTGCCAGAACTTCTGCTGCCAGGGTTTTGCCAGTGCCGCTGGCTCCAGCAAACAATGCACTAATGCCTAGACCCCGTTGCCCTTTGCTGGCAAAGCCCCATTGTTCGTAAACTTTGGCGCGTTGCCGTACTTGAGCAGCGATCGTCCGCAAAATCTGCTTTTCCTTTTCGGGTAAGACTAAATCTTCCCAATGCACCTGGGTGCGAATCGGCTGTGCCAGTTCTTCTAGATGGGGACGGGCATGGCTCAAACACGCCTTCCACAATCGTTCTGCCAGCGATCGCGCCGACCGTTCCTCAGTGGTTCTGCCAGATAACGCCTGGGCACACACCGTTTGAATTGCCAGAGGCGACAGGCTAAAGTGGCTGACTAATTTATCCACCTGCGGGATCAGGGTGCCATTTTCGGGTTCCAGTGCTGTCCCCAGCCTTTGCAACCAGAGTTGCCGCTGTTCGGTCGTCGTGGGTTGAGAGACCTCAAAACTGAAGACCGGGCGCTGTCGCAGTGGACGACGATCGCGACTCAGCACAATCATCGGTTGCTGGCAGGTCTCCATTAAAAAGTTAATTGCGCTAATTTGTTGGGGAGAAGCGCTGCTGCCTTCGGTGGTTTCGGGGATGCCGTCACAGTCGAGTAACAACACCCCTTGGCGCAAAATTGCTTCGCGTTCCCACAGGGTTTGGATCAGGTGGAGTTGGGTGAACTCAGTGGGTAAAACTTCTGCCGCTAAATTGAGCAATTCACTGCCCAATTCGACCCCGATAGCAGTGGCGATCTCGCGTTTACTGGCTCCGTCATAGCCACACAGTTGGATCAGTGGTGCCCCTTGGTTTTGCCGAACCAGGGTAACGATCTCTTCAACCAGGTGTTGTTGTGAGGCGGGCAGTGAGAGAGATGACTGATGCGGGAGAACTTTGACCAACTTCAGAAGTTGTTGATCTAGCTGGCGATCGCCTAAGAGAAAGTGCAGAATCCGCTCATTAATCCGTAAGGGACAATGGGTCAGGGTAGGTGCGCCGCCTAGCTCTAGCAAGTACCAGCGTCGCAGTGGCGACTCTGGCGTCAGCGCGCTCCAATGCCCTTGGGGAAAGTGTGCCAGCGCCAGACTGAAGGTTGGGCTGGTACGTTGCGAGTCACCTGCCAGTGTGGACAGTTGGGTGGCAACCCCGTTCTGTAGCTCAATGCCTGCACATAACAAGATCAGCGATCGCTCAAAATCCGACAGCCCAAACAATTGGCATAGTTGCTCGATCGCTGCAGGCGGGGTCAAGGATGGCAGCACCGGCATCGAACTAGCTTCGGGTTGCAAATGCGCCATCATTTGGGAGATTGCCGCCATCATATATTGATGATTTTGGGCTGCCCATGGGGTCGTTTCCCGCGCAACTGCTGTTTCAGCCATCTGCCTGCTCCGTCGATTGAATCAAAGATTGCAGATAAGCAAACGCTTCAGGCGGAGAAAGCAGCAACACTTCTTCCCGCTGCAGCAGCTCGTATTTTCCCTGGTGATATCCATGTCCCACAATTAATCCCAGGGCGATCGCTCGATTACCCAATGTATTTAGTTGGTTGTAATCAAAGTGATCGGCTTCAGGTTCGGATGGAGAATGGGTCGGTTCTGAGTCGGTCATGGCAGTGAAGGAGGGGTAGAGGGTAGAGGGGAGAGGGGGAGAGGGGGGGGAGAGGGATAAGGATACTGAAAAGTGAAGTTCTAACGCTCAAACCTTTTAATGCGACCCATCTCCTACCCCCGTGTCTCATCTCCCTGCGGTTTTGTGGTGCTGCTTGTCCATGCTGCTCAGTGAACTGTCACTCTGGGTCCGATATACCACTCATAGGTAGGACTATCGGGGTCATCATCAATTTGCAATTGGCTTTCTGCGCCATCGACCATGAGCCGTACCAGGTATTCGCCGGGTTTTACATCTTGAAAAGGAATGGTCACCGCTGTGCCATCTTGTTCGCGGTGGGGGGCATCAAATAGATAGGAAGCTGGTTGTTGGATTCCCCATTCGTTCATCACAACTACGATGCGTTGACGAGCACCGAGGGTCAAATTGGTTTGTAGTTGGATCTGTCCCGATCTCAATTCATCTTCTTCTGCGGTGGTTGTCTGGATCGCCACATTCAACAATCGAGGGCGTAATACAAACGGAGCTGCATTCGATTCTTTGCCACGTCGGTGGGCGATCGCGCCATTGGGCATAGGGGGATGAACCACTTGCAAACTTTGAATTCCGGCGCGTAATGAGGTGACAGGCATCTGGGATAACGGCAATACAATTTGAGTTGAACTGATTTCGGGCGGGGTAATATCAATGCCACAAAGCCGTACCTGAGTTGCCCAATCTCCCTTTAACTGTTTGCCAGTGATGATGAGTGTACTGTCTACCTGAATCGCTTCAGTTACACCGCCCTGTGTCCCTATCTGCTCAATCTGGGGTTGGTTGTAGAAGGGCATGAGTTCATTGGTCCGACGATCGCGGATGGGTAAGCTCCGAGTGGGCGACTCTTCCCCTTCCACTAGCACCACCAATACCTTATAACCGACCGAGAGCAGGTAGGGCGTTTGGAAAAATACTGACCAGGCTTTTGAGAGATCTTCTAAATTGAAATCTAAGGGCACAATGTTCATTTGCTGGACTTGTTGTGCCAGCGTCGATTCTTGCAAAAATGGCAAGGTCGAATCTCGACAAGCGGCTCGAATCATTTCCTGGGTCAGAATGCGCTTATCATTCAGCGTCCGCATCACACTCCCCAACAGTCGTTGTGGCTCCAATTCGGCATCGTTGCCGTAAAAAGTGAACATATAGTACAAATCCAGGGCTGCCTGTCGTTTGGTGGGCATGCCCCGAGATCGAAAGGGTGTGGCGTCGATATTATTTAACGCTGGATTGGTAATTACCTGATACAAAAACAGATTCACTCCGGTTTCGGGTGTGCCATTGCCAATTTCAGACGGGCGCACCGTGGTAATGCGTGCGCCTTCAATATCCGTCTGGACTGCCATTTGGAGTGTGCGCTGGAGGGTAGCTGTGACTGTTGCGACAGCGAGATAAGTACTCATGAAATCAGCATCTCCTCTTCAAGGGCAAGGCAAAACTAGGCGGAAACCAAACCCAGTTTGAGGGCTTGCAGTGCTGCTTGGGTGCGACTGTTGACATTGAGTTTTTCAAAAATGGTGGTGAGATAGGCTTTAACGGTGCCAACAGTAATATTGAGTTGTTGCGAAATCACCTCATTCGATGCGCCCTGAACCAGCCAATGCAACACTTCTCGTTCTCGTTCTGTCAGGTGCACAGTCTGAGTGCCCATCATCGATTGCCCTGCCGAAAAATGAAACAGTTGAAAAAAACGGGTTGCCACCTCAGGCGACAGATAAATCTGATTTTGCATGACCACTTGGATGGCTTCTAGCAGTTGAACCGAAAGGTGATGTTTAAACACATAGCCTCTGGCGCCTGCTTGCATCGCTTTGAACACCCATTCTTCTTCTTGATGCCCTGATAACACCAAAACGTGGCTCGTTTTGGTGCGCGATCGCAACTGTTGCAACAATTCGACCCCATTGCCCTGCGCCAGTTCCATGTCGAGCAAAATCAACATCGGGGATTGTTCAATCACCAGGTCGATCGCCTGTTGTAGCGATGCTGCTTGCCCGACAATCTGAAATTGCAAAGGACTGGTTGCACTATGGAATTCCAGTAAATTCTTGAGCCCCTGACGAAAGATTGGGCAATCGTCAACGAGCAATGTAGAGATGGGATGAGTCAGATGGAGTGTTGTAGGAGGCTGTGGATACATCGTAATAGCTCCTTCAAATCACAACGTTTGTGGTTACTGGATTGAGGAAACGCCGGGTCGAAATGTCCCATCAGTTCTCTCAGCCATTCCGTACAGCCAAGGGTGATGCAAATTGCAATTCAGAGTTTGGAACTTCATTTTCATCGCGAAGGCTCATGCAAATCAGGTGACGATCCACTTTAGCAGTCTGCCATTAATGCCTAAGGCTCTTAAAAAACGATTAAAATTCTTCAGGTCTAATCAATTTCTCAAGGTAAAGACATGAATTTCAGGAATAGGTGACAATGAAATCATCACCAAATTCATAGCATGATAGGGAGATCACTATCATGATGAATGATTCCTGAAAAAGTAGCATTTATCAAATTTTCAGGATTTTCTATCTAAAGTTCTCAATCTAGAATGCTCCGAATTGTGCGTCAAAACCCATTCGGGTGAACAGAGGTGTGAGTTTGTAGAGCTTTCAGGTGGTTCTAGGCAACACGAAACAAAACTGTGCGCCCCCCGTTGGCAAGTTGTCTGCCCATAAGTTGCCCTGGTGGGCCAGGATGATTTGCTTGGCGATCGCCAATCCTAACCCAGTTCCTCCCGGACGACGCGAATAGAACGGTGTACCTAAAGCGCGCAGATCTTCTGCCGATAACCCAGGTCCGCTGTCGCTGATTTTGACCAGAACCTCTGTTTGAAACACTTGCCATTGACAGACAAGTTCTCCTCTCACTGGGCTAAAAGCGATCGCGTTGCTCAGCAAATTTTGTAAAACTTGCTTCATCTTCCAACGATCGATCCAAAGCCACAGCGGTTGAGTCTCGCAGACCAGGGTGAGTTGTTTAGCTTCAATCCAGGGCTGCATTTCCTGAAAGCACTGTTGCACCAGTTGTCGCAAGTCACACTGACCCAACCGATTTTCGGAAAAAGTGGTTGGGTCAGTCAACTGTTGCAGGCTAGTGTGCATTTGCTCCACGGTCGTTTGCAGATTTTCCAACCACTCTTGCGACTTGGGAGTCATGACAGCGGTTTTCAATAAGTCAACGTATAACGCAATCAATGACAGGGGAGTGCGTAGTTGATGACGAGTGCGTTGCAATACTTCTTGAGTAGGAGTGTTTTCGACAGTTTGGGAGGGTTGAAAAAACTGTTGACCCAGCGATTGAGCATACAAGGTCATGCCATATCGTTGATGGTCGGAAAGTGCCGATTCCTGCCAGCACAGCAAATAGCAAGAAAAGGTGGGAGTATCTCGACAGAGACAGCCAGAGAGCTGATAAGGAGTGGGAAACGGATGAGCGGCGATCTCAAACACTTCAAACAACTGAGTTGTAGAAATATGCTGCCAATCGATCGCAGTCTCTAGCTTTAGCAATGTTCCTTCGAGCGATAGTTCACTCCAGACAATGGTTTGATCGGGTTTTGTCTGTCCTGGATAAAAGCAGAACAGACACCCTCCGGTGAATGAAAATTGTTGAACAAACTGTTTTAAAGAATTGAGAAGAAGGCTGAGATGAAACTTCTTCTCTCGACAAACTGGCGAAGGAGAATCCGACGCTGAAATAAACATTTGAATCCCCCTTAGTCTGCTGGAGATTTTTTAAAGAGCAAACTCAGAATTGAGCACTTCCCACTGGGTGTATCCCAGTTTTGCGTGTTAAACTTTCATCCCTCAATGCCTGCCCGCTCCGATAAATTAGTTTCAGATCTGTATCTACGTATCTACATCGCAGCTTACCCAAAGAGAAGGCAACCGAACCCAAGTCTCCTCTCGATCGAGGAGAAGGATTTGAGGGTGGACTGTTCAATATTTCTGCATTGCCGGAATGCCCCCTCAAAATAACCATCACAAGGTTTGTCCTAATGGGACAAAATAATGATAAGGCACGAAATCCTGAGCTGGTAAAAACAACCCTTATCTAAGATCACTTAATCTTTATCCAGATTATAGCCACGACTTTATAGTGTTTTCGGACTTTCCTTGATAATTTACGGCAGAAAATCTACTTATCTTTAGAGAACTTTACGGTTGGAAAGGTTAAGGGTCGATCGGTAAATTAATTCGCAAAAAATAAATTTCGAATCAGATCATAGTTAAGATCAAAATTAAAGGTGGAAAAATTTACAAACTTGAGCGTTCATCTCGTGAATTGCGTGGGGATCGATTTGTAGCGATCTATCGGCTTTAAATTTAAACAGGATAGGCTCAAGATAAATCAGCGATCTTCTACACCTCTAGGAAAATAAATCCAAGGAGATTTCCAGAGAAGATTTTACCCTCTGCCATTGCCCTTCGTCTCCGCTCAAGGCAAAAGCTGATTGAGCGGAGACGAAGTCAGCGGATAATTTGTTTGCTAGAAATCTCCCAAATTGTCTGTTGGTCTGTCAAGATTGATATGAGGGATAGATAGTGCGCTCACAGAGCGGGTGTCCCGCGCGCACATTTTGCTTGCGTCGTGAAGAAGAGGCTCACACGACCAACCCGCAAAACTCAATTGACAGCCTACCAGAGTTTAATTAGAAAATGGTTTGAGACTGTGCATCGCATCACAGCCCATGCTGAAATTGTCATTTTAGTTAATATAGATATTGTCTAGTTGTCTTGTGAAATAAAGATCTGCAGACATTAAATCCAGATTGAGGTTGGCTTAGTTTCGGTTACGGGTGGTTTTGTAATTTGTCGCATCAGGTCAATGCCGATGAATCCCCGCTCTCAACTTCAGTCCAGCCCGAATCAACCTGCTCATCTGTCTGCCAAGATTCAGCAACGTCCCTGGCATGATCCTGTGGCTGAGCCATCTCAAGCGGGTGAGCAACCGAAAGGAGCCATTGCCGATTTTTCCCATGTGGATCTGTTTTCCCATGCGCCCGTGCGTGCCCCTATTCAAGCTAAGTTGACGGTGGGCGAACCTAATGACCCGTATGAGCAGGAAGCCGATCGGGTTGCCGAGCATGTCATGACCATGGCTCCCCCATCTGCGCCCAATCTGCAGCGTCAGGAGGAGGGCGGATTGAAAATGAATTCCCTGCTTCAGCGGCAGGAACAGGATGATGATCTGCCAGGCTCTCCCCTGGCAGGTAGGGTTACACCTTTCGCTCAGCGGCAAGCCCCCGAGGAAGATGCAGAAGCTGTTCAAATGAAGGGCGATGATTGTGCATCGGAAGAAAAAACGGTGCAGCGGCAAGGTGTAGGTCATCCAGAAGTGGGGCAATCCCTGGAGAGCCGGTTGAGCCCAACGCAAGGCGGTGGCAATCCCTTACCGGATGATGTGCGATCGTTCATGGAACCCCGCTTTGGCGCAGACTTTAGCCAGGTGCGGGTGCATACCGATGGTGATGCGGTGCAGATGAGCCAAGACTTAAATGCTCAAGCCTTCACCCACAAACAAGATGTTTACTTTGGTGCTGGAAAATCTCCTGCTAACGATGCCCTGACTGCCCATGAGTTGACCCATGTCGTGCAGCAGGCAACTGTGCCGCTACCCCTGGTACAGCGAGATGAGCAGACAGGTGGGATGTCTACGCCGCAGGGCACCTCTGCGTCTGGAACGGCACCTAATGCTAGTATTCCTACCGCAGCCCAAACCGAAGCACGTAAGCTGATCGATCAGGCGTTGCAAGACTTCTCCCAATCTGCCTTTAGAGACATTACCGATTGGTCAATTGCAACCGACGCAGAAAAACTAAAGCTCATTGATAAAGCCACTGACTTGGGACTGGGTTGGGTTGGTCCGAGGGATGAGGCGGCATTGGAACGTTGCTGGGCAAGTTTTGGTACGGGTTTTGAGGCGGCAGTTGAAGGCAGCCCCTATTTGTGGAATCGCAGTGTTAAGCGCGGTGTAGAGCCAGAGGCGATTCCACAAATCAAAGGCAAGTACGCCCAGTTCAAGCAAGACGTTCTTGCTACCGTCACAGATAACCTCTACAAAAATGAGGAAAAAGTTGTTGCTGAAATGGCACAGTTTGGCATCATTCCATCCCCCAAACTGCTCAGCCCCAAAGCGGCTAGCAAGTTAATGAAAGTAGACGTGGCTCCTACTGTAGGCAAATCTTCTCCAACCGAACGGTTGAAAGAACAGGCTCAACTGGCAAAAGTGGTGCAAAACCATAAACAGCATCTGGAAGAACTGAAGAAATGTCATGTTGGAATTGATAATCGTCAGTTCGATCCGGGCAACCCCACTGAGAGCTACCAGGATATCGTTCTCTATGAAGGGATGACCAGTTGGCAGTGGGTTAAAAGTACTTGGGACAAAGTTACCGCTGAGATTGCCCTGATTTTTAATGCCTGGCCCGCGCTCTATGCAGCGGATACTCAGGGGACACTGGGATCTTTTGCTAACCAGTCTTATGACAAAGTTGCGGATGCTGGGGGAGGGTTGCCTGCCGATCCACTGGGTGCCAACGACCAGGTTCAGTCCGGTCTGGGACAGGTTCGGGAAACGCTCAATCGGGTCCTCGAAAATATTCAAAATGTGCGGGACAAGGTGGAAGGCGGCGGTGCCGATGCGCTTGACTTCGCCCCGGTTCATTCGGCTATTTTCAGTGGGAGTGCTGGTTCGCGTAAATGGTCGCGGGCAATCTATTCACCCATCATGAGTGACGAGCGAGAGGTGAAAGATACCGCTGCGGCGGCAGCTAAATTCGCGATCGATGCTGCCCTTTTCGTTGCGATGATTGCAGGAGTAGTTGGGACGATGGGTGGAGCGGCGATCGCAGTGGGAGTTGCCGCCGCAGGAGCACTGAAAGCAGATACACGAGCCAGTGAGCTAGCTGCTGCTCGCGGAGCCGCTGCCGGACAAGACAGCGAGTTGGTGACGAAAGAAGCGGTCACGGCTGCTGATGCTGAAGCATTTAGTAAAAAAATTGAATTGGGGATAGTGGCGCTGACCAGTGCCCTGGCGATCGGGGTGGAAGCCGCCGCAGCGGCAAAAGCGGCTAAGCCACCAACCCCGGGTGGGGCAGCGGCTGAAGAAGGTGCGGAGGGAGCTGCCGGACTGAGATCGCGTTTGAATCAACGCCAGAGCACTCCAGAATCACCTACTCCAGCAGCAGAAGCCGCGGGAGCGGCAGGCAAAACTGCAGCTGCCGGAGCCATGAAATCGTGGGGAGGTATTCCGGTGGGGGCAAGACCCAACTTAGTCGCTGAAGTGGTGAACAAACGCCTTGCTTCCGATGGAGTGCCTGAAATTGGGGCTAGCTTCGTCAAGGGCAAAGCAGGATTTTTTGATGCACCCAGTTGGTCGATGAAACTGCCAGAAGAATGGTTTGTTAAAGATGCAATTAGCGAACAAGAATTCTTTGACATGGTAGAGGTGTCTTACCACGAAGCTCGCCATGCTCGTCAATGGTATAACGCTGCTCGTCTAAAAGCTGGGGAAGGCGGATTTGCCAATGCCGATGATTTGGCAAGTCATCTCGGAATCCGTAAGGACATTGCGCAAAAAGCCTGGTCTGAACCAATGCCAAGTTCTGATCCACTGTATGCTCAAACTCAAGAAATTTATAACAACGTTTGGGGGGCTAACCGAGCTCAACGAAATCAAATTCTGGATGAATGGAAGGCTTCCTGTGAGGATCTTGAGGCAAAAACTGATGCTTTGAAAGCTTTGAAAGACAAACCAAAAACAGATCCTGCGGTTCAACGCGCAGAAGCTGAGCTTACAACAGCCCAGCAACGGAACGATCGCGCAACACAAGCTTACCAAAACATGCCGGAAGAACGGGATGCTTACACTCATGCACCGTGGAAACGGCAATGGGCAGAGTTTGGATTGCGGAACCGCGCTGCCGTACGTGCGGCTGAAACAAAGCTAGAGGCTGCCCAAACACGACTGAAGAATGCTCGTCAAGAACTAGCTAAGTATCAAGAAATTAAAGCATCCAGTGAAGCGATGCAAGAAGCGGATATCGCCCGTGCCATTGCTGAAGATGATGTTAAAAGGGCTGAGGCTGAGCTAGTGCGGGCAAAGAATTTTAGTGCAAAGGATGCTTGGGGTCCCTAAATTTAATAAACCTGAGGCACAAAGAAAAAACGATATTTGGGTGAGATCGTAGCTCTCATAGGATGCGTCTCCAAAATCAATTGTCTCCTCAACCCAAGTCTGGCTTATGGGAGTGCACCCTCTCAAAGGTGAAGCGATCGCGAGAGTGGAGAAGTGCGATTGCCTTAAAAACCTGATGAATCATCCAAATTCGCCTCAGATTGACTTGGCGATCGTGCCTCGGCTATTCTCAGAGCGGAAGTGAGTGAATTGGATTTTGTATGACCTCTCGACTGTGTGCAGTTGCTAGCCTGCTGACAATTCTGACGGTTGCCAGCCAATCCCTTGCAACGGCCCAACAGGCACCTGGTAACTTACTCCCGATCATTCCAGCCTCAACGATCCCATCCGCGCAGGTCCGTCCTCGCCGCAATCCATCGGTGTCTGCTCCATCGCTGAGGTTGAATGGACCCAATCCGCCTGCTCTTGCCCGACCGATCGTGGTTGCAGATCTGGTGGAACAACTCCGGGTTGCCCATACCGGACAGCGCCAGAATATCATCCAACAACTGAGTTACACCCAACAACCGGTCGTGCCTGCCTTAGTCAAAGCATTGGATGATCCCGATCCACTGGTCAAAAGCGGTGTCGCAGAAGTTCTGGGCAACCGGATAGAAGATGCCGTGCCAGCCATTCCGGGCTTGATTGCAATGATGAGCGACTTGCGACGAGCGATCGTGCCCACATCGAGCGTCTTTTTGTCACCTCCCATCTTGCCAATTAGCCTATACAGCACGGAACGGCGTAGCCCACCCACGCCTCCCCAAAACCCTGAAAACTTACTGCGGATTACCGCGATCGTGGCGCTGGGAAAAATTGGGTTGCCAGCTAGAACTGCTGCCACCCCGCCGCTCACCCAGGCTTTGCAAGACCCTGATCCTTGGGTCAGGCTCAGTGCCACCTGGGCACTGGCAGAAATCGGCGCGTCGGTATCTCTACTGCCTCACTGGCTAGAAGCGCTCCAGTCCCCCGATCCAGAATTGCGACAAAGCGCTGCCGAAGTTTTTCTGGATTCCCGCTCCCTTTTACGGAAAGCCTTTGGTAGTGAAGCTGACGACAACACCACCGCTCCCCTAGTAATTGCTCTGAACGATGAGAATTTTACCGTACGGAATGCTGCTGCACAGGCATTGGAACTGCAAGGACCCAGAGCATTATCGGGATTGATCCAAGCACTCAAAGCGCCAGAACCAGGGGTGCGTCTGAAAGCTGCTGAATTGGTTGGTAATTTGGCAGGCGCAGCTCAGTCTGCGGTGCCAGTTCTGCTGCCCCTCTTGGTAGATATGGGGCGTTATGTGCCACCCTCTACCAATCAATACGACACATTCCCGATTTTATCCGCTCCCTTGGCATTTTCAGGGAACTATCCATATCCTGCTCCTCCTGATAATCCTGAGCAACTGGTGCGGGTGAACGCCGCCATTGCTTTAGGTAGGGTGGGCGATCGCAGGGCGATTCCTGCCCTCACTGCTGCCCTGCAAGATGACAGCCCCTGGATGCAACTGGCAACGGGATGGGCGTTGCTCCGTTTGGGAGAGAATCGGGGCTTGCCTGTCGTGGGTCGCCTGGTACAGCACTCCAATCCATCGGTACAGAGAGCCGCACTGGATCAGTTAAAAGCCTATGGTTCGCCAGCTGCGCCTTACTTGTTGCCCTATTACAAAGCGCAATTGGAGTCTACTGATGATAACCAGCGCAATGATGCAATCATCCAAGTCGGACACTTGGGAACTGCCGCTTTGAACCTGGTGCCCAGGCTGCGAATTTTTCTCACTAGCAACCAAAAACACTCTTCAGGCTATGCAGCGACTGTTTTGGGACAAATTGCCCAGGATACCGCGATCGCCTGGAGTAATGGCAGTCTGCCAGCCAATCAACATCGACAGGCGATCGCAGAGTTTACCAAGGTGCTGAATCTGATGCAGGCACCCAATGCCCGGTTTAACCGCGAGCCAGTGAATCGGGTTCGCAGTGCCCTGGTAATGCTGCAACGCTCCTGAATACACTCGACTGACTGGCTGCCTATCCCAATGCCTGGAAAAACACGCCCAAGCATCACTTTGACCAGAAAAGGTTTGCCAGGTCAACTTCTAGTTCTGGAAACGCTAGTGGATAGACCAAGTCGATCGTGGTCAGGGTCACGTCAGACTGATCGCCAGCATCACCCTGATACCTCAAAATATAGGCTTGATGTATGTTGACATCTAAATTCAGTTTTATGCCCCATAAAATAGGGCAGCACATTAACACTCGCACCAGTATCGAGAAAAGCGGATGCTGGGGCAGAAACTTGTTGGTTGAGCAGGAAAATGGCAAATAGGGGCAAAAACTGGCTTTACCTAATGCTGGATCGCCCGCAAGAAATGGATACCGCTCGGCGTTACACATGGTCTGGAGCTTTAGCAGCCTGTCCCACTTTTAGCATCGTATCCGCAGCCTCATCCGCACCATAGGGAGACCATACTGGATAAGCTTATTCAGGTTTAATTAGATCTGTTTCCTGCTGGGCTAGTTCTGAGATCAAAAGCTGCATGATGTATAAATTGTCTGAACGACTCAGCCTTCTCAATGTCGAGATCAGGTCTGATGAAATCATGCAAAACACTCCAGTTGAATTGAGTTTGCCCTTCTATTCTAGAGATTTCTTCAATTTTATAATCTCTTCAAAACTTAATGGAGGGGAACGCCGATGAATCATGGCATGGCAATTTGGACAGACAGGGCGTAAATCTTTAACAGGATCAACTTCGTATTCCTCTCCAATCTCTGAAATAGGGCATAGATGATGTACATGAATAAATCCTTTGCCCAATTGACCAAAAGTTTCACCAAAATTGAAATTGCAAACTGAACAATTTAATCCGTAATAGTCAATACATTTTTGTCGTGCTCTAGGATCTCGCTCATAGGCGTTGACCGTTACTTGACGTACTGCCCCTTCACGGAAGACCTCTGTTGAATCTACTTCGTCTGGGAAAAGACTGACAGTATTCCTCTCAATCCATCCCAATACTTGCAGAGCTTGTGAAACCTCAGGTCTTAAAATCCAGTGCCACTCCCCCTCGCGTTTCTCAAACGTAACCAGCGTGCCTAACTTCTCCAGTTCTGGATTGTAATTCAACTTCTCACTAACCCAACGAGCTAAACGCCCATACATCATGTTTGCTGTTGCATGGTGACTGTAACCCATCGCTTGAGCAAGTTGCTTCGCAGTTATTGTTTGTTCATGAGCATGGTAGTGAATCTGAAGTATTTGAAGATGGTCATCTTTCAACTTACCTATTGCCTGAAAAGCAGCTACATATTGCTGAAAATCCGGAGGATTCGATGAAGCTATGGTCGGCATTCTTCAGCCCTAATATCCTGCTACTCGAAAATAACTTGGAAGCACTGCCCTGGCAGAAAAACTCAGCAACCTAACAATCTGTTCGGTGTTCAGTAATTACCATCAAGCTTTTGAGCGTGCCATCAGGATGAAAACCCTGGGAAGTGCGGACACAATAGTCGGGACGCACCAGATTAATGGTTTCCAAGCCAATCAGTGCCCCTGAAGTTTTGTCCTGTACTTTGAAGAGAACCAGATTTTCCCCATGCTCTTCGGCGATCGAGTGAAAATTGGCGAAAGACGCATCACTGCCCGTAATCTCTATCACCCCTCTCGCCACGGCAATGCCAACAAAGTGATGCGTCACGGTTGTTCCATCGGCGTAATGGTAAGTATTGGCTTGCACCCATTGATTATCCACAATCCTTTTGGTCAGGGTTGCGGTAAATCGAGCTATTTCCTGTCCGTTGGCATCCAGGCGTAACCAATTGCCTTGCCAAACTCCTACATGCTTCGGAAAAACCTGAAAATCCAGGATGTTGAGTTCGGGATTTAAGACGAGATCTTGACCCAGATTCTCCATACGTTCACACTCCATGTAAATCACCCAACCGAGATGTCCCGCTGAAATCGGTAACAACCTGCTAGAACATACCCTACCGCTTTCAGACTGGGATGGAAAAGTTTAGTTGCGGATTGTCCGAAATGCTGCCTGTAGTATTTGTAGTATAAAATGGGTAATCATCCATTCTTGCGTGCCCAAATGGATAGAGCCTACATACTAAGTACGAGAGGAAGCGTAACACTGCCATGCAGTGGGTGCTTGCGATCGGGGAGGGCGAAGAACTTGGGAGGTCGGCTTAAAAGTAGCCATCCTTGAAAGAGTGTGTAGTAACTCACCAGCGGAGTTCCCTGAAGTGCGGAGAAAGCGCAATGCTCTATTAACTTGCACGCAGGAGCGTCAGGGTGCTGAGCCACGCAAGACAGAAAGGGAGGAGCAATGGAACAAAATCGACTAGTCAAAATCAGCAAATATCTCAGCAAGCATTTGCGTCATGCGCCCGATCGTCTGGGGCTTGTCCTGGCTCCGGGGGGATGGGTGAGTGTGGATGCGTTGCTCTCTGCTTGTGCAGCATCGCAATTTCCCATTACCTCTGCCGAGCTAGAAGCGGTTGTCGCTGCCAGTGATAAACAGCGTTTCTCCTTTGACAAAACCCATACCCGCATTCGTGCCAATCAGGGACATAGTGTTGCTGTCGATCTGCAACTGGAACCCCAAATCCCCCCCGATGTGCTGTATCACGGCACAGGAGAGAAGTCAGTGCCCGCTATTTTACAAGCAGGCTTGCTCAAAATGTCACGCCACCATGTGCATTTGTCCAGCGATCGGGAAACGGCTCGCAAGGTTGGAATGCGGCATGGTCGTCCGATAATTTTGCTAGTGGATACAGTGGCGATGCAACAAGCTGGATTTACCTTCTACTGCTCGGATAATGGAGTTTGGTTAGTAGATACAGTGCCACCGCACTATTTGAAAGCAGAGTGATACAGGATGCAATTACGCCGATTTGACCATGTTCAGGATTTTTGGCAGACCAGCCAGGATTATTTGCGATCGCATTTAGCAGAACATAATCTGTTGATTGGGATTGTGCAGACTTTGTTGCATGACCCTTCTCACTATTCGCAACCGCCGTATCTGGCGATCGTCGAAGATCAGGGCACCCTGCTGGCGGTTGCCATCCGCACGAGTCCTTACAAATTGGTGCTCTCTAAGGTGCAGGATTTGGCAGCACTGAAGTTGATTGGGCAGGATTTGCAGCAACAGGCAGATCAAATTCCTGGAGTGGGGGGACTGGTTGCAGAAGTGGCAGCTTTTTTGCCCATCTGGCAAGGGCTGACTGGTCAAGTCTATCGCCGCGTGATGGAAATGAGAATTCATCAATTGATGCAGGTCGAGCCTGTCGCCATTGCCCAGGGGCATCTGAGATTGGCAACAGCAGCCGATCGTCCCTTGTTGCTGGACTGGTTCACTGACTTTGCTGCGGAAATCGGTGAAGTGGTGAGTGAGGGTGCGGAGCAAATGGTAGAGGGTGGCTTGAAGCGTCAAAGTATTTATGTATGGGACGAGGGAGGGGCAGTTTGTTTTGCCTGCGGTAGTCCATCGTTACCGATGGCGGCGCGGATTGGTCCGGTCTATACACCGCCAGAATATCGCCGCAGAGGCTATGCCACGGCTTGTGTGGCTGCCCTCAGTCAACGCTTACTCGACCAAGGGTGCCACAGTTGTTTTTTGTTTACCAATTCCGCTAACCCAACATCGAATCGAATTTACCAGGCGATCGGCTATCGTCCGGTTTGTGGCTGGCATGACTACGCATTTATGGCTCAGGAGACTCCATGACGATTTACTTTTACGTTGAACGTGAAGTGCCTTACGGTTGTTTCTCTAATTTTTCTCCTCATGGATTCATGTTGGATGAGTTGTATTGGGCAACCAGTGAGCATTATTTTCAGGCACAGAAGTTTGTTGGGACGCCCCATCTGGAGAAAGTGCGACAAATGAGATCGCCTAAGGATGCAGCAAACATGGGGCGAAATCGTGCTCTCCCATTGCGATCGGATTGGGAGCAGGTGAAGGATGAGGTGATGCGAAAAGCCGTGCTGCAAAAGTTCAAAACCCATGCCGATATCCGAGAAATTTTGTTGGCAACTGGAGACGAGGCGTTGGTGGAAAACGCCCCGGGCGATTATTACTGGGGCTGTGGCAAAGAGGGTACGGGACAGAATAAGCTAGGACAGATTCTGGTGGAAGTGCGCGCGATTTTACGCAACGACAACGCTTAGAACCGTGAATTCAATGTGTTCACTTCAATGATGCAATTCAGATGCTTGAAGATCTGCTCATCAAAAATCGACGACTTAATCATTCATATAGAGAAGAAATGACGCATTTAGATCACTATGATTACTATATGGTCCTGGACTTAGAAGCAACTTGTTGCGATCGAAAAACCATCCAACGACATGAGATGGAAATCATCGAAATTGGAGCCGTGATGATTACCGCTCCGGACTTGACGATCGTCGATGAGTTTCAAACCTTCATCAAACCTGTGCGCTATCCTGTGCTGACGGAGTTTTGTCGATCGTTGACTTCAATTACTCAAATGCAGGTTGATCAGGCTCCTGCGTATAAGGAGGCAATCGTGCTGCTGCAACACTGGCTGTCCCATTATCCCAATGCGGTCTTTGGTTCATGGGGAGACTACGATCGTAACCAATTCAAGCAAGACAGCAAATTTCACCAGGTGCCCTTTCCTATTGCGTTGCCGCACGTCAACCTCAAACACAGGTTCAGTGAAGTCCAGGGTTTATCGAAGCGATATGGTATGGCAGAAGCTCTGCAACTCGCAGGGATTGAACTAACGGGAACGCATCATCGAGGTATTGACGATGCCAAAAATATTGCCAAATTGTTGCCTTTGATTTTGGGAAGAAAAGCATTGGCAAAAAAAGTGGGTAGTGCTGAATAGCAGGATGAATGGAAACGACATTTCAATTCATACACATCCCAGTTCATAGCCAGAATCAGCAACGCCAAAAAGTGTGAGTACTGAGGCTAAAACCATGGACATCCGCCAACTCCTGAACCAACTTGCCAGTGCCGAAACGCAACTGCAAGCCATTCAATTCATCGCTCCTTGCGTTGCGGGCGGACGAGTTTGCACCCGGGTGGCAGGCATGGTGTACCAGTTTATGCCCCAACCGCGCCTTGTAGAAGGCTGGGGCATTTTTCAACCTGTAAATGCACAGATCGCAACCTGGGTCGAAGCTGCTGATTTGCCAGAAATTACCACCTATTTGCAACAATTTCCGGCAATGCGGTTGCGGCTGGCAGCACAGTTGCAACGCCAAACCTGGCTGGCATATCCAGTCAACGAAGCCGATATGCGGCAACGCTTTCAAACCGTGAAACCTATGTTGGTGCATTTAGTGACAGAAGGTGTGGCGTTTGAGCAAATTGTGGCACGCTGGAATGGCAATTCTGCCTGGTTTGAGGCAGTCGATCGCCGCGCTGATCCAACCATCCCTGAAATGCTGCAAACTGCTCTCCAGCAACTCATTCCAATAGAAAAGTTGCAGTTTAAGGACTGCACGCCCGAAATGCGATCACTGTATGAATTGGTCACGCAGCGCACCGAGGGCTTTGCTCAACCGCAACGAGATGAACGACGACTACAGCAGGCATTGCAATGGGGTGGTGGGGCACTGAATCAGTTTCAAGATCGGGGCGATTACTGGACAGTTGATTGGACAACAGCGGATGGGGTTCGCCATACCAGCGCGATCGCCAAAAGCGACTTGACGGTAATGAGTTCTGGGATTTGCCTCAGCGGGCGCGATCGGGACTTTGACTTGCAATCCCTGGTTGGTGTCATGGAACAAGTGGAGGATTGACTGCCGCTGACGATTGCTCCTGCCAAGCCGTAATTCATGCCTTCTATAACGTTGCTAATTTTGGGTATGAATTTGGAGTTGTATGAAGTCAAACTTCGTTCCTATTCATACTACTATTCAGCACCACCTTTCTATGACATTGCCCTCGCCGCAGGTGGCATAGATGAGGGTGCACCGGGAGGCTGACGCCATCATTTACTTACGATCGCTTATTGAACAAAAATGATAGCGGATGGCTCATATCAGCCGCAAACCCCAAAATCCCTCGATCGCGGTGTTCGTAGCACAGTTCACCTTCCCGATCGAATAGAAAGGTGCCGCCCCGCTGGGTGAGATGAGTTGCATCGGGTACATAGGTGTTCCAGTGGCTCAATGCCTCTGCCATGTTACGCAATCGCAGGGTTGCCAATTCAAACGGACGCTGAAAGCCTTTGCCACCCGCCAGATTAAAAGTAGACCCTTTGAGTGGTGGCAGCGGAGCTGCTCGTACCTCCTCCGCTTCGCCAATCAACTGGGGGGCATGACGATCGCCCCAGTAGCCTCGAAACACCTCTGCCAGCGTCCCCGGACTACCCACTCCCGCACACATCAGCAATAGGTTGACCCAGGCAGTCTGAGCAGGCGAGAGGACGGGAACTTTAAGAGAAAGCCCCCGATAGAGGTGGAGTTGCTGATGTAACACTGCGTGGGGATCAACAAACAACTGGTCAGCAGAAAAACCTGTGTAGCGACAGAATTGTTCACCAGCGGCGCGATCGCCAATCCCAATGGCACGAACCGTTATCTCAGCCTGTTGCAAATCGGCGGCATGGCGCTGTAGCCACCAGGCATACTCCAAACTATCAAAATCGCCCAATTGGGGCAGCACCAGCACCAATAAGTGTTTAGCCCTATCGCAACCTGACAGAATCGGCACACTTTCTCCATCACTGACTCGTTGCCGTTGTGTCTCTAGCAAGATGGGATATGGATTCATAAGCTGACCGTTTCTCTCCAATTCATCAGCGATTTATAAGCCTGCAAACCACTCATACCCTTGATCTTCCCAGTAGCCCCGCTGCGGCAAGAGCTGGTTGACCAGGGTAATGCGGGTTACCCATTTACTTTGCTTGTAGCCCAATTTGGTGGGGGCTGCTAGCCGTAATGGTGCCCCATTTTCGATCGACAGCGGTTGTCCATTTTTTTGATACGCCAGCAAGGTTTGGGGATGCAGACAAGAGCGCAAGTCCCAGCTTTCGTAGTAGTCATCCGCCGATTCAAAATAAACATAACGGACATTGGCTTTGGGGGTGGCTCGCTGGATCAGTTCGCTGAGACGCACGCCGCCCCACTGGACGATCGCTGCCCATCCCTCGACACAAACATGCCGAATCACCATAGAAGTCCGAGGCATTTGCTGAATTTCCTGCAAGCTCAGGCTGAGCGGTTGTTCCACCTCGCCTCGAATGATTAGGCGAAAATCGGTGGGCTCAATGATCGGCGTCGAACGAAAGGTATTGATGATCAACCGATCAGGCTCGATCGCACTCAACGGAAACTCTGGAACTGGCTTTTGGGGATTGAACAACAGTTCTTCTACCCGCTGGTTCAGTGGCTCAAATGCTCTGCCCACTGCCCCCTCAAATATTGGCAAGCTACAGCCACCCAATAACAGTCCCGTTCCAGAGATGCCAGACAATTGCAAAAAACGACGGCGAGAAAATGGTGAAGTCAACATCTGAATCATCCACACTTAGCGATTTATCGCCACTGAAACATCGAATTAATCAATCGATCGCCGCCTACTTTGAGTCCCAGTAGAGAATGAAGCGTGGCAAAGATCAAGACGATCGGCACCGTGGCAAAGTGTACAATTCGCAACGCTTGCCAATCGCCAAACATCTCCACAATCCAGGGAAATTGCGCTGGTTTATACATCCCCAGACCACTCAAAATCGCTAGTAATAAAAAGGGAATAATGGCAGTGTAAACAATCCGATGCCAGGCATACGATCGGCGTTTGTTATTTTTGCTGCTCTGCAACGCCTTAATATCTTTGCCCGTGAAAAATCGATGCCGCCAGCGTCGCGTCACCAAAATATAAACTCCATATCCCAACAAATTCAAGGCAAAGAACCACATTGCGGCAAAGTGCCAATGCCTGCCCCCAGCGAGCCATCCCCCCAGGACAAACAAACCCGGAATGGGCAAGCCCTCTCGCCCGCCAAAAACTGGATTGGCGTTGTAAATTTGCAATCCACTGGTCATCATCAGCAACAAGCTGACCAGGTTGACCCCGTGAAAAATTTTGGCAGCAAGGGCTTGGTGAAATGGTTGACCAGTTGAAGACATCGGCTGAATAGCGCCTGAATGCGACTGATGGCAAATCTAACACGAACACCGCCTGCTTAGACACGTCCCCCTCTCCCCCTCCGACAATTGCTTTATCGATCAGCCAGATTCCGACTTTCAAGCATCCGCTTCCACTTGACTGACCAGAGCACGATCGCCAACGCTGACTTTGACGAGTTGGTAGGCGCGATTGAAGCGAACGGCGGTGTGCAGCTTTTTGCGAATGCCAGGAATGGTAATGGTGCCGATCAGGGTCAAGTCTGACTGCCATTGTCCCACGTAGCGAGCAGATGCCAACTGCGGATAGAAGGAACTGGCGAATTGGTAGAGCATTCGACGCCATCCTGTGGTGACTGTGCCAATGGGAAGATAATCCCACCAGAGATATCCGGGCTGATGTACCAGGGGGAGTTTGGGTAAGGCAACCAGCAGGAGCGCCAGAGCTGGATCGTGGCCGTCCAGACGATGGCACATAAATTGATCGGGATCGCGACTGTAGAACAATTTGGCTTTGCCGGACTCGAAGTAGAAGCTGCCATCCGCTGCCATAAAGTTTGTGAGCGTCAGGGTGCCGATCTCCTGGTCTTTGCGAGTTACCCGAAAGCGGAGTTGAGTATCTAGGGGAAAGGTGAGCGATCGGGACAGGGCTTGATCTGAGATTACGGCTTGCAAGACGGAATGTTCACTGGGCATCGATTCGGTGCAAAATTCGTCATTCACTTGCAGATTGACGAAGCTGCAGGGCACGGTGGCTGCGCCGATTTCAGGTGTGAGTTGTGCCTGAATATGAATATGGGGTTGGGGAGAATAGCCGGAATTGCCGCAGCGTCCCAGCAAAGTGCCCCGTTCTATGCGATCGCCGGGCTTGACCGTAATGCTGTGCTGAGCAAAGTGAGAAATTTCGATATAGAATCCTCGCTCGTCATACAGCATGACATAGTTACCCCAATTGTGGTCGGGGTCCACTGTGCCGATCGGGCAATCGGGCAAATCGCTGATCAGATGCACAACCCAGCCGCGAATCGGCGAGAGGATAGGTTTTTGGAAGGCGTAATAGTCGGTTAATTGAGTGCCGTTACTGCGGAAGGTGTGTCCCTGTTCGTCTTGAATCACGAAGTCATAGGCATAGCGCCAGAGCCCTTGGTGCGTCCATTTGCTGTCACAGCCCTGCCAGACAGACCAGCGCCCTGCAAACGGAAGGACGATCGCTCTGCCACTGCCCTGATAACGGTGTCGCGCTGTAATTTCCACATCCAGGCTTTTCTCTGGCGATGCCTGAGGGCTGCGAATTAGGGAGCGACTGCCAGAGATGCCCAATAAATACAACAGCAACAGGGTGACGAGATTGTATGGTAAAGCATGGACGGGTAACCCCACTGCTGCCCAAAAAACGCTGACGGCTTCGCTGACCAGAGCGGTCAGGGAGACGGCGATCGCTGCTAGCAGGTAACTGCGGGGTGAGGAGAGCAGATAGAACCCTCCGATCGCCAGGGCAACCAGAATAAAGTTCAAGGCTGCCGGATCGTAGTAGACGTAAGCAAAGGTTCCGGTCAAAATCCCGCGCAGGGTGGTGCCCAAGGCATAACTGCTGACTGCCAGTAAAAATTGGATGCGCGAGTTCAACAATAGCAACCCAGCCACCGCAATACCTACCCAGACATTCGGCAAAAAGAAGATCAATCCTAAGGTCCGCAGGAAGCCTTCTATCGGTATGGGCAACCCGATGGTATAGACATGCTCTGGCAGGATGGCGACTGCCAGCCCGGCATACCGAAAGGCTGCCAGATGGATGACCCAACTGACTAAAATAAACGGCAGGCTCAAGACGGGCAACCAGAGAAAGGTTCTGAAAAAGTGGGCGATCGTCCAGGCGAACAAAAATGCCAAGGCTCCCGCTGCCGCTGCCAGAAATACTGTGGGAATGCTGGGTTGGAACAAGTAACCCACACTCAACCCTGCCAAGAGAGGATTGAACAGCAACGGATTGTGAGGGCGATCGGTCAGGTCAATTTGCAGCAATTTGGCAAACAGCACTGCGGCGAACACGCCGAGCAAACCTAAGATCAACACACCCGGTTGCAATACCATAGCAGTGAGCAATAAGGCTCCGGTGCCAGCGCCTCGCAAGAACAGGATTTCGGCAGTGGCAGCGCAAATCGATCGGGTCAGTCGTAAGGGGGTTTGGGCTTTCCAGGGGCGCCAGCGTCGATTAGACGACTGGCTGGCTGGGGTCGTCAGTTTGAGACGACCCCAACGTGAGGATGAGTCACGTAAGTCCAGCATGATTTTATTGACCTCCAGTCTGGGTGAGGAGGTGGGTGAGATTGGAGTTGGATGGGAGCGCTAAGCGGGGAGGCAGATGCTCCCGTCGTTCTAAATCTGTCAGGTCTTCTGCTGCCCGGATCAGTTCGACATCGCCGGATTCTGCGACGAGTACCACATTAGGACGGTATTCAATGAACTGGAGCCATTGGGTGTTGTTATAGGCTCCAACTGTGGAAATCACCAGGCGATCGCCCCGCGACAAGGGCGGGAGCGAAATCTGTTCATCAATCACGTCAATATTCATGCAGAGTGGACCGTAGAGCACTGAGGGTTCCGCTGCACCGGGGACAGGTTGAGCCAGCGCCACCTGAAAGTGATACCAGAAACTGGTAAACAACAGGTTGACTCCGGCATCGACTACATAGGCGCGCGTGCCATTGGGGAGGCGTTTGGTGCCGCATACACTGGTAATCAACGTGCCTGCTTCATCCACCATGGCTCGACCGGATTCCACAATCAGTTTGGGCGTATGTCCCGGTTGCAAAGTCTGCCATAGGGCGTCACAAATGGCATCGGCGTATTCGTCAATGCTGGGCAAGAGAACATCCGCTGCATGGTAGGCTCCTTTCAACCGACTGCGCGAAGGAAAGCCGCCGCCAATGTCGAGATATTCCATCCGCCAGCCCTGTTGTGCTTCAATTTCGTAGCCAAACTGCACCATTTTCTCAACCTGTCGAGCGTAGGCGTTGGGGTCGAGGATATAAGTGCCAATATGGCTGTGCAATCCATTCACCCGTAATTTGCCACTCCCTGCGATGCGTTGGACGGCTGACTTTGCCTGTCCTGATTCCAAGTTGAAGCCAAAGCGTGACCAGCAGGGCTGAATTCCTGCATCCAGATTGAGGCGAAGTCCTACGGGAATGATGCGATCGAGTTGGGTGGCGATCAGTTCTAGATCTTCAATCTCATCCAGATGATCGATGTTAATAGTGACGCCATCCTGGACCGCGGCTTGCAGGGTTTCAAACGGTTTGTGGGGACCATTCAGGATAATCTGCTTGCCGGGAATCCCAAGTGCTTTTGCCTTGTCGTATTCCATTTTGGACACCAGCTCCGCCATTGCCCCTTCCTGATGAAAAATGGCACAAATCGCTTTGAGATAATTGGTTTTGTAAGACCAGCCAAAGGTGACGTCAGGATAGCGTGTGGCAAAGGCGCTCTGGATGGTGCGAAACTGCCGCCGGAGCGTGCGCTCAGAATAAACAAAGAGAGGTGAACCATATTGTTCGACCAAGTCATCAACGGAGACTCCAGCGATCGTGGAGCGAATCTGACGCTGGGTAGCAGTGGCTGCCGCAAACTTATTCATCAATCCACTGCGAAGTGCCTGAATGACGGGTTTTTCGTAGGTTCGCATTAGCGTTCTCCTTGAGTTACGAGGGTTTGTAGCGGGGTGGCATCGGTCACCAGTTCGTAGGTGTAGCGCATCAACAACTTGCCAGCTTCGTAGGAGGGAAGGGGGGCGAGCGGTAACCCCAGCGCTGCTTGTACCAGACGAGCCGGCAAATTAATTCCGACCCCGGTGGCGAAGTAGGTCCAGGCAGGAAAGCGGGGGTTAATTTCAATCAGGTAGAGGATGCCGCCTTTGAGTTCGGCAATGCACTCCAATTCAAAAGGACCTTGCCAGTGGGTCTGCTGTAAAAAGGCTTCAGCGGCATTAATTAAGCCGGGATGGTGAATCGTGAGTCCACTCCAGATTTTGCCCAACTCGGTGACGCCCATTTTCTTGATGGCAACCAGCCCCAGATGCCCGCCTTTGCCATCTCCTACGCCTACCAGATTCAGCTCAATGCCCTTGACGATCTGTTGCACTAGGATGGGAAAGCCTGCCTCGGTTGCCAGTTGGTGAAAGCGCGATCGCGCTTCTTCCTGACTAAAAACTCGGTAGGCTTTGTAATAAGGACCTTTGATCATGAGCGGAAAGCCCAGGGTGGTGGTGGCTTGTTGCAATTCCTGGAGAGAGGTGATACTGAGGGTCTCTGGCGTTTGGAGTCCAAATTGAGGAGCCAGTGCTGCCAGTTTTGCTTTGTTTCGCAGGGCAAACTGGTTTTTAGTCGGTAGATAGGTGCGAATGCCAATCGCGGCTAAATCTTGAGCACAGCGGATGTACAACGGCAGCTCTAAATCAAAGTTGGGAATTACACAATCCAAGCCAAACTGCTGCTGAATCTGCTGTAATCGCTCCAACAAAACTTCCGGTTCCGCTGAAGGATAGGGCATGATGTAGCGACGATCGAATAACCAGTCCATATAAAGCCCCGGTTCTGTCGCATCGTATGCCAGCCCGATCAAGCGAGTGGAAAGCTGATTCGATTCCCGCAGGCTGCGAGCCACGCCGGTACCGGGACCCGGATTGTCGATCGAGTTAATGCCTGTGATCGCGATTGCCAAATCGTTCATGAGTTCACTCCTGCAAATCCCAAGGTATGAAGTTGCTGAAAAAAGTCTGCAACATCTCGTTCAACGATGCTTTGGGCAATGCCAAATTCATGAGCGATCGCCTGAACAATTTGCTCCTGAGTTTCACTGGAACGCAGTCTGTGTAAAATAATCCGGGCGCAGCGGTTGAGGGTGTAGCTTTCGCCTGTGGTGACGTTAAAGGCAAAACCGTCGTTGCTGATGGTGAGTGACGATAACGGAGACATAGGTTTCTTTGGATGAATTACGAAAAGTGGGTGAATAACTTGATTAAGCGGGTGAAAAATGACAGGTTCGCTTACGATTGGATGACAAATTTGTCATTGTACAGCGCGTTCGTTTTGAGCAATTTGGGGAATCCTTACGGGCGATTACGAAACATCTGGATTACTTTTGCCAATTGTTCTGGAGTGAGGACCTGGCGTTCTCCCAACAGGGCTTCAAAATGGTTGTCATCCAGTTGTTGACGGAGTTGTTGTACAACTCGATGCTGTTGGCGCAATTGTTCAATCGAGGCATTGCTTTGCAACAGCGCTTGCAGTTGGGTCTCTGCTGCCATGAGTTTTTGCTGTAAGGGTTCTCCCTGTTGGCGGGCTTGTTCGTGGACGGTATTTAAGCGCGATCGTTGCTCTGCACTCAGGTTCAGATCTCTTGCCCAGGGGGGCACAGGGATTTCATTCTGTGTGGTGGGAGGGGTTTGAGCGGGGTCAGGGAGGGGAGACTGTGCAGACGCGATCGAGCTGCCCACTTGAATTGCCAAAAGGGCTACGGAAAATAGCAACGAATATCGAAGTTTCATCGACATATCTCCTTGGAATAGGGCTAAATTGAATGAACCGAGGCATGAGAAATTAATCCACAGAGATGGTTTGGGGTTGGTGCGTTTGCCAGTTGGCGATCGACGATATCTAACCATCAGGGCTTGGATTCAGGATTTCCGATAAGACGCCTGCCTCGGTCGATACATTAATTAAGCAATGGCAAAATGACAACTGAAGTTTTGCATCGATTACGGTTTTGTAATTTGAGTCGAACAAGAATGCCTCTAGAATGAAGAAGAGATTTCCGACGGGTTTGCCCATGGTCTTCTATGCACATTCTCTACATTGAAGATGAAGCGAAAATTGCCGACTTTGTCCAGGCTGGATTGAAGGAGCAAGGGTTTTTAGTGGATTATTATGACAACGGCAATGATGGCTATGTGCAGGCAATGGAGCACGAATATGACGTGATTGTGCTCGATATTATGGTGCCGGGTAAGGATGGGTTGGCAATTCTCAAAAGCCTGCGGCGGGCAGGTCGGAATACACCGGTGTTGCTATTGACAGCACGCAACGAACTGGACGATCGTCTGGAAGGGCTGAACTTGGGTGCAGATGACTATCTCGCCAAGCCCTTTTTTGTCGAAGAATTGATTGCCCGGATTCATGCGATCGTCAGGCGAGTTTCGGGCGAACGCCAAAATCTTGTCAGTGTGGGGGCGATCACCCTAGATCGAATCACCCGGGAAGTGACCTGTAATCAACAATCGGTGGAATTGACCACTCGCGAGTTCAATTTACTGGAATACTTGATGCGATCGCCCGGTCGGGTGTTTACCCGCACTCAAATTTTGGAACATGTTTGGGGCTATGATTTCAATCCGAGTACCAACCTGGTGGATGTATGCATTCAACGGTTGCGAAAAAAGATTGAACCTTTGGGGGGCACGGGGTATATCGAGAGTGTACGGGGGGTGGGCTATTGCTTTCGCAAACCCGATCTGGACTCGTGAAACTCCATTCTTTCCGGCTCCGCATTGCGCTCCTTTCAGCCCTGCTGGCAGGCGGTGCACTGGTGGGTTTTGGTATGATGTCCTGGTGGTTGATCTATCAAACCAAGCTGAATCGCATTGATGATGGCATTCGAGATCAATTGATGCGTGAGTCCGATCGTCCTCGACCAGACAATCACTGGCAACCCTATGCTGCCACTTTGCCCACGACCTTTAGTGTCGATACTGCGGATGATGTTGCCTTACTGGTACAAGACTCGACCGGTAAAACTCTCTATCAATCTCCTCAATGGACAGGAGAATTAACTCGCGTTGCTACTTTTCTGGCTGCGCTGCCGGGTTCGCAACCCCCTGTCCCTCCGCCTCGGTTTCTAACTCCAGAGCAGCCTCCCCCCGGACAAGCGCTGCCACCCCAATCGGAACCACGAGATCTACCGCTGGATCAACTGGGGCTTCCCCCAGAGCCACCGCTAGAGGGAGATGAGCCTGTGCGGTTTCGTCAACCCGGTCGATTGTCTAAGCGAGTGACGCGATCGACGCGCACAGGAGTCTGGCGAGTGGGAACTGTGACTGCATCCAATGTTCGTCTGGCGATCGCGATCAATCTACATACGACCGACGTGGAGATGAACGCGATCCGCAATGCCTATTTCATCAGCATTCCTTTACTGTTGGTCTTGATCGCGATTGGAGCCTGGATCTTGTCGGAAAGTGCCCTCAAGCCGATTCGGGAAGTCACTGCTACCCTTCGTCTAGTCACGGCGAGGGGGTTAGATCAGCGGATTCCCACCCATGGCAGCGATCGCGAGTTTGTGGAACTGCTGCAAGTGTTCAATCAGATGATGGAACGGTTGGAACGCAGTTTTACTCAAGCCTCTCGCTTTAGTGCAGATGCTGCCCATGAACTCAAAACGCCCCTCTCGATTTTGCAGGGCGAGTTGGAGCGGACATTGCACGCAGCGGAACCTGGTTCTCCACTGCAACAGCGCCTGAGCAATCTGCTGGATGAAGTGCGCCATTTGGGGGCGATCGTCCGCAAATTGTTGTTGCTTTCTCTGGCAGATGCTGGACAAATGCCTCTGCTCACCACGCCAGTGGATTTATCAGAACTGTTGGTTGATCTGGTCAATGATATTGACATGCTATCGCCCGATCTCAAGGTGCAGGTTCAGATCGAGCCTGCTTTAACAGTTCAGGCAGATCAGGCGTTGTTAATTCAGGTTTTGCAAAATCTAATCAGCAATGCGACGAAGTACAATTTGCCGCAGGGCTGGGTGCGGATTGAGGCAGGACGCCGGCAGCGGATGGTCTATGTCAAAATAGCGAACAGTTCCAGAAATATCCCTGCCAGTGAGCGATCGCGAATTTTCGATCGTTTCCATCGCGGCGATCCGGCTCGAACCCAGCATATTGAGGGGTTAGGGTTAGGGTTGAGTCTGTCTCGCGAAATTGCTTATGCGCATCGGGGCAATTTAACACTAGATTCGACGCCTGCGGGGCAAACCGCTTTTACGCTGACGCTGCCTGAATAAGATGCTGCTCCAGGGTGTCAAGAATGATTTTTGTAGAGTTGAGTGACCTCCAACTCTATGCTGACGGGCTACGACAACTAGCAGATTTTGGGGATTCTTGCCATTCGCCACAAAGCTTGGCATATTGAACCCCAAATCATTCTTAATCGATTTTCGATGGGCAGAGCGAGACTCGAACTCGCAAGGATTTCTCCGCCGCATTTTGAGTGCGGTGCGTCTACCAATTCCGCCATCCGCCCAGGACATCGGTTTACCTATTATACAGAATTGGGGCACTTTGCAAAGAAGATTGTGGCGATCGTGGATATTTTCTCTGCAATGATTCGGTTTAAAGGGATAGGCTCATGGCGATCGGACTGCGGCATAGAAGCCTTGCGAGTTCGAGTCTCGCTCTGCCCATCGAAAATTTTCTTTTCTCTGGTCACATTTTGGTAGAAAATTGGTAGAAAATCTGATGTATTTCTTTCACTAAAGCTTTTCAAGGCTCTACCTAGAACATTGGTAATTGGTAGCCATGAAGTTCAGCTTAGGCAAAGACAAGGGCAATTATCGTATTGATTTTACTCTCGACGAAAGGCGTAAACGCTTCTATCCAGGTACATCAGATGAGTTAACCGCTAAGAACATTCTTAGAAGGATGGAGTTTGATTGGGAGCAAGGGCATTTTGACTTAACGCTACAGTCCTATAAGCTCAAAAATCGCCCTCAAACGAGTTCTAAACCTGGTTCAAGCGCGATCGTTTCAAAAAAAACTGATGTCAAACTCCTAACACTGTGGGATCGATGGGTTGAATCTCTCAATCTGCCTTTGAGAGTTCAGAATGACCATTACCACTGTTGCAGAGCGATGATCTCAAAGGTTGATCCTATTTGGGATGATCTGACCTGGTTTCTACAGTCTGGACTAAGTGCGTCTACTTGGAATACTCGTAGACGGTTCATCAAGTCTTGTATCTCATGGGCGCTCGATGAAAGACTGATCGACGGTAAAAATCACTGGTTAAGTCTAAAAGCTCGAAGGAACACCAAAACAGATGCTAAACCGTTTACTAAGGCAGAGGTACAGAAAATTATCCAAGCATTCGAGAGTAACCAGTTTTGTTCTGTCTACTCACCATGCAAGCATTCGTACTATGCGCCTTACCTCAAGTTTCTTCTGCTGACTGGGGTAAGACCTGGTGAGGCGATCGCCCTTCAATGGAAGCACGTCGATTTTGATCGGAATTTAATAGAAATCTCAGAAGCAATGACTAGAGATCTTGAATATTCTCCTTACACCAGTCATAAAATCCGTAAAAGTACAAAAACAGGTGAAACTCGCTATCTACCAATAAATGACACTTTAAGGAAAGTACTTGTAGCTCATAAACCTAAAGACTCTAAACTTGATGCTCTGGTTTTTCCGGGTGCCCGATCTAAGGGGACTCTTGACATTGATTCATTTAGAAAAGTGTGGAAGCAAGTTCTAACGGGTTTGGGTATCGACTACCGTAAGCCTTATAACACCAAACATACGGCACTAAGCCAGATAGCACAGGATCATGGTTTGTTAGCTGCTGCTAAGGTTGCAGGGCATAAATCACTTGATATGGTCAGCCGTCACTATGCCAGATTCACAGGTGATCTGAAGGATGTTATGCCGAAATTTACCGATTGATGCTAGATAGTACGTATACAAACAGTCAATGCACGTACTAATTGCGCTATAATTGTATTAGAAAAACTACAAAATTGCGTAAAAATGTATGAATTTGACCGATTTACAGCGATATGATCCCGATTTTGACCCGAAATCGTTCAAATCGATGCCTGTTAGCAATCAAAGAATTTTCAACCCAGATAATTTTCTAACCCCTTCTGCTCATTCTGAGGCAGAAAAAGCAGGCACCGAATTGATCCGATCGGCATTATCGCAGCAAGCGGGAAAACCTGTTTATAGCCAAGCTGAGGCGATTTCTTCTGGTAGAAGCGAAAAAAGCAAGCGGATTTTTGAAGACCTCTCAACAGGACAAGCTGTGATCCGATGACGCTCACAACTGCCACTGTAAGACTCTCTGAGGATAATCAAACCTGTTTGACGTCCAGGCAGATTAGGGCAGTTGCAGCGCTCCTCAGAGGTCTAAATTATGTTGATGCTGCTACCGAAGCTGAGGTAAGTCTTAGCAGCATTAAACGATGGGTAGTGCTACCGGAGTTCAAAGCGGCGATCGCTGCTGGCAAAAAGCAGGCGATAGAAACCGCTGTTTTTGATCTTGCCGATGGATGCAGCCTTTCAGTTACTACTTTGATGAAGTTAATGAGGAGTGCTGAGTCTGAGACTGTCAGATGTCGTGCTGCTGAGGCTGTCTTAAATTCGACGATGCGACTTTTTGAAATGGGTATGCTCGTTGATCGCGTATCAAAACTGGAGTCGCTAATAAATGAGCCTTGAATCACGTCTCAAACGTCTAGAAGCGATCGCTGCTGCTAAACATCAAACCCAGTCTGAACAATCTTATCTCGATCTTTTGCAAGTGGCAGAAGAGAGGTTTAGAGGCATCCCTGATGAGCAAGTGTTACGCGAATACGAACAAGCCATTAATGCACCATCCACCGATCCGAGGATCATCGCAGAAATAGCAAAACTTGACGGTATGAGTTGTGAGGAATTAATCAAAGAATACATGAAAAATTTGTAAATAAAGGAAAACAATGGAAAGCTCAAAACAGTTACAGCAACTTGAATATCAGATCAAAGTAATCGCTGATTTTATTGCCAGAGGGAATTATAGTAATATTCTCGGTATTCAACCCCACGCGGTGTCTCTCGATGGTTGGTCAGCTAACCTTCGAGAAATTGCCGCTCAATTAACCAAAGTTGCAGCGATCGTCGATTCTGAGATTTCCGAAGCTCGATCAAATCCGCTCGATCTCTAACCTTCACCCAATATATAAAGCCTGAAAGCCCCTCTAGTAGGGGCTTTTGTTGTAGAGCCTTATAAGGGCATCTGAGAGCATTTCTAACGAATGACAGAATGTACGCGTACTGTCTATATCGCTTGTTATAGCTCAATCTGAGAGGAGTATTTTGGGCACTTGTGCGATCGCTTTTTAGAAACAACAACTGTGGGTTATTCAGTTGCATTTTAGGAAGCAGCAATAATCTATTTGTAGCAGACGCTGCTATTAAACTCTACAGTTTCAACGCATGTTAGGACTAGACGTGAGGGTACTTCTAAACCCGGTGGTATTCGCAATAAAGTATTAGCATTTCTGGTGTACGGACGTGAGATATAACCGTCCATAAGAGGAGCGCTAGGAGATGCAACCAACCATTGTATTTTTGTAGTCACACCGTCAGACCAACGTAATGTAATTAAGGAATCGGTGTCACCTTCGTTATCACCCTTTTCTGTAATATGACAAACATCGTGTAAAACTACCTTTGATCCTTTGATGTGATAACAGATTGAAGTCCTATTAGCTGTATATCGCTCTGACTTAGCAGGTATCGCATAAGAGAAAGTCAAAAGACCAGCAGCAACGAACAAACCCGTAAGTTTCATAATTCTCCGAGGTTAGATCGAATCAACCCTAACCCTGTCTAAGTTGTACCTTTCAAACTTTATAGAGCCATTATTCTCTTTCACAAGGCTAAAAAATGTTTGTATACGTATAATTAAGCCCTGCAATATTTCAATCCGCGGTTTTTGGTGTCCATTCATAAGATCGCCCAATAAGCGATCGCTCCAATCATTTTGGACTAGTCCTAAACTGGCACAATCGCTAAAAGCCTTGCCTGATAAAGGTTTCAGAAATAAGCCTACTTGACCGCTTGCTATCATGGCAGCTATTCAATCAGACTAATCAAAGACTGAAAGGCTTGCTAAGTAGAATTTTTAGTGTTTGGCATAGTCCAGATTTTAAGCCTCTGGACTACTGTTGGACTAAATGACTTGATTGTGACAGTTGAAAAGTGGGCTGATTGTGCCAGTTGCATGAGTACGGTTAGCCTGTTACCAATTAAGTTTTACTTATAAGACGAATCAGTTTTTTATACGTGATCCATTTGCCCTTCACTCCGGTTAATACTTGCTTAAAACGATCGCCAGTATCACAGGGCATGAGAGCTTAAACAACCTGGCTGTCTACATTGATGTGACCCCAGACCAGCGGAAAGCCTCTATTTTGGCTCGTTGAAACAAGTCTCCACATATGCAGAGTAGAAGAAATAAGGAATTTAACCGAGAGTGCAAATATTAAGCCTGAGGTCGCTGTATGTTATTTGGAAGTTGGGTTGCGTTATCTATCTTTGCATCGGTCAAGCTTAGATAGGTCAGTCCATAAGTTCTTGTAAAATCAACACCTGCAATATTTACACCTGTAAGATCTGCTCCGTTAAAGTCTGGATAATTTAACTCAGCTTTTGTAAAAGTCGCGTTCCTAAGATTTACAAAGATGAAATTTGTTCTTACGATTGTTGCTTCTGTTAAGTCTACACCCTCTAACTTAGCTGCTGTAAGCGACATATCTTCACTTTCTTGAAAGGCTTCAAGCCAATCTGCCCTTTGAAAATTTGTCCCTGTAAGGTTTGCACCTGTAAGGTCTGCACCTGTAAGGTCTGCTCCTGCAAGATTCGCACCTGTAAGGTCTGCTTTCTTTAGAATTGCTCCTTGCAAATTCACATTTTGCAAGTCCTTGTTCTGAAGATTTGCCCCTTCTAGGTTAGCTTGAGCAAGTACAGCACCTTGAAGTTTTGCTCCTGTAAAATCTGTACCTTGAAGTTTCGCTCCTGTAAAATCTGCACCTTCAAGACGTGCATCTATTAAATAGGCACCTCGTAAATCAGCTTCAATGAGGATCGCGTTTACTAGACAAGCATTGTCTAAGTGAGCTTTATTTAGATGAGCGTTTTTTAGACGAGTGCCCTCTAGAACCGCTTCATTAAGGATAGCTCCCTCTAAGTGAGCCTCATTCAAAGTAGCATTTGAGAAGTTAGTCCTAATGAGAATAGCTTGTCTCAAATAAGCGTTTGGTAGCTCACAACCTTCTAAATTAGTAGAACCTAGATCGAGGATCTTATCCTTTGCATCTTGATTAAAGTTTTGTTTTCCAATAACGGTTAAAGCTGCTTGAATATCCTTGATAAAGTAACGAGAACTTTCCTTAGAATCATCATTATCTGAAACTGCTTTAGATGGGGATTCCTGCCTAACAAAGGCTGTTAAAACTTCCATCACTGTCCAATAGTAATTAGATTCAAACTTGGCGATATGTTCTAATGAATAAATTCCGCCCAGTCTAATATGAATACTTCCTTGATTCCCTAACATTTCAACAGCTTTACTAAAGCGTTCTGCAACCTGCTTATCCTCTGCTGCCTTAACATTGCGTCGAGTTGCTTCAAGATTTTTGTATGCGATGATAGCACTGGCAATGAAGAATAACCCTCCAATTCCTTGAAACAATGAATTACGGGCACTTATTTCAGCATCCAGTTTTGCTTTCTCCAAGTTGATGATGTCTTTTGGATCAACTGAAAAAGATCTGGGAGAAACATTAGGAGATGGGATTGGGGATACTTTAAGAGAAGCAGGTAACTTAGGAGATAAGGTTGAAGAGGTTTTAGGAAGAGGACTTGTATTAGGCAATACCGTCAATGGGTGAGCTATATCTTTTAACTTGTCAATTTGCTCCTGAATAGGTTTTGTTTGTTGCTGAGGTACACGCCATAGGAAAAATATTAAGCCGATGGCAAGAAAAAGCCAGACATATAAAGGTACTTTCTGAATGTGTGAAAATGGTGAAAGCTGTTTATTCTCCATCTATTTCATTCCTAATAAATCCTCATACACTACAATAAAACGTTTAATCTTTCCTAACCCTCTAAAAGTGATGTTTCAATTTTCACCCTTGTTTGATAAATTTGGGAACTGCTCAGTTTAGTTTTCTTGTATAAAAAATTGTTAAATAGGATAATCTCTTTTAAGGCAACCCAGATAATTTTCTCAGTACTGGCGTAATCAATTGGGGTGACCTATGAAGGCGATTTGGATGAAATTATTGCTTGTTGGCAGCACTCTAGCCATTGCTGGCTTGAATTTCCCTGCTTCTGAAAGCTCAACAGCAGCGATCGCTCAAACCTCTCCCCAGTGCTCTAAGCAAGAGCTGGTTAGCATTGGTGGTCGTAAGGTGTGGAGATACCAGAATTCAAACATCTTCTTCTACACGTCGAAGATGGCGGTTGATGCAGATGGTTCACCCCACGCTTACCATCCCAACAATACAGGTTTGGATGACAACTCAAATGCTAGGACTAGAAGTGGTAAGTGGGTTGGTGTCGTGACAGTCAATGGAAAGCCTGTTATTCAAACGGCTACAGATCCAGCCCCAGGCTATTTTGTCTCGCCAACTACTCTGGTTGATGACAAAAAAACTGATACTGATCCCACCAAGTATGTTGATAGTGAAAAAATTCCCTATATTGTTTTGCCACCAATGTTGCAAGGTGGCAATCCTCCAGATGGGTTAAGAGGTGCAAGATTAGGTGACTTGGCAGTGGTCTATTACAAAGGCAAGCTGGTAAATGCAATTTTTGCCGACAGTGGAAATAGTGACGAAGTGGGAGAAGCATCGATCGCAGTAGCTAAAGCACTAGGAATCAAAGATAGTCCCAGAAGTGGGGGTGCAAGTAGTGGCGTGACCTATGTTGTGTTTCCCCGGTCAGGTATGGGTAACGGAAAGCTCAGAACATTGGAAGAAATTAATACGGAGGCGCAAAAACAGTTTAAAGCGTGGGGAGGTATGGCACGTCTTAATGCCTGTCTCAAGTAGCGCTAAAATAAGCCCTTTTATACCCTCCCTAAGCAAAATATCCCATGTGGGAAACCTTATGTGTTTCTAATATATGTATTCTTCACACGGGATCACGTAACGCTTTTATCATTGCTGCACACGTCGGAACTATATGTAATAGATATATATAGTTCCGACGTGTGCAGTTCTAAAAAAAATGCTCCCCAACTTTCAGCTAGGGAGCATTCTATAGTTCAGAATATTTACCTATTGTAGGTGCGTGGTGTATGTCTTCCCCAATCAGTGGATGCTGCTATCGAAGCTCTACCAGCGAAAGAGCGATCGCTCATGGGAGATACCAGATGGCTGACCACCATCTCTCTTCAAATTACTTTGGACAATATCAGAAATTGCAAAACCCTCAAAGCTTGAGCTAAAGAGGGATTTTGAGTATTGACTATTTTTTGCTGCTAGGTTAAATTACTTGCTTTCTCAACTACTTGTTTTAACTCTTCAAAAGTAATATTACCGTCTTCGTCTGAGTCATACTGTGCTAGTAACGCTTGAGGACTACTGGTATTTGTTTCTGCTAAGATAACTGCACTCAAGCCAGGACTTAAAAAAAGCTCATTAATGGAGACTTTGCCGTCTTGATCACTATCTAAGGTATTAAAAAGAGATCGAAGTTCTTGTTCGGTTGCCATAATTTTTTTATCTTCAAATCGATTAATCTAGTTCGTCATTAATTCGCATACACTTAGCGATCTTTAATGTCTGATATATGATAGCCAAGTGTATGCAAATTAACCTCACCCTTTAGTAAAGGATGAATCCGAGTGCCAGAAGAATTGAAACTGGTCAGAATTTTATCCAAACTTTATTATCCCATCCTTCCCTACCTCAATTCGATGAATCTAATTCGTCTTTTATACCATCCCAGAATTCCATGACACCCAAAAGAACACCAGATATATAAGTCTCCTCCACATAGGTGGGGCATGTATTCTCGTGAATCACATTGAGCAAAGAGTTACCATCTCGTAGCACATCCGACAAACTTACTAGCTCATCATTCTCAACGTGTCTCAACTCATACCATTCCATTACTTGCTGAAGTTCTACAAAGCTTAAATTTGGTGCAAGATCCAACCCTTCTCGATACCCCTTTCGCGACCATTTATCAAACTCCTGTGCTGCTTCAAACTTCAATCGAGCGATCGCTAGCTCACGTTCTGACATCGCTTTGAGTTTAATTTCCTCAGTCGTTACCGCTGCATCGATTACATTTTGGCAAATGGCTGTGACATCTATCCTTACTCCTACATTCTTAAGCCTCTCATAGAGGTCATCGGAGAGCATTACATTGATAACGTTTGGCATGACGTTTATTAACCTAGTGGCTATAACCCCATATACCACAGAATTTCAATCGTTAGTATTTTTGTATTGATGCAAGCAGCATTTTGTTACTAACAGTAGCAATTATCCCCGTGGAAAAAAGCCCTCTCCATAGAGGGACTTCAATTTGCTCTCGTTATTTTTATTCTAGATCGTGAATGGCTGGTACAACTCCTAAGTACTCAACTTTGATAATAGGAACATGCTTAGACTCTGTCTGATTGTGATAGCGAGTGAGGTAGAAACATCTCTCTATGATGCGCCACTCATGCCCGTTATATACGAGTCTATCTCCTATCATAGGTGAGTCATAAAACCGCATGAATAACACACCATTTATCTGTGCTACTTCATCCATAGGTAGAACATCTCTAACGGATTCAGGCAAGTCAAAGTCAACCAAAAAGCCAACCGTTATCTTATTAATCTGAGTAGTGATATCTACACTATTTTCTAATAAAAACTTAGCCATTGATAGAAGTCCTAATGTGTTGTATTTATTTTTATGGAATAGAGGTAATTAACCGAGTAACCGAGATACTGAGTAACCGAGATACCGAGATAGTGAACCGAGATAGAGGGTATCTCAGTTATTTTTTTGTATGGTATCTCGGTTACTCGGTTACTCAGTGCCAGCATCAGTTTATCAGGTGGGTGGGTGAGTTACTGTTAGTTATTTGGTTGTGTTGACTCGATAAAGGATCGTTTCAGTGTTGTTTGGATTCGTTATTTTGTCGCAGTCAAGCTTACCTTTCGATACAGCAATATCTAAAAGCTCTTTTGCAACTTCTCGATCTTTGGGTTGACTGAAAGTATTGTTAACCAGATCTTTGCTCTTAACCCATTCACCGTTAGCAGCTAGTAGTTTAGTTGCCATTTTCTTGCTAACTCTTTGATGGATACTTTCTTCAGAAGATGGACTGACATTCTCTACAACTTTGTAGACAGAATTGCTGACAGGTGATTGGTCAACTTTCTGAGCAGGCTCTACAGGTGAGGTGACGATCGCATCAAGTAAAGCGGGTCTAGTGTCTTTTGACTGAAGGCTCAAAAGTAAATCTACGGTTAGCCAGTCAGGAACCTTAAACCGAGATTTGGAACCGTCTAGCTGTGTAACTTCTACCCAACCTGTGGGTTTCATCTCACCAAAAGCGTTTGCAATTTCCCCGACCGTCTCAACCTTGATCGTGCTTTGCTGAAGGGTTCCAAGAATGCCAGTCACACCAGGGTAAAAGGCTGATTGATCACCGTGAACTACCAGGATCGGATAGTAATTATGCTTACTCGATTCGCGTAGAAACGATCGCAGTGATGACCCCAGCGTGCTGATATCCTCGAAAGCATCATACGAGCCAAACTCATCCCAAACGATCGTGGTGTTGAGTTGTTGACCTTTGTCGATCATTTCCTGAGAGGCTACCCACAGGGTTTCTATCGCTCGGAAGTCTTTAGCTCCATCAACGGTAGTTCCAACAGGGTTAAGAGCTTCAGGGACAGGATTATCAGCCTCTCTGTGTGGCGTTGACCATGCGACTTTGTGACCTGGTAGCAAGATGGTTCTGAGCAGTGCCAGCTTTTGAGCAAAAGTCGATTTTCCCGTCCGCTGCTTACCCACCAATCTGATCGGTGGTGACTTGACCAAAAGCAGCATTTCAGGGCACTCAGCTTTTAGCCTTTTTAGTAATGCAGCAGAGGTTTTGGGGCGATTATCATCGATCTCTTCATCCACAGGTTTTGAGTTTGCCAGGGTTTTGCTTCCTGCTGGCAATGCTTTGGTTGTAAGGAGTTTTTCAGCGTGAACCTCAATCGTTGGCTCAAATCCCCACTGATCCATCATTTTGTAGATGCCTTCAATGGGAAGTATGTGCTGACCATCGTGTGGATCGACATAGCAGAAAACTTCACCAAATGGAGCTAGAGGGTGATCATCCGTAGGCTTAAAGAAAATCCACTCGCAGTTACCGATCATTGCTTCGATCGCCCGGTTGATTACATCCACCGGGTATTGAGCTTTGAGAATATGCTTGCACTCCAAAATGCTGTGATGACGAACGGTTCGGCTGTTCAGAATTTCTTCGATCTCTTTTGCTCTTTTAGGCGATTGGAATGATTGAACTTCCTGTAGGAAATACAAGCCTAATGCCCCTAGTGCTGCAATGGATGCAATAGGAGCTACTACGGCAAAACTATAGGCGATACCTAGCCCACTTGCGACTACTAAAGTACGTTCTACAAACCCACTAGAAGCAGGTTTGATAAGGGTTTCCCGCTTTCGTCTTGGTTCTTTTAATACGATGGCTGATTGGTTGTTATCCATAACTGTGGATCTCATAGAAGTTTTTTAGTAGAGGGGGCGTAAACCCCCTATTGTTCGTGTTGTTCGATTTACGCTGCAACCTGTTGCTGACTTGATTTCAGTGTGTACTCATCCATGAATTTTTGAATGCGTTCAAAGCACTTTCGAGGATTGTCGTCATCACTAAAAACATGCTCATCGCTTGCAGGATCAATAACCTCACCAAACCAGGCAGCTTCAAGCCAAGAGATACGAACCCAAAAGCCCGGTTTTAACTCGATAAATTCTCCTCGATCAACGAAGAATTTTCTATAATCCATGGCATTTTGAACAGAATCACAGGTTGTGATTTCGAAATAATTAGTCAGATTTGAGCCGTCATCAGCACACAAACAGGCATCAAGAAAAAAGAAATTACTGCGGTTTTTGAGCCGAAAAACTTTGTACTTGAAGTTGGATGTTTTTCGACAACTGCTTACGTCTGTAAGTCTTGATAAATTGAACGACTTGATAAGGTCAGAAGGGACAGGGAATTCTAAGACTTGAGCGATCGCAGGGTTAATGGTTACTTGTGTCATGATTGAGGTGTCCTCTGATTGTTTTAGGTGAGTTGGAGGGTGAGCCAGCGATTGACCTGTTAAGCGATCGCTGGCTTTTTAGTCGAAAGTGAAACTTTTTATTCGGTTGAGTGGTGAAGCGGAATTAGAGTTAGTGTTGCTTGAATTTGGGCTAGATGTGGTTAGACTGTCCTGAATTTGATTAGATACCGTCAACTTCTGGTCACTTTGTTCCGGTATTGGGTTAATTTGGGTCAGTCTGTCCTGATTTGGGTCAGTAGGTGACAGCAAGTGAACTAAATGATCGCCATACTTGCGGATTAGAACTGAAATTAGCGTATTGTGATCTTCTATTCCGCATTGCTGACCCAAATTAACTAATAAATCCACAGTGGTTTGAGAAAGCCTAACCCTTGCGTTTGACATCGGATCTAAGCTCCAGTTTGAGCAAGTTGGTGATAGTAGCTGCCTCTTACACTGGCAGTTTGAGGATCGGTAGGAATAGTAAACACACTGTTGATTTTTGGCTGTACTACCTGAAATAAACCTGCTCCTCCACCTGTCAGAATCACATTCACAAGTTCTTGACTCTGAGATTCAAACTCAGCAACGATATAACCCTGAAAAGACTTGAGAAAACTCGTGGTGTATTTGTGCTTAATAGCTGTCCATTGATCACCTGAGATTCTGCCTAGAGTGTCCTGCTGCAATGCACGGCTGATAAGGCTTAGATTGATTGATGTCGCATTGTTGGAGCTTAAAACGTTTCTGACGGTCGGATCATCAGCAATTTGTTTCACTAACTGGAGGATGCCAAGTTGAGAGAGCGGTTTACCATCTACAAGTTGACCGGACTCATTCAAGACCCAAGTTTCAGCAGTGGCAAAACCCATTTCGATCAGGAGTGTTGCACCTGCCTTGAGTTGAGGTTGGATTAGTTGGTAAGTACCTAGACCTTCTAAAACCGGAACGACTTCAACAACATTGGTTTGAATACGTTCACCGTTGCGAATCACGTCATATTGCCCCAATAGAGCCGCTTGCAGGTCTGAAAATTGCGTACTGTCCCAGTGTGCAGCAATGACGCTTAACTCTTGCTGATGGTCGCTAAAACGTAAACAAGCTGAGAAATGATCTCTTGCAGTTTCGATTTTCGAGAGTTCAAAACTGCGAACATGGGAACCCTGGCAAGCGATCGCACCATACCAGCGCTTCTGACTACCAGAGATCACAATGGGATTTTCATCGTCTGAGTGACAGTTGATAGATGGATTTGTTCTGAAACCAGCCTGAATTAGTAGGGTTCCCTGATCGTCATGGCGTTTTAGCCAGCTATTCGAGTTCTCAAAGCTGACAAGCTTCGTTCGATTCTTAGTTGTAGCGATTGGAGCGATCGTTTTTGTTTGCATCGTTTTTGGCGTGAATCCTTTTCCTGTAAGGGTTTTCATTGATTTGAGGTGAGGGAGTTTTAAGGCTTTTTTAGAATCAGGTTTATCAGCGCTTGGTTGATTGCCTAGTCGATTCTGTTTTGCCCTGTGACCTCACTATAACGCAAAATGAATACAAAACACAGACGAAACAAAGACATATTGCAGATGTTGATTGAATGGCGGCAAATCCATGAGCGTATGCTATCCGTCTGTATATTGTCTGCGTTTTGCCGCCTTTTATGTAAGAATAAGAATATTACCGACTAATCGCGTAACCTAAATAGGACGCTAAATATATGCTCAGCCTCGATATGAAAGTCCCAAAGAACAGACAAAGCCGCCTATCTGATGATGTGTGGTTGGCAAGTGAAGCGATCGCACGTCACTTTCGTATGTCTAGTTCGCGTGATGGGCTAGAAGCTGCGATCAGAAACTATGTCTTACAACTGGCAGAAAAGGATTCTAATTTTTCAGAAATTTGGGAACAGGTTAAACAAGAGGGTGTTGAAGAAGCCTGAAACAAGACATTACTTTACCTGTATTTTGTATTTGTACAAAATATATTTAGGACAGGCTTTATCTCTGATTAAACCCATGAGATATTAACCTCAAACTCCCTCACTGCATGGCTTAGAAGATAACCAATCAGAACCGAATCTATCTAATGATGAGGCAAACAACCCATAATAGTTATTAGATAGATAGATAGGCAGTATCATACTAACTAATTTGTCTCCAAAAACAGCTAGCTTGTACTAATACGAATTAGTGCAAAATATTCAACTTGTAAAGATATATTAACGGCGGTTTTCTAGAAGAGTGAATTGATGCAATAGTATCTCAAAATCCTCTTACTGAAGGGGATAGAGACTATGCAAGCCTTTTGGAGATAGCCATGAATAAGAGAGGACACAACTTAAGTAATTTTCCCTGGCTACCACTCGAATTGAAACAGTTTTTCCCGGCAGTACCCGCTATTTATTTTTGCGTTGATGAAGATGATTGCATTCAGTACATAGGGCAAACACGAAACTTAAAACAGCGCTTTAGTTGCCACCACAGGTTGACTGAGCTTGAAAATCTGGTAGACGCACGGGTGTATTTTCGTTTTTTTAAGCAGGAAGACACCAGATTATTGATTCCATACGAAAAAGTCTTTATCAGAGAATTTCAACCTCAAATGAACCGCAACCTGAGAAGTGGGGTTAAAAGACATAGAACCCCCGACCGTACAAAAAGAAGGGTGAGATAACCGAACAATGCTTATTTCTACCTTCTTTATGACCTTGCTCAAAGTGTCTACTATTTAGTAGACTTTTTGAGAGGCAAAATGCTTGAAACCTAACAATATAGGCGTTTTTATATACGGATAGCATAACGAAGACAACTACATAAAACAGCAAATTCTCTCATGGCGATCGCTGCTGTACGGTTATTTGAGCGATCGTCGATAGTGGTAAAAGTCAAAATGTTTGTGTTAGTATATATACATGAAATCGCCAGGAAAAACGATGCAAGTAATTCGTAGAAAATCCAATCCTGTTACACGTTATGTCCCTGTTGGAGTAACCGAAAAAGATTACGAGAATTTAGATCGTGTATCTGCTGAGATGGGTATCGGACGATCAACGTTAGTACGTCAAGCCTTACAAGCTTACTTAGCAAATGTTGATTCTTCTACGGTTACGGCTGCATAAACAGACACAAAAAAAAAGAAGCCCTCACAAGCTATCAACTGTGAGGACTGCTCTCAAACATTCAACTAATTTTCTGAACCCAGGCTCTAAAGTTTCACAGGCTTTCCCGACCTGAATTCAGTTGATCACCTAAAGCAAACTTCTCAAGCAGGCAATAGGTCTGTTCACTAATAATGGCTCATTTTCCGTTTGAAAGCAAGTCTAAAAAGAACAAAAATGCTACATACTGCTGTCCTAATTGTAGCGAAAAAGTCACCTTTAAGCCAAGTTTCACATCAGGTCACAGCTTCAGAATAGGCACTATGCCTACTTTTGAGAGCCTTTACGCACATTACCAGGAACACTTTAGCGATGTGACCGCTTTTTCTACTGCAACGTGGGTCACACAAAACCGAGAAGGCTATCTAAAGACTTACACAAGGGAAAACAAAGAGCTTCGTGAGTTTTATAGCGCGAAAGAAATCAGAGAAATGGGTGAGCTACACGCTAAGGCGATCGTCAAAGTAGCTTCAGACCGGATGCTACGTGGGGGGTTTGGATCATGAAAACCCCTATAGAATTAGGACTCATCGAATCGAAAATTGGCAGCGTACAGAAGAGGTTTTACCTTGACAACGCTGGCAACCTTCAGAAAGATACAGACCACAAACTAAGCGTATCTAGCGGTTACTTCACAAACCTGACTGTAGAGGGACTAGAAGGTTTAGCCACAGTGCTAAAAAATTTCAAATCAAATAATGCCCTTACGTTGGGTGTTGCTGCTTCAAAAGGACGTTTGGATCTTCTCAAAGAAGAGAAATGGGTGAAGATCGGCAAACCAAAGGGGACGATCGCTCGTACTAAAGAGTGCGTCGGATGGTCTGATGGGTATCATCCACTATTGTTCGACCACGATAAAGAACCTGGTAGACCCGATGTATCTGCTGATGAATTGTGGCAACGTGTGATCGCTTGTGTGCCTGAATTGAATGGTGTTGGTAGGCTAGTAACGTCGTCTACCAGCAGCCATATTTATACTACCTCTGGGGAGTGTCTGAGAGGCGATACAGGACATCATAATTATATCGTCGTTAAAGGCGACAAAGAGAAGTTTGTAGAGCTGTTGAAAGTCAGATTTTGGGTACATGGTGAGGGATTTTACAAGTTAGGCAACGTCAACAAGCAAACGGGTGTTGCTTCGGTTTTAGAGCGGTTTTTGCTCGATATCACTGTCTTCAGTCCTGAAAGATTGATTTATGAGGCTGGTGCTGACTTGCCAGAAGGACTGGTTCAGAAACGACCAGAACCGCGTTTCTACCCTGGCGATGTACTTGACTTTGATCTTTTACCAGAACCGACATCTGAAGAACGAGCGATCGCAGAGGCGAATCGATCTAAGGCTCATGCTGAGATTAAGGCACTTCAGGAGCAAAAAACGATTGAATGGTTGATGACTCATGAAAGGTTAGACCGTTCAGAAGCTTATAAAGAAGCCACTAGAGCTATTCAATATTGTGAACGTGGCGTTCTTCGGTTAGACCACAAGCTCTACTTTAAGGGTGGGTTAGAGGTCTTAGCGGGTGATTTACAGTCTCATCACGTAGGTAGGGATCTTTATGATCCGCAAGAACCTGATTATGATGGGAAGCGAATTGTCGCAAAGCTATATGAGCGGAATGGATTTTATTACATTAATTCTTTTGCTCACGGTAAAAAAGTCTATACCATTGAGGGGGTAGACCCAATCATCACCCAGAATGAACCTGAAGGATTAAACCGTGATGATGGTAGAGCGTGGAGACGACAACAGGTAAAAGCACTAGCTACGAAAACTTTTGAGGTTTTCACTGAGGCTGAGCCAAACTATAAAGCCGTTGGCAATTATGTAAATGAGTGCGGCTTTCCTATGCCTAAGCTAGGTGAAGCAATTTTAATCGACGCTTTTACTGGTGCTGGTAAGTCTACCCAGTTCAAACAGTGGAAAGATGCTTTAGTACTTCAAAACAATGGACGTGTTTATGCGGATTTGATTTGCCACAGGAATGCACTAGCACGATCAACAGGCTTAAATATGGGTATGCAACATCTCAATGATTTATTTATTGAGGGTAGCGAACCAATTTTAATCAGACGACGGATAGCGAATTCGTATTCGCTTGCATACTGCATTGATAGCTTCTTGAAGCGCTGTGAATTTTTAATGAGTCACATTCATCAGGGAATGAAAGTGCTTTTAATCCTTGATGAATGGAATGCGGTTTTAGAGCACTTATTAAACGGAGGCACGATCAAAGGTAATAACAGACAGAGAATCATCGCAGCATTTTCTAACTTATTGCAAGGGATCGGTGATGGGGGCGGTTGGATTATTGGTGGTGAAGCTCATCTCACCAAACTATCGATTGATGCGCTTCGTGAGTTAAGTAACAACAAACTTCAGATCAAAGTTTGCCAAATCACCTCAAAGAATCCAAAGCCGTGGCAAGTAGTTAATTATCAGCAAGGTGATCCCGGTTCATGTAAACTTGCAGCTTTTTGCAAAACAGAAGAACTACTCAAGGCAGGTAAGCGAGTTCTGGTCATGCTGGGAAGTCAAGAGGCAGCAGAACAGTATGAGGTACTGCTTCAGGGTGGTTATAAGGTCATGCGGGTTGATAGAGATACGATCGCTCAACCAGAAACACGCGAGTTTGTGAACCATATTAACCAGCAATTGCCTGATTCAAAAATTCAATGCTTGATTGCTACACCGACTATGGGCACCGGGGTAGACATTCACGTCAAGTATTTCGATGCTGTTGTAGTTTACCCTGGGATGCTTGATCCTTTTACCGCCATCCAAATGGCAGGACGAGATCGCAACCCAATACCTCGTTATATGTTTGTACCTGATTGTGCGAATGCTTCGACAGAGTTTAATCCTGGAAAGCTTGTCAGCAAATGGAATACAACTATGGGACGAGCCGCAAAAAGAGCTAACGTCGCAGAGTCTAAGCCACGCGGCGTTATCAAGTTGAGTGAACAGATAGCAGCAAGGCTAAAAGCGCTTCATAACGCTGGCTGTAACGTTGCCAATGACATTGTTATTTCGATGCTGCTGAAAGATGGACATCACATCTCTGAGGATGCGATTGATATAGAAACCATTAAGGAACTAGCTAGAGATTTTAAGCTTGTCGTTAAAGACATTGAGCAAATGAGGCTTGAAGAATATAGAGCCACTCAGGAAATGAGTTCGATTGAAGAAGCTAGAAAACAGCTTAAACGAGATGATCTGAGCCGTGAGAAAAGACTGGAGGCGATAAAAACGGTAGACCGCCATAAGTATGGTGATGTGATTGATGCTACAGACTGGATTTATGAAAATAGGTCGCGGGGTACGAAATCAGACAAACACCGAAATTCTTTGGATAAAGCGGTTCTACACGAAAATCCCGATCTAGCGTGCGAAGTGGAAAAGGAGTCACTTACAGCAAGCAACGCACAAACAGGTACATTCTGGTCAGCAAGCTTTAGTTCTGAAGTGGACGCGATAGAACTGCTAGCAGAATTAGGATTTGGCACCCTGCTAGAAACTCTAGGGGAAGACGGCTACACGAAGGACGATCCCGCGCTATTGGAGTTTTTCAAGCAGGCTCAGAGCAATCGCACCCGAATTAGAGAATTCTTGGGTCTTACAATAACCTCGGAATCAACACCAGTAAGGTTTTTGAACTCAATACTAAAGAGTAGATTTTTCTGCACAATCAATAATACAAAGTCAAAAGTTCCACATCGCGAACATATAGTAAAAGATCATTATGTTCGCGATGTGGAACCGCATAAACAAAAATTTGAGAGGATATACACCATCGTCAAATTTCCCTACAGAGATGAACTTATAGAGCGGCTGAAGCAGATCGCCCTAGACCGGATTCAAGAAGCTCAGGAGAGACGGGAACAGGACGTGCCAGAAGGAGAACTCCCTACCTATCAACCTACAAATAATCATCAGTTCGATTTGTACTACTTCCCTGATCCTGATTTAATCCCTGATGGTTCTAGTGTTGACACCTTCAGCCAGCCTGGGTTAGCGATCGTAACAACACCAGACGGTCATCGAATGGTACTGAAGAGAGACGAAGCTGCATAGTCATCAGAAAGACAATTGCCAGTTCAAGATCCAACATCCACAGTGTTAGCCATCAGAAAAAATTGGGCACACTAGCAAAAGCCAGCATTGCCATCGGTAGATGCACCTTTTTTGATGATAGAAGCCCTCGTAAGCTGGCACGAGGGCTTTTTAATAATTAGAACCAACTTCCCGAAGTGATTCTGTTCTGAAATATTTACGGGTTCATTCGGTAGAACTATGGTAGAAATTTAGGCAATAGAACCTTGAAAAGCTTATGTTGTTGGAATTACTACCCGCATTTTGAGTGCGGTGCGTCTACCAATTCCGCCATCCGCCCAGGACATCGGTTTACCTATTATACAGAATTGGGGCACTTTGGAAAGAAGATTGTGGCGATCGTGGACATTTTCTCTGCAATGATTCGGTTTAAAGGGATAGGCTCATGGCAATCGGACGGTCAATTTGCTCATTTGCGCTCTTCCTGAATTGCGAAACTGAGGATCTGGTAGCGGAGGAGACCGAGTTGGCTAATCCGCTCAACGGCAGCGGTGGCTTGAACCGCCTGCGAATTTCCCACCCGATCGAAAACCTGACGCACAATTGGGTAAGTAGGTAGAGTGTTACGGGTAATATCTTCCTGAAAAGTAAGGGAGAATCCCGTTTTTTGGGCGAGAGTTTTATAATCTGAGAGCGTAAAGCAACTATCTACCCGACCATAGGTTCCATCTACTAGAGCAGTGAAGGACTCAAATTGGGCGAATGCTTGCTGAAGCATTCGAAAGATGGGAACCGAGACAAAGTCACAAATGCCGAGGCGCCCATCCGGTCGCAACACCCGTCGTGCTTCCTGAAAGAAGGTTGCCCGACTAGGGAAATGGAAAATACACTCCACGGCCAACACCACATCCATGGATGCATCGGGAAAGGGCATCTGGCAGGCATCTCCTTCTACAAACACAATCTGATTGTTGCTCATGGGCTTGACTTCTTGTCTTGCCCGATTAAGCTGGCGAGGGTCGATGTTGAGACCTGTCAGATGCAGGTTTTGGAACTGTTCATTGAGGCTGGCGATCGTACCGCCAAAGCCACAGCCTGCGTCCAACACTCGATCGTTCTCCTTCAACCCTGCTGCCGCATATACTCTCTGACAGAGGTGTTCGGCTGCGATCGCAAAACCCTCAATTGAGCCATCGGCTTGAGTGGGATGGGTCCAGTATCCCCAATGCACATGTCGCCCAAAGGCTTGCTGCACCGTCGCCTCACCCAAATTGAGTTGCTCCAGCAGAATGTCAAAATAGGGCAAGGGAATGTTGGCGGGGCGCGTGGATGGCGATGTCATGGTTGGGGGAAGGTGATGAGTCGTTGACGGTTGGTTTGTAGCAGAGAGTGATTAGCTTTTTGGGCAATGCCGTAAACGTACGAATGCTCATGATTTCACTGCATTACGCTATCGCTTTCGTGGAGTCATGCTGTTAGGCTTGACGGCACGCAACTAGACTATCTCTTTTTGATGGTCAGATGAATCGAGATTGTTCCGAATATTGGCACATTACCCGATATCTGAACCTGAATTCTTGTAGTGTAGTCAATCATCCAAGAGATTAAACCAGGAGATTTGACTCTCAGTCCAAATATAAAACGAGGGACTCATGCTTATGGTTGTGATTATCCGAGAGGCACTTGCCCAAGAGATGAATGAAGTTGAATCACTCACGGTAGATGCCTATCGCGAATATTCTGATGCTCTCACATCAGACAATTGGGAGATCATGCGAGCCAATCTATCTAATGTGGCAGCGATCGCGCAGCAAGGACAATTGATCGTTGCTCAACACGATCAAAACCTAGTTGGGTCGGTGGTTTACTGTCCTCCTGGAACCTCCGATATTCGTCTTTGTCCACCAGAATGGGCATCGCTGCGGCTATTAGCCGTATCGCCACGTTATCAAGGTCAAGGCATCGGACAGCGACTTTGTTTGGCATGTATTGATCGAGCTAAGCAAGACAAAGCAGAAGTGATGGGGTTACATACGAGCGAGTTGATGGTAAAAGCAAGAAGGATGTATGAGAAGTTAGGATTTCAACAAGATATTGAGTTGCCTCACCGTTTAGGAATACAGTATTGGCGATATGTGCTGAGGTTGGCGGGAGGTGCTCGCTAGATAATCCAGTTGTCGCAGCGACGAATCGGGTTCTCTGGCTGAATTCGCAATGATATGTCACTGTTCAACGATGTTGTTCGATAACTGCCGTATTCATGGGGAGCGTGATGGACATTCTCTTTGATATGGAGACGCAAGATCCGGACGACGTCTTCACCCTCTGTTTCCTTTTAAGTCACCCCGCTTTGACCTTGCGGGCTGTCACCATCAATCCTGGTTCTTTGGAACAGGTTGGTTTGGTTCGAGGCATTTTGGAAAAGCTGGGGCGAGGAGATCTGCCGATCGGGGTTCGCAATCCTCGAACATCCACCAAGACGATCTCCGACTTTCACAATTCTTTCTTGGGACAGCCAACTCCCAGCCAACCCGATGCCGTTGCTCATGAACTGCTGGCTCAGATGTTGATGGACTTTCCAGACGCAGTTTGGCTAACCGGCGCGCCCCTGCACAACGCGCGACTGTTGCTTGCGAATCACCCAGCAGTCATCATCCGTCGGTGGGTTGGGCAAGGGGGCTTTGCAGGGGACAGTTTGGTTCCGCCCGATCGTCGCTTGCCGCAGTTTGCGGGGCTTGAAACCTGTGTCAGTCATAACTTCAGTGGAGATGCCAAGGGCACTCTCGCTATCTTAAGCAGTCAACAGGTTTTGTCGCGAGACGTGGTGTCCAAGAACGTCTGTCATGGTGTGCGATATGATGCCGAGATGCATCGACGCATGGCAGCCTATCGGGATGCAACCCCTGGTTTGGCGCTGATCTATGCTGGGATGGAGTGTTATTTAAGAGAGATTCCTGACGGAAAGTTATTTCATGATCCATTGGCTGCCTGTGTTGCCGTCGATCGCAGCATCGTGACTCTGATTGAGGTGGACGTATACCACGAGAAGGGAAAGTGGGGTGCCAAGCGGGCATTGGGTACCAACACCTTTATCACGATTGCTGTGAACCATGAGCGGTTCTTCCAAACCTTGGTTGCCCATTAACTGTGGCATATCGCTATACATTTCTGATGTGCTAATGCAAATCCAAAATGGTTGAACAGATCAGAGCTGCGCAAGCGTGGGTTGAAACATGTTTCCTCGGACTGATGCTGTTGCTCCCCGATCGCTTACCCTAATGACGCTGCCTCCTCGGAACTTTCGGATTCTTCCTGATTGGGATGGAAATATTCGTAGATTTGCTGTGCTAACCGGGGACCAATACCAGGAACCGTTGCAATCTGAGCAGGGCTGGCTTCTCGCAAATAGTCGATCGACCGAAACGTTGCTAGAAGTTGCTTTTGGCGATGCTGCCCCAAACCAGGAATTTCGTCCAGACGGGAACGGCGCATGCGATCGCTGCGTTGCTGTCGATGAAAACTGACCGCAAACCGATGGGCTTCATCGCGCAGCCGCCGCAACAGTTGAACCGCAGGCTGTTCTGCTTCGGTGGTGAGTGGCAACGATTCTCCCGGCAAAAAGATTTCTTCGCGTTGTTTTGCCAAACTCACCACCCTGACTTCTTCCAGCAGATTCATTTCACGTAATACTGCCACCACTGCCGATAGTTGCCCCTTGCCGCCATCGATCATGATCAGATCAGGGAAATCGGAGGTGGCAGTCACATGGCGATCGAGCACCGAACTTTCTTCATCGCGTAACGGCTCACCCCGTTCTTTTGCCGCTGCATATTTGCGAAAGCGCCGACCGATGACTTCTGCCATGCTGGCAAAGTCATCGGAGTGTCCAGCTGTCACCGTGGGATTTTTGATTTTGTAGTGGCGATAGTGTTGCTTGGCAGGTAAGCCATCCACGAACACTACCTGCGATGCTACTGCATCTGATCCCTGGATGTGCGAGATGTCGTAGCCTTCGATGCGGTGGGGTAAGTCGGGTAAGTCGAGCAGTTCTGCCAGGTCTTGCATTGCCTGGGCGTTGCGATCGGCAACCCGTTGAGCACGGGCTAACTCATAGCCAGCATTGCGTTCGACCATCTCGATTAGATCAGCTTTTACCTGGCGATGGGGCACAACGATCGTCACCTTACGCCCCTTTTGCTCCGTCAGAAACTCTGCCAGAATGTCGCTTTCAGGCAATTCATGTTGCACCAAAATCTCGATGGGGATTTCCACCGAATCCACGCTTTGATAATGCTCTTCCAACACTCGCTGTAAAATTTCTCCTGGTGTGGCGGATTGGGCATCGGCAACAAAACCCAGGCGTCCCACCAAGCGCCCTGCCCGTACTTGAAAAAGTTGGATGCAAGCGTGTTGATCATCGGCTGCTAAGGCGATCGCATCGCGCGAAACTGCCTCATCGGGTAAGGTCACTTTCTGATCCGCTCCGATCGTCTTCAGCCCCAGAATTTGATCCCGCAACCGTGCCGCATGTTCAAAATTCAGCGCTTCAGCAGCTTTCTCCATCTGCTCATTGAGAATTTCTACCAACTCCTGACTGCGTCCCTGGAACACCATCGCTACCTTCTTGACAGTTTTGTGGTAATCTTCTGGCGAAACCAATTGCTGACACACCCCTGGACAGCGCCCAATGTCGTAATTCAGACAGGGACGATCCTTAAACATCGGTTGGGGACGTTGTCGTAAAGGGAAAATGCGCTTGACCAGGTGCAACGTGCGCCGCAGTTGTCCCACATCCACATAAGGACCATAGAAGCGGTCTTTAGGCTTTGCCTGGTTGCGTTTGCGGGTAATGAAAATGCGGGGATAGGCTTCCGACCAGGTGATACACAGCCAGGGATATTTCTTGTCGTCTTTAAGCAGCACATTGAAGTGGGGTTGGTGCTGCTTGACCAGGTTCGCTTCCAGCGCCAGGGCTTCGGCTTCGGTGTCGGTGACGATGAATTCGATCTCGACGACTTGCTTGGTCATCAATGCAATGCGAGGACTCAACGATCGCTCGTCGCGAAAATACGATCGCACCCGTGCCCGCAGCTTTTTGGATTTACCAATGTAAAGGATGTGATCGCTACTATCCTTCATCAGGTAAACTCCCGGCTCCATCGGCAGTTCCTGAAGCCGACTTTCCAGGCGATCGGGGTCGTTTAGTAGAGAGAGCGTTCTAGCAGGGGCAGTCACGGTAGAAAGTGAACCAGCACACGATTGGGGCAGAGGTATCAGTAATCAATACCTCCTCATGTTAGCGTCAGTTTTGTCGGCGCTGCTTTTAGAATTCGGTCACCGCCGGCAGAGCCTTGTTATGAGTGAAAACAGAGTGCAGTCCTGTCCCCGCGTCCCCTCTTCCCTACCCATCCAACCCAATGATCCCTCCATTGGGAGGATGTTCGATCGTGAACTGGTAGGCAATCTCCTGGGTCTGTTTGGGGGGCAATAGACAATTCCACTCCAGTAGACCCATTTCACCCAAAGGAATTTGGGGTTGGCTGCGGTTGAGTTTGACTTTAATTTGTTCGTTGCGGCTCACGGGAATCTGTTCGCTCAGGTGCAGGCTGGCTTCGCGATCGCGCAGATTGGTGACCGCGATTCGATAGGCGTACATAATGCGTCGTTGTCCGCCAATGAGTTGCTTATCCACCTTGCGTTCCACCAGATCTCGCTTAATCTTTAAGCCTTCATCAATCCCCAGATTGAGCTTAAACTCTTGACCCGGTGCAATGTTTTCCAGGGGGGTGGTGCCGACAAAAATGCTATCTCGAAAAATATTGGCATTGCCGGGAAGTAGGGTGGCTCCGGTGCTGGGATTGCTAGCAATTGCCTGAAGATAGGCAAAGCTGACCCATTTTGGCATCGCCACATAGGTCAACTGGCAAGGGTATTCGTCCTCAAAAATTGTGAATTTGTGGAAACCCCCATCACCAGGAATATCGCTGTTGCCACCTATGACAAAGGTCACCACGCCTCCTTCGTTGCTGATTTCGGCAGTCACCATTTCTGCAAACACGGGTTCTGGTTCTGGGGAAGACAGACTGAGCGTATCGGTGAGTTCAAATCCGGGGGCGGCGCTTTGGGGCGCGGGGGCTGGCATCGCCGATCGTGCCGACGAGCCAAAGCTGAGTGCCTTGGGCATCATTGGCACATCAATATACCAAGGGGCAAGTTTGGGGGGCAGTGTGCCCAAACCGGGCTTGGCAGTGGATAAAGTCAGCGCTACACCCAACCAGTCTTCTCCGGTGGTTTGTTTGATTTCAGCAAGATAAGTCAGGTGCAAGCAATTGTCTGCCGTGTGAACTCGCAAATCGTAAAGCGGTTGCCAACTGGCGTAGTCGCAAACGTAGGTCACTTCCAGTTCAAATTCACCTGCACCTGTGGGGGCGATCGGCACCGTCAGTTTATAGCTTTCCTTAGTGCGTGGGGTTTTGACTTGTTGGAGTTGCTGATGCAGAGCAGTTAGGTGCTTGTCAATTTGAGTAATTTCTTTGTTTTGTTGCGCGATCGTGCCCGAAAGGTCTTCGTATTGCCGCCCCAAAAAGGTGAGCAGTTCTCCGGTGTCACTCAAACTGACCCGTTGCTGCGAGAGGCTGCGCGAGAAGCGATCGACCGATTTTTCACTCAAACTTTGAATGAAACTGCGCTGGAGTTGGAATGCCTCGACCCGATCCTTGAGCGATCGCTGTTGGTCTTCCAGTTGTTCAATCTGGTGGGTGAGTTGAGCGACGCGATCGGCAACCGGCTCGGTGGCATAAACTCGCTCCGTTTGCACTCCTAACAATTTGACCGCCACTGTTCCCTGTCCACTGACCCGCACTGACTCCGATCTCACCGTCAACGGTAGATTGCTGAGTGTCAAGGCTCGCTCTTGTCCGGTTAGGGTGAGTTTGCCACGCCGAGTGATCAAGGCTTGATCCGTGTAGACGGTGACAGCGGAGATCTGGGTGTCGAGTTCAGGAGGGGGAGGCAAAGTCGGAGTTTCCACAAGTCAATTAGAAAGGTGAAATTGCAAACCAACGCTAACACAGGTAGAAGGGGAAAAGGATAGATAGGTGAAGGGGTAACGGAGTCAAGGGAAGAAGCGGCAAGATACGGCAAAACTTTTATTCCGTTGCATTTCTCAGGAAAATATGCTGAACCCCTGCGAGATTGAGTACAATCTGGGTGCAGCAGTCGTCTATGCAACAAGGGTTTGTATGGAAAAACAGCAATCGCCTGGCAGGCAACCCGCCAATCATCCAGCAATCTCTTTGTCTTCTCCAGAAAAATCTTCCTCTGAAACAACGGACTCTAGATGGTCGCCACTGGATCTCTTTGCTCAGTTGATTCAGCGATATCCAGTCACTTTTTGGAGTGGGATATGGCTGGGAATGGTTCTCGTTGCAACAGTTTCGGTGGTTGGTATCTTGACTCCAAGTTATGTCAAACAAGCAGAGCAGCGAGAAAACGCTGAAGCTTCTTGGAATGAGGAACCAAGCACGAACTGGCAAATTGACTGGGGAGAAAATGCGTCGCTCTGGTCGTTTGCCGCGATCGCTGCCAGTTGTGCAGCGGGTTCCTGGTTTCTGTATCGCCAACTGAATCAATCTTCCTCTTCCTCGGCAGAGGAGAAGGAAGACGAGCGAACGCAGCCCAACGATATCTACCTTCAGAGTGCGCTAGCCCCGATTCCAGTGCGTTCTTTGCCTGCTGCTAACCACAAGACCGTTCGATTGCAGACTGCTCATCCCAAAACTGGCAGAAAGCCGTCTACTCCTACTAAGGTTGCCCCTAAACCTGGTCAACCAACGAAGCTGAAGCCCCCCCTGCCTGCCGCGCAGGCGCTGGTGGTTCAGTCTCCCCAAACTTCTGCAATGGTGCCTGAACCCCAGGTAACAGTGGTGCCGGAAGAAGAAAGCCATCCGCTGGATTGGAGCGAAGCCAGTCTGGCAGAAATGATGGATATTCGCAAGCGACGATCGCTCTCTTCTCTGATGTAAATTTTTCCTGGGCTGTCCTCACTATCCTGCGGACCATTGGTTACATTTGGCTAGGGCACCGGGTAAAACGTCTTTCCCCCAGCGTTCGGCAATGCGCTCAAATGCCATAAAGTCGTCATGGATCACCTTGCCATTGCGCTTGATTACCTGGACTTTGTCGCCTGCCCCCATTATGTCGCGTCGTTCCTCGGCAGTGACGCCGTAGCAGTTGTCGTCACCCCCTGGACAATGGGGATGCTTGAGACCGATCGCATGACCAAACTCGTGAGCAGCTGGAATTTGTTTATTGGTGACCTGTTCGGGGTGCCGCCCCGTGGGATCGGTGACTTGCTTCGTCTCATTTTTTGCCTGATTATCGCTGACTTGCAGATTGCCTTCTGCTCCCATGTTCGATCTCCCTTCAGCAGAATCTGAGAAGATGTGAATCAATTTGTGCTCACCGCTCTCCACCACGGTGACCACCACCTTGGTTTGAAACGATCGAATGGCACCGATCGGGCAGGCAGGTTGTACCGTTCCCTTATTCGACCAGCTTTCTTCCACCACCCGCTTGAAATCTGCCTTAAACTGCTGCAATCCGGCTTGTGTCTCCTTTTCCCAGGCTGGGGTGCCGGCTGCTGCTGCGCCAAAACGAGCACCCTCTGCGACTTGAAATTTTACCCGAAAGAAAAGCGTTACCAGTGCTTTGGCGGGATCGACCGCACCATCAAACCGCCCATCGAATTGATCTGCCTTAAAGTAACGCGCTTCTTGGGGCGCTCCGAGAAAGCGAATAATGTCACCAATTTGGTCGGTAGGCAAGGCAGCCAGTTCCCCATTGTGAGCAGTGGCAAAATCGAGCCAGGCGGTACCTTTGGCTTTCACCGTGCGCATGGCTGTAACCAGCCGGGGACCCCCGACAAAGCCCCCAGCTGCCTCATCACTGAGTACCTCTGATGGCAAAGTCAGTAACTTGGGCAACAGCGCATACATGGGCAACCCTTGAATCTGGCTCAGGGGTGCTTCATTTTCTTTTTTGCGCTGGATAGCAGGAGGTGCGGATTGTCGTTGCACCAATGGAGGCGTTGGAGGAGCCAAACTCCAGGCAGTTTCCCTTGCCAATTGGGCTTCTGGCTCTGGCAACTCATTTGCTTCGCTGACTGCCCAGCGCCGTTGAATAGGCGATCGTTGGGGTGCGTGAGAGAACAAATCGACGTGAGAAAAATCTGCACTGGCTGCTTGAGTCGTGTCGGAATGAGGGTCGCTAAACGGACGGGGTTGAATTAACGCCGCAATACGATCGGCTGCCCCAGTCTGGTTGCGATGCGGTTGGTGAGTAGAATTCCTCATCAGGCTACTATAGGTTTTCAAGATCGGCAGCAGGCTCGCTGTCTTCTGCACTCAGGGCATCGGCGACCATGTCTTCAAATAAGTTGCGTAAGGATTCTAACGGTGCCTGTTTGGCTTGCGCGTTGCCTTGGGCTTTAACCTCATGGCATCGCCCATCTAAAGTAATTGTCCAGATTGTGGTAGCTCCATCATGGACGACTCCCTGTGTCGGAGATGTGGTCGGTAAATCAAAAAAAGTAGAGTTTGCAATCGCAGCTTTGAGTTGTTCAATTTGAGCGGCTGTCAGGTGGGTTCGCGATCGCCACTGCAAGGGGACAGGACGTGTCTTAAAGTCGCCATCAGAGGTAACTTCAACGGCGCGATCGCTATATTCATCGACCTGTCCATTGGTAAAGGCACGCGTGCCCCAGGTCTGTTTGCCATAGACAATGTATTGCAAAATGGGTGCGGATTGTGACATAGCGGCGGCTCTCTGACACGTTGAATCAAGCGCGGACTGGGAATAGTTATCCCCCAGAATTTTGGGATTGGCAACTAAGAGTGCGATCGCGATCGCGCCACTGAGACAAATTCCCTGCAGTATCCGATTGAAAGACATCACAATGGATTTCGCTTTGATCTCAGCCTCATCCTTGCCTTCAAGGTTTCATTCCCCACTCGGTGAGACTGCTGACTTCATGCAGTGCCTGCATAAAGGTGGCGTAATGTTGAGGGCGCACCGTATTACCCAAAGACATCACATTGTCATTGTTTTCATAGACCGACCCACCCAGCCCTACATCCTTCGCTAAGGGATTCGTTGCGGTGGGATCGCCAACCTCTCCACCAGTGCCGCTAATTAATCCTCGACTCACTGGGGAGCCGTCCTTATCCTTGACAATCTTGCCCGCCTTATTCCGTTTCGGGGTGGATGCATATTCATCATCTAGTCCGATCATGTGACCAAATTCATGCGCTGCCACATTTTGCCCCTGCCCTCCGGCGACCGTAATATCAACCCGTCGCCACTCGTCACCTTCATCGGCCCCCGTTGTCCCACCCCCTGTGACGCTGGTCATGCGAGTGGCTGCATTTGCCAGGGTTTTGCCTTCTACCTGCGTGGTCTTGAGAAAATCGGCAACCACGTTAGCACGAGTTTCTGAGATCTTCTGGTTTTGTTCCGGCGTACCTCCCCGCGTATTGGCATGTCCCAGAATTGTCAGGTTGGAGCCACTGCCACCAGCTGGTGCTTGGAAGCTGATAATAAACCGACGCAGCGTATCCCGCGCATCGCTGTTGAGCCGAGTTGAACCACTGCCAAAGAAAATAGAGGTGGAGAGCTTTTTCTCTTCGGTAATCGCTTGTCCGCTGCCCAAGGTCAAAGTTTGGTCAGTGGCATCCGTTGCACTACCAGGACCGACTTCAGCGTTGACATCGGTGTTACTATCTTTGGTTTTTAGAATGCGAGCGTGACAGTGAACTGGTTGAACAGCGCCCGCCGGTGCAGGTGCACCCGCTGCTCCCCCACCCGTTGCAGGCGTGTCTTTCCAGGTATTGACGACCACCTGGACTTTGGCAAGTTGAGAGTCCCAGTTGGGTTTGGTACTGCGGAACACTAGCCCGGTGCCAGCGCTGCTCCAGGCATTGGAAACGGTTTGGCGGTAAGTCTGCATCCAGGCATCTTCTTGTCCGTTCCAGTGCCAGTTCAAGCGAATGCGCTCGAAAGTCTCCTGCCGTTTTGCTCCCCGCAAACGATTTGCAGCATCTGCCAGGGGTTGTAAACCGGGATCTTCAGCTTTCACGCGATTGCCTTCAATCTTTAACCCATCTACGAAGGTCATGGCAATATTGACGGTGATGGTTAAAATCATGCTGGTTGGGTCATACCGGGCATTGAAGCCCCCCATTCCCGTTTTAGGAGTGATCATTTTGCCGATCGCATCTGCCGGATATGCCCCATGCTCTCGAAATTGGCGTAGATCTTCGGCGATCGGGGCGGGACTGGCAGTTTGGGGCACGCCTGCTACGGGTCCAGCATCGGCAGCTTGGGGTGTTTGGGTGGCAGGCACTCCTGCATCTTGCCGCATGATTTGAGGAACGGTCTGAAAAGGTTGTCCCAAAAGTCCGACTGGACTTGCTGGTGAGTTGAGTGGGGTTGGCATCCGTGGACGCTGAGGGGCATGAGAAAATAAGTCCACATGCGAAAAATCAGCCGTGCTGGCAACATCCGGTTGATCAAACATCGGGTCGCTAAAAGGACGCGGTTTGAGGGAGAGGGTGGGCTGGGAGGACTCAGGATTCAAGCGTGGTTGGCGATTAGAATGGCGTTGCATCAACATTCACCCAACAAATTAGCAAGGCGATCGGGCGGATTTTGTTCTAACTATCGGCTCGCTCAGTTTTTAACTGGGCAACGATTAATTCTGCGGTTTGTCCCTTGTGTCCATGGGTGCGGAAAAATCAGACTTTCACAGTTCTTCAGCGTTGAATATGGAGGGAGAAATGAGCCATTCAAGGGTCATGAGCAGAATTTTTGCGAACACCGCAGTTCCCTAGTCAGAGGAACTGATTGTATTGTCCGCTGTCTTTCGGACGAGAGGGACATTTCTTCACATCAAGCAATCTGTGCGCAGCGATAGTCACACCACGGTTGCCCTTCAACTGAATTATAGGGAGTTATAGAGAAGAGAATTGTGTGACTTTCCCGACTAGATTTAGAGCAAGATGCGAATGGGGACCCTTAGTCTTCTGGTTGATTCCGTTGCACTTGCCCACCACTTTGTTGCACCACATGGGTCAACTCATGGGCGAGTAATTCTTGTCCTCCCCGACTGCCAGGATCATAGTTGCCTGGGCGGAAGAAAATGTCTTGTCCAGTGGTGAACGCTTGCGCTTGCACCGATCGATTCATTTGGTCAGATTGAGCATCGGTGTGAACTCGCACACCGCTAAAGTCCGCACCAAAAGATTGTTCCATGCTGGCACGGACTGGCTCAGCTATTGGCTGCCCTCCGCCTCTTGCTTGCTGAATTTGCGCTTCCAATCCTGCGGATGCAGGTGCGGCTTCTCCCCCTGCCAACTGCTGCCCCATTGATTTTGTCTGCATTTCATCTTCCGGTAATTCTTCTCGCTGAATCGCAGCAGCGTCCGGTTTCATCTGCATTTCTTCATCTTCTGCTTCCGGTGCCTCTTCACGTTGGATAGCGGTGATGGCGGGTTTCATTTGCATTTCTTCATCTTCTGCTTCCGGTGCCTCTTCTCGCTGAATCGCAGCAGCGTCCGGTTTCATTTGCATTTCTTCATCTTCTGCTTCCGGTGCCTCTTCACGTTGGATAGCGGTGATGGCGGGTTTCATTTGCATTTCTTCTTCTGGCGCAGCCTCCGATCGCTGCATTGCCTGGCCTGCTGCCTGAGATGAGGGCGTATTGATCTGGTTCACGACTTGTGAGGCGACTCGGTCCGCTTCCTGCTCATACGGGTCATTCGGTGCGCCCACTGTGAGCTTGGTTTGGATCGGACTCCGCTGCGGCGTGTGAGAAAACAAATCGACCTGAGAAAAATCAGCGGTGCTGGCAATATCCGGTTGATCAAACGTCGGGTCGCTAAAGGGACGCGGTTTGATCAACGGAGCGTGGTCAGAAGACTCAGTTTTGGTGTGGCGCTGGAGGTAGGAGCGAGTTTTCATAAAGTGATTGACCAAACGCGACAGAGATAGCAGCGAACTTCCTTTAACTTAACCCTAACTTTCTTAACCCTAACTTTTGAAACGGAAACTTGTTAAGACTGAATCATTCAGTCTTTCTGAACTCTATGGTGAGCCTTTTTCGCGGTTCTGACAAGTCCACCAAAGTTCAGGACTTTTTCCATTTTCCTGTTTTCTCACAGCGATGTCAGCACTCTGTCAGCTTTTTTTTAGATCCGAGGTGTTACGATTCTCAAATTAAATAATGTTTCTAAAGCAGATAGTTCGACATCGATTGACGAAGATAAAGTTGGGAAGCAAACTTCAGTCAACTAACTAAAGTCTAGTGTTCTGAATCGACAGGGCGCATTAGAAATTAGGTATCGCGCGCTGTGCTTTTCGCTCAGAAGAGGGCTAATTATGCTATCTCGTCGTAGATGGTCACTGCTTTTTGCTTGCCTGCTCACCTTCTTTCTGAGTGTTCACCCTTGGGTTGGTCGGGCATCTGACTCTCTGGAAGGGCTGTTGCAACAGAGCCAGCAGCGTTACGAAGCTGGACATTTGGATGAAGCTAAAGGATTGTTGCTCCAGATTCAACAAACAGCCCAAGCGGAGGGCAACCAACTGGTACTGGCGATCGCCCTCAGTAATTTGGCGCTGGTAGAAAGTGCCCAAGGCGATGGGGGTGCGGCGAATCAGGCGATCGCCTCCAGTCTCCAAACGCTCAAAACTGCCAAAGCTCCCAACAAAACGGCGGTACTGGCACAAGTGCTGAATGTGCAAGGACGCTTGCAGCTGGCGCAAGGAGATGCTCAAAATGCCCTCCAAACCTGGCAGCAAACTGCAACGCTCTATCGTCAGGCGGGGAATCCCAATGGCGAAATCCAGAGCCAATTGCGTCAGGTGCAGGCACTGCGGGCAATGGGTTTGCACAGTCGCGCTTATCAAACCATTCTGTTGCCGCTTAAAGAGCAGTTGCAAAAACAACCCGACTCAGCCACCAAAGTTTGGGGTTTGCGGAGCCTGGGGGAGGAGATGAGCATTGTTGGTAGCTTGACAGCGGCTGAAACGGTGTTGCAAGACAGCTTGAAAGCGGCTGAAAGACTGGATGTGCCTCAAGAAAAAGCTGCGACGCAACTGTCCTTAGCGAATCTGCTGTCTGCCAAAATTCGGGACAAGCTGAGTGCCAGCCAGTTGAAGCGACGTGAACGGGAACAGTTGAAACGTGATATCACCGCAGCGATCGCCCTTTATCAGTCGGTGACAACGACGCCTTCTCCCAATCAATTGCGGGCGCAACTGAATCTTTTGTCATTGCTGGTGGATACGAGTCAGACGACCGACGCCCAACGACTGGTGACTGCCCTACAACCAACGATACTTAACTTGCCGTCCGATCGTCCCAGTATTGAAGCCCGACTCAATTTTACGAACAGTCTGTTGCACTTGCAGAAAGCCGCCGAAGCCTCATCGGCGGGTGAAACCGTGGTGGGTGAAACGGCGATCTCGGTTCTGAATACGGCGGTGGCACAAGCCACAGCGTTGAACGACTCCCGCTTGCTTGCTAATGCATTGGGAAATTTAGCACGGGTACAGGAGCAAAAACAGCAATGGCAAGCGGCTCAAACCGCAACGGAACGGGCTATCTTGTTGGCAAAGGCGATCAATGCACCGGATCAGCTCTATCGGTGGTCGGCGCAACTGGGGCGGTTGCAAGAAAAGCAGGGCAATCGTCAGGGGGCGATCGACTCTTACTCGCAAGCAGTCAATATTCTGCGAACGCTCCGCAGTGACTTACTGGGACTCAACGCTGAACATCTGTTGGTCGATTCAGAAACGCTGGAACCAGTCCATCGGCAGTTGGTGAGTTTGCTATTGCCCAGAGATGGCTCTCAACCCACTGAGGCAACGCTTCAGCGCACTCGTGAGGTGATTGAGTCTCTGCAATTGGAAGAAATCAATAACTATCTACGGGCTGCTTGTCTGCAATCGCAGGTAGAAATTGACCAGGTGCCAGTACCGAATAAAACGGCGGTGATCTATCCCATCATCTTGCCCGATCGCGTGGCAATCATCGTCAGCGTTACGGGGCAGGAAGCAGCCTCGTTGATCAAGCAGCAAGCTAAAGACCCAACGAAATCATCCTCAAAGAAGCAAACCATTCTCTATACCCAACCCATTCCCCAAGTCCAAATTGAAGCCACGATCAAAACGCTGCAAGATGGATTGCGAAACCGGATCAGTTTGGAATACAAGCACCCCTCTGAACAACTCTATGGCTGGTTGATCCAACCCCTGGATGCCGAGTTGCAAAGCCAAAAGGTGGAAACCCTAGTTTTTGTACTGGATGGGGCATTTCGCAACGTCCCGATGGCAGCTTTGTCAGATGGGCAGAAATTTCTGGTGGAAAAATATAGTATTGCGACTACGCCCGGACTCAAACTCACCAGTCCGCAACCGCTTCAGACACAGAAATTGTCGAGTGTGGCGTTTGGGCTCACTGAACCTCGCACGATCGAGCTCTCCAATGGTGGGTCGCAAACCTTTTCGGAACTGCCGTTTGTCAAATCGGAACTGGAAGACTTGCAAGCAGAAATTCCCTCCCAGGTGGAACTGGACAAACAATTTACTAGCAAACAGTTTCAGGAGACGCTGCAAAAGTCGCAGGCACCGATCGTCCATCTGGCAACCCATGGGCAATTTAGCTCCGATCGCGATCAAACCTTTTTGCTGACTTCCGATGGGGTGATTGATATTGATGAATTAGCGGCTTCGCTGGGGGCAGGCGATACACGCACGACCCCGATCGAACTGCTGGTGTTGAGCGCCTGTGAGACTGCGATTGGGGACGATCGCGCTCCGCTGGGTCTGGCAGGCATTGCGTTGAAATCAGGGGCAAGAAGTACGATCGCTAGTTTGTGGAAGGTGAATGATACGGCAACGTCGTTGTTGATGCAACGCTTTTACAAAGAATTGGCAACTCGCCAAGTCACAAAGGCAGAAGCGCTTCAGAAGGCGCAGGAAGCCATTCTGGAAGATCCACAGTTTCGTCGTCATCCCTACTTTTGGGCACCGTTTATTTTAGTTGGCAATTGGTTATAACTGGAGGTTTTCCATGTCTTGTTGCGATCACGCCATTGTCCCGCTTTGGCTTGCCTTACTGACCTTGTCCAGCTTACCGATTCCGGCACAAGCGCAAATTGTCCCCGACACGACGCTGGGTCCTGGCAACAACTCAGTGGTGAATACCCATGGTATCCGCACCGATATTACAGGGGGATTGCAGCGCAACTCATCGCTATTCCACAGCTTTGACCAGTTCAATGTCGGCACCAACCTGCAAGTTTATTTTGCCAATCCGGTGAATGTGCGCAACATCTTCAGTCGGGTGACAGGCAAAAGTTTATCGAATATCGACGGGTTGTTGGGCGTTTCTGGCAACGCTAACCTGTATGTGATTAACCCCAATGGCATTATCTTTGGACCGAATGCGCGGTTAGATGTGGCAGGATCGTTCCTGGCAACGACTGCCAACGCGCTGGAGTTTCCTGGCAACGAACGCTTTGAGGCAACGGGGAATCGTCAGGTGCCGCTGGTGGAAGTGAATATTCCGATCGGGTTGCAAATGGGCACTAATGCCCCAGCGATGATTGCCAATCAGGGCAATCTGACGGCTGGACAAAATCTATCTTTGCTGGCTTCAGGCTCGTTGACGAATAATGGACAATTGGTTGCGACTCAGGGCAATTTGACCCTCACGGCTCAACAAATAGTGAAAATGCGCGATAGCGCAACGCAACCCGTTAGACTGATTGCCGGAAACGATCTCGCTATTCAGGGGAATCAAGGTATCGATATCTTGGCTCTGAACCACCCTGATAATCTATTTCAAAGTGGCGGCAACTTCTCTCTGATTAGTGATGGCAATATTTCAGGGGATGCTCACTTCTATAGTGGTGGCAATTTCTCAATTTTGAATCTGTCTGGGATACCGGGCGACTTTGTGAGTTTGTATGATCCGATCGTGCGAGCGAATGGCAATGTTACCTTCGGTGCCTATGATGGTTTGTCGTTACTCGTTGAGGCTAAAGGGAGTATTACAGCAACAGGCACTATCAAAATAACAGGTCCAGAGTGCCCAACAGGACCCGCAGGATGTGCAATTTCTTCAAGCAATGTCACTCCCCAAGACTTTACAACACTGACTACGAGAGCTGCCTTGATTTTGCGGGCAGGATTACAAAATCTGAGTGGACCTGCGGATACGCTACCGAAAACGATTGGTACGACAACCTTTAATGCAAACGGCAATGGTGGAAAAGATATCTCTGTTCAAAATATTGATGCTGGTAGTTCAACTCCAGCTGGGCAGGTTGTTGGGCAGATTGTTTTAGATGCCCCTGGAAAAATTATTCTTACGGGAACTACGATCGCAGCAAATGGTGGAACGATTGATTTCAAAGGCAAGGTTGAACTCAGACAGAGTGTTGTGCTTTCCGGTAGTACGACTAAGTTTGAAGATACAGTAACCACCAATAACAACAATAACAGCCTGGCAGTCTCAGGCAATGCCATTTTTCAGGAGAGTGTAGGTGCTTCAGGTCCATTCATAAATGCCATTGATATTAGTGGCACTGCAACCCTGAATGGTGACATCAATACGGCTGGTCCCCAAAGGTATCAAGGAGCAGTCTTGGTCGGAAAAGATACAGCCCTGCAAGCAGTCAGTAACTCGGGTAGAGAAGATATTACCTTCGGTGGCACGATTAATAGTTTATCTAGTGTAACCACACAGCCAAGCCTATCGATTGAGAAGGGAAAAATCGTTCAATTCAATGGAGATATTGGCAATGTTGCTCCATTACTAAAATTATCAGTCAATGCCACAGAGTTAGTTATTAAGAGTGCGTTGGTTCAAACATTAGACGCTCAAGATTACAACACCCCAATTACAGTTCAAGCCAATCAAACGATTTTCAGTGCTGGGGATATTGAATTTCGCAAAGATGTTACTGGGACTGGGACTAATCGCTTAGTAGTGGAACCTGCCGATCCGGCTGGTTCAATTGCTTTGGCAGGAAACACAGGAAATCTCAAGTTATCGCTGAATGAACTGCAACGTTTTGTTGCCTTTGACCAAGTAACGATCGGGAAGATCAACGGAACAGGTACAACCACGATCGCCAACAAAATTGATCTGACGGGTCAGCCCTATAATCTAACGCTACGAGGTGGACCACTCGACTTCAGAAATCAACTCATTTTAGATGCGGGTAAAAACTTGGATATTCGCAACAGTAGTGTTGTGAATAACAGTACTGTACCCGCTGTTACCACAAGTGGTGGGGGAACGATTTCCTTTAACCTCACTGGCAATGTAGCAACGCAAGCAAAGCCCTTAACGATCGATGGCGTACTAGGCAGCTCAAATGTTAATGGTCAACTGCATCTGGCTTCAGATCAAGCCATTACCCAGAAAGTGGGTAGTAGCATTGTGGTGAGTGGTGCCACTAGCTTGACGAGTACGTTAGCAGGGGCAGGCAATGTTGATCTGCGTAGTGACACCAATACGCTCACCTTTGGTGGTAATTCCACGATCGGCGGCAATTTCAATCTCACTCTGAATAGTACTGCAACGCAGGTTTCTCAAACCAATGGCTCTAGCCTCAAAATTGCTGGGACTTTTACTCCCAATCCTAGTGGGTTGCTGTTGAATTTGAATCAACCCAACAATATTCTGCCCCGCACTATTTCCGGTAACGTCCTTGGTGGCAATGTAGTGATTTTAGACAGTGGACCTGTCAATCTCACCACTGATCCACTCGATCCACTGTTACTATCCTCGATTTTGTTACCTCCATCAGTTGCCAATCTAACCGTTCAGACGGTGGCAAGAAGTCAACAGTTCAACGCTCCAGCCCGAACGAGTGCGACAGGAATTGCTCTTAATCAGGCAGGCAACTCTTTTGGCGGTCCTCTCACACTCAATACCGACAGCCCAGGGCTAACGAACCTCCCCACGCCACTTCAACCTAGTATTACTCAATCGGGTGCAACTGGAATTACAGTTCTGGGCAAGGCAACGTTTAGCGCCACCACTGCGGGTAATGTGACACTGAACCATGCCAACATTTTTGGTGTAGATAATTTCTTTGGTTCGCTCAGCTTTGTGGGCAACGATGTCAATATTAGTCAATTTAATTCAATGCAGTTGGATACTTCTGTAGCAGCAGGTGCATTGAATCTGTTTTCTGGCGGAGCGATATCTCAACTGGGTGCTTTGACCAAAACATCGACTACCACTCCTGTCAACATCACCAGTACTGGAGCAATCACACTAGACAATCCTGCCAATCAGGTACGTGGACTCATTAACCTCATTAACTCGAATAGTGGCGGAGATGTTGTATTCACTAACACAGGTGACACTCAGTTAGGTAATCTAGCTATCAATGGCAACTTCACTGTCAACAGTGGTTCAATTACGGCAAATAATCCAATTAGTCTTGACGGGAAAAATGTGATATTACTGGCAACCACAGGTGACTTAACCACAAAAAGAATCTCTACAAGTGGCTCTAGTGGAGCAAACGGCGGCAATGTTCAGCTTCAAGGCAACAACGTCTCAGTGACGGGTGGTATTAACACAACTGCTGGTGGCGCAGGGAATGGAGGCAATGTTCAGATTAGCGGTATCAGTAGCGTTACGCTGGCTAGCAGTAGTAGTACAGTGCTAGATGGTGGAATTGATGCTGCTGCGTTTGGCACAGGAAAAACTGGAAATACCACGATCGTTGCTTCTAATGGAAATGTCACGTTAAAGAACGGAACGTTGTTTTTTGATGTGTTTGATGGTTCTAGTGGTGATGTCCAGATTCAGGCACTTGGAAATAATCATTCATTATTACTCGATAACTTTAATATTGTTGGTACAGTCCGGTTAGGAACGACGACAAATCCTGGTGGGACAGCGACTCTTATAGGTTCAAAAATTAAAATCTCAAATACTTCGAGGGTCGCGGTTGATACCTTGGGAGCAGGAGCGGGTGGAAACTTAATTCTTGGAGATGTTAATACTCAAGAAATTGAGATTTCAGGTAAAGACACGATTCTGGCAAATACCGTGGGTCAATCTGCTTCAGGCACAGGTGGAAATATTAATGTCCAGGCAAACAAGATCAGTATTCTCGATGGAGCCACGATCGATGCCAGCACTGCTAGTACATCTACATCTGGTACAGGTGGCAATATTACGCTTAATGGCAAAAACATCACCATTAACAGTAGCGCATCCAACACTACTACCCTTAGTGCCCTAACCAGCGGTGCAGCCGCAGGTGGCATTGTTCAAATTGCAGCTACCGATAATTTAACGTTGCAAGGAGTCAAGATTGATAGCGCAACAACAGGTTCTGGCAATGGCGGCTTAATCTCAATCTTAGGCACTTCATCGATCGCCAATCTCTTGCTGGATAACACTCAAATCAATGCCACAACAAATGGCTCAGGCAATGGCGGCAGCGTGTCTATTGCAAGTAATAATTCACTGACTTTGAAAAATAATACTCAAATCAATGCAACGACCTCAGGCAGTGGTGCTGGCGGTAGGATTGCATTGTCGGGTAACACCGTCACCCTTACCGATCCAGGTACGGTCTTGCAAACCGATACAAGCGGATCAGGAAAGGGCGGAGACATTGCGGTCACTGGACAAACGATCGCAGTCAACAATCTAAAGATTCGATCCACGGTTTCCGGTTCTGGTAATGGCGGCACTGTCCAGCTTGGCGACATTACAGGTAACTCTGGCATCATCACCAATACCCTCAACGTCACCAATACTCAAATTGATACCAACGTTGCTAGTGGTGCAACCGGGCGGGGAGCAAATGTCGTTCTGCAAGGTAGAAACTTAACCCTGGCTGCTGGCGTTGATGTGAATGCGACAACAGCCAGCACTGCACAAAGCGGTATTGGTGGCTCCATCAATGTAGCTGGTGATGTTGTCAAGATTACAGGTCAAAACACACAGCTCGTTACCAACACCACTGGAGCTGCTGCTGGAGGCAATGTTACTGTTACGGGACGATCGATTACGTTAGATCAACAGGCAAGCATTCAAGCTAATGTCTCAGGCAGTGGCAACGGTGGCACAGTACAACTAGGTGATACCAACACCGACCAGGTTACGATCGATAGCAGTACAATTAGCACCAATGTTGCTGCTGGTGGGACAGGTCAAGGGGCAAATGTGACTGTGTTAGGTCGTAACATTCGTTTAGCCAACCAGGCAAAAATTCAGGGTAATATTGCCGGAAATAGTCGAGGTGGGCAGGTTCAGATTGGTGATGATAATACCGTCAGCCTGACTCTGAACAACAGCACTATTGAAACAAAAGTTGTTTCTGGTGGGGTAGGGCAGGGCGGTCAAGTTGCCTTGCGAGGTAATGCTCTCACACTCGATCAATCAACCATTAACGCCGAGATCGAAAATGGTGGTAGTGGACAAGGCAGCAGTATTAACATTGCGGGTGGCAATCTCACAGTTAAGAATCAATCAACGGTGTCCGCGCGAACTGCTGCGAGCAATAGTATTGCTGGTAACATTACTGTCTCGGCTCAGGGCACGTTAGATGTCCTGAATAGTGCCATAGAAGCATCCACGACTGACACTGCTGCCAATGCGATCGCGGGTAATCTCTCGGTTTCGGCGCTAGGGAACTTAACCCTCAACCAAAGCCGGATTGTCACTTCAGCAACAGCGAGTGGTGCCCAAGCGGGAAATGTGACCTTGGGTGGACAACGGATTACTGTTCAAGCCTCTGACGTCATCACCAGTAGCCAGCAAGGAGGGGCTGGCAATATTCAAGTCGTGGCTCAAAATTTGGATCTCGATCGGGGCGTGCTAAAAGCCGAAAATGGCTCCGGTGCAGGCGGCAAATCAGGCGGTATCTCATTAACCGTCGCGGGGGCATTAACCATGGCAAATGAGAGCCTGATTTCAACCGTGGGTCTCAACGGAGCAAATGGCGGCAATATTTCAATTCTGAAAGTTCGCTTTGCTTCTGCTTCGCCAGCAACGGGTCCAAACGGGAGTGACATCGTGGCGCGAGCAGAAGGCGGCGGAGCAGGAGGACAAATTCTCTTCCAGCCTAAACTGGTACAAGGATTTGAAATTCAGCCAGCCGTTCCAGGCAATGGCACCAATGACATTGACAGCAATGGAGATGTGAATGCGACGCTAACCAGTGTTGATGTGATCCGGGGACTGTACACGCCAGTGATTGTGTTTACTGATACTTCCAAAATCCAGAGCAATGCTTGTGAATCAGCTGGCTCTAAGGCTGAAACGACGAGCGAACTACGCATTGCTGGACAGGGAGGAGTGGTAGCCAGTCCTACCACTCCCTTATCGGCTCAATCGACACATAGCGATTGGGTCGCGATCGGAAGTAACTCGCCCACGCCCGTCAGTGAAACAGTGCCTGACAACTCAACCGTGGCACGCCAGACAGAACTCGCCTATCGACCCCCTGCGGTTTGTGTCAGTGCTTGGAAGGGGCGGTACGAACCATTGCAACAGTCAGGTCGATCGCAACCCTAGACTTTAAACTGTAGACTTTGGTTGAACTGTAAACTGATGTCTAGTGTCTATGGTCCAAAGTCTACAGTCCAATGCTCCAGCCAGATATGCCCCGACAGTCATTCTCTGCTAACTCTTCAGAAATTCGCTTATTTTTGGATACGGCAGATACTGCCCAGTGGCAGACTTGGTTGCCGATCGGTATGTTCTATGGAGTAACAACGAATCCGCTCTTGTTGGAGCGTGCGCAGGTCGCTTGCACGGTCGAGCAGTTGAAAGAATTGGCAAAGCAAGCGTTTGAGCTGGGTGCCAGCGAAATTCAACTCCAGACTTGGGGCGCAACCGTAGAGGCATTGGTGCAGACCGGACAGATTTTAGCAGCGATCGATCCGCGCGTGGTGGTCAAAGTGCCAATTACTCAGAGGGGGACAACTGCCGCTGCACAACTGATTGCTCAAGGATTACGCATCACATTAACCGGAGTTTATGCCCCCCATCAGGTGTTAATTGCGGCTGCTTTGGGAGCAGAATATGCGGCGCCTTATTTGGGCAGAATCAACGATCTGGGACGTGATGGACGCGCCGATTTGATTACCATGCAGCAAGCGATCGCAGGAGTCAAGAGTTCTCTCCGGCTCTTGGTTGCCAGTATTCGCAGTGTGGCAGACATCACCTGTTTGGCAACCCAAGGCGGCAACACCTTCACCTTTTCACCCGCGATCGCCACAGAATTCTTTGCCGTGCCTGCAACCGAGCAAGCCGCGATCGAATTTGAGCAAGCTGCTTGTTGGATGGAAGGATGAGGGAGAGGCGTCAGGCGCCAAGACATTCCCTTATTCCCCTTCCTCCCTGCTCTGCCGCGCTTCCGGCAAAATCAACATAGCATCGCCAAAAGAATAGAAGCGATACTGCTGCTCGATCGCCACCTGATATAAATCGAGTAGCCGTTTTCTCCCAATCAGCGCACTCACTAGCATCAGCAAACTGGATTTGGGTAAGTGAAAATTGGTGATCATCCCCTCGACCACCCGCCAGCGATAGCCTGGATAGATAAATAGATCGGTCTTGCCACAAAAGGGTTCTAGTTTACCGCTTTGTGCTGCCGCTTCCAGCGATCGTACCGCTGTTGTGCCTACGGCAATCACTCGTCCTCCCCTTGCCTGTGCCTGGTGGATTTGTTCAACAGCTTGTGCCGAGACTTGCACCCATTCGCCATGCATCTGATGGGTGGTGATGTCTTCGGCTTCGACCGGGCGAAAGGTGCCTACCCCGACATGTAAGGTAATGGTGGCTTGTTCAATTCCCTGGTCTCGCAAGCGCGCTAATAACTCTGGGGTAAAGTGCAACCCTGCGGTGGGTGCTGCTACTGCTCCTGGACGATCGGCATAGACTGTCTGGTATTGTTCCGGAGTGGACTGAGATTGGGTGATATAGGGAGGCAGCGGTACCTCGCCCAATTGCGGCAACCACTCCCACAATGACTTGCCAGCAGGCAACTCAAACCGCAAAATCCGTCCACCTGTAACCTCATCCGTGGCGATAACCGTTGCTCGCAAAACGATCTCTGCCCCTGCGCCCGGTTTCTCAAATTCAATGGTCGCTCCCGGTTTCAATCGTCTTCCCGGTTTCACCAATGCTAGCCACTCATGGGGGTGTCGCTCTTCCAGGAGCAATGCCTCGATCGTGGCTCCCCCTGATTTGCAGCCATAGAGTCGCGCCGGAATGACCCGCGTATTGTTGAGGACGAGGATATCACCCGATCGGAGGAAATGAGGCAAATCCCGAAAAATGCAGTGAGCATGGGTGTGCGAATCTTTAATTACCAATAAGCGGGCGCTATCTCTAGGGACAGCTGGATTCTGGGCGATGTGGGTTTCTGGCAGTTCATAGTCATACGCGGAAAGTGATCGATCGTTGAGATCGAAAGCAATGGAAGGGGTCTGAGCGTCTTCTACAGTCAAAGCAAGAAAAGAATTGATATAAATTATGACGGTACATTCCGTGCGCTTGTCCCAGATGGAATACCGCCGCTCGGACGTTGCAGCGACTGGTCGTCAGCAAAATCTAGATTCTGACAGATGCATTGTTTTCCGATCTCTGCCAAGGCCTGAATCCTACCATTCATGAGAATTGGGGGAAAACACCCATTCATCATGGGGGGCTTCTCCCGTAGTATAGTTCAGCATCTCTTAAGAATAATAGAGGAGTAGCATTTGCTGGGCTGTGATCATGGAATACGTTTATTACCTTGCGAATGCCAGCCTTACACTGAGGGTCGTTCAGTATCTTCACGCCACAAATCGGCTACCCGTCGATTTTATGACCGTGATTCATCAGATTGATGGCTGGTTAGTTAGAGTGAAGATGAGTCAACCGTTGGATGCTCAACAGGACGGAGACTTTCGTGCATTTATGAACGAGCTGGGAATTTCCCATGAGCCTGGGATTCGTGTACAAATGGCACTCTGGGGGTTAGCAACTGGGCAATCTCCAGTTGATGTTATGCATCGCTATCAAGTGGCAATCGTTTCCCATGGCAGTCCCGATCGCAGCGAGATTGAAGAATTTCGTCAACAATTTGTTCAGGGATTAGGCTACTGCCCGGAAACGCTGGCATAGTGGATGCCATTTCAAGACATCGAGCAAGAGGGCAGGTTATGCCCTCTTGTTTTTTGGCGCAGAGTGCCGGTTAAAAAATTGATGAGTCAAAAATCCTAACTTTCTGAAGCCACTTTGAGCCAATGCCCTGGAGCTACAGCGTAAATGCATTGTAAAGATAATCTTGCAAAACCAGGGGATAGCCTGCGATCGTTTCCATTTGATACAAACCCAACGGCAGTGATAACTGGGAAGCCTGAGCCGATTTCATAATTGCCGATTTTGCCCCGGCTGTTGGACGATACACCAGCGCCACATCAAATCGGCAGGGCTGTTCAGCTAATTGCGGGTGCATTGCTAGAAAAACTTCTGCCGTCTTCCAGAGTTTTGCTTGCTTTTGTCGGGAGATTGCCAGCAATCCATTGGCGTCCCAGTTGCCCCGACTGCGAGTTTTGACTTCGACAAAAACTAAAGAAGTTGGCTGGGCAGCAACGGACTTTTCTAACGCGATGAGATCTAACTCCCCCCACCGACAGTGCCACCGCCGCTGCAAAATTTGCCATCCTTGTGCCTGTAGCCATTGAGCAACCAGATCTTCGCCCCAATCGCCCAGCAAAGAAGTGCGATCGTGCGATCCAGAAGGATAAGAGGACGAGGATTGAGATTTGGAAATCTTCACAGAATTGAAATATTTGCTGAATTATTACCTTTTCGGGCGACAGAAAAAGAAGATGAGCGGATTCGGTTAGGATCAGGATGGAACGAATTCAGTCACGCTCACCAGGACTCGTAAATCCAGAACTGGCAAACCCAAAAGCCTAGTTTAGAGTTCCCAATTCTGGCAAAGGCGTTGACTGAAATCGCACAAAGCATAATGAAAATATGGCTGTTAAGCTGAACCGTGGGCTGTTAGGCTGAGCTTATGAGAGAGTGGTTTGATGTTTGGGGACAATTAGTAAAAGGCAAGATTCTAACGAAAGTCTTTACCCTTTTACTGGTGTTTTTAGTTGGAATCGTATTTTCGGGGGCGATCGCCAATCCCGCTTGGGCTGAAGACTACAATAAAGAATTTCTGGTTGGGGTAGACTTTTCCCATCGGTCATTGACTGATGCCAGTTTTACCAAAGCCAATTTGCGCAATAGTAACTTTAGTCATGCCGATCTACGCGGGGTCAGCTTTTTTGGTGCCAATCTCGAAAGCGCCAATTTCGAAAGTGCAGATCTGACAAATACGACACTGGACACTGCCCGCTTTACAGACGCCAACCTCACCAATGCCATTCTGGAAGGCGCGTTTGCCTTCAACGCCAAATTTGATGGTGCCCTGATTGACGGGGCAGATTTTACCGACGCGGAGCTGCGTCAAGATGCTCAAAAGCTGCTCTGCAAAACTGCTAAAGGTACGAATCCTACAACAGGTCGGGATACTCGTGACACTTTATATTGCCCGTAATATCTATTGAGGTTGAGCACTTGCCTGGAGTGCATATTGGCGAAACCGCTCTAAATCTGCTTCTAGGGTAGACTCAACTACTCGCCCCAAAAACAAGTTATCCATCAATTTGCCTAAAATTCCAGGAATGGCATAAGAAATGGTCATTTTCACAATGCTGCTATTACCGCGATCGTAAAACCGAATTGCTCCGCGATTTGGCAAACCATCGACCGATTCCCACTGAATAATTTGGTGGGGAACTTGCTTGAGAATGCGGGAAAGCCAGCTAAACTCAAACCCTCCTGATGCGAGCTTCCAGCGAGACAAGTCCGGATCGTCTTCTAAAATCGAGACCGACTCAATCCACTTCATCCAGCGCGGCATCTGTTCTAGATCCGACCAGAGGTTCCAGACCTGATCGATGGGGGTCTCTACTTCAATCTGGACGCTGTGTTCTAACCAATCGGACATATAGGAAGGAACTGAGGTTAAGGGTGAGAGAGGTCGCAAGCAGTCAGTGACAGGTCAAGTTTTGAGTTGAGAAGATGAGCGGTCAGGAGGGATAAGTGGGGCATTTTGATTTTGACTTCTGCTAATACTCAATCTCGCTTTCAGCCAAAATTCAACGCTAAAATTCAAAATTTTTTCGGTCATTTGCCGATCGTCGCCAGAATTGCTTTGGCTGCTTGTCGTCCCGAGAGGGTCGCTCCTTCCATACTATCGATATAGTCTTGTTGGGTATAGCTACCTGCCAAAAAGAAGTTGGAAATCGGCGTTTTTTGAGCGGGGCGATAGAGGTCCATGCCCGGAGCTTCACGGTAAAGGGACTGTGCCAGCTTAACGACACTGTACCAGGTCATGTTCAATTCACGGGAAGACGGGAAGAGATCGTGCACTTGCTTAAGCACGTGGTGCGCGACCGCTTCATTGCTTTGTTTAATGAAAGGGTCGCCAGGCGTGAGAACCAATTGCAACAACGATCCTTGACCGGGACGGTAATAGTCGGCGGGGCTGGTCAAAGCCAGGTCGGCAAAGCAAGAAAAGTCGGCATCTGCTGTATACAGCAAATTGTCGATGCCAACCGCTTTTTGCAATTGTTGCCGTTGTTCTGAATCTTGGAGTTCTGTAACCCAGCCATCAAATCGTAGTTGCACCGTGGCAACCGGAACAGCATCCAACTTGTAAATATTGTCAAATTCTTGCCACTGCCGCCAGGGTTCGGGGAGCAGGCGCTGAATACCAGGAATATCGCAGGCTGCAACGTAAGCATCTGCCGTGATAGTTTCTTCGGTTTCGTCTTTCGCAATCACTAAACCAGTGACTTGGGTTTTTTCACCTTTGCCCTCAAATAAGATCTGGCGAGTGCGGCGACGGGTGTGGATTTTAGTGCCGCGTGCTTCAAGATAGTTCACGATCGGGGTGTGCAGGTATTCCTGCGGTGAGCCTTTCAGCATCCGTAAGATGGACGCTTCGGTTTTGGCAGCAAAAAACTGAAAGATGGTTAACATGCAACGGGCAGAAATTTGCTCCGTGTCGATGAATCCCAGTGCGTAGGCGATTGGATTCCACATCCGCTTCAAACTGCCTTCCGAGCCGCCTTGCTGACGAAACCAATCAGCAAAACTGATCCGATCCAGTTGCCGAATGGTTCTCATGGCTCCTTCAAAATCGATCAAACCACGCACCAGGGGACTGGTTCCGAGCGCGATCGCATTTTGCAACTTATCCTGAAGCGACAATTGCGAAGTGGTGAAAAAAGCTTTGAGCCCATTGAAGGGTGCGCCCGTGAGGAAGCGAAAATCGAGGGCACCAGTCTGTCCCCCCCGGTTGATAAACGTATGCACATGGTCTTTCAGCAGCAAGTGGTCACCAGCTCCAACCTGGCGCATCAAATCAAACAGGTTGTAATAGCAACCGAAGAAAACATGCAGCCCCATCTCAATGTGGTTTCCTTCAGCATCGACCCAACTGCCAACCTTGCCACCCACAAATGGACGAGCTTCAAAAATTTCTACGGCGTGCCCAGCATCGGCTAACTCTACCGCCGTTGCCATGCCAGCTAATCCTGCACCGACGATCGCAACTCGCATTCTGTCCTTACTCGCTCAGATGTCTTCACATATTGTAATAGAAATAGGTGATCAACGAGAAATGGTTTATTCAGTGCCATCACTGATTGATGCAATCACCAAGCCCAATTCCTACATCCAATCGACCTGCATCTGGAGTTGCAAAGATCCCAAGCCCAACTCTTCTGAGGTGATGGCACGCGCTTCAAACAATGCCACCATGTCTTTCAGTTGGGGATTGCCACGAGTCGAACCTTTCAGTCCTTTGGCAACAATTAAGCCACAGTAGCCCTTCGTTTTTTTGCAGCGTTGCTCCCACTTTGTGCGTGCAGCTACATGCACGGGATCATCTTCTACAAATTCACCAAATAGAAATAAATCCCCGCTTCCTACCTGAAAGAGACCCAAATCATAGCGCTTGCCGCCAAAAGGATCTTCGCCAGGGTTAAAACAAATGGCTTTCAATCCACTTGAATTTTGCAATTCTTGAACCAGGGTCTTGGCTTTAGGACGAGATGTTTGGATCAGAATTACTGGCAAGCCCTCGCCTGCTTCAGTGGTTGGCGCAGGCTGATGATATTCTGTGGTTTGGCGCAAGAGTGTCAAGGTTGCCCAGGGAATAACCCCCAAGCTCAAAAAAGAATCTTTGGGGACAAGATCGTCTCGCAAGGCGGGGAGCAGATCCTGCTCGTCTTCGTCTTCGCCCAGGTGCCCTAGCTCCAAGAGTTCGGCAGCCAGATCCGGTAGAGTTTCAATTTTGATCGAAACGGGTGGCTCTTTCTCCGTCGGTTGAGAGGTCTGCGCTTGGGGTAAGGGCACCCGGTAGCGACTGCTCAAGGCAGGTAAATCTTCACCTATCAGCTTGGTGCGATGCTGGCGCAAAAAGCGATGGAAGGCTTCGAGCATCACCAGTAGAGCGATCGCCTCCTCTTCATAAAGGAAAGGGCGGGGTCCCTCCAGCGGATGCAAGCTGCCAAATACAGGTTGAATTTCTGTGATGGAGAGCTCTGCTAACTGGATTGCTTCATCTTCGTCCTCTGCCGTGTGCTCAAACGAGAGAAACAAACAATCCTGTCCTAGGAACGCTTCTTCCAGCTGTTCCATGGATTCGTTGGTCAAAACTTGTTGACGGAAGCGTCTCAGGGATTCTAAAGAGCGATAGAGCAAAATGCCATACTCCATACCCAACATGCCCATGACGCAGGCGTAGACAGTGCCCAGATCCCAGCGGTTTAGTTCGATCGCCAAAATCTCGTGATCCCCCAACAGTTCCCAGGGGGCATCTTTCCAGATATCATAAGCCGTTTGTTTCAACTGATCTGCGTATTCCGGTGGCAGTTGGGGCTGACGATTGTTCACTCCTTCTTGAAAACTCTGAAAGATTTCATCAATCAGGGGTAAATCGGGTACATATTCCACCGTGATGTTGAGATCTTGCAAGACGCCTCGGAGAAAAAACTGAATTTCTCGATCGCGCACCACAATTTTTTGAGGGCGTGCCGGTTGGGCAGGACTATGGGGGTGTTCCATTGCTCGCAACAGTACCCGTACGACTGCCTCATGCCCTGCTTCCGAAGTGACGACATCCATTGCCCGCACCATACCCTGCGACCCGTCTACCCAGAGAATACATTCTCCTTCCTTGTCTGCAGGCTCGGTCGCAGACCACTCAAGGCTAGCTTGCATTCCAGCAACCATCGAGTGACGATCGCCCTCCCAAACACTGGGAATTTGAGGTAATTGCTTGAGGCGACGGCGTGTCGCAAGATTAAGAGCAGTCATAAGCCAGGCTAATTGATGGAAACAAGCGTACACATAAAAGTGTAGATATTCATCTTAATTCCTATTTATTGTCTATCCCTTTTGCCAAGGAGATCGTTTCTTTACGCAAGTGATTCTCAAGTTTTGCAAATTTGTCGCTCGGAAAAAAGCACATGCCATCTGGTTCCTCTCAGGTCTTAGAGGATGGTTTAAAAGTCCTTTTGCCAGTAGCAACAAACACGATCCCCTTAGAGGATGGTTTAAAGGTCCTTTCGAAAGTAGCAACAAGCACGATCCCCCCAAATCCCCCTTGAAAAGCGGGACTTTGAGGCTGATCTCTCCCTTTTTGAGGGGGGCTGGGGGGATCTCTGAGTACTCAACATCACAGTGAACACCTTTTCAAACAACCTCTTAAGGTAAGCTTAGAAAGCTTCAACTCGTTCCTGATCCCAGCTCAAAAGGTGAAAGCCCAACTGGGACGATCGCCAAAAATGAATTGTGGCAGGTTGACAGGTGCATGTGGCTGTAGATTGAAGCTATAGATTAACAAATTCTGTCGAGTCTGGAAAAATCCACTCCTGCTAAGAATTCCGTATGGATGAGAATCTCGATACAATAGATGTCTAGATCAATTGACGTTGGCATCACAAGTGTGTTGTAAATTTAGCTGAATAGGGAGTCTTACAAGCCGATGACCCAAGCAACTCAGTCTCAACAGCAGGGCATTCAAATGACTGAAGCTGCCCTTCGGCATGTTTTGCTTTTACGGGAAAAGCAAGGAAAAGACCTTTGTCTAAGGGTCGGTGTGCGCGGGGGGGGCTGTTCTGGCATGTCTTACCTGATGGATTTTGAAGATCCCAGCAACATTCGTCCTGACGACGAAGTGTATGATTATGAAGGCTTTAAGGTCGTTTGCGATCCCAAGAGTTTGCTTTATCTCTATGGGCTAATGCTGGACTATAGCGATGCTCTGATTGGGGGAGGATTTCAGTTTACGAATCCCAATGCCAATCAAACTTGCGGATGTGGCAAGTCGTTTTCGGCTTAAGGAATGTCTTTAATTATGACCCAGACGGTTGAAGCTTTGTTTGATGAAGGGATTGAGCGCTATAAGGCAGGAGAGTCGCCGGAGGTGCTCATCCCTGTTTTTAAGGAAATTTGCGATCGGGCACGCAAAAGTAGTCCTGCCTGGACTTGTTTAGCCTGGCTTTATTTATTAGTCGATAAACCCACCCAAGCGCTAGACTCAGCACAAAAAGCGGTGAAACTCAATCCTCAAGATCCGCAAGCGCGAGTTAATTTGGCAGTTGCCATGTTAGAAACTTCCAAAAAAGGAGTCCGCCAGCATATTGAAATTGCTCAGCAACTCATTATGGCAATTCCCGAATTGCGGGATGAAGTTGGGCAAAGCATTGATGATGGCTTGGTGCGTAAACCGGAGTGGGCAAGCTTGCTTCGGGTCAAAAATTGGCTCTTTGAATAAGGTGTTCGTGCTGCTGCTGTCAGATTGATGAGGAACTGGATAATTTTGAGTTAAAGGACTCAAAATCAAAAATTAATCATCTCCAACCTCGATCGCTTTAATAATGTTGAGAATCATTGCGATAGCTTGGGCAAGATCTTAGTAAACGGCAGAGCAATATTTCAAAAAATAACGTAGGTGTAGACATCTGAAGGTCACATCTACGTTATTTTTTGTTTTCGGAAAATGTTTGAAAGGCTTCAAAATCCACCTTTCAGAAGAGAAGTCTGGCTGAAAAAAACTTGTCACCAGCTAACTAGAAGGTGACTTTGTAAAGGTAAATGACGCTAACTTTTCCCAAGTTTATTGAGTTAACTTCATAGTTGCGTGTATAAGTTAACCTTGCTCTCAGAAAGTGAATGTTATGATTCAATCACACTAAATGATTCGCTTTGGAGTTCTTCGTTTGGTGGCTTTATAAAACTGGGGGTTAGGCAATCATGATTTTAGAATTTGATGTTGAGATCAAGCCGGATACTCGTAATCACAAGGGCTTCTTTATTCAAGAAACGTCTTACAAGCTGATAGATGTCGATCTCTCAGGCTGGGCTTTGATTTGTTTGAATGATGCAGTTTGTCATTACGTCGATCCAGACAATTTGAAGAAATCTGCGAAGCTTTGAGGCGGTGAGCTTTTCACTTGCAGTTTTGCAATTCTGGTGCTTCTGTGCTGATAATCGTGGCTGTTCCAACTGGGGGGCAGCCACATTTTTATCAACACTTTTCATGATCTATAGCAGTCCTAAATCAGTTATGAGATTAAGGGACTTCGTAAGAAAGGATTCCGCTGGAATCCTTTCTTACGATCCAGATAGGATCGCTATAGTACTCTCAAGACAGCTACGTCATCAGCCAAACCAGCGCAGTGGTAGGCATCGAGCGAATTCTGAGAAAATTTGCAAAACTTTACAATTATTGTTACATTTCTTTTATGTTCAGTGGCAAGGCTCATGGAACCGCGGGTACGAAATCAATTGATCCGTTTTTTGCAAGAGGAGATTGGGGTTCCTGATCGAGAGATCCATGTGGCGGAACGGATTCTGGCACGGTTGGGTTTGCACGATTCGGCATCTTTTGCCAACTGTTTGCCAATCGTGTTGTGGCAATACGGTTTGGTGAATTTGGAGCAACTCGATCGTGTGCTCGATTGGTTAAATTCTGTGTCGTTTTTTACTTAACTGATTTTGCGTATGCGTGTGGTGAAAGCTGAATGCCACTGACTTTTCAAGACTGGGATGGGCTTTGACCGATCGGACACTTACTCTTGATGACTGACTTTTACAGGATTGGTTAAATCGGGTAGGCTCTATAGAAGCTTGCAGGTGAGATGATACGGGTGTTGAACCCTCTCTACCTGCAATTGATGGGCGATAGATGTTTAGCGAAACCTTATGAAAGAACGATTGTTGAATGGGTTGAATCTGTTTTTGATGGCAGATTTATTTCTAGTTTTATTGAGTTTTTTCTGGTTAGCGATCGCGGTTGCTGGGCGTTCCGCTGGTATTTCGTTGGGGCTGGATCTGTGGTATCGGCTGTGGGAACCTGTGTTTACACCTGCGATCGGCATTTTAATGATGGGGGCGATCGCCAGCGGACTGATCAGCTGGATCGGCAAGCGACTCAAACCCTCGGTTTAGCCAAGTGCTGCAAGACCTTGCAGATGGTTTTGCAAATAAACGCCCCATTGGGACGCCAAGCCTGTTTCTGTGAAAGGAACGGAGATAGAGTCAGCAACATTGACGAGGGTAAACTCTAGCGCGATCGTGCGTCCTTTTTCCGGCGGCGTCTCCATGTTGACGATTTGACCATCGACTCGTAAATGCATGGCGGTCACCTGCTCCAGTGAAAAAGTTTGCAAGGCGATCGGACCGTGGCGATTGGGTTTGCCCCAGGTTAGCTCATTTCCCTTTTGTCCCAACACCGCATAGATATCGTACTTGGCTCGCTCAAAGGACTGTGCCCAGATACGATAAGCTTCTACTTTTTGATATTCGTTCCACCCCGACCAGGCAAGCCAGAAAAAGACACCGAGTAAGGGTAACCAAAGCAAACCACGTTCCATAACAATTAGGAATTTGAGCAAGCGCAATAATAAAGTAACAACTTTACAGTGTGATCGAACGGTAAGAGCCTGTACAGCCTAACGACAGGACTCCGCTAAGGCGACAGCGTAATCTTAATGAGACTTACAGCCATTTTTGTAACTATGTTGCAATCAAATTGCCCAGATAAAAAGTGCCTGAGCTATGGTGTAGCAATGGCGTAGTCGGTAGAGAGCGATGAAAAAGCTGTTGATTTTCGCACTGTTTCTACTCGGGCTGGGCTGGGCGATATCCAACTTTAGTGGTCTGGCAACTCGCGGCACTTACGATTCTATCGTGTTGGACTTTAAAGAATCGCTGGGCAAGGCGCAGATTGAACAAGAGATTCAAGCGATCGCTCGGCAATACCAGGTCACTCCTCACTTGAACAGTGCTTTCTCCGGGAGCGATAACGTTTACCTGATTAAAGGCAACGGTGTCCTCCTGAACACCCTTCGCCATTCTCATCTGGCAAGGGCAACCGAATTCATTGAACCTGCTTATATTTATTCCATTCCGGAAATCATCAGTGCCACGCCTGAACCCGGTAGTCAGGGGTTAACGGCCCCCGCGTCAGCGGAAAGTCCGGCGATTCGCCCCCAGATTGGTGCTCCAAACGATCCGGACTACCACAAGCAATGGAATTTTCGTGCCATTAATATCGAAGCAGCCTGGAGTGAAACTCATGGGCAGGGGATAACCATCGCCGTGATTGATACGGGCATTTCTCCAGTTCCCGATTTACAACAAACCCAGTTCGTCAAAGGCTACGATTTTGTCAATGATCGAGAAGATGCAACCGATGACAATGGGCATGGCACCCATGTGGCTGGGACGATCGCGCAGTCTACCAACAATCATCTTGGCGTCACGGGCATTGCTTACGAAGCCAAACTGATGCCCCTGAAGGTGTTGAGTGCGGAAGGAGGGGGCACCACTGCAGATATTGCTGAGGCAATTAAGTTTGCTGCAGACAATGGTGCAGATGTGATCAACATGAGTTTGGGCGGGGGGGGCGAGAGCCAGTTAATCAAGGAGGCGATCGACCATGCCCATCGCAAAGGCATCGTCCTCGTGGCTGCCGCAGGCAACGCCAACCAAAATTCTGCCTCGTACCCGGCACGTTATCCCAGGGTGATTGGTGTGTCGGCGCTGGATGCAATGGGCAACAAAGCCCCTTATTCCAGTTTTGGGGCGGGGGTCGATATTTCTGCGCCAGGGGGTTCCACCGCGGACGGTAATGTGGCGGGCGGTATTTTGCAAAATACGCTAGATCCCCAAACGGGTCACTCGTTGTTCGCAGCGTTTCAGGGCACCAGTATGGCGGCGCCCCATGTTGCGGGTGTGGCGGCGCTCGTCAAAGCGACAGGCGTGAGCAATCCCGATGAAGTGGCTGAGGTGATGAAGCAGGCTGCCCTGAAAGTGAAGGATGATGGATTAAATCACTTTGGATCTGGCAAATTAGATGCTGCCGCTGCTGTAAAGTTAGCAACCCAAGGCAAAATTACCTTCCGGGACTTTTTCCGTTGGCTGCGCGACAATGGCTATCTGAATCCGCGCTTCTGGATTGATGGAGGAGCTGTGGCATTGTTGCCCAAACTGGCGATGGTGTTGGGTTCTTATCTGCTTGCGTTCCTGTTAAGAAATTATCTACCGTTTACGGCTCCGCTTGCCTGGGGATTAGTAACGGGGAGTTCGGGGCTGTTTTTCTTGCGCTGTATTTCTCTATTCGATGCCCCGCAATGGCCCCTTCGCCTGTTGGGTAGCTCGATTCCTGAACTGGGTGGAGCGATTCAGGGCAGTAGCGTGCTAAATCCGATTTTTGCCAGTGTGCTGGTGCCAGTCGGATTGCTAGCACTGTTTTGGGGGCATCCCCGTGCCAAGTGGTTTGCGATCGGGAGTACCTTGGGTGTGGCTGCTTGTTTGCTGATCAGCGCCCTCGTTTCTCCCACACTAGTGTGGTTGGGTGAGGGTATGGTTGCCCGTTTATTCTTGCTCGTCAATGCTTTGTTATGCTTTGGATTAGCACGACTCGCAGTCAGTGATGAGAGGCGAACAGCATGAGTATTCAAGTCAAAGGGACAATCGATCGTCAAGGGTTTGGTCCAGGTACCTGGGCGTTGGTCACCGAGTCTGGTGAAACTTACGAGCTTCATACAGTCCCCGATGAGTTGAAGCACGCTGGGTTAACGGTCAAGGTGTCGGGACAGGTCAAAAAAGATGTCATGACCTTTGCCATGATTGGTCCTGTTTTGGAAGTGCAGGGATTTGAAATCTTGAATTCTTAGAATTCTATGTTCAGGGTTGCCGACGATAACCTGTAATGCAGGCTTAATTGTCATCGCACAAAGCTCTGCGTCATGACGAGAGAAGACAGTTGTTTAAAGAAAATTACCTTAAGCGCTTGCCAAAACTTCTTGTAGCTTGCTTCTAAATTCCCCTTTGGGATGTCCCCCTTTGACTTCTCCCACAATCTGAAACTCACCCTCTGGGTTGTCGCAGATGATATAGGTGGGCCACCCCATTCCTTCTTTGTCGGGGTACTGAGAGAGCAAAATTTTACGGTATTTGCGATAGGTTGCCGTGTCTTGCATTTTGACACTGACAAATTGCAATCCCAGTTCTTCAGCCACTTTCTGGTCGTAGAATGACATCTTATGGCAAATTCCGCAATCTTCCGAAGAAAACTTAATGACCGCCCGATCCATACGCTGAAATTTCTCCAGAAAAAACTTCTGTCACTGGTTATTGTTAATTGAGTGCAGTTGCCCATCCTGATGAAATTGGCAGATTTCAGGATGGATTGATCTTCAGTTTACAGCGGTTTTTTACGGGATTGCTCGATGCCATTCGGGATTAGTGACGCTCAATTCAATGGTTTGCGTCCCAAAAGTTGGATAGGCATAAAAAAATCCTCAACCCAATCGCTAAAATCGAGTTGAGGATCATAAATCAGGGTGCATCTACCATTCCACCTTTCCAGAATGGGGAGAGACATCCGGATTAATTTCTTAGCGATCGCCGAGATAGGCAAAAACTTTTGAGTTTTTCAGTAACTTTTTTGCAAGGTAGCCGTCTTTACCTTAAGGTTCCATGCCATGATCAGTGATTGAATTGATCGGAGTAAAAATGACACCTGAATTAGGTAGCAACTTCTCCGTAGTGAGGTTTTTACGTGACCAAAATTTTCTTCATTTAACTTTTATTAAAGTTGCCTAAATGTAACGTTGCTATTGAGAATAGGAAAAGTTAGGCGGATTTGAGCGTTTGATTGTTGTAACTGCGAAGTAGACCCTTGGTCTTCTTGGAGAGTAGCTGTGACCCAGGAATTTCATATTTCAGTAACTCCAGTGGGAGGAAACGAATACCTGGTTCGGACAGAGCGTGTGTCCCCCGGAGTGCCTTTGGCAGAGGAACAGGTGAGTTGGTCTGTGGATCAGTGGCTGGCACAAGCGCGGCACCTGATGAATGACCCATTGCTTGGCTTATTGCGGGGTGAAAATACGCCTGCGCTGGGAGGGGCTTCGTTGTCGGATCAGGCGGCAAATCTCTCGGAGGATAAACCTCCCGTACGGTTGGCTGCGTTGGGGCAACAACTCTACAATGCGCTTTTTCAAGGCACAATCCGAGATAGCTGGATGACTGCCATGGGAATTGCCCATCATCGCCGCGAACTGTTGCGTCTACGGTTGGGCTTGAAAGACGATCGTCTCCCTTATCTCCCATGGGAGGCGTTGTATGCGGGCGATCGCCCCTTGGCAACGGGAACTGATGTGGTGTTCTCGCGCTATCAGTCTGCTTTTAGCCAGCATTTATCCTTGCCTACACCCAGAATCGCTGCACTACAACCCAATCAACCGCTCAAAATCTTGATGGTGATTGCGGCACCGACTGATCAAGAGGTACTGGAGTTAAAGCAAGAAGCGACCTATTTAGTAGAGGAACTAAAGTCTCCACTCAAAAATGGCAGCACTGAACCGTTGCTGGCGATTGAACACGATCCCGGTCTACGTCTGGCTAGACAGCAAGGTTTGCCAGAAATCGATCTGACGATTTTGGAACAGCCAGGGCGAGAACGGCTGACTCAAGCCTTGGAACAAGGGCAGTTTGATGTTTTTCACTATGCAGGGCATAGCAACTTGGGTCAGGCCGGTGGCAATCTCTATCTCGTGAACGATCGCACGGGCTTGACCGAAGAACTCAGCGGTGATGATCTGGCGGGGCTGCTGGTGAACAATGGCATTCGGCTAGCGGTGTTTAACTCTTGCCGGGGCAGCTATGCGCCCACTGCGGATCTCAGTAAGATTTCAGAGTCTGGAAATTTGGCGGAGGCTGTCATCAAGCGAGGGATTCCAGCTGTTTTGGCAATGGCGGAGCGAATCCCCGATGAGGTTGCGTTGACGCTCACCCGGCTGTTTTACCGAAATTTGAGAAAGGTCTACCCGATCGACCTCAGCTTGAATCGGGCGCGACAGGGTCTCATTGCTGCCTATACCTCCAATCAATCGTCCTACTGGGCACTGCCCATTCTCTACCTCCATCCAGAGTTTGACGGTTATTTGCATACGGCGACTGGCGAGACGGAATCGGCGGCTCCCCATCGCAGCGATCGTCATCGTTTTTCTGGGATTGATTTACCAGAAATCGATGGTAATCAAGACTACCCGGCACCCTTGACGAGCGAAACTCTGAATAGTGAATCAGAATTGGATACCATTCCCATTGATTTTCTGAATGAAAATGAGACCCCGCCCGAAGATCTGGCCCAACTGATTCAGGATATTGAGCTAGATGATCCCAGCTACAAAGAAGATGCTGCTGTGGTTTCCGACCTGATTCGACAACTCTCTGTTGAGGAGGGAGACGAAGAGCCATTGCTCCCTGCCTCGAAAGCTGAAAGCTTGCTGCCCAACCAGGCGTTGGATTCAGGGTTGGGACTCTATCGCGAATTGCCTGAAAACCCTCAATACAAGCGATCGCCGATTCTACCCACGAATAATCAATTGGCATCGAACCGACCTGCGCCTTCGTCGTCTCAGCCGGCCAGTGGGGGGCGGCAATCCTATGCAGAGTTTCATTCGGTTCCTCGCGATCCAGAGAGCTTGATGCGCATGGTGGTTGCCTGTCAACAAGCGATTCGAGCAAATCCGCAAGATGCAGAGGCTCACTATCGCTTGGGTCGGGCTTTGTTTGAACAGGGGAAGTTAGCCCAGGCAATTAAGGCGTACGAACAGGCAATTCAACTTAATCCAGGGCTAACTGAAGCCTACGATCGCTTGAAATTGGCGATGGATAGGCGAGAGATGACCCAGGCGGCGGCTCCGGCTGGGGGGCTGACCGTGCAGGCGGCAGCCGCTCCAGTGCAACCTTCGGTCTCCCCCAATCCGTTAGCTGCTAAAGCAAAACCGCTGGGCCTCCAACCTGCCACGTTGCCGACCCAGCCCAAAAGCAACGCGCAGAAAACCGGGGTGTTTCTACTGGCAATTTTAGGCTTGTCTGGGGTGATCGCTGCCGTTTTGCTGAATGCCAATTGGCTGCAACAACGATGGCAGCGGCACTCGCCAGTGCCTACCAGTCGGGTGACCCCCTCCCCAACCCCGCGAGCCTCTCAACCCCTTACATCGCAACCGATTAATGTAAAAACAGCAGACACAGCTGCGGTAACGGCGTTTGCCAGTACCCATTTGCGGCAGGGTGATCTGGCAAACGCCCAACCTGCGATCGAAGCTTTGCTCGATCGCGGGGCGTTACCCCAAGCCAAAGCCGCGCTGGATGCTGCCCCAACTCGTCTGGCAGACAATCCTGTTGTTAACTTCTTGAAAGGACGATTTGCATGGCAGTCTGTGCAAAAAGGCAACAAAGACTACAGCATCGATGATGCCCGTCGTTATTGGGAAACAGCAACCAAACAGCAAAAAGACTCTGTCCCGTATCTCAATGCGTTGGGCTTTGCTTACTATGCGTCCGGAGAGTGGGATTTGGCAAATAGAGCCTGGTCGGATGCGTTGACACTGAGCCAGGGTAAACCCATTAACCCTCAATCTCAGTTAGAGGCTGGAGTTGCCAACACTGGCTTGGCATTGGTTGCATTTAAGTCTGCTCAGGATAAACCCGCTGAACAAAAAGAGCGTTTGCTGAATGATGCAATGCAACTGCGCCAAAAGGTGTTGACAGATGACCCGGTCAATTTCCAACCAGAAGCTTTGGGCAAAGACTGGCGGTGGAACGAACCGACGATCGCTGACTGGAGAGCGCTGCTCGAATACAACCCAGAATCAGGACAATAGAAAAAGCCATCAAAAAACCCTCTAGTTGGGGCTAGAGGGTGGGGTACATCTATGAGTGCTCTGGGGATAACAACACTGCTGACTTCAACGAATCCGGAAAAAGGCTAAGGAGTTTTGGGCGATCGAGCAGGACGAAATAAATGGTCGTGCTCTGGGTGGTAGAGGTGCGATCGCACTGCTGGCAAATGGGCAGAAGTTGCCGTCACTTTTGGCTCAGACCCCTCTGATACGGTGCCCAGGTAGCGAAACTCTGGTGGCAGGGTTGCAGCTGCCAGTGCCGGACTCACTACATACAACGTTGTGCGGCTCAGGTTTCGCGCGCGCGTTGTCTCCGCCATTTGATCCAGCGGCACTACCCAGATTTGCTCATCTTGCCAGCCCAGACGAAAGCAGATTGCTACCCAGGTTTCGGGTGGATAGTGTTGCAGGAGTTTCTCCTGCGAAGCTTCCACATGACGGGCACTGAGATATAAACAAAGACTTGCTTGGTGAGCTGCCAGCGATGCCAGTTCTTCGGTCGCAGGAACTTCAGTCCGCCCACTAATCCGGGTAAGAACGATACTTTGCACCAAACCCGGTACAGTGAGTTCAACCCGCAACCGCGCTGCCGCCGCCTGAAACGCACTAATTCCTGGCACCACTTCAAAGGGAATATCTGCCTCGACTAGGGCTTGCATCTGCTCTTGCACGGCGCTATAGAGGCTGGGATCGCCAGAATGGAGCCGCACTACGGACTGTCCCGATCTCACCCGATCGACCATCACCGGGATAATTTCTTCTAACGTCTTATTTGCAGTGTGGATCACTTCAGCCCTTGAACTCACTTCCTGCAAAATCTGTTGTGGCACTAGCGAATCGGCATACAGGACAACGTCTGCCTGCCTCAAAAGCCTTTGTGCCCGAATCGTGAGTAAATCTGGGTCTCCCGGACCCGCGCCCACAATATAAACGGCGGGGGAGAGATGGGACAAACTGGAGTGAGAAAGCATTTCAGTCATGAACCAAGCGCGTGCGTCTGCTCCCCAATGGTATCGCTTGAGACGGTGAAGTCTGCCATCCTCTCTATCCTTCTCTGATTTGCGATGTTCTGTTAGAAAGTTGGGACGCTGGGCACTCTATCGATAGGAGAAATTGAGCAGTTCTTACGAACGATTGGGACGAAACCGGGTTCACCTGGGCAGAAAAAAGTTTCACCCAGGGTTCAATTTTTCCGGATGTATTGCTTCTGAGTAGAAGAGTGTAATGGTAGATGCACCCTGATTTAGCCCTGGAGGTTTCCTCCGGGCGCTTTTTTTTTGCAGATTTTGGGTATCCCTACCATGACGCAGCCCGAAAATCTGCCATTTTACGATCGCTCCGTTCAACAGGTCGGGCACACGAAATTTTTCTAGAAAAATCTTCAAATTGCGAGAAAAAAAAGACTGCCAATTTCTATGCTGTTGCCTTGCATTTCCGTTTCAGATTTTGGCAGCTCCGTAACCTTTTTCGCGATTCAGGCAAGAACGCTATAGACTAAGTACTTTATTGGATGTCTATGTGATGAGAACGCGGCTTTGGGCGAATGATCGGCTAAAGCATTTTTTAGGGCGAGAAAACGTGACTAAACGTGACCAATCGTTCTTATGACAAAAATTTTGTTGGTAGAGGATGACCAGCCGACAGCCGCTGTGCTTTCAGAAGTGCTGACGACGCAGTGTTATACGGTGGATGTGGCGACGGATGGCGAAATGGGGCTGGAACTAGCAACCGCTTCGGACTATGAACTCATTTTGCTGGACTTGCTGATTCCCAAATTGGATGGCATTGGGTTGTGCTGTCAACTACGGACTCAGGGAATACAAAAACCTATTTTGCTGTTGACGGCGAAGGATTCTAGCGCTGATGTGGTTAGGGGTTTGGATGCGGGAGCGGATGACTATGTCACCAAGCCCTATGATTTATCCCAATTGCTCGCGCGGATTCGAGCCTTGTTACGACGGGGCACCACCCATGTAGCACCCACGTTGTTGACTTGGGGCAATTTGTGTGTCAATCCTGTGGCGGCAGAGGTGACTTATATGGGGCAAACGTTATCTTTATCTCCCAAAGAATATAGTTTATTAGGGCTTTTTTTACGCAATCCTCAACGAGTTTTTAGTCGGAGCGATATTATCGATCGCCTTTGGTCGATCGATGCCAGCCCCAGTGAAGGAGCCGTTACCAATCTCATTAAAGATCTTCGGCAAAAGCTCAAGGCAACGGGCATGACCACCGATGTGTTCGAGACAGTGTATGGCTTGGGATATCGACTGAAATCTGCGCCAGGGAAACAGGAGGCACAGGGGACACGGGAATACGGAAAAGGAGAGCAGCGGGAGGACCGGAGAGAGAGGGTAGAGGAGGCGATGGCTGCCCTCTCGCCATCGGCTGCAATTCGGCAAAAGGGGTTGGCTTCTATCGACAAGGTGCTGAAGCGCTATCAAGATACCTTTGCCGCGCGGACGATCGTTTTGGTAGAAGCCGAAGCCGCTTTGCGATCGGGCAATCTAAGTCAAGAATTGCGGGAGCGCGCTTGCCTGGAGGCACATAAGCTGGCGGGTACGTTGGGGTCGTTTGGCTATCGCCAGGGGTCGCAATTTGCCTTGGCGATCGAACATTGGTTACTGCAAGAGACCGCATTGGACACTGCTCAAATCCCCCAATTTTCGCAACTTGTGGCTGCCTTGAAGCAAACCCTGGCGCAGCCGCCGTTAGCATCTGTGGTGTCGCCATTGTCTGAAATCGCTACCATGCCTTGGGTACTGGTCATTGATGAGGATGTGGCTTTTACGGAGCAACTGAAGCAAAATGCCTTTGCCTGGGGGATGCAGGTAGAGGGTGTGTGCGATTGGACGATCGCCCAACAAATGCTTGCAAAACGCTTACCCAGTGCCATTTTATTGAGCCTCACGTTACCAGCTCCGAATCCGGATGGCATTACGTTGGTACAAACCTTGAAGCGTCGATTGCCTACGGTTCCCATTGTGGTGATGGCTGGACAAGATAGTTTGGCTGAGCGGGTGATGGTCGCACGATTGGGATGTGGACGGTTTTTGTATCGCCCGATCACGATCGCCCAGATCTTTGAAGCCGTGATGCAACTGCTGGCGCAGACCCAATCAGCAACTGCCAGGGTTATGCTGGTCGATGATGATGCGATCGTGCTGGAGACCTTGCAACATTTATTGCAACCCTGGGGGCTTCAAGTGACCAACTTGCAAGACCCATCCCAGTTTTGGGAAGTGCTGAGCGCAACTCAACCAGATCTCTTAGTCCTAGATTTGGAAATGCCTGCGTTTAGTGGCATCGATCTCTGTCAGGTTGTGCGTCAAGATCCCAAATGGGGAAATTTGCCCATTCTGGTGGTCACAGCTCATACGGATATGGAGTCGATCCAACAAGTTTTTGCAGCGGGTGCGGATGATTTTATTGGTAAGCCAGTGGTGGGTCCCGAACTGGTGACGCGCGTGATTAGCCGTATCGATCGCTCCCGACTTCAACAAGAGCTTGAAATGATGAAGCGGAGAATTGGCACATGACTTTTCCTCAAAATGAAGTGCGCTTCGAGCAGTTATCTACCGCTTCCCCCAGCGTGATTTACAGTATTGAAGAATATCCGGGTAGACCTGCTCGATTTGATTACCTCAGCCCTGCTTTTGAGGAAATCTACGAAATACCAGTAGCGAAGGCGATGGAGAATGCGGCGATCGCTTTTGATACCTTCCATCCTGACGATCTATCTGGGTATCAGCAAGCAGTCATCCGTAGTGCCAAAACCATGCAACCGCTCCAGCACGAATGGCGCATCATTACGCCATCCGGCAAGATCAAATGGGTGCAGGCAAATTCTCGCCCCGAACGTCGGCAAGAGGGAGTGCTGGTCTGGCATGGGGTGATGCTGGACATTACCGATCGCAAACAGACGGAAGCGGCACTCCGTGAGAGTGAAGCCACTAAAAAGCAAATCTTGAAAGCGATTCCTGATCTGATCTTTTGGATGTCAGCGGATGGTATTTGTCTGGATAGCATGCCCAGTAACGATGCTTTCCAACTCTTTCCCGATTCGGGTAGGGTGGGCAAGAATCTCTACACCGTTTTGCCGCCCGATTTGGCAGAAATGCGTAGACAAGCAGTCGAAAAAGCGCTGCAAACCGGAGATGTGCAGGTTTATGAGCAACGAATCATGCTGCATGGTGGCTTCTATTACGAAGAAGTGCGGGTAGTTGGTGTGGGAGACGATCGGGTATTGGTAATCGTCCGCAATATTACCAGCCGCAAACAGGCTGAAATAGCTTTGCAAGAGAGTGAAGAACGGTTTCGCAGTGCCTTTCAAGATGCACCCATTGGCATGGCACTGATCGGACTGGACGATCGCTGGCTCAAAGTCAATCCAGTACTGTGTAATATGTTCGAGTATTCTGAAGCAGAATTACTCACGACTCGGATGTTTACCATGGTGCATCCTGAAGATCGCAGCATTCTGCAACAATACATTGAGCAATATCTGGGACAATCCCAAACGAAGGACAAAAAAGCGACTCAGGTGGAGCTCCGATATCAGTGCAAAGGTGGGCAAATCATTTGGGTGAGGCTCAATTTGTCTGTGGTTCGCGATGCCCAACGACACCCTTCTTACTATGTCGCGCAAATTCAAGACATTACTCAGGAACATGCGGTTAATCGCATGAAGGATGAATTTATCTCGATCGTCAGTCACGAACTCCGCACTCCCCTGACTGCGATTCAGGGCTTTTTAGGGCTACTCAATACGGGCATCTATACCAACAATCCTGAAAAGACCCAGCGCATGTTAAAGTTGGCGATGGATAATGGCGATCGTCTGGTGCGTCTGGTCAATGACATTCTGGATTTGGAGCGCTTATCGTCTGGCAAGGTGCAATTAGCCATGACGACTTGCAATGCTAGCGAACTGATGCAACAAGCCGTTGATAGTATCCACTCCATTGCCGACCAGGCAGCAGTAACGCTTGCTGTCGTTCCAACCAAGGCTCAGGTTTGGGCAGCCTCAGACTCAATTATTCAAACCTTGACCAACTTGCTCAGTAATGCGATTAAATTTTCTCCTCCGCAGACGACAGTCACGCTCTCTGTCCAAACTCAAACCGACTCTGTGCTGTTTCAGGTCAGAGATCGAGGACGGGGCATCCCTGCCGATAAACTTGAAAGTATCTTTGGACGGTTTCAGCAAGTGGATGTTTCCGATTCTCGCCAAAAGGGCGGTACGGGTTTAGGGCTGGCAATCTGCCAGAGTATTGTGCAACAACACGGTGGTAACATTTGGGTTGAAAGCACGTTGGGAGAAGGTAGCACCTTCTACTTTACACTGCCAACGCCTGACCCCTAAGATTTTTCCACACTCATGACCCACTGTATTCTGGTAGTTGATGACGAAGAAGCCTTGCGAGAACTGGCGACGATGTGTTTGGAGGATCTCGGCGGTTGGCAAGTAATTTCGGCAGGATCAGGCGTGGAGGGACTGAAGCAAGCAGAAACTCAATCGGTGGATGCAATTTTGCTGGATGTGTCTATGCCGAATATGGATGGGTTTGAGTGTTACGAAAAGCTAAAAGCGAATCCGGTGACGCAAACTATCCCGATCGTTCTGCTGACGGCAAAAGTGTTGCCCAGCGATCGCACCCGATTCGCACAAATGGAGATTGCAGGCGTTGTGACCAAACCGTTTGATCCGACTCAGATCTGTCAGCAAATCGCCCAGTTTTTGAATTGGGAGCCATAAAAAAATGGACTACTTCAATTTCAGTAGTTTTGCGGGGTTACAAATTCATCCTGGCAATCTAAAATTGCCTTTAGAATTTTGGGCAAAACTCCCTCTTGACTAGTGAATGCGACAAAGCGTTCAGCCCTGCCTCCTGATTCTTGGTGAAATCAGTTAGCTGAACGCCAAAGCTAAATTTCCACCCTCCAAGCCTCTGTCCCTGGGCAGCGATCAGTCTATTTTTTGGTGATACGAATATTACATCTACTTCACGATTCATGAGTTGACACGATATTGTCACTTTTGATCGGCAGAATGTAATTCAAGTAACAAACTGTAGACGATCGGGTAAAAACCCTATGGCGACTGAAATTACTGTAATAACCAAATTGGCTCACGATCTGTTGGTGTTGCAGCAACAACAGAGCACAGGTGAACTCGTGATCACACCTGCTCATTCACCTGCTGTGCAATGGCGGCTCTATTTCTATTTGGGTAGATTGGTGTATGCAACAGGTGGGAGTCATCGGGTTAGACGGTGGTATCGCTCCATTCGGCAATATTGTCCCGATTTGTTAAATCATCCAGAATTCTTGACGATGCCTCCCACTGAGGAGCCATGGGAGATGTATCGGCTCAACTATGCGGTACGTCAGGGGTGGGTGACAACACCGCAGGCAAAAGCCATCATCCAAAGCAGTGTACAAGAAGTAATTTTCGCCTTCGTCGATCCCATTGCCCCCAAAACGGAATGGTTTCCTGGTAAGTTTATCGCTCAACCAAGTGTTTTCCTGTCGATCGACCAGATTTTGCAGGATATTCAAGATTTGAGAGCGCAATGGCTGACTGGTAGTCTTGCCCACTTGCAAGAGTTATTTCCCTGCTTTTCTCCTGATCTGGCTCCCAACGTTCGTTATCCTGAGCATTTAAAACAACAAGTTTCCAACGGAGTTTATTACAGCTTAACTCGGCTAATGCAAGGCAAAAAGACTTTGTGGGATGTGGCAATCCACTTGAAAAAGCCTTTACCAGCGTTACTGCGATCTCTGTTGCCACTGCTGCGTCAGGGCTTGATTGAACTGCAATCTATTCCTGATTTACCGAATCCTTACGGAGAAGTGGGTTTGCCTGTCCAACATGCTCGCGCCACAAAAGGATTGATTGCTTGTATTGATGACAGCCCTGTGATCGGTCAAATTATGGAGCAATTGTTGACTCCCTATGGCTATGAGGTTTTGACCATTCTCAACCCGTTGCAAGGAATTGCCACATTGCTTGAACGCAAGCCCAATCTGATTTTTCTCGATTTGGTGATGCCCAATACCAATGGGTATGAGTTGTGCAGCTTTTTGAGAAAAACCTCTGCTTTTCAAAACACCCCGATCGTCATTTTGACGGGACATGATGGTGTGATCGATCGCGTTCGAGCAAAGCTGGTCGGTGCCTCCGAATTTCTCAGTAAGCCACCAGAGCCCAATAAAGTTCTGCAAGTCCTAGAGAGATATTTGAGTGTCTCACAGCCGGAAAACATGCTGCTGTCCACTCGTTTTGCAACGACGTAAGCTTGGCACGATCGGATTTCGACTGCTTTCCAATCTGTTGTTCATTGTTTATTTAAGGAGAACCGAATGGCTACGATTCTTGTGGTTGAAGATACATTGACCCAGTCACAAATTATGACAGGTGCTTTGCAGAAAGCTGGGTTTCATACCATTGCGGTCAGCAGTAGCGAAGATGCCAAAGTCAAGCTGAGTCAGCAAAAACCAGATGCCATTGTTCTAGATGTAGTGCTCCCAGGTGAGAGTGGATTTGAACTGTGTCGGGAAATTAAAGAGAACCCTGAAACTCGCGGTATCCCAGTGGTGCTTTGTTCGACGAAAGATGGTGAAATGGATAAGTTTTGGGGCATGAAACAAGGCGCTTCTTCTTATCTGACCAAACCCATTGAGCCGGAAGAGTTGGTTCGCACGGTTAAGTTGTTGACTCATAGCTAATTGCAGGTCTTGAATTCGGTGCGGTGAAGGGTGATTAGCTCGATGGAGCGATGAGTGACAAGTAGGTTGCTGATCGAGCGATCGTTGGATATCTGAGATGTTTTGTTAGCCATACTTGAGCCAAGTCCTAAGGAGATTTCCAGGCAAGATTTTAACCTCTGCCATTGCCCTTCGACTTCGCTCAGGGCAAAAGCTGGCTGAGCGGAGTCGAAGCCAGCGGGTAATTTGTTTGCTAGAAATCTCCTCACCTATGAATTAAAGAGTGTCTACTTTCCATTGCTGGTGTGTTCCACTACTGTTCTTTCACAGTAGTCGGATAATGTTTGCTTTGTGGATCTGATGTGATCGAATTATGACTTCTATTGCTCCTCCGCAGTCCAGTACGCAACAGTTTCTCAGTTTTCGCTTGTCATCTACTACGCAGGCGATGATTTCGACTCAGAAATTGACTGAAATTCTGTCGGTGTCATTATCCCAAATTATCTCGATTCCAGATGTGCCATCCCAAGTGATGGGGGTTTGCAATTGGCGTGGAGAGATTTTATGGCTGGTCGATTTGGCTTTGCTGCTCGGTTTTGAGCCGTTGTTTTCTCAAAGAGACTATCAAGCGGGATATCGCGCGATCGTGGTTCATCATCGGGATTACACGCTGGGATTAATGGTTGATCGTGTCAGTCAAATGCTTTGGTGCGACCCACAACAATTTCAACCCATCCCCTCCACTCAGATGACTCCTACCTTATCTCGTTGCCTGCAAGGCTATTGGCTCAGCGAAGCGGGGGAAACATTTCTGGTCTTGAATGCAGAAGCGATCGCCGAATACTTTCAAAGTTAGACTTGTCATCCCAATCGTCTGATCGCATCCAGGGTCGCTGTGAGAATTTAGATATGAGGGGACAGGAGTTCAAGTAATCGACATTTTCTGACTTCTGGTTCTTCAACCGATAGATCAATTCTACAGAAGTACAAACGGTGTTTTTTAATTAATCAGGCTTCTATCAATTCATTAATTGGGCTTCTATCGCTTTGTCACAATGTCTGGCAATATTTCAGACATTTATTACATGTGCTTTGGAGAAAGTTTCGCTCATTTCAGTGATTCTAATCACAGCTAAAACATTACTCATTCTCTCATTCAGATTTCATTATGTTGTTGAACAATCAAAACTCTCAATCGGCTTTCACGAATGTTCAGGATCGGACCAGTGAATCTGATCTCTCAGCAGAGATGATGTCATCGGAAGGGCTGCTGACTTCGCCGCAGCCGCCCAAAAAGCCATCGCCATCCTGGAACCTACTCAAACGGTTCCGACGGCTGAGTTTGCAAACCAAGGCAACGATTTTGGCGATCGCGATCGGCACCCTACCCATTGTCGTGATTGGGGGCTTGGCATACCAACTGACCTCCCAAACCACGACGCAAGAGGTGACGGATACCCAAAAAGAACAGGCGATTGAATTGGCAGATAAACTCAACCGCTTTGTCTACGAGCGTTATGGCGACGTACAGGTACTGGCAAATTTGTCAATTCTACGAAATCCTAAATTGCTGGCAACCACAACGCAGCAAGAAAAACAGCAGGTGTTGAATCAGTTTGCTGACACCTACAAGGTATACGACAGTATTGCAGTGTTCGATTTGGCAGGAAATCCGCTGGTGCAAACTACCGGCCCCGCCTTGGGTAATCATAGCGATCGAGATTATTTTCAGGCTGTTCTAAAAACAGGTCGTCCCGTTGTGAGTGCGCCAGCGATTTCTAAATCGTCGGGAACACTCAGCGTCCACTTTGCTGCGCCCATTAAAGATGCGGTTACTGGCAAAATCATCGGAGTAGTGCGGACTCGCTTAGCCGTTGAAACCTTGGAAAAGATCATTCGAAACTTTGGTAGCGAGGCAGATGAGTATCACGTGTTTGATGCTTCTGGCAAAATCTTTATCGCAACCGAGAAAGAGCAAGTTGGTCATAACGTTGACCAAGACATTGCAGAGATAGCGATTCGCAGACAAAAGGGACAACCCGACGCCTGGATTACCTATGACCAAACGAAGAAGGCAGACCGGATCCTGGTGGGATTTGCGGCGACGAAAAACCATGAAGATATGCCGAACCTGGACTGGGGGGTCGCTTTTGCGGCTTATACCAAAGACGTCTTGCAAGCCCAATCCAATCTGCTGATTGCGCTACTCATTGGTTCGGCCATCACGGCGATCATTGTGGCAACGATCGCGGCTTTGCTTGCCCGGCGGGCGACTCGACCCATTCAGATGGCGGCTCAAGCGGTGGATAAGCTGGGGCAGGGAGAGTTGAGTACTCGTCTAGAGGTAACCGGTGAAGATGAATTGGCGGTATTGGGCAGTAACATCAACCTGATGGCGGGACAGATTGAAGCTCTGGTGGAAGATCAAAAAGCGGAAACCGAGCGGATTGACCAAGCCCGTCAAGAAGCGCGTCAGGAAGCGGATAATCGCGCAGAAGAACAGCGGAAACAAAAGGAATTTTTGCAAAAACGAGCGCTGGAACTGCTGATGGAGGTAGACCCAGTCAGCAAGGGAGACCTAACAATTCGTGCCCAAGTGACACCGGATGAAGTTGGCACGATCGCGGACTCTTACAACGCCATCATTCGATCGCTGCGGCAAATTGTGCAACAGGTGAAAACTGCCTCAACCGCAGTTGCAGAAACTGCAAGTGACAACGAAACTGCCGTCAATACCCTATCTGACGATGCGACTCAACAGATGCAGGCAATCGCCGAAGCGCTAGATCAAATTCAAACAATGACAGACTCGATTCAGGGGGTTGCACTTCGAGCCAAACAGGCTGAAGCCGGTGTACAACAGGCAAGTCAGACGCTGCAAGCGGGAGACGAAGCCATGAACCGCACTGTATCTGGGATTTCTGCTATCCGCACGACTGTGTCAGAAACGGCAAAGAAAGTAAAGCGACTGGGCGAAGCTTCCCAGAAAATTTCCAAGGTAGTGAACCTGATTAGTAACTTTGCTGCTCAAACCAACCTGCTAGCCCTGAACGCGGCTATTGAAGCTGCCCGGGCGGGAGAAGAAGGACGCGGGTTTGCGGTGGTTGCGGAAGAAGTGCGATCGCTGGCGCAACAGTCCGCTGCTGCAACGGCAGATATCGAACAACTGGTTGAAGAAATTCAAAGCCAGACGAATGAAGTGGTCACTGCCATGGAAGCAGGGACAGAGCAGGTAGTCGCTGGAACTCAACTGGTAGAAGAAACTCGCCAAAAGCTGACACAAATCAGTACGGTGAGTGCTCAAATTAGCCAATTGGTTCAAGAAATCTCGCAAGCCACATTTGTACAAACCCAAACTTCTACCACAGTGTCGCAAACCATGCAGTCCGTGGCCAAGATTGCTAGCGATACCTCGAAGCAGTCAGATACTGTGGCGCAATCTTTTACCCAACTATTGGAAGTGGCTCAAGCGCTACAAGTCAGTGTGTCCCAATTTAAGGTCAGCTAAGGAGTGCAGTTCGATGATCGTTGACATCGAAGTTCGAGATCAGGCATACCAGTTTTTTATGCAAGAGTCATTGGAACTTTTGCAAACTATTGAAACTGGGTTGCTGACTTTGCGGACAGACCAGAGTATCCCCAAGCTCCATGCTCTGATGCGAGCAGCCCATTCGATCAAGGGGGGGGCCGCTAGCCTGGGGTTAGAAAGTATCGCCCAGTTATCCCATCGTCTGGAAGATATCTTTCGAGCGCTCTATACACAGACTAATGAGATTGATGTGGCATTGGAAGAAGGGTTGTTGCAGGCATTTGATTGTTTGCGATCGCCCCTGGTCGAGCAAGTTCAAACCGGGCAACATGATCCCGTTCTGGCACTGCGGCGGGGAGAAGCCATCTTCGCGCCCTTAGAATCTCGTCTGGCAGAAGCCTTGCAAAACACTACCGCTCTTCCCACTGCTGCCGAGTTGGGTGTGGATATTGTGCTGGTGGTTTTCTCGGGTGACGTGGAAGGGGGACTCAAGCGGTTGGAGCAAATCCTCTCCCATCCTGAAACCGCAGAAGTGACAGGCGAAATTCGTGCCCAGGCAGAGGTCTTTGTCGGCATTGGTGAGTTAGTCAACTTGCCAGGATTTGTTGCCATTTCTCGCACCACGCTAGCGGCGCTCGATTGTCAACCGGACAATGCACTCAACATCGGGTCTACGGCGATCGCTGACTGGCGTGCGGGACAAGCTGCGGTCATTGCAGGCGATCGAACTCAAGGTGGGCAACCCAGTGACACCCTGCTGAAACTGGCTCAGCCGCCAGAGGTGCCTTTACCAGAAATGCAGGAGGCTCAGTCCTACGATGAACAGTTGCTGAATTTTTTTCCGGCTTCGGTTCAATCTCTAGAATCCCTGATTGGCTCGTCTCCCTCTCATTCCCCTGAGGCAGAAACCCAATGGAATTCTCTGTCGGAAGCCCAATTAAATGATGAGTTGGAGGCAATGTTTGCTGACACTGCCAGCTTCATCCTTTCTCCCGATACAGATCTCCAGCTTGATTTGGGTGAAGTCTCGGACGTTGCAGAAAATCTAGCGCTTTTACTGGACGATTCGCCGAATCTAGGGGGAGATCAAGCGATCAATCCGTCTATGGATATGATGATCGCGCGATCATCACATCCATCTATCGATCAGTTAAGCCAGTTGTCAGTCGATCAACCAAATCATGCTCTTGCTGAATCGGACTGGCAAGCCCTCCAATTTCTGGAATTGACAGCAGTTGTTGACTCTGACCAAGCCATCCCCCTCGATGCTTTGTTTCAGGAAGATATCGCCGATCAAACCATTCCACTCGATGATTTGTTCCAATCAGAGATTGATGCGAACGAACCAGTGATTCCGTTGGATGATTTGTTCCAATCAGAGATTGATGCGAATGAACCAGTGATTCCGTTGGATGATTTGTTCCAATCAGAGATTGATGCGAACGAACCAGTGATTCCGTTGGATGATTTGTTCCAATCAGAGATTGATGCGAATGAACCAGTGATTCCATTGGATGATTTGTTCCAATCAGAGATTGATGCGAATGAACCAGTGATTCCATTGGAGGATCTGCTTCAACCGGAAACTACTGCGACGGAACTCGATATTCCGCTCGATGATTTATTCCCGGCACCGATCGCCGTTGCCCCCTCAACACTTTCCCCGGGGATAGCCCTTCAGGAAGAGCAGAATGAGCTAGCCATTCCCCTAGATGTGTTGTTCCAGGAGGAAATTGCTGCGAACCCACCGATGTTAGCTCCACCTTCGGTTACCGCTCCACCTTCGACTACCACCCTGCCGACAGAGTTGCCCCAGTCACCCGTAGCGCCTCCGCCAGATGCGCCTTACTTGACTAATGCGGTGCGGGTCGATATGGCTCGGCTGGAACGGCTGAATAACCTGGTCGGAGAACTGGTGACTCAGGAAAATAGTTCCCTCCTGGACAACCAGCAACTCCAGAGCACATTGGGCTTAATGCTCCAGCGGTTTAGCCGGTTTGAACAAATCACCAAAGCCTTGCAAGACTGGACGGATCTTAGCCAAAGTGTGCAGGCTCATCTGCCGACCCTCCACCCCTCGACTGCGCTTTGGGCGGAGCACCGATCGGAGTCCTCAGCCGATTCCGCAGCTTTGTTGCTGCCCCTCGCCGACTTTGACCCCCTCCAGATGGACTCCTATAGCCATCTGCACACCCTGGTACAAGAATCGATCGAAGAAATTGCTCAGTTGGGTGAGGCGATGCGGGATATGTCCCTGCTGACCCAGCACTCTCAGCAGACCCTCCGCAAAAAGCAACAAACTCTGAAACAGGTCCGAAATGACTTGCTGTGGGCACGGATGTTGCCGCTGGGTGATGTACTCCAGCGATTCCCACGCATGGTGCGGGATCTGGCAACTCGGTACCACAAGCAGGTGACGCTCAAACTCAGCGGTACGATGACTCTGGTTGATAAAGTGGTGCTCGAAAAGCTCTACGATCCTCTGGTGCATCTGGTTCGGAATGCCTTTGATCACGGAATCGAATCACCAGCGGTGCGCCAGGCTCAAGGAAAAATTGCACAGGCAACGATCGAAATTCGGGCTTATCACCGGGGTAACCAGACCTACATCGAAGTGCGTGACGATGGGCGCGGTATTGATTTGGAAGCGGTTCGACGACGGTTACTGGAGACCCATCTAGTATCTGCTGACTTGGTACCGACACTGACCGCCGAACAACTCTATGAGTACCTGTTTACGCCTGCTTTTTCGACAGCGGAGCAGGTCAGTGAACTGTCGGGTCGGGGGATGGGTCTGGAAACGGTGCGATCGCAGGTCAAGATGCTGAAAGGTTCACTTTCGGTCACATCAGAGCCAGGACAAGGCACCCTGTTCACTCTCAAGCTCCCACTCACCTTGACCATCGCCAAACTCCTCGTTTTTGCGGTAAATGGGAAGCTGATGGCGTTGCCGATCGATACGCTAGTCGCAATTTTGGCGGTGCCTGAATCAGACATCCAGATCATCCAGGGGCGACAGTTTTATCGTTGGCAAGACCAACTCGTGCCGCTGTATCCTTCGTCAGAATTTCGTCATCTATATCCCTTGGTTGGACAGCCTTTGGATACCCCCTCGGCGATGGCATTTCCGCAAGATGGAAAAATGCCACTCTTGCTCATCGCTGGAGATTCTCAAATCATTGCTCTGGAAGTTGAACATATTCTTCAAGAACAAGAATTGGTCATTAAGCCTTTTGGACTGGCGATCGCACCGCCAGACTATCTCTATGGTTGCACGATCTTAGGGGACGGTGCTCTTGTGCCAGTGGTCGATGGACCCGCGCTCGTTCACCATTGGCTACATCCCGATAAAACTGAGGATGCTCCGGCGATTGCCCTTCCCCTGCCTGCGATCGGACCCGTCGAAATGCCCACGATTTTGGTGGCAGATGATTCGCTGACTGCCCGGCAAACCCTCGCACTGACGCTTAAAAAGGCGGGTTATCGTGTCCTACAAGCACGAGATGGGCGAGAAGCACTGGAACACCTGCGGCAAGAACCACATATTCAGGCAGTCTTCTGTGATGTGGAAATGCCCCAGATGAACGGATTCGAGTTTCTCAATCAGTGTCGGCAAGATTTTGCCCGCGAGGCATTGCCCGTGATTATGTTAACCTCCCGTAGTGGTGAAAAACATCAACGGATCGCGCAGCTTTTGGGCGCAACTGCCTACCTCACCAAGCCTTATCTTGAACATGAGATGCTAAAAACCTTGAAAGCCTGCCTATCTTCTTAAAGACTATGGATTTAGGGAGGTGGAAAATTGCTGACTGGTCAGGGCGTCAGTCCTTACGCGCTTACCAGAAGCCCGTTGAAGTTATGAAACCCTTATTCCTCAGTGTTTTATGAAAAAGCTACAAACTCGAACTCCTACACTGAAGGTGTTGGTCATTCCTGTACAAAATTTATCATTGGCGCTCAAATTGGAAGGGGTGCAAAAAGTGGTGCCAACGCCTCAAATCTTCAAAAGTGGAGAAAAAACTTTGGGGGTGGCTCATTTTGAAGACCGTGAGGCGATCGTCGTTGATCTCCATCACAAAATTTTTGGAGCACCCAGTTCCCAACCAGAGCGCTATGTGGTGCTGGTTCAGGCAACCGATCAACAACTTTACGGGATTCCAACCACAACGCTGCCCACTTTGCAAGAGTTGCCGCTGGAATCCTTGAATCCCTTACCTGCGGATTATCGCGATCGTGACACATTAGGCATTGCCAGCCATACGGTTGCGCTCCCCCAACAAGACACGGAGCAAACGCTATTTTTACTCGATCCCGATCGCTTGTTTGTGTAAACGCAATCGCCAGGGAATAGCTCAAACTGAGCCACATTTCCCTTCTGAAGAAATAAATTGACGAAATGCAACCTCGATGGGGTGCATTTATCAAGGGGTATAGCATGGGATGCGCAATCACTCAAATGGGTGAAACAAGTCGTCCAAAGGCTATGCCCCAACTGCGTTTGAGGACTCTAAAGTTTTCACTTTAATGCTGCATTCTTATTAGTTCCTTATTTTTGTGGTTTAACCTCTGATCATTCGTGCCCACCCAAGATCTTCCTTTTTGAGGTTGGACAATGAAAATCACGTCCACTTATGCTTGAAGTCCATGTTTGAAAGTGTCATGAGTGTCATAAATCAGACTAAATCAATTTTATTGATTGATGATGAACCCAGCATTCGGGAACTGGTTAGGGTTTGTTTGCAGGATTTGGCTGGCTGGCGGGTCATCACTGCGCCTAATGCCCAAGTTGGATTGCAATGCCTGGAAGAAGAGTGCCCGGATGTTATTTTGTTAGATGTTTTGATGCCAGGCATGGATGCGGTGACTTTTATTAATAAGTTGCGAGAAAAAACTCTGACACAGTCTGTGCCTGTCATTTTACTCACGGTCAGGGCACGCTGGTTTACATCGGCAAAGCTTGAGCAACTTGGCGTCAGTGATGCGATCGCGAAACCTTTTAATCCATTAACTTTAGCGACTCAGATTGCCCAAACATTAGGATGGTCTCTATAACCTGTGGAAGAGGTAATGATACCTGCCCAATCTTGAAGAGCCGATTAGAGTCAAAAGCAATCCTGAAAAGGATGTCAATAAGAATATTGATTCAATATTTCTGAGGTTCAACCAAGCTTTCTGTCTCTCAACGCTGTGCTATGAATCAGACCCAATCATTCAATCAACATGCAGATATCCTGATTGTTGATGATGTCCCTAACAATATCCGTTTTCTGTCCAATTTTTTATTGGACAGAGGTTACCAAGTTCGCAAAGCAATTAGTGGTCAGATGGCATTGAGAACGATTGATGCACTGATCCCAGATTTGGTTCTTTTGGATGTGAATCTGCCTGACATTAGTGGGTATGAAGTTTGTCGGGAATTGAAAGAAAATCCTTTGACGAATTCCATTCCGATCGTTTTTTTGAGTGCTGGTAATGATGCGATCGACAAAATCAAGGCATTTGAAGCCGGGGCATCCGACTATATTACCAAACCCTTTCATCTCGAAGAAGTACTGGTAAGAATACAGACGCAATTGACCATTCAGGCGTTGCAAAAAGAACTCCGAATGCAGAATGAACAGCTCAAAGATGCCCTACAAGATCTCAAAGTTGCGCAAGCAAATTTGGTCCAGCAGGAAAAAATGGCGACGCTAAGAAAGGTGGTTGCGGGAGTCGCTCATGAAGTCAATAACCCTTTGAGCTTCATTGCTTGCAATATCAAACCTGCGCAGGATCATATTCAGCAGCTGGTTTCATTAATCGAACTGTATCAGCAGAAATTTGGTGATACTGATCCAGAAATTCAGGCTTGGCTGGAAGAAATGGATTTGGAGTTTGTTACCTCTGATTTGAGAAGTATCTTAGCTTCTATGGGGAATGGAACGGATCGCATCCGCACGGTGATGTTGGCGCTGCGGATTTTTACCCGACTCGATGAATCAGGAATTAAGCAAATTGACATTCATGAAAATCTGAATAGTGTGCTGGCGCTGCTCCGGCATCGATTAGATGATCGCGAAGATGGCATACAGATTCAAGTTCAAAAAGACTATGGAGCACTTCCTCTCATCACTTGCTATGCTGAGCAATTTAATCAAGTGATGTTTAATCTTCTTTGTAATGCGATCGATGCGATCAACGCAAAGTTTGCTCAAACGACCCATTACCCGACGACGCCAGAAATTTCAATCCGGACTCGGTTAGGGGAAGACAGAATCTTAACGGTGAGCATTAAGGATAATGGGATTGGGATTCCCAAAATAATTCAAAGTCGCATTTTTGAACCTTTCTTTACGACCAAATTGGCAGGACAAGGGGTCGGTTTGGGTTTAGCAACCAGCCTCCGCATTATCGAAGAAATTCATGGGGGGCGTTTAATCTATACTTCTGTGGAGAATGAAGGCACTGAATTTGTCATTCAAATGCCTGCCTGATGCTGAATGCCTCCAACCCATTCCTTGATCTTGCTCCGGTAAAGGGTCGTTCGAGCTTAATGTACTCGCTCTGAGCTACATTGAGCAAGTGCTTTATCTGAACGGGTTCTTAGGCTTTCGTTTGGCTTGTAGCAAGCAATGAAGAACGGAATTCACTGGGGCGATCGCGCGGTAGTTCTTAGGGGGAGAGGGGGGACCGCTCTGCTGCGCGTCTTTGCCTTTCTCTTACGGCTCCAAACTACGCCAGATCTGATCGGGGACTTTGCGTCCACGTCGAGCGGTGTGACGTATTTGGTAGCGTTGGTCGCCACTAATCATGACCATTTGCACTAACCCTTGCTCAATCAAAGTTTTTAAGAGTGGTTGAATCGTAGCGATGTCTTGACCGAAATATCGAGAGAGTTCTGTCAGCGTGACTTCTCGTTCACGAGTGATGATTCGTAATACGCGCTGAAGCGGTTCTGATAAATCGAGATCGTCTAGTCTGCTACGCCCGATCGGTCGATCTACGAATGAGTTCGCTTCTAAATTGGACTCATTTTCGACATTCTCTTGCCCTGGATCGGTCATTAACGCACCTCTTTTAATGTTTGATTGTGGTTGCTGGGATGAAGACAAATTTGCCACTGAAACCGCTAACCTGAACACTCATCCCTCCCCTTAGCACTCGAACACTGGACTCTTCACCTCTCTTTTTGAGGCAGATATCAAAAACTTACAAAGCCAGATGGCATCATCCGGATGAATAAAGTGTCCTGATTGCTCACAAAATCGCAGAAAAACTAAATACCTTTGCGATTCCCTGGATGATCTCGGTTTGCATTCGGGGGGTGTGGCAGGGCTGAGTCTTGGAGGGCGTTGCTGAAAAGCAGGATGATTTGGAACCAAGTTTCAAATCATTCAGCCTCATTTTCATCTCGTTGTTGAGCAACGTCGTCCTTGAGTGCTCCGATGGCTTGGTTGGCGGATGGGACTGCTGTTTTGACCCACCTGCTTAATTCGACCCCGATCCCGATCGATCCGGACAGGTTGATATTTTGAAAACTTGCTTGAGTCAAACATTCAACCATCCCAATCCCCTGGCTGGCAGAGGGATGTGTCCACAGCTTTCAGGACCGTTCCTCTCAGTAAATTTGACTCAATGGATTTGACTCAATGAATTTGTCTGTATAAATTGCTGGCTAGTTGGGGATCAAACTTTGCAAATTGCCCGGTGCCGGTTGTCCGTGCGGGAGTTGGCAAAGCGGGTTCACAAAACGCCTAGCAGCCCTACTGTATTGATCATGAGTTACTCAAATGAAACTTTTGCTTCGCTCCCAAGCTGTTTTGTTGGCGCTGGTTCTTGAACTCATTGCGATCGTCCCTTTGGCGCAGTCTGCCCCATCCTATTCGCTGCAACTACCACCTTCATCGCCTGCGAATCAACTGAATCGCAGTGATAGACTGCTTGCACGCGATTATCGGCGCTCTCCTCGCCGTCGCCCTTACCCTCGTTGGGGGGCACCTGCCTGGTCAACCGGAGGGGCGGCAAGGGGTGGCTGCAATAGTCAGGAATCCCCCCTGATTCCACTGGTTCCGGTGGTGACGGATACCGGGGATAAGCCCAGCTTCTTTGGTACAACGGTATCAGAACGCCCAACTTTCTTCGCCTACGTGCCTAAAACCAATGCTCGACAAGTGGAATTTTTACTATTAGATGAAGAAGCAGGGGTGGTGATCTCCGAAACTATTCTGGATGTCAGCGGACTGCCACAAATCATTGGCTTCAAACTGGATAAAACCTTGCCTCCCCTGGCGATCGGCAAAAATTATAAATGGTTTTTTACCACGCTCTGTAATCCCAAAGATGTGGTACGGGATGATAACAGTGGCAATCCATCGATTTCCGGATTAATCCAGCGGGTAGAGTTTGAGCCAGGGCTGGCAAGTCAGTTGCATAAGGCAGCCCCGATCTCTCGTCCCCAACTCTATGCTGAAGCTGGAGCTTGGTTTGATGCGTTGGCGACTCTGTCACAACTCCGTTGCCAGAAACCCAAGGATGCGGCAATTTCGGCACGCTGGTCGGCGCTGTTGGAGTCGATGGAACTGGAGCATATTCCGGAGCTGATGCAATTGATGGGATCGGAGAAGATTGATCAGGCTCCATTGGCGAAGTGTGGGGGATGATGGGGAACAGGACATGGGGGTATAAAAAGGAGGGGCGTTGCTCAACAACGGGATGAAAATGAGGCTGAATGATTTGCAACTTCGTTCTAAATCATCCTGCTTTTCAGCAACGCCAAAGGAGGAGATGAGGCCATCAAGGAGGTTGGGATGCAGGAGAGGATTGGGCTGCGGTGGTTAGGGGGGCTAGGTTGTTTGGGGTGTTTGCTGTTGGGGGTATCGGTTGCGGTGGCAGAGGCACGATCAGTTCCGACATCTGTGACACCGGGTACGGGGCGATTAAGTCGGGATGGTGGGCTACAAGCGGGGATTCACTATCAGCCACCACGATCGTCTTATCCGTTTGCGGACGATCGCTTGCCAGGGGGGGGCGGCGTTCCGGCGGGGGGCTATGCTTGTCGGGAAGATGACCAAGGGCGGCAAATGATTCCGCTGGTGCCTGTGATTACTCGTCCCAAACGATCGCCTGGTTTCTTTGGGGTGACCGTTGCCCAACGTCCGACCTTGTGGATATATTTGGCGCAAAATACGGCGCGCCAATTGGAGTTTTTGTTGTTGGACGAAGCGGATAATACGTTGTATCAAGAGCGCTTGACGATCGCGGACAACCCGCAGTTCCTGCGCATTCAACTAGGCAAAAGCAGTCCACCGCTGGAGGTCGGCAAAACCTACAATTGGCTTTTGGTCAAGGTTTGTGATGAAGAAGACCCAAGTCGCAATCCGTTTGTGGAAGGGCTGATTCAGCGAGTTGAGCCAGGTGCGACTTTGACCCGGCAATTGAAGAAAGCCGATTTGCTGACTCGTGCTCGTTTGTATGCCGAAGCTGGAATCTGGTTCGATGCTCTGGCCGCAATGGCTGAACTGCGTTGCCAAAATCCTACCAATCTTAGCCTTGCCGCAGATTGGAGTGGTTTGCTCAAAGCGATGGATCTGGCGCAAATTCCCTATTTAGGCAAACTGGCTGAGGATGAAAAAATTGATCAGGTGCCGCTGACGTACTGCACGGCTAAAAAATAGGTGTTGCTGAATTAGGAGTATGAATTGGGGCAAAGTTTCAATTTATACTCCTATTCATACCTTAGATTTAGCAACACCAAAAATAGTGCTGGTCTGGTTAGTTCATGTGCTGGCAATGCTTTAGCAAGATGATGCAACCTGAGCACCTGCATCATTGGGATTGACTGCCCTATCGATTCTATCGTTGGGTAGAAGCTACAGCGTTTGGTCAGCGATAAGCTGATTGAACTCAATCGCGCTCAGCCGCACCCAAATTCCTATGTCAGTGATTACTCTGGATGGACTGGTTACCCGAACTGCGATCTCGTCTCTTGACCTCTACCAACAGCATCTCTCTCCTCGTAAAGGGTTTTCTTGTCCCCATCGGTTGCTCTATGGTGAAAGATCTTGCTCGGATTACGTTAAGCAGATTCTGAGCGATCGGGGTTTGAAAGCTGCTTTGCAACTCGCACCGCAACGATTTAGTGCCTGCAAAACGGCGGCTCAAACTTTACAAGCTCAAAGGGCGCAAGGTGGCTGTATTGTGATCCCCTGTTGCCTACCGCTTTGAACTGGCTAAGTCCGGCAAGATGCTATGAGTTGGAAACCCCAAACGTAATCACTCCTCACTGACTGATCACGACGAAGTTATTGCTACAATTTGCGATCGCAGCTTGAAGGGCGAGGATGGGCAGACGATCGCTGATCAGGCGCCAGATTACTGTTGCAAGATGGCAATTAACTTCATGATCACTTCGTTCGCTTTCTCTGAGGTAAGTTTTCCGGCTTTGTAGGCAATCAATTGTTCGTTTGCAGTAAATATCCGATTTGATTTGGCATAGCTAGTTTGGTTGAGGCTGCCAGTTTCAAAGTCACTTGCTTCAATCAAGGTTGTATCCAATGTCGTTTGTGGCTTGGCTAGTAATCAAGCAAGGGATTAGATCAGTGCTGATGAGTGTGGCAAGCAGCATTGCGGGTCGTTTTTTCACATGGGTTAAATCTGAAAAGGGAAATGGAACAACCACGACATCACCTTTTACAAATGCTGCCACGCCTCTCGTCCTTTTCGGGGGTAAGCCACGCTTCTGCTAAGCTAGATTCGCTGAATAAGCTAATCTCTAGCTGCTCTTGTTGTATTTCCTTAGCTCGAATGAATGACAGAAGTCTAAGACTTCTTGCAACGTAGAATTGGGTGTTATCTCTATCTCTTTTAGGAGTTGTTCTTTAACATTGCCATTCATTGCATTCTCTCCTTTCAATTCAGATTCATTCAGTTGGGTTTCGTCTTTTTGAATCAGTCGTTCCTTCGCAGGAGTGATGTTTTTATTTTTAGATTCGCAGAATGGTTAATGGTTTAATTTTTTACAATTGGGACTCAAGAGATCGATTCTCTTTCTACCAAGCCATGACTTAATGTTTGGGTAGTGCTATACAAGTAATGATGCGTTGTAGTGATGGATAAAATACCCAATGGCACCGATGTGATTCTCTAAGGATTTGGAGAAGGATAAGGTTTTTCGCACGAGCCGAGATACCCGTTGCTTCAAGGTATTGTTGAATCGCTCAATATAACTGGTTTTTCCGGTCTCTTTACCCACCGCTCGATGACGCTTGCTGGGTAAAACGGCGGCATAGGCTGCCCAAAAGTCGGTGTAGGCGATCGCGCATTGACGATACAGTTATGGCAACGATTGCC